>Ga0207675_100001460_pt1 | contig 23699 bp, 20 predicted proteins | sample KBSSwiS42_FD_184305 | JGI IMG/M metagenome (GOLD analysis project Ga0207675, IMG submission 184305) | Switchgrass rhizosphere microbial communities from Kellogg Biological Station, Michigan, USA - KBS Switchgrass S4-2 (SPAdes) (version 2) | ecosystem: Host-associated > Plants > Roots >...
CACGTGCAGGTGAACGCGCCGGCGGCGTACCTGCTCGAGCAGCGCGCCACCTGGGCCGACTTGCCGTGCCCGGTGGTGTTCGACCACCTCGCGCACGCGCCGCAGCCCGACGCGATCAACCACCCGGTGTTCGCGATGGTGGTCGATCTGCTGCAGAAGGGTCGCGCCTACGTCAAGCTCTCGGGCTTCTACGCGGACACCAAGGTCGGGCCGCCGACCTATTCCGACAGCGTGGTCGTGGCAGCGGCCTACGCCAAGGCCGCGCCGCAGCGCGCGCTGTGGGGCAGCGACTGGCCGCACCCCACCGAACAGGCGAGCAACCGCATCCCCAACGATGCGCTGCTGCTCGACCTGCTGAGTGGTGCGGTCCCCGACGAGACCGCACGCAACCGGATCTTGGTCGACAACCCGGCGGCGCTCTACCAGTTCGCGTGACCACGGCCTTCGGAGGACTCACCCGACCACGAGCCTCGCGCCCAAGCCATGGCTTGCCGCGGGGCGACGTCGATCTGGAGACGTCGTTTCTCGGTGCCGACGGCAAGACGCTGATGCAGGGTCAGCCGCTCAAGCTCTCGGTGGCGCGCGTCTCGCCTTAGGCTCTGCGCGTCGGCACGCGCTGCTGGGCCCAACGCCGCCTGCGCTGAGCGACAGTTCCTAGCACGCTCGTGCGCTGCGCGCACGGTTTTACATGTGCATCCGAGAAGCTTGGGTGCGCTCACTTGCTTCCTGCGATTCACGCGTGATTTGCGCATGCACCGATGTAACCCCCCAACCGGGTGTTGATTCGATCACTTCGCTGCGCAAGGGCGATCGGTAGGCTCCCTCGCATAAGAAATGGCAGAAGTGTTCCGACGTGTTTTGCGCGTTGGCACTTTGAGGTTGCAGAGGGAGCAATGACATGCCAAGGCCGACATCGCTGAACATCGTGCTCAATGGGGTCGCTAAATCGGTCCCCGTCGCAGACGGCAGCGAACCGCTGTTGTTCGTGCTTCGCAACAAGCTGGACCAGGTCGGTCCCAAGATCGGTTGCGGCGCCGAGCAGTGCGGCGTCTGTACTGTGCTGGTCAATGGCCGCGCGGTGCGCTCTTGCAGCGCCGAGGTGCAATCGATCCCGGGCGGCGCCGACGTGCGCACGCTCGATGGGTTGGCCGACAAGGGGCACGGGCAGGGCAGGCCCAAGCGCCTGCACGCATTGCAGCGTGCCTTCATCGATGAGCAGGCGGCGCAGTGCGCGTTCTGTTCCAACGGCATGATCATGAGCGCCTTGGCCTGGCTCGAGGCGCGTCGCGATCGCGACGAGCCGAGCGACGAGGAGGTCAAGCGATTCCTGTCGGGCAAGGGTCCTGGTGCGGTGGCGGTCACGCTGTGCCGGTGCGGCGCTCACCTGCGCATCGTGCGCGCCATCCAGCGCGCCGCCAGAGACATGCGCCGCGGCGACTTCGATCACGGCCGCTCGGACGACGGCGATTGTTATGACGACGATCGCAGTGGGCCGTTCAAGGGGCGTTCGTGAGTCCCCGCCCGGCCGCTCCGAAGGGGGCCCGCACCGCAGTGCGAAGCACGGAGGTTCGCCAATGAGCACGACACAGATCTCGCGACGCCGCTTTTTAGCGGCCAGCGGAAGTTTGACGGTTGGCTTCAACCTGTCGGTCACGCTCAACGGCGTCGCCGCTGCGGCGACGGCTGCCGGCGGCCGGTTGGGCGTGGACTCGTGGATCGAGGTCAGCGGCGGCGACGACACGCTGGTGACGATCTACGCCGGCAAGGTCGAGCTCGGCACCGGCGTTCGGACCGCGCTGACGCAGATCGTGGCCGAGGAACTCGCACTCGCGCTGGACCAAGTGGCCTACGTGCAAGGCGACACCGATCGCACGCCGGGCAGCCAGGGCTACACCGCAGGCAGCAAGACGATCCAGAACGAAGGCCCGCCGCTGCGATTGGCCGCGGCGACCGCGTTTCAAGGGCTGCTGAGCCTGGCCGCCACGCAGTTCGGCGTGGCCACCTCCGAGCTGAACGCCAGGCGCGGCCGCATCGGCGTGGGCGAGCACCACCGCTCCGGCAGCAGGACCTATGGCCAACTGATCGGGAGTCAGAACTATCAATTGGCCAGCAACGCGAGCGTGCCGGTCAAGTCGAGCGCTGACTATTCGATCGTCGGCAAGTCGGTGCGGCGCGTCGACCTGCCGGGCCGCTTCACCGCGAAGACCGGCTTCGTGTCCGAGATCAAGCTGCCCGGCATGTTGCACGCGCGGGTGGTGCGACCCGCCGGGCGCAACGCTTCGTTCATTGGCTTCGATGCGGGCTCGCTGGCCGCGGTGCAATCGATTCCGGGCGGCGTGCAAGTGGTGCGCCAGGGCAACTTCGTCGCCGTGGTGGCGAGCGACGAGTACGCGGCGCTGGTCGGCGCCCGCACCTTGCGCGTCAACTGGAGCGCGGGCGCAGCGATGATTCCGCAGGAGCTGCTGCCCACCGCGTTGCAAGACCCGGCCAACGTCTACGCCAGCGGCAACGAAATCAGCGTGGGCAACGTCGATGCCGCGCTCGCGGCGTCGACTGCGACCCTCAGCGCCACCTACTACACACCGTTTCAGATGCACGCCTCGCTCGGTGCCTCGTGTGCTGTGGCCGACGTGAGCAACCAGCGCGCCAGCGTGTGGTCGTCGACTCAAGGCCCGTATCCGCTGCGCGGCGCGCTGTCGGTGCTGCTGGGTCTGCCCGAGGCGTCGATCCGTGTGATCTTCGTCGAGGGCTCGGGTTGCTACGGCCACAACGGCGCCGACGACGCGGCCGCCGAGGCCGCGTTGATCTCCAAGCTGGTCGGCAAGCCGATCCGACTGCAGTGGACTCGCGCCGACGAGCACGGCTGGGAGCCGCTGACCCCGGCGATGGTGCACAGGATGCGCGGCGGCGTCACCGGCGCAAGCTGCATGGCGTGGGAGCACTCGGTGTACAGCCCGAGCCACAACTCGCGGCCCAGCTTGGGCGGCGCGGGTAACCTGCTGCCGATGCAGCACACGGGCTCGGCTCCTGCCGATGCGCCTGCGTTGGGTGCCAACGCGCAGACGCGCAACGCGCCGGTCACCTACAACTTTGCCAACAACCGGCTGATCCGCAACTTCGTCAAGAGCTTCAACCTGGTGCCCGGCACGCGCAGGGCCGCGCTGCCCGTGACGTGGTCGCTGCCGCGCACGTCGGCGCTGCGCAGCCTGGGCGGCTTCTCCAACTCGTTCGCCAACGAGTCGTTCATGGACGAGCTGGCCAAGAAGGCCAATGCCGATCCGCTGGCGTTTCGTCTGCAGCACACCACCGACGCGCGCGCGGCCGAAGTGATGCAGGCGGCCGCCGCGAAGGCGGGCTGGGGCAGTGCGGTGTCGGCGCCGCGCGGCTTTGCGGCCGGCCGCGGCATCGGGTTCCTGCGCTACGAGACCGTGGAGGCCTACGCCGCCGCGGTGGCCGAGGTGCTGGTCAACAAGAAGACCGGAGCGGTTCAGGTCACACGCGTGGTGGTGGTGCACGACTGCGGGCTGATCATCAACCCGGACGGGCTGCGCAGCCAGATCGAAGGCAACGTGATCCAGGGCGTCAGCCGCACGCTGAAGGAAGAAGTGCGCTACAGCGGCGACCGCATCACCAGCCTGGCATGGGAAGACGGTCCGGGCGAACTGGGCTACCCGGTGCTGCACTTCGACGAAGTGCCGGACATCGAGATCGTGCTCGTCAACCGTCCCGCCGAGCCCGCGTGGGGCGCCGGCGAGGCGTCGATCGGCTGTCTGCCCGGCGCCATCGCCAACGCCGTCTTCAACGCCACCGGCGCGCGGGTGCGCAGCCTGCCGATGACGCCGGCGGTCGTGAAAGCGGCTCTGCCGGCCTAGAGCCTCTCAGCGGTCACCGCGCCGGCGCGCGCCGCACGAGCGGCTCAACGCCCCTTGCAATGCTGTGACGGTTGACGTGTTGGGGTGTCGAGCACGTCGGCGTGACGGCAGGGCTCACTTGGGCACACGGCGTTGCGCGGGTCGCTGCCGGCATGGCCGCTCGGGCGTCGAGCTAGGGTTCCTCGCACCCTCACCCGAGGGATCGCTTTGTGGGGCCTGCTGGCAACAGACCCGCACACGAGGGGTGGCCTCGAGGGGCCTGCAGCGCGCAAATGGCGCTCCCGTTGATTGGGGTGGTCATGGCACAGACTGCTGCGATGCCTTTCAAGCCCGAGTTCGAAGTGCACTTCCGCTCGCTGCTGCGGCGTGGCTTCGAGCTGATCTTTCCGTGCGACGGCCAGGGCCGCGTGAATCTCGACGCGCTGAGCGATCGTGCGAAGGTCGACTATCTGTTCGCTCGCGCAATGGTCGGCCGCGAATACGCCGGCCCGGCCGTCTGCCTGAATGCGACCCGCGACAGCGGAGGGCGCTGACATGTGGACGCCCAGAACCGAGCACTCTCCGGTCAAGACGTGTTGGCGTGGAGACGAGATCCTCGTCACCCAAGGCGCGCAGCGGATCGATCACCTGCGCGCCGGCGACATCGAGCGCGTGACGCTGATCCACCGTGGCGCCGGCGAATCGCCCGGCGAGGTGCGCGCCGCGCTATTCGAGTTGACCGAGCGCGCCGTGTTGCTGCGTGCCGCCTCGGGCATTGCCGGTTGCGTGCTGTTCGAGCACCAGGCCTACTGGTCGCGCCGCAACTGCATCCATTGGGTCAGTGAGCGTGGCGTCGCCTGGGCATCGGCGGTCGGCGGCACGCGCTGGCCGTTCGGACGCACGGGGCTCGCGCAGCACCAGACGCTGTCGCGCGCAGACGCCGCCTTGCTGTTCGAACGCGCAGCCGTCACCGGCCCGCACACCTGGGACCAGCGCAAGCAGTACCGCATCGAGCGTCGGCGCCCGTTCCCCGGCTGGGTGACCGGCGCCACGCCGATCCATGGCGGTGCACCGGTTCAACCCATCTTCATGTCGCACCACCGGCGCCCGGTGGATGCACGTGCCTCCATTGCAGCGTGACGCGGTGATCGTTCGACCCGCGCTGTGAGGTGGTCGGGCGAGACCGTCTGACCTGAGTGCCCGCGCGGCTGCGCGGCTGTCGACCAAGCAGCTGTTTGCGTCTCAGGGCCGCGTGGCCGAGTGCGACTTCGGCACAATCGCCGGTCGTCGTACGCCGGAGCCCGCCCATGCCCCTGGAGTCCGCCCACAGGCCGCTCCCCGCACTGCATCAGATGGTCGCCGATTCCGGCGGGCTCTACCTCGCCAACGCGGTGATCGGCTTCATCTTCGCCGCCTCGGGGCCGGTGGCAATCATCCTCGCCGTCGGCGCGCGTGGGGGCTTGAGCGAGTCCGATCTGTCGTCGTGGATCTTCGGCTCGTTCTTCGTCAACGGACTGATCACGCTGCTCTTCTGCACGCTGTACCGGCAGCCGCTCGTCTTCTTCTGGACGATCCCGGGCACGGTGCTGGTGGGCCCGGCGCTCGGCCACCTCGGCTATGCCGAGGTGATCGGCGCCTTCCTGGCCACCGGACTGCTGATGCTGGTGCTGGGCCTCTCGGGGTGGGTGCGGCGCGCCATGCAGGCGGTGCCGATGCCCATCGTGATGGGGATGGTGGCGGGGGTGTTCCTGCGCTTCGGCCTGGGCCTGGTGGTCGCGGTGCGCGACGACGTCTGGATCGCCGCGCCGATGATCGTCGCCTTCCTCGCGCTCAGCGCCTCGGCCGGCTGGTCGCGCCGGCTGCCGCCGCTGATCGGCGCGCTCTTGGTCGGCGCGGCGGCGATCGCGATCCTCGGCAAGTTCCATCCGAGCGGCTCGGAGCTGCACGCGCTCGCCCATCCCAACCTGTACGCACCGGTGTTCTCGTGGCGCGCGATGCTGGAGCTCGTGATCCCGCTCGCGATCACCGTGCTGGTGGTGCAGAACGGCCAAGGGGTCGCGTTGCTCAACGCCGCCGGGCACAAGCCACCGATCAACGCGATCACGGTGGCGTGCGGCGTGGGCTCGATGCTCGCCGCGCTGGTCGGCACGGTCTCGACCTGCCTCACCGGCCCCGTCAACGCGATCATCTCGGCTTCGGGCGAGCGGCACCGGCACTACACCGCGGGCCTCGCCGTGGGCGTGTTCGCGCTGGCGTTCGGGCTGTTCGCGCCGGTGTTCACCCGGCTGATGCTCGCCACGCCGCCCGCGTTCATCGGCGCGCTCGCCGGGCTCGCCATGCTGCGCGTGCTGCAGACGGCGTTCAATGTGTCGTTCCGCGAGCGCTTCACGCTCGGTGCGCTGGTCACGTTCCTCGTCACGGTGGCCGACGTGCCGATCTTCAACGTCGGCGCGCCGTTCTGGGGCTTGGTGATCGGCTACGCCGTGTCGCGCCTGCTCGAGCGCAAGGACTTCGGCGCCGCCGGCACGTGAGGGCGAGAACCGGTCACCCGCGCCTGCCGTGTCGCACCACCGCCGTTCGCTCGTCCTGTGCGCTGCCGCCGCGCTCGTAGGAGCCGGGCGCCCCGCGGCGGCCGCGACCAAGCCGCAGCTGCACGCGGAGTTGCGCCGCATCGCCGAGGCCACCGGTGGGCGCATGGGGGTGAGCGCGCTCGGCGTCGCTGGCGCCGAGCGCGTGCAGCTCGACGCGGGCGTGCGCTACGCGATGGCCAGCACGTTCAAGGTCGCGGTGGCGATGGCGTTGCTCGATCAGGTGGACCGGCACGCGTTGTCGCTGTCGGAGCCGATCGAGATCCGTGCCGGCGACCTGAGCCCCGGCAGCGGAGAGATCAACAAGTCGATGGTGGACGAAGGCTCACCGGATCGGGCGAGCCACCTCGGCGAGCTCCTCGAGTCGATGATGGTGGTCAGCGACAACACCGCGACCGATCATCTGCTGGCTCGGCTGAGTGGGCCGCCCGCGGTGATGGCGCGCCTGCGCACGCTGGGCATCGGCGACATCGACGTGAGCCGGCCCGCGGGGCAGCTGGTGGCGGACTCCTGGGGCTTTGCGCTGCCGCGCGCCGGCGAGCGCGACCGCCGCTCGCTGGTGCGGCTGCTCGACCGCACGCCGCAGGCGGCGCGCGAGCACGCGGCCGCGAAGTTCATCGAGGATCCCCGCGACACGGCCACGCCCGACGCGATGGTGGCGCTGCTGGCCGCGCTCGTCAGTGGCAAGGCGCTCGGCCCGGACAGCACCACGTTGCTCCTCGACACCATGGCCCGTTGCAAGACCGGGCCCAAGCGCATCAAGGGCCAGCTGCCACGCGGGTTGCCGGTCGCGCACAAGACCGGCACCTTGAGGCACGTCGCCACCAACGATGTCGGCATCCTCACGCTGCCGCGCGGCGGCGGCCGGGTGATCGTCGCCATCGACCTCATCGCGTCGCCACTGCCGTTGGCCGACCAGGAGCGCGCGATCGCGTCGGCTGCGGTGGCGCTCTATCGCTACTACGCCCACGCCCACGCGAGGTGAAGGCGCGCTCGATCGGGCGACCGCTCGCTCGCTGAGCCACGCCAAGTCAGGGTTGGCTCAAGTACTGCCGCATGTCGCCGAACACCTCGTCCAAAGGCATCGCGCCTCCGGCTTCGCGCGCACGCTCGAAGGCGACCTCGCCCAGCGCCGCTCGCGTCTGGGCACTGAGGGCCTCCAGGTAGGCTTTGTCCGCCGGGTTGTCCAGCGGCCAGCCCAGCTCGATGAACTGGCATCTCGCCGCACCTTCGTACCGCGCCGACCGTTCCCAGTCGCCCTGCAGACCCGCCAGCGCCGCGCACAGCATCAGCGGGACGACCCGAGCGTAGACGACGGTCACGTGCTCACCGAGCGCGATGGCCTCGAGCAGCTTCTCGCGCACGCCGTCGCTGCGTCGCTGGGCGGTCGCGCTCATGACGAGGTTGATCAGGTTGGTGGCGATCCGACGCTGGTCACCTTTGCGCCGCGCGATCGCGAGTGAGGCTTCGGCCAGCGACTGCGCTTGGCTCCAGTGGCCTTCGAACCGCTCGAGTTCGCCGAGCGCCAGGGCCGCCGTGCCGAACGCCTCACTGTCGCTGCCCACCTGCCGTGCGAACTCGAGCGCTTCTTCGATCTGCGCACGAGCCCCGGCCAGATCCCCCTGCTCGACGCGGAAGCAGCCAGCCCAGGTCAGCGCGTCGGCCAGCATCGGCGCAGCGCCGACCCGGCGCGCGATGGCGATCGCTTCGTCGTGGGCCCGATGGGCCGAGTCCAGCAGCCCCAGCTGGGCAGCCAGCCGCCCGGCGATCGTGAGGGCTTCCCGGCGCAGGTCATCGCTCCGCCTGGCGCCATCGCGATCCAAGGCTTCTTGGGTGATCCGGTGGCCGAGCGACAGCAGCGCGCGATTGATCCAGTATCGATAGAGCCCGATGACGAGCCGCAGGTCGCGCTCGCCGCCGTCACTCGGAACATGACCACACCAGGCATGCGCAGCCAGCAGGTTGTCGAGGTCCAGGTCCAGGCGCTGCATCATCCGGGCTTGCTGGTCCCCATACGACTCGCTCTTGGCCCGTTCTGCCAGCGCGACGAACACGTCGAGGTGCCGCGTCCGGGTCGCGTTCGCATCGTCTGCGGTTTCGAGCAAGTCCAACGCGTAGTGCCGCATCGTCTCCAACAGCCGGTACCGAGGCTCGGAGGCTTGCTGCGTCTCGGCCACGACGAGCGACTTGTCCACCAGCGCACCGAGCGCTTCGAGCACCGCCCATGGATCGATGGAGTCATCGGCGGCCACCTGCTGCGCGGCCTCCAGCGAGAACGTGCCCGCGAACACGCCGAGCCGTCGAAAGACCGTTTGTTGGGCCATGGAGAGCAGACCGTTGCTCCATTCGAGTGCCGCACGCAACGTCTGCTGCCGGGGTAGAGCCAGCCGGGTGCCGCCGGTCAGCACGCGAAAGCGCTCGCCCAGGCGGCTGCGCAGTCCTGCCACACCGAGGAAGGCGACACGTGCCGCAGCGAGCTCGATCGCCAACGCGATGCCGTCGAGCTGCCGGCAGATGTCGATCGCCATCGCCACGTTGCCGTCGGTGAGCGTGAAACGGGGATCGACAGCCTTCGCGCGTGCCTCGAACAGCGCCACGGCACCGGATTGCCGAGCCGCCTCGACCGATGGTTCGTCGGGCAGCGCGAGCGGGCCGAGCCGGAAGGTCTGCTCGCCCGCGATCTTCAACGGCTCCTGGCTGGTCGCAAGCCAGCGCACCCCTGGCAGCGAGCGATGCAGCCCCTGCACCAACTCGGCGACGGCGTGCAGCACGTGCTCGCAGTTGTCGAGCACCACGAGAATCCGGCGCGACCCGATGGTCTGTGCGATCGCTTCCAGCGCAGGACGATGGCCCAGGTTCACCTGCAGCGTCGTCGCGACGGTGGTCGCCACCAGCGACGGGTGGCTGACCGGTGCGAGGTCGGCCACGCAGACGCTGTCCTCGAACGCGCCTCGAACACGGTGCGCCAGTGCGCGCGCCACCGTCGTCTTGCCGATGCCACCCGCACCGACGACCGTGACCAACCGATGCGCGAACAGCAGGATCTCCAGGGCCTCGAGATCATCGTCTCTGCCCAGGGGCTGCGGTCCTTCGGAAGGGTCGCGAGCCCCGCTCGCCGCCGCCGAGCGCAGCGCGCGCATCAACGCTTGTGTTTCCGCTGCGGGCTCAGTCTGCAGCGACTGTGCGAGGCGAGCGCGAAAACGCTCGTATTCGGCCAGTGCTCCGCTGCGATCGCCGCATCGCAGCAGCAGGCGCATCAAGTTGCGCAAGGCCGTTTCATCGTCGGGCGCCCACTCGAGCGCGGCGCGCGCACAACGCAACGCCTGCGGCAGATTGCCGGCGTCTGCATGGCACTGGGTGGCGCGGGTCGCGGCCGACGCGACCTGCGCGGCCAAGCGGCGGCGAACACCCTCGAGCCATTGCTCGAGTTCCGGCGCGGCGCCGGCGACCGAGAAACCGGGCAGGAACTCGCCGCCGTACAGCGCCAGCGCCGCGTCGTCTTGCTGCGCGCGCAGCGCCCGCAGACAGGCGACCGCGTCGCAGGCGATGACACGCTCAGAGACGGCGAGCACGGTCTCGCCGTGGCGGATCAACGCGTCGTCGCCCAGCGCCAGACGCAGGAACTTGACCGACTGCCGCAGCGCAGCCCGCGCATGTTCGTCATCGGAATCCGGCCAGAAGAGCGCCAGGATTCGATCGGAAGAACAGCCGCCCTGTTCGCCTTCGACCGCCAGATAGACCAGCAGCCCGAGGCGCTTGGGCTGCGCCAGCACCGATGCGATCGGATCGCCGGCGCCGTCGGTGAGTGCGAGGGTCCCGCAGGTGCGCAGTTCGATCATGGCGACGGACCACCCGCGCATCGTGCAGATCACGCCCAGATCACGCGGGGATCACTCCGATGGCGGATTATGAGCGTGCGGCCAGTGAGGCCGTCATCCAACGCATCGGCTGCAACGGTGGGTCGCGGGCCTGTCGAGAGCTCAGAGAGGAGCCATCATGAAGCGTCGAGAATGGGTTGCCAGTGCGCTCGCGGCGCCGCATCTGCTGCTGGCCGGTTGCGCCAGCCCGGTGTCTCCCGGCCCCGGCGCAACTGCGGATGCCGCGAAGGCGCAAATCACCGTGCTCTACGATGCCTTCGGCCGCGATCCGAGGCTGCAGAAGGATTGGGGCTACGCCGCGTTGGTGGAGGTCGGCGGCAAGCGCATCCTGTTCGACACCGGCAACAACGCCGAGGTGTTGGCGAAGAACGCGGCGGCCAAGGGTGTCGATCTGGCGCGCCTCGACTTCGTCGTGATGTCACATCGCCACGGCGACCACATGGGCGGCATGAGCCACCTGCTGAGCGTCAATCCGAAGGTCAGAATCTACGCACCCAAGGAAGGCTTCGGTGTCTACGGTGCCGACCTGCCGAGCACCTTTTATCGCAGAGACGAGTCGCTGCCGGCCGAGCAGCGCTACTACGACGGCGCGCCGCCCGAGGTGATGCGCTTCGGCAGCGCATGGCCGCAGGCCAGCATCACGCTGATCGACAAGACCACGGCGATCGCGCCGGGGATTCACCTGATATCACTGGTCTCCGACAAGCCCGGCACGCTCGAGCTGCGCGAACTCTCGTTGGCGATCGAGACGCCCGACGGCATGGTGATCGTGGTCGGGTGCTCGCATCCGGGCATCGACAACATCGTCAAGGCGGCGGCGACGATCCAGTCGAAGATCCAGCTGGTCGCCGGCGGGTTCCATCTGGTGGTGGCCAAGGATCCGGACATCGAAGCCGTGATCGCGACGCTGCGCGACTCGTACAAGGTCGCCTACGTCGCTCCCGGGCATTGCACCGGCGAGCCCACCTTCGCGGCGCTGCGCAAGACCTTCGGTGAGCGCTACGTCTACGCGGGCCTGGGCAGCACGATTCTGTTGGACGGCACCCCACGTGCGATGAGCCCCGGCGCAACCACCGCGGCAGCGTCGGCTCTGACCGACGACGATCTCAAGAGCTACCAATCGCTGTTCGCGACGAGCAGCGAACGCCGGCGCGGAATGTTCACCCGGCTGCAGCAAACCGACGCGCCCGGGGCGATTTACCTTGGGCAATGGCGACGCAGCATGGTGGGCTGTTGCTGAGCTCAGACTCCTCTTGGTGACCTGCCGCTCGCTCGGGTGCGCGCAGAATGGATCGGCGCGCCCGCGCGACGCCGACCCGCCGATGGAGGGGACGAGCAATGGTTCTCTGGTTGACCAGGCCGCTGAAGGCGCTCGCTGCTTCGCTGGCACCGGGCGTCATCGCCGCGTGCGCTTCGCTCTCGGCGCCGAGCGCGGACACGGTGTACGTCAACGGCAAGATCATCACGGCCGACAAGGCGTTCACCGTCGCGCAGGCCGTCGCGGTGAAGGAGGGCAAGTTCGTCGGCGTCGGCACCTCCGACGAGATGCGCCGCTACGCATCGCCGACGACGCGGGTGGTGGATCTCAAGGGCAGGGCGGTCATCCCCGGCCTGATGGACAGCCACACCCACATGATCGGGGCCGGCGCGGCCGAGACCCGAGCGCCGCTGTTCAGGGCCCGGACCGTCGCGGAGGCCCAGTCGATCATCGGCGACTTCATCCGATCGAAGAACGTGCCGCCCGGCGAGTGGGTTCAGACCAGTGGCTGGCACCCGCCGTCGCAATTGCGTGAGCAGCGCTACCTGACGCGGCAGGAGATCGATGCCGTGGCGCCGAACCACCCGGTCTTCGTGCAGACCGTGGGCCACTTCGCGATGGCCAACACCAAGGCGCTCGAACTGGGCGGCATCACGCGCTCGACCCAGGACCCCGTCGGCGGCAAGATCTATCGCGATGCCAACGGCGATGCGACGGGGCTGCTCGAGGAAACGGCCATCGATCTGGTCGAGCACAAGATTCCCAAGCCGACCTTCGAGCAGGTGATCGCACAGATCGTCACCGCACAGCGCATCTACAGCCGCTCGGGCATCACCAGCACGATCGACGCCGCGTTGTCGGAAGAACAGATGCGCGCGTATTTCGTCGTCGCGCAGCGCAAGCAAGCCACGGTGCGCGCCGGCCTGATGTGGCGGCCGGGCGCCGGCACGGCGCAAGAGTTCGAGCGTGCCCTCAAGGCGGCCCAGTTCAAGGAGAACCAAGGCGACGATTGGGTCCGGGTCGCGGGCATCAAGATCGTCTCCGACGGCGGCATGACCTTGCGCTCGGCCTACACGCGCCAGGCCTATGCCGGAGAACCCGACAACCACGGCACACTCGCCGTGGACGCCGCAGCCTACAAGCAAAGCGTCCGGTTGGCCAACCGCTACGGGTGGCGTGTCGGCACCCACGCGGTGGGCGATGCCGCGGTCGATCTGGTGCTCGATGCGTACGCGGCGGCCGACCAAGACAAGTCGATCAAGGACAGCCGCTACATCGTGATCCACGGCAGCCTGATGACGCGCGAGCAGATCCTGCGCGCCAAGCAACTCGGCGTTCGAGTGGACGCCCAGAACATCTTCATGTGGGACAAGGCCGCAGCCGTGGAGCGCAACATGGGCACCGTGCTCGCGAATCGGGCGGTCCCCAGCCGGTGGTTGGTCGACACCTTGGGCATCGAAGGCACCGCAGCCGGCACCGACAACCAGGTCAACATCCTCAATCCGTTCGTCGGCCTGTACGTCATGGTGACCCGCAGGGATCCCACGGGCAAGGTCTACGGCGCCGATCAGGCGCTGACGCGAGAAGAAGCGCTTCGCCTCTACACCAATGCCGGCCCCTACTACACCTTCGACGAACGCAAGAAGGGGACGATCGAAGTGGGCAAGCTGGCCGACATGGTGGTGCTGTCGGCCGACTACCTGACCGTGCCGGAGGACCAGATCAAGGACATCAAGCCCGTGCTGACGATCGTCGACGACAAGGTCGTCTATGCAGCGGACTGACCCGGTGCACCGCCAAGACGGATCTTCAGGAGTACGAATCCGGCGTGCTGCCGGACTGCTCGATCCAGCGCTCGCGTGACGCCCTGAGGTGGCCGCACATGGCTGCCGCAGCCTCCTGCGGATCGCGCAGTTCGAGCGCACGGAAGATCGCATCGTGCTCCTCGAACGCCGTCTGCCACGAGCGCGCGTTCTCGGCGCGGCGACTCATGCGCGAGGTGATCGCGCCGTGGCGGGCATCGAACAACTCCCCCACCAGGCGCACGAGCAGCGTGTTCCCGGTCAGCTCCGCGATCGTCACGTGGAAGCGGCGGTCTGCGTCCAGCGGTGGGTTGCCCCGCCCGATGTCGTTGCGCATCGCGTCGAGGCAGGCCCTGACGCGATCGAGGCCTTGTCGGGTCACGCGCGCGGCGGCCAGTGCGATGACCGCGCTTTCGAGCACCGAGCGAGCCTGCATCAGCTCCGACGGGCTTTCTCCGAGCATGGGCGACTCGAGCGCTGCGGGTGCGGACTGCGGCGTGCAGACGTACACCCCCGAGCCCATGCGGGTCTCGACGATGCCCTCGATCTCCAGCGCAATCAGCGCCTCGCGCAGCGACGGTCGCGAGACACCGAGCTGCAACGCAAGCTCGCGCTCCGGCGGCAGGCGAGTGCCCGGCGCAAAGCGCGAGGCTTCGATGACGGAGCGAATCTGGTCTGCCACCTGCTGGTACAGCCGACGCGAATCCGTCGGCTTGGGAGGTGCGGGTTTGGGCAGGGTCGACAATTGGTCAGGCCACTCTGGCGGCGTGGCGCGAGCATACAGCAGGCCCGCGACGACCCGTTCCGAGGCCCTTGACCGCAGGGGCCCTCTGGGACAAGAGGGTTTACACTGGTCAGGCCAAAAGCCTCAAGCTTCTATATTGGCCTGACCAATGTGGCCTGACCAATAGAACCGATGAGGAGACACGCATGATGGGCTTGGTGAAGAGAAGTCTTGTGTACTGGGCCGCAGCGGCGGCATTGCTGAGCATGGCCTGGGCACCCGCAGCGCGCGCGCACGACGACGGCGATGACCGCGCGCTACAAGCCGCGATCGAGCGCGCCGAACGCGGCGCCGCACCGGGCAAGCGACCCATCGTCGAAACCCATATTCACTTCTGGCAGGTCACGCGGCCAGGGGGCGTGCCGTGGCCAACGCCGGCCGAAGGCCCGATCTTCCGCGACGTGCTGCCGCACGAGTACACCCGCATCGCCCGGGCCAACGGCGTCGTGACGGCCGGCATCGTGGAGGCGAGTGGCCTGGTCGAGGACAACCAGTGGATCCTCGACCTGGTGAGACACGACAGGTTCTACTCGTTCTTCGTCGGCAACCTGGATATCGGCGCGTCGACCTTCGCTCGCGACCTCGCCCGATTCGCGCTCGACCCGCGCTTCGTGGGCATTCGAGGCTATCTCACCGGTCCGGCCGAGGGCATCACGCTCAGCCCGGCGCAACTGGGCAGTCTGCGCGATTTGGCACGCCGCGGCATGACGCTCGACATCATCAGCCGGGGGACGAAGAATCCCAAGGATCAGGTGCAAGCGCTGTGCACTGCGGTGCCCGACCTGCGCATCATCATCGACCACCTGGGTGGTGCCAAGGGGCCCCCGCCGGTGGACCCCACGTGGGAACTCGAAATTCGCCGTCTCGCCGACGTCTGCCCGAACCTGTACATGAAGTTCTCATCGTTCTACGACATGTACGCTCCAGGCGACGTCGTCTTTCCGACCCCGACGGACCTCGGCTCGTACAAGGCGCACTTCGACGTGCTGATGACCGCGTTCGGTTCGGACCGCCTGATCTGGGGCAGCAACTGGCCAGTGATCAGTTTGCACGGGACCTTCGAGGCTCAGGTCGCCATCGCCGAGGAGTACCTCGCCCCGATGGGCACCGCCGTGCGCGACAACGTGATGTTCAAGAACGCCCTCACGTTCTACCGTCGGCACAAGCCGGAGCAGCGCCACCACCGCGACTGATCGGCGGCACCCGCGCGGTCCGCTGCGGGTCGGTGGGCCGCGGGTGTCGCGTGTCGCGTCTGCCCTGAGTTGGTTCTGCAGCCAGACCTGCGGACGCTGCGCATCTCGGTGAGAGCGCCCGCGTCACTGCATGCCTCGAGCGCCCCGAATCGGTTCGATCAACGCGCGCGCGATCTCGAGCCCTTCTGCGCGCGTATCGTCGCGGCGCGATGCCCGGTGCGCGCGTCGATACCAGTAGTCGGCGTTGCCAAGATCGCCTTCGATGCGATGCAGCCAGGCATGCACCCAGGCTGCGTCAGCATCGTCCTGCGCCTGCGCCAGTTCGTGCGCGGCATGCCAATCGTCCCGCAGCCCATGCCAGATCGCGCACAGCATCTGCGTCGCGAACGGTGGCGGCCCGTCTTGATCGAGGCTGGCGACGAACGCGTCGAACGGGTCGGTCATGCGGTGGGTGTCACGAGCAGTCGAGGCCATCGCGGCGCTTGGTCTCCTCCGCCTGGGCGGGCGGCTGCTGGCTCAGGAGCGCGCACGCCGTGAAGTTGCCAAAGGTCTTGCCGTTCTTTTCGTCGAGATACTTCCAATCGGCGACCTGTGAACGGCTGAAGCTGTAGATCTGCCCGAGCTTGACGCCCTTCACAAGACGAGGCTCGTTGTTGATCCTTCCCGTGAACGAGCCATCGGACCAGGTGAACTCCTCGACCCAGAAGTACTCCGTGTCGCGACCTTCCTGAACCCTGACTTTCAGCGCATAGGCGCTGGTGCCAGCAGGCTGCTGCTTCGCCTTGGTGAGAAAGTCGTCCAGCGTCGCCTGGGCCTTCTCCGCAGCCCGCTGCAACGCAGGCTGCTCGCTCGGCACCGTCGTCGTCTCATCGGTCCGCGCACGCCCGGTGATGGGCTGCGTGCAGGCCAGAACAGCAACGCAGAGCAGCAGGGCGGCGAGGTGACGCAAGGACATGTGCGCAGTGTGTCCTATTCGAACGACGGCATCAGCCCGCCTCGCGCGCCAGCTTGGCGCGCCTTGCGACCTCCTTCGCGCTCGGCTCGGGCGGCGCGAACGATCCGCGCGGCACGTCGCCCGCCAGCAGGTAGGTGCTCATCACGACACCGGTGGCCGAGGTTTGCGAAGCGGCGAGCCGCAGCGCGCCGGGCTTCGCGCCGGCTTCGAACAGCCGCTTGCCGCGCCCGAGCACGATGGGAAAGCTCCACACGTTGTACTCGTCGATCAGCGATGCGGCGTGCAGCGTCTGGATCAGGTTGCCGCTGCCGATGATCTGCAGGTCGAGCCCCGCCTCGGCCTTGAGCGCCGCCACCGCCGCGACGACGTCGCCCGGCAGCAGCGTCGAGTTGTTCCATTGCAGCGGTTTCTTCAGCGTGCGCGAGGCCACGTGCTTCTTGGCCGCGTTGAGCGTCTTGGCAATCGGGTTGTCGGCCGCCTGGTACGGCCAGTACGCCTCGAAGATCTCGTAGGTCCTGCGGCCGAGCACGAGCTCGCGGTCTTTGCCGTCCAGGCCGCGCATGTCGCGGTCCGGGGCGTCGTCCCAGTATGGGAACGACCAGCCGCCGAGGGTGAACCCGGCGGTGGGGTCCTCTTCGGGGCCTCCCGGCGCCTGCATGACGCCGTCGAGCGAGACCATGGTGGATGCGATGAGCTTTCTCATGGGGCGACTCCGTGGGCTGTGAGGTTTGGGCATGGACGATGAGTCTCATTTCCACGACGAGCGAGGTCGGCCGATCTCGACATGAGCCTGCGCGACTGGCCAACACGGCATGAAAGCGGGTACCCTACAGGCTCCGATCAACTACGAAAGGAGGTGATATGTCTAAGACATCTAGGTTTGGGGCGGAGCCCTACCTCATGTAGTTGGTTCTGTAGCCAGACCCGCGGGCGCTCCACACTTCGGTGGGAGCGCCCGCGTCATTTTCGAGAGGCGATGCCATGCCGACGTGCGCCTTTTCCCACCCGGTCTCGCGGTTGTCTCCGATGGCGTAGACACGCTGCTGTCGACACTCGACCGTCCGATAGGAACCCCATGAACATTCACCTCAGTGCGGGGCCGCTGGTTTCATTGCTGGCCGGCATCCTGATCCTCGTGATGCCCCGCCTCTTGAACTACATCGTGGCGATCTACTTGATCCTGATCGGCCTGATCGGTTTGTTCGGTCTCGGTGCGCTTCACGTGGCCTAGGCGTTCCCTCGGTCACCGTCTGCGCCGGACCAGCAGCGGGCGTGCACCGTGCCCTTGGTGTCGAAGAGGACCTGGGTCTCGCTGCAGGACAACCGCGGCGTGCGTGTGCGGTTTCAGGGTGACGCGAGCGAATGAGCGGGTGCTTTGTCGGCTGAACGGCGGGCCGCTCACTCGTCGTATTCCTTCGAGATGTCCTTGCCGGTGTAGTCCGGCATCAGCGCCGTGGCGATGACGCTGATGACGGCGCAGGCGGCGATATACACCGCGATGACCGTGCTGGAGTGGTACTGGGCGAAGAGCGCGGTCGCGATGATCGGCGCCGGGCCGCCGGCGATCACGGATGCCAGCTGATAGCCGAGGGATGCGCCGCTGTAGCGCAGCCGTGGCGTGAAGGCCTCGGCGATCAGCGCAGCCTGCGGGCCGTACATGAGGTCGTGCGGAATCAGCGACAGCACGATGGCGAGGAACACCAGCCACGGCGTGGCGGTGTCGATCATCCGGAAGTAGACGAACCCGAACACGCCCGTGACGACCGCACCGATCAGGTACATCTTGCGCCGCCCGATGCGGTCGGACAGATGGCCCGACAACGGGATGGTGACGAACGACACGCAGGCGGCGACGAGCACTGCGGTCAGCGTGAAGTCACGCGGCATCTTCAGGGTGCCCACCGCATAGGCAAACACGAACGCGGTGAAGATGTAGAAGGGCGCCTGCTCCGCCATCCGCGCGAAGGCCGACAGGATGATCTCCTTGGGCTGCCGCTTGATGACTTCGAGGATCGGCGCCTTCTCCACCCGGTTGTCGCGCACCAGTTGTCGGAAGACGGGTGTCTCCAGAATGCCGAGCCGGATCCACAGCCCGATGGCGACCAGTACGATCGACAGCATGAACGGCACTCGCCAGCCCCACGTCGCGAACTGGTCGCCCGACATCGCGCTGAAGCCCAGCACGGCCAGGTTCGCCAGGAAGAGGCCCGCCGGCACGCCGAACTGCGGCCACGACGCGATCAGCCCGCGCTGCCCATGGGTGCGTGACCATTCCATCGCAATGAGCACCGAGCCGCCCCACTCGCCACCGACGCCGATGCCCTGCACCATGCGCAGCACGGTCAGGATCACCGCGCCCCACAGGCCGATCGACTCATAGGTCGGCACGAACGCGATCAGGAAGGTCGCGATCCCCATGGTCAGCAGCGTGGCGATCAGGGTCGCCTTGCGACCGATGCGGTCGCCGTAGTGCCCGAAGATGGCGGCGCCGATCGGCCGCCCCACGAAGCCCACGAAGTAGGTGCCGAACGCCGCCAGCGTGGCGGTCAGCGGATCGCTGTTCGGGAAGTAGAGCTTGCCGAAGATCAGGCCGGCGGCGGTGCCGTAGAGAAAGAAGTCGTACCACTCGATGGTGGTGCCGATGGTCGCCGCGACCACGGCCTTGCGCAGTTGCGCACCATGGTCGACCCTGGAAGCTTCGTCGTAGGTTGTGCTGATCGCCACGCCGGTCTCCTGTCGCGGATCGGTCCGACGCGCGTCAACGCGAGCCCTGCGATTCGATTGACGCCATCGGAGCCGCCCGCGCGCGGGCAACTCGCATGCCCGGTTTTCGCAAGCCGCGGGTGCAAGACGTTGGGGTCGCCAACACCCTCAGCCGACCTGCAGCGCAGCCTGCGCTGCGAGGCAGCGGTCGAGCAGCCGCGGCGCGTCGATCCGCTGCGTCCATGCAGCGAATTCGTCGGAGGGTCCGCGCCAGCGCAACTGGTCCACCCGTGTGAAGAGACGCGCGTCGCTGCGCAAGGTGGCCAGCCGCTTGAACAGCAGCGCCTCCTTGCGGCGCGGGCCCAGCACCTCCGGCGGGAACGCCTCGATCGGCCCGTGCCGATTCAACAAGCGCGCGGCCCCCACGGTGCCGATGCCCTCGATGCCGGGGTATCCATCCGCGGCGTCGCCCACCAGCGCGAGAAAGTCCGGAATCAGCGCTGGTTCGACGCCGTACTTCTTGCGCACACCCGCGGCATCGCGGATCGTCTTGGTCCTGCGGTCGACCTGCACGACCCGATCGCCTTCCACGCATTGCGCGAGGTCCTTGTCCGGGGTCCAGAGGCAGACCTTCTGGACCCGCTTCTCCTTGGACGCAAGACGGGCGGCGGAAGCCAGCGCGTCGTCCGCTTCCAGATCGGTCATCGGCCACACGGTGATGCCCATCGCGGCGAGCGCGTCCTCCAGCGGGTGGAACTGTGCCCACAGGGCCGGCTCGATGCCGTCGCTCGTCTTGTAGCCCCCCCACAGGCGGTTGCGGAACGACTCGATCACATGGTCGGTGGCCACGCCGATGTGCGTCTCGCCGCGCTCGACGAACTCCAGCACGCTGTGCAGCACGCCCACCACCGCACCGAAGCGCCGGTCTTTTCCTTTGTTGAATCGACGCTGGCCGTAGAAGTGGCGAAACAGCTCGTAGGTGCCGTCGATCAGATGGACCACGATCGCGCTGGTGTCGGCGAGCGATCGAGATCCGGTGGTCTTCACGTGGCCATTCTGGCGTGAAGCCGGTTCGGTGAACCTGTCCAGTGCAGGCGAGCAGCTCCGGTCGCCGGCCCACGCCGGCATGCGGTGCCGGCTCGGCGCTAGCGCCTTCAGGCCCGGGCACCACCCTAAGATGGACCACACAGCCACGGAGGCAGCCCATCCGAATCACCGACGTGACCGACTCGCCGCCTTCCGTCGCCGGACGATTCGGCCTCGCGTTCGCGCCGCGGCGGCGCGTGTTCGCCGCCTTCTTTCTCTACGCCTTCGCGATCGGCGGGTTCTATCCTCGCCTGGCGGAACTGCAGCGATCGATGCGCCTCAGCGAGAGTGAGCTCGGCATCGGGCTGATCGGTGCCGCGTGCGGCACGTTGGTGTCGCTCACGCTGGCCGGGCGGCTGATCGAGCGGGTGGGGCACCGTCGCACGCTGCTGGCTCTGCTGCCCGCGCTGCCGCTGTGCTACGCGCTCGCCGCGCATGCGAGCGGCATGGTGGCGCTCTTCGTGTGCCTGCTGCCCGCCGGTGTGTGCATCGGCGCGATCGAGTTGCTGGTGAACCTGGAGGCCGACCGCGTGGAGCATCAGGGCGGTCGGCGCATCATGAACCGCGCGCACGCGTTCTGGAGCTTCGGCTTCTTCGGCGCCGGCCTGCTGGGCGCGCTGGCCGCGCGCCTGGGCATCTCGCCGCAGTGGCAGCTGGCCGGCATGGTGCCGCTGCAGGCGCTGCTGATCGCGCTGCTGCTGGGCGGATTCGAGGCCGCGCCGCACCGCACTGGCAGCAACGCCGAGCCGGCCCACCACCTGGCGCGGCCCACGCTGGCGATCCTGGCGCTGGTGCTGTTCTCGCTGTCGGCGCTGGTGCTCGAAGGCGCGGGCATCGACTGGTCGGCCATCTACATACGCGACGTGTTCGACGCCGCGCCGTTCATCGGCGGGTTGGCGGTGGCCACGGGTGCATGCGCGCAAGGCGCCGCGCGCTACGTGGCCGACCGCTTCGTCGAACGCCACAGCGCATGGACGATCGCGCGCACGCTGCTCGGCGTGCTGGGCCTGGGCACGCTGCTGGTCACGGTGGCGCCGGCGTGGCCGGTGGCGCTGCTCGGCTTCGCGCTGATGGGCGTGGGCACCAGCGTGGTGTTTCCGCTGGCCATGTCGGCCGCCGCGCAGCGCACCGATCGACCGGCCGCCACCAACGTGGCGGCGCTGGCGCAGATCTCGTTCGTGAGCTTTCTGTTGGGGCCGCCGCTGCTCGGCTTCGTGGCCGAGCACGTGGGCATCCGCTGGACGTTCGGGGTGGGCTTGCCGCTGGTGATACTGAGTCTGGTGGTGTCGCCGATCCTGCGAGTGCCGCAGCGGCGAACGGACTCTGCCAAGGTGGAGTAGCTGCCGATCCCCTCATCGGCGCATCAACACCGCCAGCGTCAGTTCGCGCGCGTCATGCCACTCGCCCGCAGCCCTGCCAGATCGCGCGCAGCATGGGCATCGCCAACGGCAACGGCAACGGCGACGGCGCGCTGTCATGTCCCGCCAGCGACAGTGTCCCCAAGCGGCCGCGGCGTTCGCATCGTGCGCTGCACCCGCGCTCCTATACTGCGCCGCGCTGGCCGCAGCGCTGCCACCCATTCAAACGAGGAGACACCCGTGCACCGCACCCGCCGCGACGTGATGTTCGTCTTCGCCGCCAGCGCCGCGCTCGGCGGCTGCGCCACGCCCGGTGCGCCGGCCGCCGACTGGCAGCAGTTCGGCGCCGCCGACGGCACCACCATCCACTACCGGCGCTGGTTGCCGGGCGGCTCACCGAAGGCGGTGATTCAGATCGTGCACGGCGCGGCCGAGCACGCCAGCCGCTACGACCGTTTTGCGCGCGCCGCCGTCGCCAGCCGCTACGCGGTGTACGCCACCGACCATCGCGGCCACGGTCGCACGCGGCTGCGCTCGGGCCGCACCGGCGACGCCGGCCCCGATGGCTGGAACCGAATGGTCGACGACGAGATCGCCTTCAGCCAGCGCCTGCGCGCCGCGCACCCGGGCGCCAAGCTCGTGCTGTTCGGCCACAGCCTCGGCTCGTTCATGGCGCAGGACTACATCGAGCGCCGCGCCGATCTGCTCGATGCGCTGGTGCTGAGCGGCACGTCGTACGGCCCGCCGCCGCCGCAGGGGCTGATCGACCTGCTCAACGACGCGACGCGCAAGGATCCGCTGGGTGATTCGGCGGTGTGGGCCGGCATCTTCAAGGACTTCAACAAGCCTTTCGGTGGACCCACCGGCTTCGAGTGGCTGAGCCGCGACGCCGCCGAGGTGAAGAAGTACGTCGACGATCCGCTGTGCGGCTTCGCCTTCACCAATGAGCTCACGCGCGACATCTTCGTGGGCTTCGTGCGCATGCGCGACCCCGCGCTCGAAGCGCGCATCCCCAGGACGCTGCCGGTGCTGGTGATCCAGGGCGAGCTCGACCCCGTGGGCGAGAACCTCGTCGGCACGCGCCGCCTCGTGACGCGCTACCAGGCGCTGGGCCTCACGCGCATCGAGCCGCGCTACTACCCCGGCGCGCGCCACGAGCTGCTCAACGAGACCAACCGCGACGAGGTGACGGCCGACGTGCTGGGGTGGGTGGGCAAGGTGGTGTGAGCGGCGCTATGACTTCACCACCGTGGCGAAGACCTTCTGCGCCACGACCCAGCGCCCATCGATCTTGAGCAGATTGAGGTAGTCGGTGAAGAACCGCGGTGGGATCTGGCACTTGACCTTGACGAACGCGGTGGTCGGCCCGGACTGGTCGACCATCAGGATCACGTCATCGCGCGGCAAACCCTTGTCCTTGGGCTTCGGGCGCTCGCGCACCGCCTTGAGCCACTGCTCGCGCGGCAGCACGACGAGCTTGCCGTCTTGCTCGTAGGTGAGTGCGCTGGTGTCGTGAAACACGCTGGCCAGCTTGTCGGCATCACCCTCGTAAAGCCCGTCGAGGTAGGTCTGGACGGCTTGCTCGATGGCCTTGCGGTCGTCGCTGCTCATTGGTCACCTCCATGAAGCAAGAGGCGATGCTACCGCGAGGCCTGCACCTCATCCCATCGTGGCCATCTGCTGGATCCGATCGGACTGATCGGTTCGTCCGGTCGGTGCGCTTCAGGTGACCCAGGCGTCCATGCATCGGGCCGACGAGCCGGCGTTCCGCTAGCGGCTGGCCAGCGATTCCCAGCGCTCCAGCGCCTGCAGCAGCTCGGCCTCGATCGACTGCAGCCGCGCCTGCAGCGCAGGCACGCGTTGCCGCTCCTTGACGTACAACTCGCCGGTGGCCAGGAGCTGTGAAAGCTCCTTCTGCTCGGTCTCCAAGACCTCGATGCGCGCGGGCAGCGCGTCGAGTTCGCGCTGCTCCTTGTAGCTGAGCTTGGTGCGAGCGGGCACCGGTTTGTCTGGCGTCGCGTTCGAGGGGCGGGCGGCTGCCGCAGGGGCAGGTGCGGCCGCAACGGCCAGGGCCTGCGCACGCGCGCGCTGCAGCTTCCAGTCCTCGTAGCCGCCTTCGTATTCGCGCCACAGCCCGGGCCGGCCCCCGAAGGCCGGGTCACCTTCCCAGGCGACGGTGCTGGTCACCACGTTGTCGAGGAAGCGCCGGTCGTGGCTGACCAGGAACACCGTGCCGGCGTAGC
>Ga0207675_100001463_pt1 | contig 23677 bp, 12 predicted proteins | sample KBSSwiS42_FD_184305 | JGI IMG/M metagenome (GOLD analysis project Ga0207675, IMG submission 184305) | Switchgrass rhizosphere microbial communities from Kellogg Biological Station, Michigan, USA - KBS Switchgrass S4-2 (SPAdes) (version 2) | ecosystem: Host-associated > Plants > Roots >...
GAGTGGACGCTCCACGCATCCCTTTTACTGGGCGGCTTTCACGGCGAGCGGCGAATGAAAATGAGACTCGCTATATTTCTAACTCTTTTGGTCGGCGGTTACATTCCCGCTCTCGCGTTCGGCGATGGCACGCCTGTTTATTGCTCCAAGCCAATGGCAATTCCGGATGCCTGGACGGATCTCAATCACAACGGCGCGTACGAACCCGGAGAACCGTATGATCCGCTGGTAACCGGTTACGGCCCCGGGAACGTAGGTGCTCAGATTTCCTTGCGGCCAGCAGACCTCGGCCAATCTCCCATGCTCGGAATGTATGTCCCCGTAGACTTTCCCCCCGTGAATCTCGGGATTCCTATCCCCGGCCATTCACAGTACTTTGAGTGGCTTGTGACATGCACTCCCTTCGGATTGCAGCCTGGAGATTCCCTGGTTGTGGAACTGGAGGACGTGCAGGACACAACGTCTGCAGCATTCCGCGGCTTCATTAATCAGGACCCCACCGCCTACTGGGACGAATCCACGCAGTCCGTCATATCCCCGTTCGCCAACAGTCCCCGGTTGGTTACCGTCCTCGCTTACAATCCGATTTATTCTCCAGGGGCTGAAGGGAATAACGTCATCCTGACGAAATTCGTGTCGTTATTCGTGGAATCGCTCGGGCCGTCCCACCAGATCAACCTACGGATCGTAAATGCAGCCACGGATGGTTCCGTTGCGACAATCCCCATCACTTGGGGAACTCTGAAAAGCAAGTATTGAGCCCCCCATAATCCAGGGTGAAATCCTGAGGCTAGATCACTCGGCGCGGGGCTGCTGTAGTCGCATCGCCCGTGTTGGGGGTGCCGGTGGGCTCGATCAGCAGCAAGTGCACTTCCTCGTTTGCAATCGGGCGGTGTTCCATCCCCTTGGGCACCACGAATAGCTCTCCGGGCTTCACATGCACATCCCCATCCCGCAGTTGAATGATTAGGTTCCCCTTCAGCACGAGGAAGAAATCATCCGTGTCATCGTGCTTGTGCCAGACGAACTCGCCTTTGAGTTTGACCACCATGAGATCGTGGCCGTTGAACTCCGAGACGGTTCTGGGCTGCCAGTACTCGGTGAACGTGGAAAGTTTGTCGGCAAGATTGACGCTGTCCATCGGTTCCTCCAGGGCGTTTTCAAACCTGGGAGGTTACCGAACCTGCTCCGCGCGTCAACGTTGAAGATTCTGAGGCGACCGCGGGGTCGTTAACCACGGGCAGCCGGATCACGAACTTGCTGCCCTTTCCTCGCCCATCGCTTTGGGCAGTAATCGAGCCGCCGTGCATTTCTACCAACCGTTTCACCAAAGTCAAACCAATCCCCAGTCCACCTTGTGTGCGTTCCGGGGAATGATCCAGCTGCGTGAACATGTCGAAAATCCGAGACAGCATCTCTTCCGGGATTCCTATCCCCGTGTCGTGAATCGATATCGCGACTTCCTCCGCCTCCGGCGTTACGTTGAGAGTGATGTGCCCGCCAACCTCGGTATACTTGGCAGCGTTGTTGAGGAGATTGCTGAGCGCCTGAGCCAACCGAGCCTCATCCGCTTCCACGATGATGGGGCGTGACGGAACATTCAGGATGAGCTCGTGGGAGCCCTTCTCGATCGCGGGCATGCTGGTTTCGACCGCCTGTTGGATGATTCGGATGAGCTCGACCCTGTCCCTACGAAGCTCAATGCGACCGCGGGTGATCCGGTTCACGTCCATCAGGTCTTCGACCAACCGAACCATCTGGGTCAACTGGCGTTCCATGATCCCGATGCAGAGCTCTATATTGGCGGGGTTATTTCGATCGAGCTTCATCACTTGAAGGCCATTGCGAAGAGGAGCCAGGGGATTCCTGAGTTCATGAGCCAGCATGGCCAGGAACTCATCCTTCCGCTGATCCGCTTCCTTCAGAATTTCGTGCAGCCGGGACGTGGACTCCAGCTCGGCGGCCAATCGCTTCTCGCTCGCTCGTAGCGCCGCCTCACCTCGGCGGCGGAGCTGGTTCATCTTGATGTGACCATCCACTCGCGCCAAGAGCTCGCGCGCGCTGAAGGGCTTGACCAGGTAGTCGTCGGCCCCCGCTTCCAAACCCTCGATACGGCTTTCTTCCCCCGCCCGGGCGGACAGCATGATGAAGGGGATTCCACTGGTTTCAGGATCGCTTCGCACCGCACTCAGCAAACCAAAGCCATCCAGACGCGGCATCATGACATCGGCGACAATCAGGTCTGGAATGCGCATCTTGAGGGCTGCCAAGGCGGCCGCGCCATCCGCTACGGTCTGTACCTCGAACTCTCCTGCGAGCGCGCGACCAATGTACTGGCGCATGTCCGCATTGTCATCGGCAACCAAAACCAGCGCCCGATACCCGTGTTCACTCCCGTCAATCACTCCCCTAATGAAGGATGCGGGCAAGATCTCACGATCCAAGTTCGAACTTGTTTCGTTCCCCATTTTTGAGTCCGAGGGAAGCCATCGCAGTATCTCTTCGATAAACGGGGCACTTCCCAACCCGAGCGCCTGGGTTCGTTCCGATTGGACGACTTGGGCGAGGGGGAGGTGACTCGATCCCAGGGGAATGGACACGGTGAAGGTTGTTCCTCTATCCACTATGCTCTCGGCAGTAATGTATCCACCGTGCAGCCGGACAAGTTCCTGCACCAATGCCAAGCCGATGCCCGTACCTTCGAATGTGCGCCCGCGCGCATTTTCAATCCGATGGAAACGCTCGAAGAGCCGCGGCATTTCCTCGGACGCAATCCCAGTGCCGCTATCGCGTATTCGCAGGACGGCGTTTCCCTTCTCCTGCCGCAGCCGGATCTCGATCTCCCCTTCGAACGTGAACTTGAACGCGTTCGAGATCAGGTTTAAGACGATTTTCTCCCACATCTGCGGATCCACGTACACCAATTCACCTTGGGGCGGGCAGTCCACCACGAGTCTTAGTCCAGCCCGTTCGCAAGCGGACCTGAAATTACTGGCCAGATCCGTCGTGTATGCACCCAGGTCGATGGGCTCATAGCTCGCCTTGACTCGACCCGCTTCGATGCGGGAAAAATCCAACAGGGTGTTCACGAGGCGTTGCAATCGCAAACCGTTCCGATGGGCCATGTCCAACCGCTCGCGGTTGGCGGACGTCAGTGAGCTTTCTGGTTCGGACAGGACGTCTTCCAGGGGCGCGAGCATCAGGGTGAGCGGGGTGCGAAATTCGTGGCTGACGTTGCTGAAAAAGGTCGTTTTGGCTCGGTCTAACTCCGCGAGAGCTGCGGCGCGTTTACTTTCCATTTCATAGGCACGCGCATTCGAAAGCGCCGCACCGATCTGACTGGCCAAGAGCTCGTAGAAGCCCTTGTATTGTTCATCTAAGGGCCGCAGCGGACTCACGCCGGCAATCAGGAAGCCGGCGCAACGATCCTGTCCCGAATTGCGGATCGGCAGCACGACCGCCGTGTGAGGTGATTCCGGCCACACACCCGCGGACAATGTTCCGAATCGCTGCGTGAGCTCCGGGACCACCACGATTCGCCCGGTCTCGAATACGGATTCAAGGGGCCATTTCCCGGAACGATTCTCGGTCGAGGAACCGACGCGGATGAGCTCCGGGGCAGCCGGAGAATGGCTCAGCCCCGCCGATCCGGCGAGAACGGCGTTCATCGAGTCAGGCTCGAGAAGATAGATGAGAGCAAATGGAACGTCGTAAGGATTTTCGGCCAAGATGTCGGCGGATCTCTTACTGGTTGCTTTGACTGACTGTGTCTCCGCCGTTCTGGCGGACAACTCACGCAGCGTTCGCAGGCGCCGGTCACCCACCACCCGCCCCGTTGTTTCGGTGACGATGCAAAAGAGGCCGCCGACTTCCCCGGTTTCATCCCGCACCGGGTCGTAGGACACATCGAAATATGTTTCTTCGACGAAACCAAAGCGGTTCATGACGAAGAGGCGATCACTTGCCCAGAAGGCTTCCCCGGTTGTGAGCACGCCTTGGAACAAGTCCTTGAGCCCGTTCTCCCAGAGCTCACTCCACGCATCGCGGACTGGGATACCAAGGGAATGAGGATGCTTGTCCCCGAACACAGGACGATACGCGTCGTTGTACAACGTGATGAGGTCGGCGCCCCAGATGAGGAGGATCTGCGCCTTTGACGGAAGCATGATGCTGACCGCGCTGCGCAAACTTTGGGGCCAGCTTGCCGGAGGCCCCAGGGGAGTGGTCGACCAGTTCAGGCTGCGAATCCGCTCCCCCATTTCGCCGCCTCCCGCGAGAAATGGAAGTGCATTTGGCGTTTTGAGGTTTGGAGAGCTATCGAACATTCAGAACCACAGAGCCAACCCGGCCGGAAAAAGTGGAAATATAAGATGTGATCAAGCTGCCCGGGATCATATCCACATATCCCCAAGAGCCGAATCAGGGAATCCCCGGTAACGGGCAGCTGACCAACGCCCGAAGTATTTAATGAAATGATTACCGAAGTCGAACTAATTTCCTGGTCGCCATGAAGGTCCGAACTGGTCCACGAACGTGTAAACTGAGCCCAGCTGAACTTCAAGGGCCGACGGAGCATATCGCTGCTGATAACCGTCGCCGGGTTTGTCGGGCCGGCCCGCTGAGGCGGTTACATGAGGCGCATTATCTCTAGCTACCTGCGGAGCGCGCGAATCATGACGCGGTTGCATCCGGACAGGGTTGCCTGGGTGATTGTGGTTGGCGTAGTAGCCATCCTCGCAACGTCGCGCGTGCTCCCGAGCCTCGCGCGCGAAAACACTGAGCAGATCGAGCCGCTGGCCAAGCAGACCAGCAAATACCTGCCGCTGCGGCGCACCATCACCTTCGGGGGTTCCCAACGGGAATACTTCCTGGGTTTCCCACCCAACTTCGATCGCACGAAGTCGTATTGGGCGCTGGTTGTGGTTCACGGTGGGGGTCAGCATGGTCGGATTCCCTTCCCGAATACCGGCATAGCACGGTTCGCGGCAGAGTTGGGACTCGAAGCCATCGTCATTTCACCGAGTTTTTCGAACGACGACAACAATGCGAGCCGTTTTCCTTCCCTGGGCGAAGGTGAATTCCTCGAGGAAATCCTGGGACAGCTGCGCAAGGAGTACGCACTCAGGCCAAAGATCTTCCTCACCGGCTACTCGAGGGGCGGGCAGTTTGCGCATCGTTATGCACTGGCACATCCCGAACAAGTGGCGGCAGTTGCCCCACTGGCCTCCGGAACGTGGACGACGCCGGACGGAAGGTTTCTTGTCGAGGGGATGGGCGAACTCCGGAACGCAGGAGCTTTTCTGTCCGATTCGACAAACGCATCAAAGGTGCCCGATAACCTTCGGGACCTGTTTCAGCCTCGTGTGGCTGCCGTTGCCGAAACCCGGGCCGCCGCACGTGCGCGCGAGGTTCCGTACCTTGTCATGTGTGGGACGCTGGATCCGCGCCAGCCCCTCGCCGAGGAATTCGTTCGTAGCCTTCAGTCCCTTGGTTATCAAGTGACCGCGGAATGGCCGCGGACTCCACACGGATGCGAGGACCCTGCATGCTGGCAGGAGCACCGGAGTGAATTCGAGAAATACTTGCGGCATACGATTGAATTCTTTCGGGCTGTCGCGCAGCGGCAGTGAACCGGCCTCAATACCGAAGTAGAACTCGTTTTCTGGTTGCCCTGATACCTTAGAACGGTATCGACAACTGCGACCTGGGTTTGGAATCCTAGGATTACCGGAGTCTGACCAGCTTGCGAGTGGCTTCGAACCCAGGGGTTTGGAGCTCGTACAAGTACATGCCGGCGGGGACGCGCTCTCCGTGTTCGTTCCGGCCGTTCCAGATAACGGACTGCTCACCCGGTTCGGCTACTGCGTCCAGCAAAATCCGCACTTCCCTGCCTGCCAAATCCAGGACACGAATCCGGATATTTCCGGCTGAAACTAGGGTAAATGGAATCGTGGTACTTTCGGATAGCGGATTCGGGAAAGCTTGGCCGAGTTGTATTCTGAAACTACCAGCAGGTGCAATCCGCGCCGACACGGGTCCAAAGAACTCCTGTTTGCCTGTCCGATCCAGAGCTTCTAAACGGTAGTAGTACGTGATGCCTGGCATGACTTCAGTATCGAGGAACGAATAGTTGGTCCCGGGGAGAACCAACTCCCTCGTACGCCTCTCATAACCTCCGTCGGCTTGGGTGGAGCGACGCACATGAAATCCAGAGAAATCGGTCTCGTTGGAAGTGGCCCATTTCAGAACAATGCCGTTTGATTGTGGGGACGCCACAAGGGAGGAAAGACGAACCGGAGTAAATTCTGGGCATTGAAGGGGGTAGATGAACAGACCGGTTACGTCCGGATCCCCCTTCAAGTCACCACCCACGAAAAGATAAGAAGAATTGGCCGTAACAGCGCGCGTACCTCCGGATAAGTACCCCACCCCTTTTGTGATAGGAGACAATGGATTCTGGATATCGACCACCCGAATTTCCGTACCCCCTATCAGATATGCATTGGAACCCTGCACAGCCACGTCACGCGAGTTTCCCAAATACGTTGCAGCAATCACCGGGGAAGTGGGATTAGACACATCGATCACCTGGAGAGCCGGGCTTCCGGCAACGTAGAGATAGTTACCGGCAGCAACCACTTGATACCAAGTGCTTGAGTTTGGGGGCGAGGTGAGAGTCAAGCCGCCTACCACGACGGGTGCCCAGGGACTCGAGATGTCGATGACCCGAACTCCAGTTGTTCTGGTAACGGAAAACACGGGATAGGTGGTGATCGTCTCTTTAAAGCCTGTGACATATGCGTAAGCACCCGAGGTCGCAATCGAGTAGCAAGGAAATTCCGGAACCGGCACGGTAGCCACGGTAGAGGGCTTCGTCGGCTTCGAGACATCGATGACCTGGACTGAACCCGGTCCTATTAACGGGTCGTTTTCGTCGGGACAAGCGACATAGACATACTCTCCGGAAACAGCAATGCCCGAAGGCGGGCCCCACACCTTACCGCCAGTTGAGTGCACACTCCCCACTTGGGTCGGCGACGCGGGATTGGAAATGTCGATGATCCGAAGTCGGCCACTTTGGGTGGACTCCGGCTCGTGACCGTAGGGATCGGTGACGTAAGCATACGATCCGGAGACGGCCACCCCCGCAGGTTGGTTAAACGGGAACCCCAGGGTTCCTACCACCGTGGGCGCACCTGGGTCCGAGATTTCAATCACTTTGAAGTCAAGTGCCGCCACATACGCGTACGAGCCCGAGACAGTTACGTCCGTAATGTAGGTCTCCACGTTTCCCAGGAACGGAGGGGAGCTGGGATTGTTGATATCAACCGCAGCGCTGACGTCAATTACGGCTACACCATAATAATCAGCGACAAAAGCATACGAGCCCGAGACGGCGACACCACGGCTTGCTACCTGCACGCCTCCCACGATTGCCGGCGAGCTGGGATCCGAAATGTCCACCACTTCAAAATCTTGACCCGCCACAAACGCACGAGAGCCATCGACTGTGACTCCTTCGGGCCTGGAGGTCTCCACGCTTCCCACAAGAGCCATAGATGCCGCGTTCGTAATGTCGACGATCCGAAGACCGAACTCATCGTCTACTACGTAGGCATAATTCCCGGAGACAGCGACGCCTTGAGCGTTTACGGGTGTGTTGAGACTTCCAATAATTGCTGGGGCGGCCGGGTTGGAAACGTCGATGGCCTCTAACCCACTTGCCTCATCTGCAACTAAGGCGAGACTGCCTCCATATAGCCCGGCGACGTCGATTCCATTTGCCAGGCCTGGAGTATCCACGCTGCCCACGATACTTGGGGACCCTGGGCTCGAAATATCAATCACCTGAAGGCCACTCCCCCAGTCCGCCACGTAAGCGTGGGGACCACTGACCACCACGTCGAGCGCTTCGTTTGGGGTATCCGTGCTTCCAACCAGGATCGGCGATGTAGGAATTGAGAGACTGTAGATCTTGAGACCGTCGTAATCATTAGCTACGTAAAGAAAGGAACCGGAGACGGCAAGCCCGAAAGCCCGACGGGAAAGGTCCACGGTGTTTACGAGCGACGGTGACGTTGGATTGGAGATATCGAAGACGAAAACTGATCCTGCGTAGGAGGACGAGTTTGTCCCAGTCACATAGGCATAGTTACCATACAGAGCGACGTCCATGGAGGTGTAGCCCGTTTGACCACTCGCACTCCCCACCTCATGGATAAAGGTGCCGTAGTCGATACAATCACCAAAGGTTTTTTTGGGGAGACTTCCGGTCAAGAATATCCCGAGCAGTGCAACCCCAAACAAAGCACGTTTTCTGGTAAACAGGGCTCGAACCCACTTGGCTCGGGGACACTGCCAATCGTCGGCATGTATGGAAGATGAGTGCCGCTTTGAACTGTCCACAGTGTTTGGACGAATAGGCGGGAGAGCCGGTTACACCTAGAGAAATCGGTCTGACCGAGTGGGAGCCAACTGCTTCCGGAATTAGTTGGCGGGGACACCTACTGCGCGGACAGGTTTCCGAAACCAGTAGGGCGGAGTGGTGACCAAAGGTCCCCGGGTTGGAACCCTATGGCGGGGTGAAGTGAAGTGTAAGTTGATGATCCCCAACGGCGAATACATCACCATCCGAGCTACCCCAGATACCCCAGAGGTTTTGTCTAGTCACGTTGATCGCTGGGATCCAGTTCGTCCCGTCAAAGTGGAGAATAGTACCCCCAGTTCCCACCACGAAAGCATTCTCTCCCGAGTCCCCCCAAATACCATTTAGCCACATGGCAGTCCCGCTGCTCATGCGGCTCCAACTAGTTCCGTTATAGTGGAGTATTGTGCCCTCTCCTCCGACTACGAACACATCGCTTCCCGAACTTCCCCACACTCCTTCGAGCCAGGAATCAGTCCCGCTGCTCATACTGCTCCAAGCTATGCCGTTATAGTGAAGAATGGTTCCTCGACTCCCGACCGCGAACACATCGTTCCTCGAATTTCCCCAAATGCCATTAAGGTTCTCACTTGTCCCACTGTTCATTGTGTTCCAAGCGGCTCCGTCGTAGTGAAGTATGCGGCCGACATCACCAACTAGGAACACGTCATTCCCCGAGCTTCCCCCTACGCCAATCCAAAATCCGCTAGCCCCCGTGTTCAGGACACCCCAAGAAATCCCATCGTAGTGGAGGACAGATACTCCAGCGGTTGCGAACACATCACTCCCAGAGCTTCCCCAAACGCCGCGTATTTCCACGCCATATTGGCCCTGGCCGCTGGGCATGTTGCTCCACAAGTTCCCGTTGTAGTGGAAAATAGCGTTTGGATCTTGACCGACTACGAAAACGTCGTTCCTGGAGCTTCCCCAAACTCCGTTGAGATACGGGCCGTTCCCGCTAACCATCGTGGCCCAAGTGGTTCCATCATAGTGAAGGATGGTTCCCCCAGCCCCAACACCAAACACATCATTCCTGGCTGGCCCCCATAGGGCAAATAGCGCCCCGTTTCCCAAATCCCCCCAGGAGTTCCCATCGTAGTGCCGTATTACGGAATAATATCCATAGTTCCCTCCGTAAGGAACCAGTCCGAAAGTGAACACGTCACTCGCTGAGCTCCCCCAGATTCCGCGCAGATTCGCGCTTGTCCCAATGTTCATCGTTCTCAAGGCAATTCCGTCGTAGTGGAGAACGGTTCCTTTATCCCCGACAGCAAATACGTCGCTTCCGAATGTTCCCCAAACGCCCTGGAGACTAATGGGTGAGGCCAAGTCACTGGACATGCTGCTCCAGGTGATTCCGTCGTAGTGGAGGACCGTGCTGCTATCGCCGACCGCGAACACATCGTTTCTCGAGCTCCCCCAAATGCCACGAAGGTTCGCGCTCGTCCCACTATTCATCGTGCTCCAAGCTGTCCCGTCGTAATGAACAATGGTGCCCTCAGCCCCAACTGCGAACACGTCACGCGTCGAACAACCCCATACGCCTAGAAGCGTCGCGCTCGTCACACCGCTCACGTCGTTCCATGCGCTACCGTTGTAGTGGAGAATGGTGCCTTCAGTCCCGACCGCGAACACGGAGCGCCCCGAGCTTCCCCAAATTCCAGTCAAATTCGCAATACTGCCCGTGGCTAGCCGGCTCCAAGTGTTAGCGTTGTAATGGAGAATAGTGCCTTCGTCTCCGACAGCAAAAACATTGCTCCCAGAAGTTCCCCATACACCACGGAGTGTGAATGTGGCGTTCTCCACTATCCAGGCAGGGGTTGCTGGCCGCGGTTTGACAATCTCATCACTACATCCCGGTACCAGCAGCAAGCACAATACAGGAAGAAATTGGGGTACAAAAGTATGACGACGCACTACCCGTCCTCTAGGACCCTCGCGCAGTGCGAATTTTACCACTTCTGAGAACTGAAAAATGTGACCCCAGCGGGATTCGAACCCGCGTTACCAGCGTGAAAGGCTGATGTCCTAGTCCGACTAGACGATGGGGTCAATTCCGAGCTGTGGCGCGGAACCCAAATCATTTTTGCAGGCGGGAAAGTTTACCAAGAGCGGGGAAAGTTAACAGGCGCCATCACCAGCGTCAAAAAGGTTCGGAGTTTTTGAACCAAACTCGAATCGCCCCGGGGCGATTGGTGAGGAGAGTCCATCGACAGGCAGAGTGAGAGCGGCCTTAAAGCGGGTTCACCCAAAAGAAAAGGCCGGGGGGTGATCCCCGGCCTCGCTCCAGACTGGAGCGGGGCAGTTTTGACAACCCCGCTGGAGGGCAACCAGTCCGAAGACAAACTCGTGCGTGAAGAGCACGACAAGCTTGCTAGAACCGTCCTTGCGTTAAGCTTGCTAGAACCGTCCTTGCGTTCTGTCCAAGCAGGGACAGCCAAGGATGTGACGAGTATATCAGGCCCTACCGTACCGTCAAGAAATTCAGCCCAAACGCCGGATAAGCCCTACCACTATTCCCACGATTCTGAGCAGTCTCGGATTCTCGATCACAATGGGCTGCATGTTACGGTTTTCCGGAACAAGCAAAACCTTGTCTCCTTTTCGCTCCAGCCGCTTCACCGTGGCTTCGTCCTCGATCATGGCCACGACGATATCGCCATTCTTTGCATGCTCTTGCGGACGCACGATGATGTAGTCACCCGAGCAGATGTGAGCCTCGATCATGCTGTCCCCCTGGACTTCGAGCATGAAGTTGCCCTCACCCTTCAGGAAGCCGGGATCGACAGTTAGCCGATCCTGGATGTTTTCCTGAGCGAGAATAGGTGACCCGGCCGAGATCTTACCCACCACCGGAAGGCTCGTGCCCGTGCCGCTGGGTCGAGCTCCGCGAAGCTCGATCCCGCGAGAGCGGTCCCGTGCCCGGCTGATAAAGCCTTTCCGTTCCAACGCATGCAAATGGTCTGAAGCAGCACGCGTACTACGCATGCCGAACTCAGAACAGATTTCACGCAGGGTGGGGGGGTACCCGTGTTCCTCGAGATGCCGGTTTAAGTAATGATAAATAGCCTGTTGCCGTGTTGTCAGGCGCTGCATTGGACCTCCCTAGGCGGGTTGAGTCATAAGTCCAGCCGGGAAAAGGTCTCCCTGCCGGTTTCCAACCCACCACGAGTTGGTTCCCTCGCCGGCCACTCGCAACGGGGGGCTGGCGGAGGGACGACTAAGGTCTGGCAACGCTTCAGGTTCCGAACCTGAGCGCACCGGTTCGGTGATCCGGGCAAGGGACAGGAAAATTTCGGGGAGCTGGATCTCTGAATCCTCTTGGTTCACAAGCATGACCAATTGATTCAACTGTCCGGTGGCTTCTAACTCCTGCCACCCCCGCGCGAACCCTTGTAGATCCGCAACTCTCCGAGACCTTGGTTTTCCGCGGGTGGCCATCTGCAGCCTAGCAATGAGCAGCCGTCTCAAATCGTAGATGGCCTCCCGCGGCAATGACCCGTTACCCATGTCCGTACGTACCATGAATCCCGTCCTTCTCATCTGCAGAATTGCCCGGCCGGGGCCGGCTTTAGTCCGCCTCACCCGACTTCCCCCGTCTTCTGAGGTGGAACGTACCCCTGCCGGGCCAAACGTCTGAATGCTGTTCAAATGCATACTATGCATCTGACGCCATGTCGGCAAGGGAAAAAATCGGGCAAGTGCAGAAAGACCGTAAATCCATATAGATCCTTTAATTAACTTCAGATGAGAACGTTTGAAGCTCCAAGGATAACCTCTCCCAGTCCCTAATCGCCAATCCAATTTTTACGTCCAATGCATCGAGTTCTGCCTGCAACTCCCCGAGCTTGCCCGCGTTTGAGGCAATTTGAGGATCCGACATGGAAAGCAAAAGACTTTCCCGCTCCCCCTCCATTTTTCCAATCCTCGACTCGGCCTCGGTCACTTTGCGGCGGCATTTCTCGTGTTCTCGCGAGAGCCGTTTTTGAAGTACCCGGCCCTCGACTTTCTGATGCCGATCCGATCGTTTATTTGCATCCTCAGTTGGGACTTCTTTTGGCGGCACCACCGACTCCCCTTCCCTGAGCCGTGCCGCCGCATAGGCTGAATAATTCCCGGGCCATATCCGGCTGCCCCCGGGGCGCAACTCCAGAATGTGGTCCACGGTGCGGTCCAGGAAGTAACGATCGTGGCTCACCACCAACACGGTTCCCCCAAATGCCTCGATCGCGATCTCGATCACTTCGCGCGATTCGATGTCGAGGTGGTTGGTGGGTTCGTCGAGAATGAGCAGGTTTGCCCCTTCCCTGACCAGCTTCGCCAGGGCGACCCGGCTCTTTTCACCCCCCGAAAGGATATTGAGGGGTTTGAACACCTCCTCGCCGCGAAACAGAAATGCGCCGAGGAAGGAACGCATGACGTTCTCGGTCGCGTCGGGGGTGACGGACCAAACCTCGTCGAGCACGCTCCGCGCACCGACCAAGCGTTTCTGCTCTTGTTCCACATAGCCAATGCGCACGCCGGGGCCGATTTTCAACGTCCCTGAGCTTTGGCTTTCCTCTCCCACCAGGATGCGTAACAGCGTTGTTTTGCCAACGCCATTGGGCCCGATCAAACCGAGTTTCTGTTCCCGTAAGAGCTGAAACGTCACTCCACTGAACACCGAGACGTTGCCGAACGATTTCCCAAGATCTCGCGCTTCGAGGACGATGCGCGCGCTCCGAGCCGGTTCGGGAAGTTGCATGTGAATGCTAGACGCGGGCCATTCCGGGGCGTCCAAGATTTCCATCTTTTCCAGCATCTTGCGCCGCGAGAGCGCCTGGCGCGATTTCTGTCCGGCAATGTTGCGGCGAATGAAATCCTTCTGCCGCTCGATCTCTTCTTGCTGCATCTCGTACTTGCGAGCTTGATCTTCCAGCCGCCGCTCGCGCTCTTTCAGGAAATCGTCGTAATTGCCTCGAAACGCATGGAGGTGGCGATTCCGTATTTCCATTACCTCACGCGCCAGCCGATTTACGAACATGCGGTCGTGACTGATCAGAATGAAGGCGCCCCGATACTCGAGAAGAAAATTCTCCAACCATTCGATCGCGGCTAGATCGAGATGGTTGGTGGGCTCATCCAACAGCAACAGGTCGGGGTCGCGCAACAACACGCGGGCCAGAATCGCGCGGCTTTTTTGGCCGCCGCTGAATTCGGCCAGCGGGCGATCCAGGTCGCGATCCGAGAAATGCAGCCCTTCCAGCACCGAACGTACTTTGGCTTCGAACGTGTATCCGCCTTCGCGCTCGAGCCGATCCTGCAGATGCCCGTAATGATCCAGAAGGTCCTTTCCCTCGGGATCGTCTTCGGTGAGCGTGCCGAGCCGGGTGGTAACTGCTTCGTACTCGCGGTGAAGCTCCTCGAGGTGCTCCAAGCCTCGCGCTGCTTCTTCCCGCAAGGTGCGGCGATCCTCGATTCGCACTTCCTGCTCCATGGCGGCCACAACCGCACCGCGTCGCCGCCACACCGTTCCGCGATCGGGTTCCATTTCACCCGCGAGCATGCGAAAGATGGTCGTCTTGCCCGAGCCATTCCGGCCGACGAGCGCGACTCGTGCGCCTTCGGGAATCTGCCACGACACCTTGTCGAGCACGTCATGCGATCCGAAGGATTTGGAAACCTCGGAAAGTTGTGCGATCAGCATGCGCTCACCGCAAGAGAACGAGGCGGGCGGTCGTATGAGTTTGGCCGGCGGTGAAACGGGCAAAATAAACCCCCGCGGCCGCATGAGAGCCATCTGCTGCGCGGCCATCCCACGTGAAAGTAATCGTTCCCGGGGCCAACGATCCAAAGTCGAGGTGGCGCACCAAACGCCCTTGAAGATCATGAACTTCAAAAAATCCTGGCACCGCCACAGTACCTGCGACTCTGGCTGTGAAGATGAATCCGGACGAGGAAGGATTTGGCATGATGTCGATTCTCTGCACAGTAGGAAGAGACTGGACCTCGCTCTTGTCGAGTACCCAGTTCTCTGGATCCAACTCCACGGTCCATTGCCCGGGTGGCAGTGAGACTACCCAGGTTGAGGAATCAGGACCAACTGTACGAACCTCATCCAGTGTTGCGGTTCCCGAGCGATAACGAACTGGAAGCAACACGGTGTACCGAGTTGAATCCGTTGGGGCTTCTTGAATATGCACCCTCACTGAAGTTCCGCTAGATGACAAGGTGTCCTGCCAATCCACCAACCAGGTTGGATACGCTTTACCCTCGAGCCACGGTTTGAAAAACCAATCGAGGTTTTCCCCTAATTTTTCCTCCGCCACCTGCTGGAAGTCCTCCGTGGTCACGTTCCCGTAGAGATGCCGGGACGCGTACTCCGGGAAAATGGAAAAGAATCGCGCATCACCAGCGTCGGCGGCCGACTGATGCGCCTCGGGCGGCGCCGGCGGCCCCGTCATGAGACGAAAGCGCGACACCCCACGCAACATGTCGAGCACACGCGCCCCCTTGTTGTACACGGTGAAGGAAAAGATATCGTTCAAGGGCGGATCCAGGATGGGATGATCGAGCAGCTCCAAACGGGCCTGATAGACGCTGTCCGTGAACGCAATGCGCGACTTCATAGCCGCCTGGCCGTAACGATGTTCGGTGTAGAGCAGATCGAAGAACGTGGCGAACCCTTCATTGAGCCAGATGTCTCGCCAGCGCCCGACCGTGACCAGGTCACCCCACCACTGGTGGGCCAGCTCGTGAGCCCACAGTGATTCGAACGAGCGATCGCCACGAATGAAGAAGTAACCCACGAGCGTATTCATGACGTGCTCCATCCCACCCCCGAAGTAACCCAGACTCATCCCGTATCGCGGGTAGGGATACGGATAAAAGGTGGAATAGAAGCGCATCATGTCGGGCACGTTTTCGAAATCGACGCGCGTATAGGTTACGAGATTCGGGTAGGTGAAGTATTGAACCGGAGTTCCCCCGAGCGCCGTGGTGTCGATTTCCACGTAATCGCCAAGATAAAACGCATTGAGGTACGTCGACACGGGAAAGGATGTCTCCCAGTGCGCGTAATTTCGGCCGTCGATTTGGATCTGACCGGCGGGCATTCCCGAGGCGGATGGAACCCGACCGGAATCAGGAAACACGGATATCGCAACCGTGGCCTTATCCCATGGCACGTCATGCGACGGGTACCAATGACGCGCATAGGACGGCTCGGAAAACGTGTGGACGCCCACCGCGCTGAACACAACCCCAGAAGGAATACCGTCCACGCTGATGCATCCACTCGTGCCGCGGTAGTGCACGCGGGCTTCCAGGCTGTCTCCCGTGATCAGCGTTTGCGGCAGATTGATCGTCAGGATTTGAGGACTTGGATCGGGAACGGGGCTCGTCTGGATGAAACCGACACTGACGAAATTGGTGCGGGGTAGGGCGGCAACTTCGACACTGTCGACGGTGCAGGAGGCCAGATCGAGATCGAACCAATCCAGATTTCGAAGCGCCTTCACCCGAACCGTGGTGACGGCGGTGAACGTTTTGGTGCCTTCATCGACTTGGTCGATGCGAATGTCGTAATGAAGCACGTCGATGGAATCCGGAATCGCCGGCCGGTCAAGGTCCCTGACTTCCACACAGGCTTCGCTTACGGGTTGGTCGGGTAAGAGCCGGGCTTTGTCGATCGCCCGATCGAGGGGGCCGCTCAAAAGGAACTGCAGTTCATCCGGGCTCAGCCCGCGGTGCTCCATTCGGGGAAGAAGGATGGGAAGCGCAGGCGGAGAGGCGGGTGGTTTGCTGGCGGGAATTCGTGGCTCGGCGGCCAGGGTGGCCGCGTCGAGCGCAATAAATAGAGGGATAAGGAGCCGAAAGCGCTTCATTTAATGGGCGAATTTCCGTTGGCGTGGCCGAGGCCAGCCAGAAGGTATAACACGCAAGTGTAGCAATGTCTTAGCCCGCCTCTTTTCACCGATCGACCCGGGTGACGGTTCCAGCCGTGGAATTCCCCCCAACTCCCTGCGCGTTATTTCAAGCCTCGCAGCGCCCTCAATAGGGAGGCACGCCCTCAAGTCCCTGCAAAACAAAGAGTTCATGTAGCGACCGATTCGAGACGAAAACATGGCATCGGTCTTGCCCTAACAGAAGGTCGAGTTTGAGAGCCCTGCGTCTGGTGAAGCGGGGAGCCAAGGGGGACTGGAGGGCAACAGCCATGAAAACGAACATGATCCGCCGCCTCGGGATCGCTCTGGGAGTCATCACTCTCACGACGATGCTTTGGGGTTGCAGCAGCATGGCTCCGACAGGAGTGCCGGATCAACCTTCGCTGCAAACCCAAACCACGAATCCGCCTACTGGCGGGGGCGATAGCGACACCAACAAGTGGTGGTAAGAGGCTACCGCTGGATGGCGAGTAAAGCCTTCTTAGTCCGAGGGAAACTTAAAAACTCTCTCCTCAGTTGAACGTCGTCTAGAGAATCAGCGATTCTCTGGACGGCGTTTAGCATGTGGCCTCGGATTTGCTTTTGGGCCGCCTTTTCCTTTAATCCCAGGCTCCCCCATTCGATTAGTTCCAAGTATCTGCCCCGAAAAGCGAAATCAGAAAGGATCCTCGCCAGCTCCGCGGGCGCAATACCTTCTGATGAAGAAGTCATGGCCAAAGCTAAGTCTGCGATGGGCTGAAGCAAGATCACTTTGTGTTCATTCAACTGCTTAAGAATATCCTTGATTTCTCGCGAAGCCAGATCAGTTTCGCCGCGCAAATGATCGAGAAGGCTTAAGTAGATTTTAGCCTTCAGTTCACTTGTAGGTTGGCCTGCCTTTTGGAACCCCGCACTCGCCTTTAACAGACACTCTTCCGCTTCCTTCCACTCCTCAGCTCCAAAGTAGAATAGACCTCGACAGAGCGCAGCAAATGAGATCGCCTCATCCTCTCCGATAGATTTAGCGATTTCATCCACCTTAGTAGCTGAATCTTCAGTTAGTCCCCTCCATCCCACCCCCGAAGCAATGAAAGCTCTTAGTCTGAACGCCAGCACTTCAATGTTTTTATCTTTCAGCTTTTGAGCTAAATCAAGAACACGGGTTGATCTTCTCCATGCGGAACCTATGTCACCTAAATGAGTTTCCGGGTAAGCCAAAAAAGAATTCGTGAAGCTTAGAATTCGATCACTAAGCAAAGCCTCTGCTGTTGCGACGCCTTCTCTGCCGATTTTGGCTGCAGTCTTCATGTCCCCAGAGTCATAAGTGAGCGATGCCTCGCGAGTGGCAATCATTACGTATGCTGTCCAATTCCCATCGTTGGTCGCTGCTTTGGTTGCTCTTTGTAGCACCGGACGAGCAGCATCGAGTTCAGACTTTTCTATCAACCACCCCGCGAGGGTATTCAGGTACATGGAATTTCTGTCGCATAGATCTTTCCCAGCCTTGTTTCGCGCCATCTCCAAATACTTCTTCACCCCCGCCATGTCCCCACGTTGCCCGTGCTGGCGCGCGCGTCCGACCGCAAATCGCAGCCACTCCTCGACCATAGAATCAGTCAGCAACGCTTCCACTTCCGCATACGTCCTGTCCGCATCCGCAAATTGCCCCGCCTGCCACAACGTCTCTGCGCGTTGCAGTTTCGCCCACAAGCGATCGCGCTCTCCCGCCTCTTCACTTCCCTCGATCGTCTGACACTCTTCAACCGCCGCCTTCCAGTCGCCCAAATTAGTGAGGGCCTGGGCTAACGCTTTGCGGTGAATCACCGCCTCCGCGTCCCCTTCGCGACTGGGCACATCAATTGCCCCGAGGCGATTGGCGCCTCGGATCAAATCCCGCAAGAGCCTGACTTGCGTTTCGTACTTCCCCGTTCGATGCGCGGCGCGCAAGAATAACGACCACACTTCATTCGCCCATTCCCCAAAGGTTCCTTCGCGCCCCGCCGCATGCTCCGCAAACTCCAGTACTTGTTCATAGCGTCCTTCACGGAGCGCTTTCTCGAGGGCCATCACGGTATAGCGCGGGACCGTGTTCCCGCCCTCGAAGAGCCGGCGGGCAAGGCCCAGATCTTCCGGGTGACTTCCCCACTCCAGCGCCTCGCAAACCAACTTCACGTCGTAGCCGTGCTCGGGATGATGCAAGACCGCCTCTCGAGTCAGCTCATCGGCAATCGTGTCCAGTTCCGTCCCCGCTTCGAAACTCCGTCGCAATAAACCGAATCGGCCGAGCTCGTTCAATTGCGCCCGCACGTCCTCGTCCGCGCGTTCGAGCGCCAAACTCATCTGCTCCGGCGCCCATCCAAAATCGCTGTCGGCAAGCAACGACAGCGCAGCCCGGCCCACGGGAGCCAACCGGCTCCATAGCTGCTCCATCTCCGTAGCAATTTCGGCAACACCCCGAACATCGCCTTGTTTCAAGCGCACCAGGGACAACGGACTTTGGGCGGTCGGCACCGCTTGCCGCTTCCCGCCTTCCTCCACCGCGAACAAATCGCCGGCAATCTTTATCAACGCTTCCTTGCTGGGACCCGTCCATGCGTCGACCCGCACTCGCGTCGCGCCACGGAGCCATTCAAGCACCTCGTCCCCCGCGTCTATTCCACTCGCATGAAGCACGAGCGTTTTCAAATCGCTGGACGCATCTTCACGCGCGGCAATGAACGCGCGCAGGATGCGCGACTCCAGATCGCTCAGTTCCCCCGGCCACCGGAACACAAGAGAACGCTCTGCCGTGCGTTCCACCAGTTCGCGCGCAGCGAGCACGGGATCGAGATCGTTTCCCGACGCGGCGAACCGGTCATGCAACATCCCTAAGGGTGAGGACCAGATCGACATCCAGCCCTCCGCGGCCAGAGCGCGCATCAAAAACCGCAACGCGGTTCGCCGACCGCTCCCCACTCGCCCCGACAACACCAATGCGGCGCCATGTCCACCCGGAAGCTCACTCAACCAGCGCATCCACTCCGACGTGACGGCATCCAACCCACTCACTGTCGCGACCAGAGTCCCAGGTCCCCATGCGTCGGCCCTAGAGCGAAGCTCCGCCCAATCCCAGCCACGGCGCGCGTCGATGTGCGATGCACCCAACGTGCTGTATAAGGACTCCAACTCCGGACCGATGCGGCGGCGAGGTCGAGGGAGATTTGGCCGCGTCGCCATCACACGAAGCTGCTCGACGGGAGACAAATCGTCCCAGGGACCGCGGCCCTCGATCCACGCGTGCATCGTCGCGGCCAGCGCGTAAAGATCGGAGCCGGGAAACGTCCCTTCCTGGGTGGCAGTTTCAGGAGCCCAATATCCGCGCGTGCCGCGAATACCTGACCGCGCGGCGTCATCCAACCCCAGCGTGAGACCGAAATCGGCGAGCTTGGCGCGCCATCCCTCGCCTTCGCGCCAAACGAGAATGTTTCCGGGCGCAACGTCGCCGTGCACGAATCCTTGGCGATGCAAATACGTGAGCGCGCGCAAGGATTGAACAGTGGCCGCCCAGACCGCCGCTTCGCCCCCGGCATCCCACAACGTAAACGGATCTACCGCGGGCAAGTACTCGAGAAGATGCGCGACGGACGCATCCTCTTCCAGCAACTCCTGCGACTCAAGGAGGCAGGGATGGCGCAGACGCGACAAGAGTCGAAACTCGGCCAGGAGCGCGGCGCGTGCGTCAACGCCTGAGGCAATTTTTAATGCGCCCCACCGGCCCGTCCATGCGTCGCGCACACGAAAGAGCCGGCCCTCGGCTCCGCGCGCGAGCGGAGTGGCCTCCACGAACCGATGGCGAAACGGCATCGTTTCCGTGGTCACCAGTGTCCCCCTGGGACCGGGCAAATAAACCGGTCACCGAGCCAGAAGATAACGCATCTGGAGTATGATGCGGATGAGGAGGACGCATGCGAACGTTTTATCCCCCCCTGGAGCCCTACCGCACCGGAATGCTGCGCGTTTCGGACCTGCACGAGATCTACTACGAGGAAAGCGGCAACCCGGAAGGGCGTCCGGCCGTGTTCGTTCACGGCGGCCCAGGCGGCGGCACCATTCCCGAGTACCGGCGCTTTTTCGACCCCAACCACTACCGCATCGTGCTCTTCGACCAGCGTGGCTGTGGAAAAAGCCGCCCTCACGCGGAACTGCGGGAGAACACGACCTGGGATCTGGTGGCCGACATGGAGAGAATTCGTGAGCTCCTGCGCATCGAGCGGTGGCTGGTGTTTGGCGGCTCATGGGGAAGCACACTGGCTCTGGCTTATGCTGAAACGCATCCCGAAACCGTGACCGCGCTCGTACTACGCGGGATTTTTTTGCTGCGGCCCAAAGAATTGCAATGGTTCTATCAGGAAGGGGCGAGCTTTATCTTTCCCGACGCGTGGGAAAAATACTTGGCGCCCATTCCGGAAGCGGAACGCGGGGACCTAATGGCCGCCTACTACAAGCGGCTCACCAGCGCGGATCGTAACGAGCAGCTGCGGGCGGCCAAGGCCTGGAGCGTCTGGGAAGGCTCCACGAGCAAGCTTCTTCCCGATCCGAGCATGGTGGATCATTTTGAGAAGGACGATTTCGCAATCGCATTTGCACGCATTGAATGTCACTACTTCGTAAACAAGGGGTTTTTCAAGCATCCCGACCAGCTATTGGACGACGTATCACGCATTCGCCACATTCCTGCGGTCATCGTGCAAGGACGCTACGACGTCGTTTGCCCCATGGTCACCGCCTGGGAACTCCGGGGCCGCTGGCCGGAAGCAGAGTTCCACATCATCCCCGACGCCGGGCACGCGGCCAGTGAACCAGGAACAACGTCGTCCTTGATTGAAGCCACGGATACGTTCCGAACCCTGGACCGCTGACCGGCCAATTATCTTGCTCGATCCTTGGAAAAATCGCACAATGCGGGTCAGGTTTAACCCCTGCCCGCTGGTTCCATCCGGAGGCTACTCATGACTCCCCTATGTCGCATGTTCGCGTCCATCTGCCTGACCGTGCTCATGTCTTCAACCGCCCGCGCGGGAGACATACGTCTGGGCCGTGACGTCGTCCCCACGTTTCAGAGCATCTCACTCAAGCTCGACGCGGATTCCGTGTCTTACGCCGGAACCACACACATCGAGTTGGATGCAAAACATGCCACCCAAACATTCCGCTTTCACGCGCGCGGCCCGTCCCTGGACTCCATTCGTCTCACCAATGCAAAAGGATCTGCGATAAAGGTCACCACAGCTCTCACCGACTCCACACAAGGCCTCATCACCGCAACCTTGGATCGCAAGATGTCGCCCGGGCATTACAAGCTGGACATTGCATTTCATGAAACGTTCAACACCGACGCAGTCGGTTTGTATCGCATGGAAAAAGATGGACACGCGTATGCGTTCACTCAGTTCGAAGCCGATTACGCGCGCAACGCCTTCCCATGCTGGGACGAGCCCTCGTTCAAGATTCCTTTCCAGCTCATCATTTCTGTACCTAAAGATGAGGTGGCGATTGCGAACACGATGGTCGGCAAAGAAACGGTGAAAGATGGTTGGAAGACGACGGTCTTCAAGACGACCAAGCCACTTCCCAGCTATTTGCTCGCGATCGCCACGGGTGACTTGGAATGGGTAGACATCCCGGGACTCGGCGTTCCCGGACGCGTGATCACGGTGAAGGGGCAAAGCCATCTCGCCAAGGCGGCCGCCGAAACGACCGCACCCATTCTCCACGCACTGGAGGCCTACTTCGGCACCCCCTATCCCTACGACAAGCTCGATCTCCTCGCCGTTCCCGAGTACTGGGCCGGAGCGATGGAAAACGCGGGGGCGATCACCTATACCGACCGGGTGTTGCTCATCGATCCCAACGCGCAAACGGCCAGTCAAGTGGAACGCCTCATCAGAATTTCCGCACACGAGCTGTCCCACATGTGGTTCGGGGATCTCGTCACCATGCAATGGTGGGACGACCTGTGGCTCAACGAATCGTTTGCCGACTGGATGGGCGACAAAATCACGTTTCAGGTCCACCCGGAGTACGCGTCCGATTTGAGCGCCCTGCAGGATAGCCAGGGCATCATGTTCCAGGACGCGCAACCCTCCACCCGTGCCATTCGCCAACCCGTGGACACGACCGTCAACTTGTTCGAGAACGTCGGCCTTGCCTATGACAAAGGTAAAGCAGTGCTGTCCATGTTCGAGCGTTGGATTGGTCCGGACACGTTTCAGAAAGGCGTGAACTCGTATCTGAAAGCGCACGCAAATGGCAACGCCACCGCGGACGACCTGTGGAAAGAACTCGACAAGGCTTCCGGCCGCAATGTGAGCCAAGCCATGGCGGGATTCATCGAACAACCGGGCTTCCCGCTGGTGGAAGTGCGTCCAGGCACCGACGGACGATTCGTGTTGAGCCAGCGCCGCTTCACCAACCTTGGCATCGATCAGAAGAACCTGACCTGGCAGATCCCCCTCACTCTCAAGTTCCAACACGACGGCAACGTGGAGAGCAAGAACATCCTCCTCGACACGGCTGAACAAACGGTGGATCTCGGAAAGAACGTGACCTGGATCTATCCCAATCAGGATGCCTACGGTTATTTCCGGTGGAGCGTGCCCGCGGAAATGATGAAAACCCTCGCGGGTTCGAGCACCACGTTGCTTACTCCTCGGGAACGGATCGGCCTCATCTCAGACAGTGCCGCCCTCGTACTGGCCGGCGCCATGCACGGAGACGAGTATCTGCGGACGCTCGAAGCCATGAGCGGGGATCGCGAGCCACTGGTGTTGGTTTCACTGCTGCAGGCCATTGAAAGCATGAAGAACATCGTTCCCCAGGATGCCTCCCCGGCGTTTGCCGCCTACGTGAGACGAACGTTGGGGCCGGCCTTGAATAACGTCGGGATGAAAGCGGTTCCCGGAGAACCCCAAGTGCGCGCCTTGTTGCGCCCGCGTCTCATCGCGCTCCTGGGAGACGAAGGACGCGATTCGGCCGTGCAGTCGTTTGCCGAAAGCGAAGCCAGGCGGTACCTGGACGATCCCATGTCCGTCGATCCATCGATTGCGGGAACGGTGCTCGTCCTCGCCGCGCGCGATGGCGATCGCGCGCTTTTCAACGCGTACAAAGCCCACGCCGAAGCGGCGAAGACTCCGGCCATCCGCTCCCAGTTCTTGAACGCGCTCGGTGCGTTCCGCAAGCCCGAAATACGCGCGGCGGCTCTGGATTACGCACTGTCGGGACCCCTACGCCCCAACGAGATCGGCATGGTTGCCCGGGCCACCCAAAACGACGAAGCGGGCCGCGAGCAAGCCTATCGCTGGATGACCAC
>Ga0207675_100001465_pt1 | contig 23669 bp, 15 predicted proteins | sample KBSSwiS42_FD_184305 | JGI IMG/M metagenome (GOLD analysis project Ga0207675, IMG submission 184305) | Switchgrass rhizosphere microbial communities from Kellogg Biological Station, Michigan, USA - KBS Switchgrass S4-2 (SPAdes) (version 2) | ecosystem: Host-associated > Plants > Roots >...
TCATCACCGTCACGTTCAAGCAGGGCACCAACCTCGATTCGGCGCAGGTCCTCGTCCAGAACCGCGTGGCGATCGCGATTCCGCGGCTTCCCGAGGAAGTCCAGCGGCTCGGCGTCGTCACCAAAAAGACCTCGCCCGACTTCCTGCTGGTGGTCAACCTGGTGTCGCCCGATCGTTCGCTCGATCGTGCGTATCTGTCCAACTATGCTCTCACCCATCTCAAGGACGAGCTCGCACGCGTCGACGGCGTCGGTGACGTCCAGCTGTTCGGCTCGCGCGACCTCAGCATGCGCGTATGGCTGGATCCGGGCCGTGCCGCCGCGCTGGGGCTGACGGCGGGCGACATCGTGTCGGCGCTGCGCGCACAAAATGTCCAGGTCGCAGCGGGAACGCTCGGCCAGCCGCCGTCGGGCGGGGATGCCTTTCAGCTCAACGTCGAGACGCAGGGCCGGCTCACCGACCCGCAGCAATTCGCCAATGTCGTGATCCGCACCGACGCCGACGGTCGCCAGGTACGATTGTCCGACGTCGGCCGGGTCGAGCTGGGCGCCGAGGATTACGGTACCTCTGCCTATCTCAACGACCAGGATTCGGTGATCCTGCCGATCTTCCAGCGCCCGGGCTCGAATGCGCTCGCCGCAGCGGAAGCGGTCAAGGCGAAGGTCGCCCAGCTTTCGAAGAACTTCCCCAAGGGGCTCGAATACCGCATCGTCTATAACCCGACCGAGTTCATCCAGCAGTCGGTCGACGCGGTCGTGCACACCTTGCTCGAAGCGGTCGTGCTCGTCGTGCTGGTGATCATCGTTTTCCTTCAGAAATGGCGCGCGGCAGTAATCCCGGTGGTTGCGATCCCGGTGTCGCTGATCGGAACCTTCACGGTGCTTGCGCTCGCCGGCTATTCGCTCAACAACCTGTCGCTGTTCGGACTGGTGCTCGCGATCGGCATCGTCGTCGACGACGCGATCGTCGTGGTCGAGAATGTCGAGCGCAATCTCGAGCATGGCCTCAAGCCGCTCGAAGCGGCGCGTGCTTCGATGGACGAAGTGTCCGGTGCACTGGTCGGCATCGTGCTCGTGCTGTGCGCGGTGTTCCTGCCGACCTTGTTCATGAACGGCATGTCGGGCGCGTTCTACAAACAGTTCGCCGTGACGATCTCGGCGGCGACAGTGATTTCGCTGCTCGTTTCGCTGACGCTTTCGCCCGCGCTGGCCGCTATCCTGCTCAAGCCGGGCGAGCGTGCTCCCGAGCATGCCCGGTGGCGGCGCATGGTCGAGGCGGCGGGCGATCGGTTCAACGCCGGGTTCGCCTGGGTGAGCGATCGCTATGCTCATCTGACCGCGCGGCTGGTCCGCCGCCCGCGCGCAATGATGGTGACCTATGCCGCGCTGATCGCCGCGACGCTCGCCATGTTCTGGGTCACGCCGGTCGGGTTCATTCCGGCGCAGGACCAGGCATATTTCCTGACGGTGATTCAGCTCCCGCCGGGTTCGTCGACCGCACGCACCGACCAGGTGATGAAGAAAGTCGCCGAGCGCGTGCTCAAGGTGCCCGGAATCAAGGCGACCGTGATGCTTTCGGGTTTCGACGGCCCGTCGGAGACGCGCGCCGCCAGCTCCGCCGCGGCCTATTGGGTGCTCGACGACTTCAAGTCCCGCGCCGCCAAGGGGCAGACGGTTACCAAGCTGATGGACGAGGCACGGAAAGTGACTGCCGACATCAGCGAGGCACGGCTGATGGTGGTCGGTCCCCCGCTGATTCGCGGGATCGGTTCGGCCGGCGGCTATCGCATGATGATCGAGGACCGCGACGGCAAGGGCTTCGCCGAACTGCAGAAGGCTGCGTTCGGCGTGATCGCCAAGGCCAACCAGACCAAGGGACTGCAGGCAGTCTACACCTTTTTCGAAACGTCGACGCCGCGCGTGTTCGCCGACATCGATCGCAGCAAGGCCGAGATTCTCGGCGTGCCGCCGGAGCGGGTGTTCGAGACGCTGCAGGTCTATCTGGGGTCGGCCTTCGTCAACGACTTCAACCTGCTCGGCCGCACCTTCCACGTGACTGCGCAGGCGGATGCACCGTTCCGTCGCACCACTGCGGACATCGCCAATCTCCAGACGCGTTCGGACAGCGGCGCAATGGTCCCGATCGGCTCCGTCGCGACGTTCCGCGACAAGACCGGCCCCTATCGTGTCACGCGCTACAATCTGGCGCCGGCAGTGGCGATCGACGGCGACACGGCGCCGGGCACGTCGTCGGGCGCGGCGCTGACGATCATGGACAAGCTTGCCGACGAAACGCTGCCGCACGGCATGAGCCATGAATGGACCGGCATCGCCTATCAGCAGAAGGTCGCGGGCAGTACCGCAGGCGTGGTGCTCGCACTGGCCGTGCTGTTCGTGTTCCTGGTGCTCGCGGCGCAATATGAGAGCCTGACGCTGCCGCTCGCGATCATCCTGATCGTGCCGATGTGCCTGTTCGCGGCGATGGCCGGCGTCAATCTGCGCGGCATGGACAATAATGTCCTGACGCAGATCGGGTTGGTCGTGCTGGTCGCGCTCGCCGCCAAGAACGCGATCCTGGTGGTCGAGTTCGCCAAGCAGGCCGAGGAGCGCGACGGGCTTTCGCCCGCCGAAGCCGCGGTCCAGGCCGCACGGACCCGGTTGCGGCCGATCCTGATGACCAGCTTCGCGTTCATCCTGGGCACGGTGCCCCTGCTGATCGCGACAGGGGCCGGCGCCGAGCTGCGCCAGGCACTGGGTACGGCGGTGTTCTTCGGCATGGCCGGCGTCACCGGCTTCGGGCTGCTGTTCACCCCCACTTTCTATGTCGTGTGCCGCGCGCTGGGCGATGCCCTGGCGCGGCGCCGCCGCCAGCCCGCGGTGCGTGCCGCGCTGCAGCCGGCCGAATGAGGAGATTGACTATGCAACGCATCTTGCTTGCCGCAGTGTCCGCGCTGGCGCTCGCCGGCTGCACCGTCGGACCGAACTATGCCGCGCCCGGCCATCCGCGAAGCGCATCGGGTGCGTTCGTCGCGGCGCAGAACACTCCCGCAGTGACGCCGGAGCCGGTCGCCGGCAATTGGTGGCGGCTTTACGACGATCCCGTGCTCGACGGTCTGGTGAACGACGCACTGGTGCACAACACCGATCTGCGCGTCGCAGTCGCCAATCTCGCCAAGGCGCGCGCGTCGCTGCGTGAGGCCGGGGCAGACCGGCAGCCGCAGGCAGGCGTCGGCGCCAGCGCGCAATATGGCCGGCTGCCCGCCGGCCAGCGCGCACCGGGCGCCGACCGCGAGAATTGGAACGTCGATGCCGGGCTCAGCGTGTCGTACGAAGTCGATTTGTTCGGGCGCATCAGCCGCAATGTCGAAGCGGCGCGGGGCGATGTTGCGGCGGCGGCGGCCGACGCCGACGCGGTGCGCGTGATGGTCGCGGCCGAAACCGCACGTGCTTATGCGGACAGCGCGTCGACTGCGGCGCGGCTCGACGTCGCGCGGCATATCGTCACGCTGCTCGACCAGTCGAGCGACCTGACTCGGCGTCGCGTGAACGTCGGCCTCGCCGCGCCGCTCGACGTTGCGCGCATCGCCGCACTGCGCAACCAGCGTCAGGCCGATTTGCCGGCGCTCCAGGCAGCACATGAAGCGGCGCTGTTCCGGCTCGCCACGCTCACCGGCCGCGCGCCCGCCGACCTCCCGAGCGAAGCCGGCGCGCGCACGACGATGCTGCGAATCGACCAGCCGATTCCGGTCGGCGACGGCGCGGCGCTGCTCGCGCGCCGGCCCGACGTGCGCGCCGCCGAGCGCCGGCTGGCGGCATCGACCGCGCGGATCGGTGTCGCGACCGCCGACCTTTACCCGCGGATCACGCTGGGCGGGTCGATCGGCTCGACCGGCGCGGGCTTCTCCGACTTCTTCGGTGCCGGGCCGCTGCGTTGGTTGGTCGGGCCGCTACTCAACTGGTCGATCAACCAGAGCGCGGCGCGCGCGCGGATCGCCGGCGCGCAGGCGGACAGTCAGGCCGCGCTCGCGAGCTTCGACGGCGCCGTGCTCGGTGCGCTGCGCGAAACCGAAACGGCGCTGTCCGCGTACAAGGGCGCAATCGAGCAACGCCAGGCACTCGCGGCGGCGCGCGACGAAGCCGCCAAGGCGGCGGACATCACTCGCGCCCGCCAGCGCGAAGGCGCGATCGACGGGCTCGAGGCGCTCGACGCCGAGCGCACGCTGGCCGACGCGCAGGCGGCGCTGGCGGTGGCCGACGCCGCGATCGCCGAGCGCCAGATCGACTTGTTCCGCGCGCTCGGCGGCGGGTGGCAGGATGCACCGCAAGTGGCGCAGGGTGGAGTGTGGAAGTCGAAGGGGTAGGAGTGTCATCGAATACCCGAGGCGCCATCGAGAACTGTGCTCGCATCGCGATTGGAAATCGATTATTCTGATCGTCATGAGCCCGGACGCCCGCAACTCGATTCTCATCTGGATCCAGGGGTTATTGTTTGTCGGAGTATGTTGCCTCGGGCTTTGGCTGGCTCGCACCTTCGATCTTCAGCTGGCCGCTTGGGACCGTCCTTTGTCAGTGCTCTCCGTAATATTCGGCGCTTTTGGTATGGCCTGGTTCGTGCGCGGCCTGTGGATGCGTCGGGCATCCCATCCGCGCAATCCGAACACGCGATAACCAATCGCAGTTCGGCAATCCCCGGCGAAGGCGGGGCCCTGTTGCCATCCGTCTCGACACTGGCGCCCGGCTTTTGCCCATATTCGCCAACTTTGAGGGATTTGCGCGTACAATTCCTCTCTTCGTCATTCCCGCGAAAGAGTGTCGGGGTTGCGCATGCCCCGCATGCGTAAGGATCGCGCGGGGCGCGATCCGGCCCCGGCGCTCCCAGGGCCACCCGCGGCGTCCTCTGTCACCCTGGGTCCCCGCTTTCGCGGGGATGACGGAGTGGGCGGAGGGTAAGTTAGCGCCTATGGGCCTTCGCCGGGGAACAGTTCTGTTCGAGTTGCGCACTACCCGAACAACGGCAGAACTTCCTCCTCCACCTCAACCCCCTGAAAATTCGAAACGGTAACCCCCACCAGCCGAATTCCGACTTCGGTAGGCAACACCAGCCGGATCAGTTCCAGGCTAGTCGCATGCAGCAGCTCGCGACTGCGCACCGGAACCGGGTGGCTGCGGCTGCGGGTGATGATGCGGAAGTCGGCATATTTCACTTTCACGGTCACCGTGCGCCCGAATTCCTGCGCCTTGTCGCACCATAGCCAGACGTCCTCGGCCATGCGCAGCACGCCGGCCTCGATCTCGGCCGGCTCGGTCAGGTCGTGGTTGAAGGTGGTCTCGCTGCCGGAGGATTTGCGCTCGCGATTGGGATCGACCGGCCGGTCGTCCTCACCGCGCGCGATGGCGTGATACCATTCCGCGGCGCTGCCGAAATGCTCGCGCAGGAAGGCGAGCGACTGCGCCTTGAGATCGGCGCCGGTTTCGATTCCCAGCCGCAGCATCTTCTCGGCGGTCTTCGGTCCGACGCCGTGGAACCGTGCGACCGGCAGCCCTTCGACCCAGCTAGGGCCCATCTCCGGCGTGACTGCGAACTGGCCATTGGGCTTGCGATGGTCCGAAGCGAGCTTGGCGAGAAACTTGTTGTACGACACGCCAGCCGAGGCGGTCAGCCCGGTCTCCGCCAAAATGCGCGCGCGGATGTCCTTTGCGGTCGCCCAGGCAGTGAGCAGGCCCCGGCGATCTTCAGTGACGTCGAGATAGGCTTCGTCGAGCGAGAGCGGCTGGATCAAGTCGGTATAGTCGGCGAAGATCGCATGGATCTGCTTCGACACCGCGCGATAGACGTCGAACCGCGGCGGGATGAAGATCAGTTCGGGGCAGCGCCGAATCGCCGTGACCGACGGCAGCGCCGAGCGCACGCCGAACTTGCGCGCTTCATAGCTCGCCGCCGCGACCACCCCGCGCGCCGCGCCATAGCCCACCGCGACCGGCTTGCCGCGCAACTCGACATTGTCGCGCTGTTCGACCGACGCGAAAAAGGCGTCCATGTCGATATGGATGATTTTGCGAATGACGGCGACGTTCACGCGTCGGGGTTTAGTCCTGATCGGCGCCCGAGAAAACGCGTCTGACGGCCGTTGCTGGCGCATCTAGAGTGGTGCAGTGTCGGGCTGACTGATGCCGGCTAGTGGTCAAAATCACAGGCTTGGTTCCCATTCGATGGTGGCAATCGCCCCAGACCAAGACGTTCGGAAGCTCGCACGTCATTCCCAATTGCGGACATCGATCTAACCGGTATCTATGACGGATGCCGGCGCTCATCGACAAGTCCGAACGCATGGAAAGACGACGCGAAATCGGCAATCGCGAGGTACGAGGCCCAAGGATGTCGCCGTATCATCGCGGCCCCGGTTATCTTATTGCGCATGCCTGCTTCCACTGCCGGAAGTCATGGAAGCGAGATGGCGAGCATCCCCATCGTTGCCCCGAATGCGACAAGTCTTTGGCCATGATGGGGCGCAGTTTCCGATCGCCGGCCAACCGGAAGCGTGACCAATGGGAAAAGGTGCAGCGATTGTGGGAAGCAGGGTTTCGCTTTTGGAGCTATCGCAGTTTTCCCGATGCGGAACGCTTTCCTGACGCTCTGCGCGATGTTGATGACTTCATTCGCCGTAATCGAGACCATCCGATGAGGGTGAAAGCGGAAGTCGGTTAGCGCTCCAATCCTCGCCGTTGCGTTGGCTGATGGCCTTACCTGAAAGCCGACACTACCATAGGCACATGCCTGACCTGCTGTTTACCGTCATTTACGAGTTCCTGGGTGGGACCTACGTCTCGCAAGTTCGTGCCGGAGATGAGCAACACGCGTTCGCGGCGTGGGCCGATGTTCTTCGGCGCGACCGGCCGATGGGTGTTGAAGCCGAAAGAATAGCGAACGCGGTCATGGAAGAGGCCGAGCCTTTGAACGCGCTGAACGGCCTAACAGGCGCATGGTGCTGGACAACGAACGTCCAGGGTCACTTCCTTCTCACCAACATAGTGCGATCCGGCTGATGACCGAAACCACCCTAGTCTCCGTCACTTCGACGCAATCCGGGTTGCCGAAAACCCGTCCTTGGTTCAGCTTAACCGGCATGAGCCCCGCCTACTTGCCCTTGTTCGTCATAATGGGCGTCGCGGTAGATTGGGCGCTTTTCGAGCAAATGCGCACGATTATCGGCACATTTAGACCGGGCGCGGGCAGTGTCGGATACCGAGACGAATTGTGGCCCAGGATCGCAATTACCATCATAGCCAGCCTAATAGTTGGCATCGGTTCCGTTCCTGAGGTGCCGAACGCTCTACTGATTATAGTTGGTGGCGGGATGTTTTTTGCTTCCAGTTTCTATGGGGATTGCAAGATATGGCGCCACGGCGGAGGAAATGACGCCTGACGGCTCGTCGCATGCCCGTCGTCGCGATTTTGCTCCCGAATCCCGCCCGGCCCCATTCCACCCAGACCCGGTCGTTCGTGCCCTCTGGCTCGCCAGTACCAATCGTCTGATTTTAGCCACTAGTTTTGCAGCGTCGACCAAAAGATTGCGGACGCCGTGGACCGCGTGGCTGCGCCAAGCTAGTTTTCGACTATGAAACGCGGATGGGTCGCCCTGGCGTTGTTTGGCCTGAGTGCGTGCGACAGGAGCGCGACGCCGCTAATCGCTTATCGTCGCGCTGGAGACGCAATGGCCCGCGTGCTACGATTGCAAGTCTTTGGCATTTATCCTTGCGCCTCGCGGCAGCGGGTCGATGGGATCGACGTGATCGTCGGGGTGCCGTTCGATCAATGCTATAAGATGCTTCCGCCGAGACGCTATCACGGCGTGTGGCTGGACGAGTTCGAAGGCTCCGCCTTTTTCGAAGGCGCGCGCGACTCAAGCGAAGTCAAGGCCGCGATGGCGCACCAGTCGGGCGCGTGGCCGCGTTCGAACGTGTGGCTGCAATGGGCAGAGGGTCGAGGCCTCGATCCTCCGCCCAAGACTTCCAGAAACGCGCGGCTGGTTTGGTTGGATTTCGTCGGGCGAAAGACCGTCTACGCCGGAAGCTATGGTCATATGGGCGGATCGCGACACGAAATATTGGTCGGTCGCGTCGTGTCGGCTAGGCCGATCTACCAATCGGCGCTGCCCTATCTCGAGGATGAGATACGCTCGAAGTCATGCCCGTCAAATCCGACGCCAAAGCAGCGAACCGCAACCTAGCCGTTGTGCAGCCCTGGGCCCCCGGGCGCCAGCTATGCGGGACTTTCCTGCGCGGCCTTCTTTGAAAGCGGAAATCCTAAGCTGAAAGCGGCATGCGGAATCGGGCATCCGGCGCCCTGGGCGTCGCCATCTAGCTGGCGGATGCGAGCATCTGCGACCAGTCCCGCAGTCTTCGCCACAGCGTTTCACGCGTCGAGGCGAAATTGTGCATGTGCGCCATGGTCGGCACGATGAACATCGAAACGTCGGGAGATGCGCTGTACGCGCTCGGCTCCTTGTGCGGCTCAGGACAAGTGTCGCGCTCGCCATTGGCGATCAACACCGGCACAGTGATCCGCGCGGCATCGTCGGCAAAGGCGCCGGGCAGCATCATCTGGACGGCACAATGCGGAAGGGTCGTGCTGCCGAACTTGGGCGCCGTCCGCCGGATGGGATATCCGCCTTTCATATCCTCGCTCAGGATATCGGCGGGTACATCCTCGCAATGGAAGGCGTAGGTATAATCGATGCCGCGATGGTCATTATCGAGATGACTGGTCACGCGACCTTCGGCTACCGCGTCGAAGCGGCGTATTCCATGCTCGAAGGCGTCGGCGTCGCGTTGCGGAAGCACGGTATGGATGGCGCTGACCCCGCAGGGCGCGACAGCGTCGAAGGTGGCGAAGCGTCCCTGCGTCAGGATCGACACGCCGCCGCCCATCGACTGTCCCATGCCGACCGTGAACAGGGACGATTGCGCCGGGAAACCCTCCGCCGCCGTTCCATCGCGCAACGCTTGCAGGATCGAACGGACACACGCGTCGTGTGTTGCTGCCATGGTCTGGAACGTGATGCGCGACAAATCAGGGATGCTGCTCTCACCCACGCCTAGGTGATCGATGGCGACGTGAATGATGCCCTGCGCAGCGTGCCACGCCGCCTCGTCATAGCCTTCGTGACCGTCGAACTGCAGCAGGAAATAATGCCGCGAATAGCCCCCGCCCGGACAGGCGAAAATGACGACGGGATTCTCTGCAAGCTGCGCGGGGTTGGGCAGTGTCAGCGTCACTGCCATCTCCACCGTTTCGCCCAGCGCGGCCGCCGCCGTGACGTCGATCCGCTTGTCGCTCCTGATCATCCCGCTCTCCTGTTCTTCTGCCCTTTTCATAGCCGCGAGATTGCATCAAAGAACCCGTTCAAACACGAATGGATCATTCGGTATTACCGGCTAATGACCCGCATCAATCAGTTGCAGTGCATGCGCTCGTTTGTGGCGGTGGCAGAAACGGGCAGCTTCGCGCGCGCCGCGCATGCCTTGCAGCTTGGCGCCGCCTCGGTGTCGGACCACATCGCCGGGCTCGAGCGACATATTGGGGTATCTCTGTTTCATCGCACGACGCGCCATGTCCGCCTCACGCACGAAGGCACGGATTATCTGGCGACCTGCCGCCTCGTCCTGGAACGGCTCGAGGAAGCGGAACGGCAATTGCGTGTTGTTTCCGCCTCGACTCTGTCGGGCGTGCTGCGCGTGGAGATGTCAGAGGGCGTCGATGGTTTCCTGCTGGGCGCGATCGAGGCGTTTCAGGAAAAGAACCCCCGTGTAACCGTGCAGCTTCTGCGTGCGGCACGCCAATTCGATGGCGCGACCGGCTCGGCAGACGTTGCGATCCGTTCCGTCGTGCCACTGCTCGTCGAGGAACGCCGCGCCGTTTCGCGCATCCTGGGCATCGGCCGTTCCACGTTTCTGGCCTCGCCTGTGTATCTCGAGCGCCACGGCGTTCCCGATCAGCCGGCGGCGCTGATGGAACATCGCTGCATCGGCTATGTCGACCCGCTGAGCGGGCGCGTCTGGGAATGGTATTTCGCGGAGGGCGAGCGTCGATTCAGCCTGGACGTGCCATGCCCCCTGGCCATGTCCCAGGGCGAGTTGCGCCGGCAGGCGGCCGCGGATGGCATGGGCATCATCAACGACATCGCGGAATTCGCCGCACCGTGGATTCGGGACGGACGGCTGATTCCCCTTCTTGCCGCATGGACGATGACGCTCCCCCTTTGCCGTCTGCTGTATCACCGTGACCGTCACCCCAACCCGCGGACGACGGCTTTCATCGAGCATGTGGAGCAATGGTTCACGAGGATCGGTGAGAGAACGCTCGAAAATTTGCGATAGGGTCCGTCGCGATTCGGTTTCTACTCCGCATAGCCGTCGGTCGCGCGGATCAGTTGGTCGAGAATCCCCGGTTCGGAAAAGGCATGGCCCGCGCCGTCGACCAAGTGAAACGCCGCTTCCGGCCAAGCCTGGTGCAGATCCCAGGCGGTGCGAGCCGGGCAGGCGATGTCGTAGCGGCCCTGGACGATCGTGCCCGGTATGCCGCGCAGCTTGTGCGCGTCGCGGATCAGCTGGTCGTCCTTCAGCCAGGCACCGTGGACGAAATAATGGTTCTCGATCCGCGCGAAGGCGAGCGCATAGTGCGGATCTTCGAACGACGCCGTGAATTCGGGATCCGGGAGCAGCGTGATCGTCCGGCCCTCCCATAAAGTCCATGCCATCGCGGCCTCCAGTCGCGCGGCCTCGTCCTCGCCGGTCAGCCGCTTGCGATAGGCCTCGCGCAGATTGCCGCGTTCGGCTTTGGGAATTGGTGCGAGGAAACCATCCCAAGCTTCTGGAAAGATTTCGGAAGCGCCGAACTGATAATACCAGTCAAGTTCGCTCTCGCGCGCCGTGAAGATCCCGCGCAGTACCAGCTCGCTGGTCCGGTCGGGGTGCGCCTGGGCATAGGCGAGCGCGAGCGTCGACCCCCAGGACCCGCCGAACACCAGCCATTTCTCAACGCCGGCAAGTTCGCGGAGTCGCTCGATGTCGGCGACGAGATGCCAAGTCGTGTTGGCTTCGAGCCCGGCATGCGGCGTCGATTTTCCGCAGCCGCGCTGGTCGAACAGCAGCACATCGTACCGCTCGGGGTCGAACAGGCTGCGGTGCTCGGGCGAAATCCCGCCGCCTGGCCCGCCGTGGAGGAACACCGCGGGTTTGGCGCCTGGCGTGCCGCTGCGCTCATAATAGATGCGGTGGCCGTCGCCGACGTCGAGCATGCCGGTCTCATAGGGCCCGATCGGGGGATAGAGCGTGCGAAGGTCGGTCATTGTCTGTTCCGGGAGTCACTGAAGGCGGGGGTAAACGCGCACTATGGCCGGAGGTCCGGTCGCTTCCAAGCCATGAGCCCATTTCATGGCTCTGCGGAGAATTGATGCGTTGTCCTTTCCGTGCGCCTGCAGCCAGATCGCGCGAGCCGATGCCTCGGCAGTATAGGGGAGAAGCCATGCGAAAGCAGATACTTGTCGCCGCAGCCATGACTGTCTTCGCCTCGCCTGCGGGTTCCGCGGGAACAGCGCGCCAGTGGCAGCCACCGGCGGGCGCTGCTCAAATCCCGCTGTGGCCCGCGGGCCTTGCCATCGCCGAACCCGAGATCACCGGCCCGGAAACCGTCAAAACCGGCGGTGCGATCGCCGGTCGGCCGGTCACGTCGATCGCCAATGTCGCGCGCCCAACGATGACGATCTATCCTGCCAAGGGCCGCAACACCGGCGCGGCGGTGATGGTGTACCCGGGCGGCGGCTATCAAATCCTCGCTATCGATCTCGAGGGCACCGAAGTCTGCGACTGGCTGACCGCCAAGGGGATCACATGCGTGGTGGTCAAATATCGCGTGCCGCAGACCTGGTGGCCGAAGGATGGCGGTCCGCAACGCGCGCCGAAGATTCAGATGGCATTGCAGGACGCCGAGCGTGCGATGGCGCTGCTGCGCCAGCGCGCGAAACGGTTGCGGATCGATCCGCACAAGATCGGCGTGCTCGGCTTTTCGGCTGGCGGGCATCTCGTCACAGCGATCAGCAACGCCACCGCGCGCCATTATGACTCGGTCGACGCCGCCGATCGCGAGAGCGCACGGCCGGACTTCGCAGTGGCTTTGTACCCCGGGCATCTCTGGCAGGGCGAGCGCTCGGGGCAGGGGATGGAGCTTTATCCGTTCGATAGGATCAGCAGCAGCGCGCCGCCGACGTTCATCGCGCAGGCGCAGGACGATCCGACCGACGATGTGCGCAATTCGATCGCCTATTTCCTCGCACTGCGCACGGCCAAGGTGCCGGTCGAGATGCACATCTACGCCAAGGGCGGGCACGCGTTCGGGTTGCGGCCGACTGCCGCGCCCATCACGCGCTGGCCGGCGCTGGTGGAGAAATGGCTGCGAACGATCGGGATGATCTGACGCTCACTTGCTCGCGTCGAGAAAGTCGCGGACCAGCTTGACCGTCGCCGCCGGCTGTTCCTCCATCAGCCAATGGCCCGAATTGGCCACCACTGCCTGCGCAACATCGGTCGCGGTGGCGCGCATCACCGTCGCCATCGTCGGGCCGAAGGATTTGTCGCCGCCGATCGCGAGGATCGGCATGGTGAGCTTGCCGGCGGCGAGGAAGGCGCGGTCGTCGATGACATCCTGGTCGAATGCCGCGAACTGCGCGAACCCTGCGTGCATTGCGCCCGGCAATGCATAGAGCTTCGCGTAATGCGCGCGCGATGCCTCGCTGAACTTGGCCGGCGTCGCCGAGAATTCATTCCAGAAGCGATCGAGGTAGATGCGCTCGCGCCCGGCTACCAGCCGCTCCATGTCCGGGCCGCCGAAGCGGAAATGCCACAGCAGCGGGTTCTTCAATATCTCTTCCCACGGGCCGATGCCCGGGATCGGCGCATCCATCAGCACGAAGCGCTTGATGCGATCGCGGTTCTCGGCAGCGAACGCATAGCCGACCATGTTGCCGATATCGTGCGTGACCAAGTCGGTCTTGCCGACTTTGAGCGCGTCGAGCACCGCGGCAATGTCATAGCCTTGGGTCTTCTTGTCGTACCCGCCCGCCGGTTTGGCGGAGAGCCCCATCCCACGCAGGTCGGGCACGATCACCTGGTGGTCGCGCGCAAGCTCGGCGGCAAGCGGCGCCCACATGTCGCCGGTTTCGCCATAGCCGTGGAGCAGCACTACCGCCGGTCCGCTTCCGCCGATGCGGACATGGATCGTGGTGCCGTTGGCTGGGACGTCGCGTTCGACGAACGATGCCGGAAATGGCTCGACCTGGGCGAGCGCGGGCGTGGCAGCAAGCAATGCAAGTGCCGCAAGTGCGTGGTGAAGCATAGGGACGATCCCCTGTGGCGCGCCGCTGGCCGGCGCGTGTCGACAGTAAGACCCTCGCCGCGGTGCAACAAGTCTCCCGCAATCGATCAGGTCGGCGGGGCTCGATAGTTCCCGCGAAGCCGCGAAGACGCAAAGACGTCGAACGCGGAACGGACGTGGCAGACGAAAATCCAGCGAGGACATTCATCTTCGCGTCTTCGCGGCTTCGCGTGAAACCTGTCTCCGACGCGCTCCGGGGCGCCCGTTCGCTTATTGCACCGCCGGATCGCGGTCGAACGGCACGGCGAAGCGCGAGCGCGAGTCGACTTTGTCGGGCTGTTTGCGGCCCGCGGCGATGTCGGCGCGGTGCGCGCGTGAGGCAGTGATATAGTTGCGCACCTGCACGTCACCTTCGTGGCAGGCATATTCGAAGAACTGATAACTCTCGTCGCGCGCCCATTCGAGGCGAGCGGTCCATGGTGCGGTAAACACCTCCGGATCATTGTAGGTGATCTCATAGGCCATCGCGTTCGGGCCGGTCATCGTCAGCCGCTCGACGGTATTGGCCTGGGTGCTGGTCGGGATGGTGTTGAACGGCGGCACGCCCTGCGTCGCCATGTTGAGCGGTGAGGCGGCGCGCTTCGACGTGTCGTGCGTCGCGGCGTCGCCCGACTTGATGTTGCTGGTCTCGATCACCAACGTCTTGCCTTCCCAGTGCGCGCGGCTGTTGCCCATCCAGGCTTCGACGCCCGCCGGCCAGACATTGTTCTTGCCGATCGGAATCACGCGCGTGCCGAGCATTTCGAGCACGATCACGATATAGCCGGGCGACTGATAGACTTTGATCCCGTTGTTGTAGCGGAACGGGAACATCGAGGCCGGAAAGCCGCGAGAATAACAGGCGTCCCAGGTGTCGAAATCGTCGACCCAGTCATATTCCTGGCCCGGCACCCAGCTCGAGCGGCCCGCCTTCCACAGCGCCTCGCCCTTGGGCGTCAGCGGCGGCAGCTGGCCGTTCGCCGGGCTTACCAGCATCGACGAGCGATACGCGAACGGGGAGCTCTTGATCCAGGCGGCAAGGCCCTTGGTGCCGCGCGCATTGAGTTCGGTCGAAAACCCGGAGTCGGATTTTTCGGCGGCGGCAACGCGCTTGGCAAATTCGGCGTCGGTCAGCCAGAAGCGGTTGCCATAGGCCGCCGGCCGCTGGAACAGGATGCGCGCGTTGTTGATATATTCGATCGGCCAGGTCCCGCGAAAATCATAATCGCCCCAGGGCGTCCGGCCCGGAGTGTAGTTGGTCGGCACCGGCGGCAGCACGGTGAGGTCGGCGGGCCTCTGCTGCCCCGAAGCGCCTGCAGCGAACAGCGTTGCGGCGGCGACGATCGCCGAAACTGCGGCGGCGAAGCGCGATGCACGACCATGGTTTTTCATGTGTCTGGTTCCTCTCCTATTCGTTGCCTTTCTAACGTTTCTTGAAGCCGGAAACCAGAGGTTGCCGCGCCGGCGCGGCGAACTGTCGCTCCCGCGGATCATTGGTCCGCGCCGATGATTCGCCCTGAGCAAGACCTAGGCAAGGGATGGTCCGATGCGATCGACCATGAGGTGCTGCTGCGCACGCGTATTTTTGTTACGGGTATGCAATAAAGTTAGAGAATCCTTGTGAAATACGCTTCAATTCCGAGGGTAAAATATAGTTTATTTCCTTTGTCGAGATGAAACGTCTCGTGTTACAGTAAGTTCTTGGCGGCGTTGCTGTAACGCCACCACGCTGCCGAAGGGGATCGGTACGATGATTGGGAAGAACGGGACGGGCGCGCGCGTCGCGCTCGCCGGCGCGTTATTGTTGAGTACAATCAACGCAGCGCAGGCAGGCAATCTGAAGTTCACTCTGATCGATACGGGCGGCGCAGGCCCGGGCACGAACGCTTACGCAGGATTCAAAGCGGCGACCGATTATTGGTCGAGCGTACTGGTCACCAAGACCGGTGACATCAATATCAACCTGGACATCGGGTTCAACAGCCTCGGCAACAACATTCTCGGATCGACCGGTAGTTCGCAGGTCGTCGCTCCGATATTCGGCCTCGAATCGCGACTTGCGGCGGTTTCTTCGGGCAGCGCGTTCGATATCAAGTCGGTTTCGAACCTGCCAAAATTGTACGACGGAATCTTCGGCGCCAATACCGCAGTGAAGGTCTACACGCCGGGCTATACCCATCCCGACGACAAGATCGGGATCAACAACAGCACCAAGGTCTATGACACCGACGGCGGCTTCAACAACTCGGCCATCGGGGTGAACACGGCGAATGCGAAGGCGCTAGGTTATGCCATCAGCCACGACACCGTGGACGGCTCGGTGCGTTTCAACTCGGATTATGCGGCCGATTTCGACTTCAATCCGGGCAATGGCATCCTGGCGAACCACATCGATTTCGTCGGCGTGGCGATCCATGAGATCGGCCATGCGCTCGGCTTCGTGAGCGGCGTCGACGATTACGACTTCGTCGGGACCGGCGGGCCAATTGCCAACCTGGCCTGTTTCTCCGACGGGACCTTGTGCAAGGACTATCCCGCGAACGATACCTGGTGGGGCTATACGCTCGATCTCTTCCGCTACAGTTCGCAAGGCAAGCTCGACTGGACGACGGACACACCGAGCTATTTCTCGATCGACGGCGGGAAGAGCACCGTGTTCGGGGACGGTTATTTCTCGACTGGCACCTTCAATGGCGACGGCTGGCAGGCGTCACACTGGAAGGCGCCGATCAATTCCGCGGGCAATTTCACGTGCGCGCTTCCGTTCGAGGGCATCATGAATCCCTATCTTTGCGACGGAAGCAACGCGGTGATCACCGGCGAAGACCTCGCCGCGTTCGACGCGATCGGTTACAATCTCGCGCCGGGGGTCGGAGGCGAACGCTATCGTTTCTCGACCTCCGGAATCACGGTTGCCGTACCTGAGGCGGCCACTTGGGCGATGATGCTCGCTGGCTTCGGTCTGATCGGCGCGACCGTGCGGAGGCGGCGCGCGGCAAACGTCAAGCTGGGCTTCGCGCCGCTGACTTAGCGGCTCGACCTGAAAACGCGCGCGACGAAGCTGACAGGGAAGTAGCCTAGCTCGAGCCCCCCCCGCATGGGAAGGGCTCCATCAGGGCAGCGCAAACACATAGACGCCCGAGCTCGGCACTGACGGGAGCTGAATCTCGGGCGTCATTTCACTGATTCCGATCGATAGCGGGTTCCCATAGCCGGTGATCATCGCGACATATTGCTTGCCGTTCACCGAATAAGTGATCGGTGAGGCGTTGGGGATGCCGGCGAGCTGCTCGCTCCACAAGGCCTTGCCGGTCGCCTGGTCGTGTGCGGTGACCATGCGGTCGACCGATCCGGTGAACAGCACGCCGCCGGCGGTCGCGAGCATGCCCATGGTGTAGGGCGCGCGCTGTTTCCACACCCAGTGGGTCTTGCCGGTCTTCATGTCGATCGACTGGACCATGCCGTAGCGCCCGTCGCTGTGCGGCGGCGGCGCATAGTGCATGGTCACGCCGGTGGTGAGGAAAGCCTTGCCTTCCACCGGCACGACGTCGGTGCAGATATCGCGCGCATTGACGAACATCGTGCCACTGCCCTGGTCGAAAGCGCCGGGCGACCAGTTGCGCCCGCCGCCGCCGTGCGGGCACACGAACCGTATTTTGGTGCGGTCGGGGATCAGGTCGGGATTGACCGTCTTCTTGCCCGTGACCGGATCGATCGCAGTGATGAAATTCTGGTAGCCCATGTCGGCCGAGGCGAGATATTTGCCGTTGGCGGCGTTCAGCGTGTCGAACACCCCGGCCTTGCCTGCGGTCATCACCACGTGCTCGGGCTTGCCCTTGACACTCAGCGTGCCGATCACGCGCTCGAACACCCAGTCGAGGTCGAATTGGTCGTTCTGGATGTGCTGATAATACCAGACGAGCTTGCCGCTGCGCGGCTCGAACGCGAGCGTCGTATTGGTGTAGAGCCCGTCGTTGTTCATCCCCGGCTTGCGATCGCGCAGCGGGCCCGTGTCATAGGTCTGCGCGGTGCCCCATAGCGCCAGCCCCGTCGCCGGGTCGAAGCTGCCCGAGGTCCACACCGACGCGCCGCTGCGTTGCTCGGCGGTGAGCCCGTTCCACGTGTCGCCGCCCGGCTGGCCGGGCTGGGCGATGGTGTTGAACGTCCACAGTTTCTCGCCGGTTTCGGCATCGAGCGCCGCGATCAGTGCGCCGCCGGGCGCCTGGCCGGTCAGCCCGAGCATGATCACGCCCTTGGCCGCGAGCGGGCCGCCGAGCGATCGCAAGCCGGTGCGCTCGGTCACCGGTTTATCCCACACCGGCCGCCCGCTGCGTGCGTCGAGCGCGACCAGATGCAGATCCGAGGTCGCGGCGTAGAGCTTGTCGCCGTAGATCGCGATCGTCTTCTTGCCGTTGGCGATCACGCCCTTGGGCAGAGTCCGGCGATAGCGCCATAGCTGCCGGCCGCTCGCGGCATCGAACGCAAATACTTCGTCGCCATAGCCCATCATGTAGAGCACGCCGTCGCGCACCAGGGGCTCGGTGGTCGCCTCGCCACCGGGCAGCGCCTGTGCCCATACCAGCCGCAGCTTGTTCACATTGGCGGCGGTGATCTGCTTGAGCGGCGACCAGCCCTGGCCGAGATGGCTGCGACGCCATGCCGGCCAATCCGCCGCGGACGGATTGTCGAGCTCTGCCTCGGTCACTGGCTTGAAGTTGGTGAATCGCGCCGGCGGCATCGGCCATTTCGGAAGCGGGTGCAGTCGCGACGTCGCGCCGACTCCGCCCAGGCTGTCGGCTTCGACGGGTTTGGGGAAGATGGTGTGCGCGAGATCGGCGCCACGGGGGACGCCATTGGCGTCGAGCAGATAACCGACCACCGCTGCATAGACAGCGGGATCGAGCTTGCCGGCATTCGCCGGCGGCATCGAATTGCGCACATATTGGTCGAGCGCCGCGGCGGACGCGCCATTCCACTTGTCGAGAAACGCCGCACCTTTGAGCGGGGGCGCGAACTCGCCGTCGCTGAGGTTGGCACCGTGGCAGCCCGCGCAGTTTTGCTGATAGGCGGTGCGGCCAGGGGAGGGCGGACCCTCCTGCGCGACGGCAAGGCCGACCAGGCCACAGCCGGCTAGCGTTGCAATGGCCGCGGACGGCAGTTTCCAGTTGCTGGTAAGAGTCATGGCTGTCCTCCCCTGCGGCTGCCTTGTTGGCGGCAGCTCGCGATCGTTTTGGCGCGTTCGACCGGCTGTTCCGGTAGAGCCCTATCGACACTGGAATCGGCTTGAGCTCAAGCCTTCTCTTGCTGGCTTGGCCCGCAAAGCGAAGACGTTATGCGTTCGAGGCGGTTCGTGAAGCGCGGACCGACCTGTCCCGGTGGATCGGCGGAGCGAGCCCTCGATCCCTGATCAGCGATGCCTGCCGAGCGCGGCGCGGATGGCGGCCTCGGTGATCGGGCGCATCAGCGCATAGCCCTGCTTGTTCGGGTGCACGCCGTCGCTGGCTAGGCCTTCCTTCATCGCGCCGTCGGGTGCCGCCATTGCAGAGTGATAGTCGGCATAGACGAAGCCGTTGCGCCTGGCGTAGCGCTTCAGCCAGGCGTTGAGCTGCGCAATCTGTGGCGCCGGCTGCTTCGAGGGGCTCCATGGGAACGTCTTGGCGGGCGGGATCGACGCGAGGATGACCTTGATGCCATGCGCGCGGGCGAGTTCGGCCATCGTTTCGATATTGCCTTGAACGGTCTCGATCGTCGCGGCGCCGGTGTTGCCGGCGATATCGTTCGTGCCGGCCATGATGTGGACCGCCTGGGGATGGAGCGCCAGGACGTCGCTTCGGAAGCGGACGAGCATCTGCGGCGTGGTCTGGCCGCTGATGCCGCGATCGACCAGTCCGCCGGTGAAAAAGCCGGAATCGAAGTTGATCCAATTGTCGGTAATCGAATCGCCCATGAAGACGACCTTCACCGGCTGCCTGATTTCGCGATTGCTCGCCGCATAGCGACAGATCTGGCCGAAATCGCGCGTGAGCATGTGCAGATTCCACATGCGCCAGCCGTCGCCGCTCGGCCTGGGATGCTCGGGGCAGGGATCGGCAACGATACCCACGGGGTCGCCGGCATAGGGATCGCCGTCGACATTGGTTTGCGCCCGCGCCGTTCCACCCAGCAGCATGGCTGCCGCAACAAGGGCCATAGTCGATTTCATGCGCAACTCCCGCTTCCGAGCCGTTTTCCAGGCTGGCGGCAGCATAGGCGCGCACGGGTGCGCTGCTCAATCCAATCGTTACCGTCCAGCGCGATAGTTGGCGCTGCCCGTTACGGGCAGCGCCCTCGGGATTCCCTGCTCCAACTGGAGCTGCGCAACATGGTGACGATACGCTCGCATTCGCGCTGCAGCGCTTCGGTACGCGAACGCATGTCGGCGCTGATCAAGCGGGTCTGGCGCGCGACGGTTGCCGTCTCGCCGAACATTCCGTCGAGCGTGTCCAGCGCTTCGCGTGCCGCGCCCGTGGCGGTCTCGATCGTGCCGATCATCTGCTGGAGCTCGACGTTGCTGCTGTGCTGCTGTTCGGTCACTTCGATCGTCTGCATCGCCGAGGACGTCACCGATACGAGCGCCGAGCCCAACATGGTGCTGACGCCGACCGCAGCGTCGGTAGCTTCGCTGATATCATGGATGCGTTCGGCGATGTCGCGCGTGGTACTTGCCGCCTGCTGCGAGAAGCTCTTCACCTCCTGCGCCACGACGGCGAAGCCGCGCCCCACCTCTCCGGCCCGCGCCGCCTCCAATGTCGCGTTCAACGCGAGCAGCTTGGTGGCATGGCTGATCCCGCTGATATGTTCGGATGCCTGCTGGATCGACGCCACACTTCGAGTCAGCGTCTCGTTCGCTTCTCGGGCGGTTGCCGAATGCTGGGCGGCCTCGATCATCAGCTCGGCGGAATGACGCGCGGTCGCACCCACCGTGTCGATGCTCGCGGCAATCGACCGCAGCCGGTCCAGCATTTCACAGGTCATTTCGCTCGTGCGGGCGGAAATCCTATGCGCCGTTTCCGCCTGCCGCTGCTGGTCGACGATGGTGGCCATTGTCCGGTCGGCACTGACGTCGAGCTCGCCGGCCGACGCGCGTAGGTTCTCGATCAGCGATCCGATCGACTCCTGGAGCCGATCGGCAATCGTGCACGAAGCGGCGCTCATCTCTGCCCGGTGCCGCTCTTCCTCCTGCAACCGGCGCCGGACCTGATCTTCACTTTCCCGACGGGCTTGGCGCAATTCGACCAATGCATTCTCGGCAGCCAATCGCGCCGATTGCTGTTCGGTGGCTGCCTGCTCGGCGACGCGGGACTTGTTCTCGAGGTCCAGGCTGAGGCGCAGCACCCGCCGGATCAGTGCGACCGAGATGCCCAGGAACAAGAGGGTGCAGCACAGGATCAGCGGGAGAATTGCGTAGAACGCCTTCAGCGCGGGAGTGAGCTGATTCCAGGCGATCACCGCGACGACGCGTCCGCGCCAATCGCGCAGTTCGGTCGACGGATCGGTCAGGCCGGAAGCGGCAGGCACCCAGCGGAGATTGGGCAGATTGAACCCGGTGGACCATTCGCTCAAGATGCGATCATCGATGATGCGAATGTCGACGAAGATGCGGTAGGTGCTGCGATCGAGCGGCGCCGGCCCTTTTTCGTGAACGATCGGCGAAAAGGCGACGAGTGCCGGCGTGCCGCCAAATCGAGTCAGCAAGACGATCGCATCGTTGCGTTTGCGTACGGCAAGTTCGGTTGCCGGAACTCTGGCGAGCAATTCGCGCATTGCCGTTGGCGAGATCATCTCACGCAGCGACGGCACGACATCCCCCGGGAGGTGGCCGAACAGCGTCTTGCCCGTCGCGTCGATGATATAGTTCCGCGCGATTGGCGTTCCGTAATTCGAATGAATCCAGCGCCCGTCCATCGCGCCATAGACGTGCTCGGCCGCATCGTCCCAATGGGCATTGATATAGGTTTCGTTGCTGATCCTCGATCGCTCGCGGTCCACTGCGCCGGCGATGGTGGAGGCGGCCAGCCTGTCCGCGTCGGCATCGGCATGGCTGATCAGGAAGGCAATCACGAGCGCGGAGCTCAGGAATGCGACGCTCGACAGGCCGAGCAACAACAGGGTGATCGAAAAGCGCGCGCTCCACGCCCCTTTGGGAGGCATGGCGGAGCCGAACGGCCTCAGCTTGAAGAGCGTCGCGACTGACACCGCGTGGGTCGTGGCGAAATATGCTTAAGATTGGATTGGGGACTATGTCAGGGGGTTCCGGGAGGTCGTTCCGGAGGCGGCACTTGCCGCCGCCCGTGACGTGCAATTCGCCTGACAGGCGACGCGGCCGCGGAGGCCTGTTCGCGGTTTGCCTCCGACGAACGCCATGCGAAGATGGTCAGGACCGGCTTGGACCGGCCCTGCATCATTTACTCTCGCCAATAGTCACGACGTTCGGCCCCGTCGAAACCGGCCGGATGCGAGGCAGCACCGTTTGAAATCTCAGCCCGGAGCCGCAGGGGCAGGGGTCGTTGCGACCGAGCTTTTCCATCAGCTCGACATCGCCGTGCACGAAGCGCAGGCCGCGCTTCACTCTGGTCTCGGAAGGGAAACCGCGGCGACGCTTACTGGTGCGCTCGAAAGCAGGGCAGATCGATGGAGTCGCGATGGCGTGGCATGATCACCTCCTGTGGCTCGTTTCGGAGGCGTGCCCTTAACAGCATGCTTCCGCCGATGCGAGCACCGAACCTGGCTGCGGGTTGCAAACGCCTCAGCCCTCAATGCGCCGAAGGCCCCGCAGCCCCAATCCCAGTCTCCGCCCGTACGCGCTGCTCGTCATACCCCGCGCGATCGATCGCCGCGCGCTCGCCGGAGTCGAGCAGCGAAATGATCCAGATCGTCAGGAACCCGATCGGGATCGAGAAGATTGCCGGAGAAGCATAAGGGAAGGGCGCCTCGGCATGGCCGAGCACTTTCACCCACACCGCGGGTGAGACGATGGTGAGCACGAACGCGCTCATTACCCCGATCGTGCCGCCGATCGCGGCGCCGCGGCTGGTGCAGCCCCGCCAATAGAGCGACAGGACCAACACGGGGAAATTCCCGGATGCCGCCAGCGCGAAGGCCAGGCTCACCATGTAGGCGACATTCTGCTTTTCGAATGCAATGCCGAGCAGGATCGCGACCAGACCGAGGATCAGCGTGGTGACGCGCGAGACCCGCAGTTCCTCGCCGGAACCGAGATGACCCTTGCGGATCACCATCGCATAGAGATCGTGCGAGATCGCTGATGCGCCCGAGAGCGTGAGCCCGGCGACGACCGCCAGAATCGTCGCGAATGCCACTGCCGACATCACGCCCAGGAACAGATTGCCGCCGATCGCGTGCGCGAGATGGATCGCGGCCATGTTGTTGCCGCCGCGCAGCGTGCCCGCCGCGTCAAGATAGGCCGGGTCGGAGGCGACCAGCGCGATCGCGCCGAACCCGATCACGAAGGTCAGCAGATAGAAATAGCCGATCCAGCCGGTCGCCCACAGCACCGACTTGCGCGCCGCGCGCGCGTCGGGAACGGTGAAGAAGCGCATCAGGATATGTGGCAGGCCGGCGGTGCCGAACATCAGCGCCATGCCGAACGAAATCGCCGAGATGGGGTCCTTGATGAAATTGCCGGGACCCATGATCGAACGGCCCTTGGTCGCGGCGGCGGCAGAGTCGCTGCCGCCGGCCGCGGCGAGCTCGGTCTTCACTTGCACCGCGCGCGCGAACAGCGCCTCGGGGGAGAACCCGAATTTGGCGAGAACCGCGCCGGCGATGAACGTCGCGCCGCCGAGCAGCATCGCCGCCTTGATGATCTGCACCCAGGTCGTCGCGCGCATGCCGCCGAACAGCACATAGGCCATCATCAGCACACCTACGATCACCACGGCATAGCTATAGGGCAGGCCGAACAGCAGCTTGATCAGCTGCCCCGCGCCGACCATCTGCGCGATCAGGTAGAAGGCGACGACCAGCAAGGTGCTTCCCGCCGCGAAACTGCGCACGGGCGCCTGGGCGAAGCGGAACGACGCGACGTCGGCGAAGGTGAATCGGCCGAGGTTGCGCAGCTTCTCGGCGATCAGGAACAGGATGATCGGCCAGCCGACAAGGAAGCCGATCGAGTAGATCAGCCCGTCATAGCCGTCGGCGTAGATCTGTGCCGAAATGCCGAGGAACGACGCCGCCGACATATAGTCGCCGGCGATCGCCAG
>Ga0207675_100001466_pt1 | contig 23662 bp, 23 predicted proteins | sample KBSSwiS42_FD_184305 | JGI IMG/M metagenome (GOLD analysis project Ga0207675, IMG submission 184305) | Switchgrass rhizosphere microbial communities from Kellogg Biological Station, Michigan, USA - KBS Switchgrass S4-2 (SPAdes) (version 2) | ecosystem: Host-associated > Plants > Roots >...
CCGCAGGTGGCAACCTTGGAGATTGCGGGAGTGGGACACATGGGTCCGGTAACGCATCCAGACAAGATCGATGCCCAAATCGAGTCTTACCTTACCTGACCCATTTGATGCCCTGCAGTCCAAGCCGCGCCCTCGAGCGGACACTTAACGAGCGACCGCAGCAGCTCTACGTGCCTCTGTGCGGCGAGCCGCGCGCGCTCTTGAGACAAACTGAATGCGATGACCGCTGCCAAATCCGCCGTCCAGCCCGACGTCTCCTCGACTCTGTTCAAAAGCGCCAAGGCTTTCGAGACCTGGCTCAAAAAGAATCACGCCACCGCCCACGGCGTCTGGCTCAAGATCGCCAAGGCGGGCGCTAATCAACCTAGCGTCACCTACTCCGAGGCGGTCAATATCGCGCTCTGTTGGGGGTGGATCGACGGCCAGAAGAAGAGCCTCAACAGCCAGCACTTTCTTCAGCGCTTCACGCCGCGGCGCCCGCGCAGCCTTTGGTCTAAGACCAACGTCGACAAGGTCGGAGCGCTCATTGAGGCGGGCCGAATGCAGGCGCCCGGCTACGCGCAGATCGAGGCCGCCAAGGCTGACGGCCGTTGGGCGCGGGCTTACGACGGAGCGCGCACGTCCGCAGTGCCCGAGGATCTGTTGGCGGCGATGGAAGCCCAGCCGAGGGCCAAGGCCTTCTTCGCAACGATTGATGCAGCCAATCGCTACGCGGTTCTGTGGCGTATACAGACTGCCGTGAAGGCCGAGACGCGCGCTAGGCGCATCGCGCAACTGGTGGACATGCTTGCGCGCGGCGAGAGAATTCACATCTTCAAGCCCAGAGCCAAGGCATGACTGCCATGTTCGCGTATGGCCTCTGAGCGCCACCTTTCGGCGCGGCCCCGATTCTTGGGCCTTCAAGGAAGTGTCGACGCCGTCGGTGACATCCGGTGAGGCCTCTCGACTCGGAGTAGACAGGCCACCATGGGAATTTTGACCTTCAGCATCAACGTCACCCTCGACGGTTGTGTCGACCACCGGGAGGGTATCGCCGACGACGAGACACACGCTCTCTTCACCCGCCTCATGGACGAGAGCGGGGCGATGCTGTGGGGCCGCGTGACGTACGAGATGATGGAGAGCTACTGGCCGGCGGTCGCCCGCGGCGACGAAGAGGCGCCGCCAGCCATGCGCGAGTGGGCGGTCAAACTGCAGGCAAAGCCGAAGTACGTCGTGTCGTCGACGCGGAATAACTTCCCCTGGACCAATAGCCACCATATCGCCGGCGACCTGCGCACGGGAATACAGAAGCTGAAGGACGCGACCCCGGCTGGCGTGCTGCTCGGTAGCGGCAAGCTCGCGATCGAGGTGGACCGGCTGAATCTGATCGACGAGTACAAGGTCCTCGTCCACCCTAGGATCGCCGGCCACGGTCCAACTCTGTACCAGAGCGGGCTGCCCAGTACGCGACGGCTCGAACTTGTTTCGGCCACGCCACTCCGCAGCGGCGCGGTCGCCATGCACTACCGTCGCGCGCGCGGCTAACCGTTTGCAGCGGACGGTCCGCTGTGCGGCCCGCCGATGAACCGGAGCGTTGAGCGGCCGCTTCCTGGCAGTTCACTTCACCAAGGCCGACTTCCGCTTCGGGTCCGCTAGCGGTCAGCCAGCGGCTACCTCACGGGCCGGGGCGCACATGGCGATTCCATCGCTCTGCCTCAGTCGCTCCCACACCGCGCGGGTTTGCTGGCGGACGGTTGCGCGCGTGCAGCGCCGCCGAACGCCCGAGCAGCCGCCGCATCACGGCTTCTCGTAGATGGCATAGATCAGGGCGCCTCCCTGCAGATTCGAGACGACGGCGTCGCGGTCGGCCTTCGAGAACACGAAGCATCCGTCGCTGAGCCCGGGTCGCCCGGCCTTCTTCCCTTTCCACGACTCCGGCTCCATGTACCGGGCCGCGTGGATGACGATGTACCGCGATCGGGCATTCGAGTTCGTGGGCGAGAGGCCATCCATGCGCATCGCGAGACCGGTGTACACCTCGCTTACATAGGTTTCGGCCGTCCGGTACAGGCCGAGGCTGCTGGCATTGGTGTCGGGAACGTTGGAGAAGACCTCCGCGAAGCCGTCGTTCCGCGATCCTTCCGAGCCGTGTCCGTGCGACACCCGGAAGGTCTGCAGCACGCGGCCGCTTGCCCGGTCGATCAGGTGGAATCGCGGCGTGCCCGAGTGCGCGGAGAAATCCAGCACGGCCGCTCGCGGGTGATCGGACGGCTCACGCAGCACACGCTCGATCGCGCGCGCCACCGCCGGTGAGATCTGCGGGTTCGCACGGGCGATCGCGTCTGCCGACGGCCCGTCGTCCGGCGCGGGGGGCGGGACGGGTGCTGCTTGCGGAGGCGCTTCCCGCGGTGCGTCGCGGGGGGCCTGCGGCGAGCTGCAGCCGCAGACCAGCGCCACGAGCGCCGCCATGGCCGCTCGTCGGGGCCCGCCGGCAGGAAGGTCGTGCCGCTGCATCGCTATCGTTGCTACTCGAGCGTGATCTTCGCCTCGCGCACGACCTTGCCCCACTTCGCGATGTCCGTGTCGATGAGGGCCCTGAATGCTTCGGGCGAGGATCCACCCGGCTCGGCGCCGAGCTTGGCCCACGTGTCCTTCAGCTCCGGATCGGCGAACGCCTTGACGACGGTGTCGTGGAGCTTGCGCACGACGCTCGCAGGCGTGCCGGCCGGCACCCACAGCCCGTACCAGGACGTGACCTCGAAGCCGCCGAGGCCCGACTCCATCGCGGTCGGGATGTCGGGAAAGGCGGGCGAGCGCTTCGCCGAGGTCACGACGATGGGTCGAACGGTACCGGCATGAATCTGGCCGGCGGCGCTGCCCAGCGCCTCGAAGATCCAGTCGATCTCGCCGCCGACGAGCGCCTGCGTCGCCGGCCCGGTGCCCTTGTAAGGCACGTGCGTGGCATTGACGCCGGCCGCGGCGTTGAAGAGCTCGCACGAGAGGTGACGCGAGGTGCCGTTGCCCGCCGAGCCGCAATTGAGCTTGCCCGGATTGGCCTTGGCCCAGGCGATGAGCTCGGGCAATGTCTTCGCCGGCACGCGATTCGCGGCGACGAGCACGTCGGGGAAGATCGCCGCCGTGGTGACCGGAACGAGATCCTTCTGCAGGTCGTAGGGCAGCGTCTTGTACGCAGCGGCGGCAACGGCGCCGTGCACGGAGTACAGCAGCACCGTGTAGCCGTCGGGCGGTGCCTTGGCCGCCAGGCCTGCGCCGATCGTGCCGCCGGCGCCGCCGCGGTTGTCGATCACCACTTGCTGCGCGAGGATCTGCGCCAGCTTGGCCGCCAAGGGCCGCGCCACCGTGTCTGTGCCGCCCCCGGGCGGGAAGGGCACGATCATGCGAACGGGCCGGGTCGGCCATTCCTGCGCTTGCACGGGCACAGCGGCGAGCAGAGCGATGGCGAGCAAGGCACGGAACATGGGGTCTCCTGTCGCGGTCGCACCCATTCTTGCCCGCGCCGTGCCGGATGCGTATGCGGTCATTACGCCCACCCATCTCGCCAGACGAGGCGCCCGGTCAGCGGCCGACATGCAGGCGGTTTCGCTAACGTTGTAGCGAGGCCACGAAGCCTTGCAGGAACTGCTGCAGCTGGCTCCGCATCTTCTCATCCACCATCTCGCCGGCTTCGTTGAACACCTGCCCGGCGCGCGAAACCATCAGTCGGCCACCGAACCACGGCCGTGTTCCAAGCGTGCGCAGCACCGGCAGCCAGGCGTTCTGCGCGAGGATCGTGCCGAAGCCGCCCGGTGAAGCCCCCAGCACAGCGACCGGCCGGTCGCCGAACACCCGGCCGATGTCCTTGCTGGGTCGGCTCAACCAGTCGATCGCGTTCTTCAGCACGCCAGGCATGCCATTGTTGTACTCGGGCGTGCACAGCAGCAAGCCGTCGCAAGCGATGACCCGGTCCTTCAGCTCCTGCACTGCCGGCGGAATCCCGTCGCGTGCCTCCGCGTCTCCGTCATAGAGCGGAATGCCGTGCAGCGTCGCGACCGCGAGCGTGGAGTTCACGGGCATCAAGGCGGACGCAGCACGAAGGAGCGCCGTGTTGTAGGAGCCGGCGCGAAGGCTGCCGGACAGTCCAAGAAGGTTTCGCATGCGTTTTCCTTAGAGACCAGCGGTCGCACACTGTATGTGGCGGCACGTGCGAATCTCTTCAGGATCAAGATCCTGAAAGGACCGATTCCATCCGTTCGAGAAATGACGTCACAGGGGAGGCAGTGTGATCCACCTTCGCTCGCAGCAACCCAGAATCTTCGCCATCGTCCTCGCGCTCGCGGCGACCTCGATGGCGCTCGCCCAAACCGCGTCGAGCGGAGCGCCCGCGGCAAGTGTCGTCGTTCGGGTCGGGCGTCTGCTCGACGTCCGGTCCGGCCAGTACCTGACGAACGTCGCGATTTCGGTCGCCGGCGAGCGCATCCGGGCGGTCGGCCCGGCGGACGACATCGTCAAGGCCGCTCCCGTCCGCGCGCAGGTCATCGACCTCGGCGCAGCCACGGTGCTGCCGGGCCTGATCGACTGCCATACGCACCTCATGGCCAGGATTCCGGACGAGCGGTACGGCTACGAAATCAACCTGCTCACGAAGTCGCAGGCCTACCGCGCGCTGGAAGGCGCGGCCAATGCTCGAGCCACGCTCGAAGCCGGGTTCACGAGCGTGCGCGACGTCGAGAACGAGGGTTCCGGCTACGCCGACGTCGCGCTGCGCAATGCGATCCGCGAGGGTCTGGTCGCAGGTCCCCGGATGCAGGTGGCGACGCGAGGGATCGCCGCGGTCGGTCAGTACTTTCCGTTCAGGACCTCCCCCGATCTCGCCGCGTTCCCGACGGGTGCGCAGATGGTCAGCGGCGTCGAGGAGGCCCGGCGCGCGGTGCGCGAGCAACTCGGCCGCGGCGCCGACCTGATCAAGATCTACGCCGACTGGAGCCAGCCGACGCTCACGATCCCCGAGATGGAAGTCGTCGTGCAGGAGGCCCATCGCGCAAAGCGCAAGGTCGCCGCCCACGCGACGACGCCCGAGGGCATCCGCAACGCCGTTCTGGCCGGCGTCGACTCGATCGAGCACGGGCACGGCGCAGACCGGGGCGCGCTCGAGCTGATGAAGGCGAGAGGCGTGTACCTGGTGCCGACCCTGTCCGTGGTGGACGCGATGGTCGCGAAGGAGCCTGGGCAGTGGACGTCGCCGCAGAGCCGGTCCTTCCTGGAGTCGATCCGTCAGGCGATGGCGATCGCCAAAGAGCTCGGCGTCAGGATCGCTGACGGCTCGGATCCGGCAGCAGTCGATCGCCATGGCAGGAACGCCGAGGAACTCGAATCGATGACCCGTCGTGGCTTGTCTACGTTGGAGGCGATCCGCGCGGCGACAACCTCGGCGGCCGACCTGATGGGGTGGACCGACGACGTCGGCTCGGTCGACGCCGGCAAGTTCGCCGATCTGATCGCGGTGCAAGGCGACCCGACCGCCGACATCACGGTCTTGCAGCGCGTCAAGTTCGTGATGAAGGGCGGCCGGGTGGTGAAGAACGAGCTTGTGCCCTAGTCACCCCTCTTTCATCGGGCGGTGTCGATTGCCGGCGTCGCCGTTCGACTAGCAGATGCCGGACCACGGCAACTCACATTCATCGACGGAGCCACCATGACCACGACCATCACGCCCTACCTCTCGTTCGACGGCACCACGCGAGAGGCGTATGCGTTCTACGAACAGGCGCTCGGCGCCAAGATCCTGACCATGATGCGCTACGGCGACATGCCGAAGACGGAAGGCCAGGGCCCAGGGTGCGATGGCGCGCCGCTGGTGGCCGACGACATCATGCACGCCTGTCTCGAGCTGCCCGGCGGCGCGATGCTGTTCGCCGGCGACGTGCCGCCGCACATGATGCCGCCCGAGGGATACGACGGGATCAAGGGCGTCATGCTGGCGCTGCAGTACGACACCGTCGACGCGGCGCAGAGCGCGTTCCACGCGCTGTCGCAAGGCGGCAAGGTGACGATGCCTCTCGGCCCGGCGTTCTGGGCGAAGACGTTCGGGATGTTGACCGACCGGTTCGGCGTCGATTGGGGCATCAGCGGCGAGCCGATCCCGATGCGCTGAAAGACGCGACCCTTCCCGCCGATTGGGCTCAGGCCCGCGGCCGGTACGCGACCATGTCGATCTCGACCTTCGCATCGACCATCAGGCGGGCTTCGGTCGTCGAGCGCGCCGGGCGGCCGTTGGCGAAGTAGCTCATGTAGACGCGGTTGAACGCGCCGAAGTCGCGCGCGTCCTGCAACCAGCAGGTGCTCTTGCAGACGTCGTCGAAGGTCGCTCCGGCAAGCGCGAGAACGGCCTTGAGGTTCTCCATCACCTGGCGGGTCTGGGCTTCGATGCCGCCGGCGACGATCTCGCCGTCGGCGCCGGCGGGGACCTGCCCCGACACGTAGACGAAGTCGCCGGCGCGCACGGCGGGCGAGAACGGCCGCACCTGGCGGTCCGACGCTAGGGGTGGATTGCCCAGGTATTCCAGTGGCATGACGCCTCCTCGAAAGCCACGGAGTGGCGATGTCCTGAAATATATTTTCAGATGACGGCCTGCGGGTCCTGGGGTTTCCCCCCGAAGTCGCCGCGCCACCGCTGAATTAGTCTCCGAAACTGAAATTTGACTTCACGGGAGCGCTCGATGACCGATGGGATTCACATTCACCGCCGCACCGCCGTGTCATCGCTGCTGGCCCTCGCTGCCACCGGCGCCGGCTTCCCGGTGGGTGCGCAGGCGGGCAGGTCCGCCCTCAACCTGGCGATGGTCGCCGAGCCGCCCACGCTCGACATCCAGTCGACGCCGGCCGACCTGGTCTGCATCATCATGCAGCACGTCTACGAGCCGCTCTACACCTTCGACGCGAAGGCGGCGCTGGTGCCGATGCTGGCCGAAGCGATGCCCACGATCTCGGCCGACGGCAAGGTCTATGGCATCACGCTGCGCAAGGGCGTCAAGCTGCACAGCGGGCGCGATCTCGACGCAGAAGACGTCGTCGCCAGCCTCAAGCGCTGGATGGAGGTCTCGCCGCGCGGCAAGTCGGTGGGGGCGCAGCTGGCCGATCTGTCCGCCAAGGGGCCGCTCTCCGTAGAGATCAGTCTCAAGAACGCCTACGCACCGCTGCTCTCGCAGCTGGCGATGGCCTCGGGCATGGCCGCGATCATGGCCAAGGAGACGCTCGCCCAGCCACTGCGCGAATTCGTCGGCACGGGACCCTACCGCTTCAAGGAGCGCAAGCCCGATCAGTACGTGCTGCTCACCCGCTTCGACGCCTACTCGGCGCGCAAGGAGGCGGCGAGCGGCTACGGCGGCAAGCGCCAGGCGACGGTGGAGGAGCTCCGCTTCGTGCCGGTTCCGAACGCCAACACGCGGGTCGAAGGCGCGCTCGCCGGCCAGTTCCATTACGCGGACCTGCTGCCGATCGAGGCGCTCGGGCGGCTCGAGAAGGCGGGCGGCAAGGCCGTTCCCATCATGACGCCGTCGTTCGGCTTCCCCTACCTGGTGTTCAACACCAAGGAAGGCTCGATGGCGCAGCAGCCGGTCAGGAAGGCCCTGCAGACGGCGCTCGGCGAAGGCGAGATGCTCGCGGCCGGATTCGGCGACACGCGCTTCTTCATCGTCGAGGGCAATCACTTCCCGAAAGGCACTCCGTTCTATTCCGATGCCGGCACCGCCGCCTACAACGAGCGCGATTCCAAAAAGTCGAAGACCCTGGCCGAGCAGGCCGGCTACAAAGGCGAGCCGGTGCGCATCCTCACCAGCCGGCAATACGACTTCCACTACAACATGGCGCTGATCATGGCCGAGCAGTTGAAGCGCGCCGGCTTCAAGGCCGAGCTGAACGTGGTCGAGTGGGCGACGCTGCTGCAGCGCCGCGGCGACCCGAAGCTGTGGGATATCTACATCACGCACTCGGGCCTCTTCCCCGAGCCGATGCTCTCGCCGCCGCAACTCGGAGAAGGCGCGCCTGGCTGGTGGAGCTCGCCGGCCAAGCAGGCCGCGCTCGCGGCGCTCAACCAGGAACCGAACCCGGCCAAGCGCGGGCCGCTCTGGGCCAAGGTGCAGCAGGTGGTGTACGACGAGGTGCCCTACATCCAGGTCGGCAAGTTCGCCAGCCTCTCGGCGCGATCGCCGGCGCTTCAGGGCTACACCCCGTACACCTACCCGTTCTTCTGGAACACGAGCCTGAAGAGCTGACCCCGAGGGCCCCGTGCGCATCGCGCGTTACCTGCTCGCGCGCCTGGGCGGCGTGCTCGTGGTCATGGCCATCGTGGCCGTGCTCGTGTTCGTGCTCACGCGCGCCGCGCCCGGCGATCCGATCTCGGTGCTGCTGGGCGACCAGGCCAACGCCGAAGACATCGCGCGCGTGCAGAAGGTCTACGGCCTCGACCGGCCGCTGCCGGTGCAGTTCGGGCTCTGGCTGCGCGAGCTCGCCCACGGCAACCTCGGTGAATCGATCTTCCTGCAGCGGCCGGTGACGCAGGCTCTGTGGGAGCGAGCCGAGCCCACCGCGCTGCTCTCGCTGATGGCGATCGCCATCGCCGCACTCATCGGCGTGCCGTGCGGCATCGTCTCGGCGGTGTACCGGGGTTCGGCCATCGACCAGGCGTGCACCGGCTTCGCGATGCTCGGCGCCAGCGTGCCGAGTTTTTGGTTCGGGCTCGTGCTGATGCAGATCTTCGCCGTATCGCTCGGCTGGTTCCCGGTCTCGGGCTACGGCGAGCCCGGCGCCTCGCTGGCCGCGCGCATCCACACGCTCGTGTTGCCGGCCACCGTGCTCGGGGTGTTGAACTCGGCGCTGATCATCCGCTTCACGCGCGCCTCGATGCTCGATGTCCTCGGCGAAGACTACGTGCGCACTGCCCGCGCCAAGGGTCTGCCGGAATCCCGGGTGGTGCTCAAGCACGCGCTGAGGAACGCGCTGGTGCCGATCGTCACCGTGCTCGGCCTGACGGCGGCGCTGATGATCGGCGGTGCAGTCGTGACCGAAACCGTCTTCGGACTGCCCGGTGTCGGCAATTTGGTCGTGAGCGCGGTGATCCGCCGCGACTACCCGGTGATCCAGGGCGCGCTGCTGGTGGTGGCGGTGATCTACGTGCTCATCAACTTCGGGATCGACCTGCTCTACACCGTCGTCGACCCGCGCGTGAAGGTCTGACGCCGATGCGCCTGCCCGCGCTTCCGCTCGTGGCGCGCAAGCTCTTCCGGCGCCGCATCGTGCTCGGCGCGGCGCTCGCGCTCGCCGCGGTGATCGTGGTCTCGTTGCTCGCCGGGCCCTTGAGCGGCTTCGATCCGAACGAGACCGCCGTCGGCCAGCGCCTGCACCAGCCTTCGGTGGAGCACCTGCTCGGCACCGACGAGCTCGGCCGCGACATCTTCGCGCGCATCGCGTTCGGCGGCCGCTTCTCGTTGACGATCGCGCTGCTCACCTCGGCGGGCTCGGTGCTCGCCGGCACGTTGCTCGGCCTCGTGGCGGGCTTTTTCCGCCGTCTCGATGCCCCGGTGATGCGGGTCGTCGACGCCATGATGTCGTTCCCCGACATCCTGCTGGCGATCGCGCTGGTGGGCATTCTCGGACCCTCGATGCTCAACGTCGTGCTGGCGCTCGTGCTCGTCTACACGCCTCGCGTGGCGCGCGTGGTGCGAGCCTCGACGCTGGTGGTGCGCGAGCTCCTTTTCGTCGAGGCCGCGCGCGCCGTCGGCGTGTCGACCTCGCGCATCCTGTGGCGCCATGTGCTGCCCAACCTGATGTCGCCGATCCTGGTGCAGGCCTCCTTCATCTTCGCCTACGCGATCCTGGCCGAGGCGGCCCTCTCGTTCCTCGGCGTCGGCGTGCCACCCGAGATCCCGACCTGGGGCACGATGGTCGCGGGCAGCCAGCAGTATGCGCACCAGGCCTTGTGGATCGTCCTGTTCCCCGGGCTGTCGATCATCGTCACCGCGCTCTCGCTGCAGCTGCTGGGGGACGGCATCCGCGACCTGCTCGATCCGCGCCTGCGCAAGTCGATGTGAATCGCCTCGAAGTCCGCCACCTCAGCACGTCCTTCGCGACAGACGAAGGCCGGGTCGATGCCGTCGCCGATGTCAGCTTCGCGATCCGCGCCGGCCAGACCACCGCGATCGTCGGTGAATCGGGCTCGGGCAAGTCGGTCACGAGCCTGACGTTGATGCGCCTCTTGCCGCGCACCGCGGCGACGCGGGTCAGCGGCGAAGCGTGGTTCTTCGATCGTGCCGGCGAGCGTCTCGACCTGCTCGCGCTGCCCGAGTCGCGCATGCGGGCGCTGCGAGGAAACCAGGTCGCGATGATCTTCCAGGAGCCGATGACGAGCCTCAACCCGGTGTTCAGCGTCGGCGAGCAGATCGCCGAATCGCTTCGCCTGCACAAGGGCCTGGACCGCGCCGCGGCGCGCGCCGAGGCGCTGCGCATGCTCGAGCTGGTGGAAATGCCGGCCGCTGCGCAGCGCCTCGACGAGTACCCGCACCAGCTTTCCGGCGGCATGCGCCAGCGGGTCATGATCGCACTGGCGATGGCCTGCGACCCGACGCTGCTCATCGCCGACGAGCCGACGACCGCGCTCGACGTGACGATCCAGGCGCAGATCCTGAAGCTGATGCGAAAGCTCCAGGCCGAAACCGGCATGAGCATCCTGTTCGTCACCCACAACCTGGGCGTGGTCGCCCACCACGCTGACGATGTCGTGGTGATGTACGCGGGGCGGGTGGTCGAGAGCGCGCCGGTGCGGCCGCTGTTCGCGGCGCCCGCGCACCCCTACACGCAGAGCCTGCTGGCCTGCCTGCCGAGCAAGGCGCGCGTGCCGGGCCAGCCGCGGCCGGCGCGCCTGTTCGCGATCCGCGGCCAGGTCGCCAGCCCGCTCGCGCCGCCGCCGGGCTGCGCGTTCGAGCCGCGCTGCGACCGGGCGATCGCCGCCTGTCGCGAGACCATACCCCAGCTGCTCGTGACGGAGGAGGCGCGGCAGGCGCGCTGCATCCGCGTCGCCGCCGCGCTGACGGAGGCCGCATGAGCACGCCGCTGATCGAGGTCCGCGGCCTGAAGAAGTACTTCGGCCGCAGCGACCGGCCGGTGCGCGCGGTCGACGACGTCTCGTTCGCGATCGCCCACGGCGAGACGCTTGGCCTGGTCGGCGAATCGGGCTCCGGCAAGAGCACGATCGGCCGCACCGTGCTTCGCCTCGTCGAAGCGACGGCGGGCCAGGTGCTCTACCGCGGCGACGACATCGGCGAATTGTCGAGCGAGCGGTTGCGCAGGCTGCGCAGCAGGCTGCAGATCATCTTCCAGGATCCGTACGCGAGCCTGAACCCGAAGATGCGCATCGGCGCGATCCTCGACGAGGCGCTCGCAACCCATGGCCTGCATCCCGGCAAGGGACCGCGCGCCCGGCGCGTCGCCGAGCTGCTCGAGCTCGTGGGCCTGCGCGGCGAACACGCGAGCCGCTTCCCGCACGAGTTCTCGGGCGGCCAGCGCCAGCGCATCGGCGTCGCGCGCGCGCTCGCCGTCGAGCCGGAATTCATCGTCGCCGACGAGCCCTTGTCCGCGCTCGACGTGTCGATCCAGTCGCAGGTGATCAATCTGCTCGCCGAGCTGCGCGAACGGCTGTCGCTGACGATGCTCTTCATCTCGCACGATCTCGACGTCGTCGAGTACCTGTGCGACCGCGTCGTCGTGCTCTACCTCGGCAAGGTGATGGAGGTGGCCGAGACCGACGCACTGTTCGAGCAGCCGCTGCACCCCTACACCCGCGCGCTGCTCGCGGCCAGCCCGAAGCCCGACCCGACCCAGCCGAGCACGCACGTCGCGTTGCAGGGCGACATCCCGAGCCCGATGGCGGCGCCGTCGGGCTGCGTCTTTCGCACCCGCTGCCCGCACGCGGTCGACGCGTGCGCCGGGCACGTGCCGGCGCTGGAAGAGGTCGAGCCAGGCCGCTGGGTGGCCTGCATTCGCAAGGAGATCGTGTGGATGAAGGCAGCGGCGTGAACGAGGCCCGGGTCGCGCCGGGCATGAAGGGTTTTCCGCACGGCCAGGCCGCCGTGCGCCTCGGCGACATCGCCGCGAAGGGGTGGAACGTGCTCGCCGGCGACCTGCCGCTGCCTCTCGCGCTCGTCAAGCAGGGCGCGCTCGCGCACAACATCGCCTGGATGCAGGAGCAGGCGCGCACCTGGGGCATCGACCTCGCGCCGCACGGCAAGACGACGATGTCGCCGCAGCTGTTTCGCCGCCAGCTCGATGCCGGTGCCTGGGGCCTGACGTTCGCGACGGTGACGCAGCTCGCCGTCGGCGTCGCCGCCGGGGCGCGCCGCACCGTGATCGCGAACCAGGTCCTGGCCGACGCCGACTTGGCCGGCATCCAGGCCTTGCTGCGCGCCCACCCGGGCCTGCGCATCGTCTTTCTGGTCGACTCGCCGGCGCAGCTCGGCCTGATCGAAGCCTGGTCCGAAGCGCACGCCGGCGCGCTGCCGTTCGAGGTGCTGCTCGAGATCGGCGTGGCCGGCGGCCGCACCGGTTGCCGCACGCCCGCCGAAGCGGCGGCCCTGGCGCGGCACCTGCACGCGAGCGATTCCGTCAGGCTGGTCGGCATCGAGTGCTACGAAGGCCTCGGCGCGAAGGGCAATACCGAGGACGACGCGCCCTACGCGAACGCCTTGATGGACCGCGTCGAATCGATCGCACGCCTGTGCGACGCGGAACATCTCTTCGACGCCGACGAGGTGCTGCTGTCGGCCGGCGGCTCGGCGATCTTCGATCTGGTCGCCACGCGGCTGAAGCCGACCCTCGGCCGGCCGCTGCGCGGCCTGCTCCGCTCGGGCTGCTACGTCACTCACGACCACGGCTTCTACAAGCGCTTCGTCGCCGTCGTGAACGAGCGCTGCGGCTGCGCCGACGGCCTGCAGTCCGCGCTCGAGGTCTGGGCGACGGTGCAGTCGCAACCCGAGCCGGGCCTCGCCATCGTGGCGGTGGGGCGGCGCGACCTGTCGTTCGACATCGAGCTGCCGATCCCGATCGCGCGGGCGGCGCGCGGCGCGCGCACGCCGTCCGCGAGCCCGGCGAGCTGGCGCATCACCGGCCTGAACGACCAGCACGCATACCTGCGCTGGGAGGGCACCGACGCAGGCAGCGCGCCCGTGGTGGGAGAACGCATCGGCCTCGGCATATCGCATCCATGCACGACCTTCGACAAGTGGCAGTGGATGCCGATCGTCGACGACGACTACCGGGTGGTCGACGCGCTCGTCACCCACTTCTGAGCATGAACCATCCGTTGCTGCGCAAGGTCGACGAGATTCGCGCGGGGGCGCCAGCGGCGCGCCGCGCCATCCTCGACCTGATCCTCGAAGACCCCGACCGCGTCCTCGAGGAGAGCTTCGAGCAACTCGCCGAGCGCGCCAAGAGCTCGGTGCCGACCGTCATGCGCACCTGTCGCGACCTCGGCTTCGCCGGCCTGCGCGAATTCAAGCTCGCGCTCGCGCAGGAGCTCGCGCTCGGCGGCTCGCCCCTGCACCGGCGCGTCAACATCGAGGATGCCGCGGCCGAGGTCGTCGCCAAGGTGGCGCGCAGCGCCGCCGCCTCGGTGGCCGGCGTTCGCAACCAGCTCGACATGGCGACGCTCGACGCCGCGGTCGCGGCGATCGCGACGGCGCCGCACGTCGACATCTACGGCGCCGGCAACACGTCGTGGTTCATGGCGAGCGACCTGCAGGCGCGCCTGTTCCGGCTCGGCCTGTCGGCCAACGCGTGGTCCGACTACCACCTGCAGCAGGTCGCTGCCGGCGCGCAGCGGCCGGGTGGGGTCGTCATCGCGATCACCCACGTCGGCGGCATGCCGTCGCTGCTCGATGCGATCGACATCGCGCGCGCGCAGGGCGCCAAGGTGATCGCGATCACGCGGCCGAACACGCCGCTGGCCGAGCGTGCCGACTGGCTGCTCGGCCTGACCGTGCCCGACGACGCCGTGATGCACGTCGGCATCGACGCCTACCTCGTGCACCTGACGCTGATCGAGATCCTGACCGTGCTGGTCGCCCAGCGCGTCGGCGAGCCGGCCGTGCAGCGCCTGCGCGGCGTGCGCAGCGCGCTGCAGCGCCACGGCATCGACATCCGCACGCACCCGCTGCAGAGCTGGGACGGCGGCGGCGTCAACCGTGTCTGACGCGACGCTCTTCGAAAGCGGGCTGGTCGTCGACGGCTCCGGCGGCCCGTCATGGCCGGGTGACGTGCTGGTCGTCGGCGACCGCATTGCGCGCGTCGGCGCCGGCCTGCGCGACCGGCTGCCCGACGGCCTGGAAATGGCGGCGGTGGGGGTCGTCGATTGCCGCGGCCTCGTGATCGCGCCTGGCTTCATCGATGCGCACACGCACGACGACGCGACCGTGCTGCACGACCCGGCGTGCCTGCCGAAGATCTCGCAGGGCATCACGACGGTCGTCACCGGCAACTGCGGCATCTCGCTCGCGCCGTATCAGACGAGCGCCGCCTTGCCGCCGTTGACGCTGCTCGGCGCGGCCTCGTTCACCCATCCGACGATGCGCGCCTACCGCGACGCGGTGGTCGCGGCGCGGCCGGCGCTCAACGTCGTCGCGCTGGTCGGCCACACGACGCTACGTTTCGCCGTCATGACGGATCTCTCGCGTGCCGCCAGCGTGGACGAACGCGCGCGCATGGCCGCGCTGCTCGACGCGAGCCTGGCCGACGGTGCGCACGGCCTGTCGTCGGGCCTGTTCTACGAGGAAGCCTTCGCGGCGCCGGCCGACGAAGTGACCGACCTGGCGCGCGTCGTCGCGCGCCACGGCGGCGTCTACGCGACCCATCTGCGCAGCGAGATGGCGACGATCATCGAGGCGATGCACGAGGCCGGCGACAGCGCTTTCGAAGCCGGCGTGCCGCTCGTCATCTCGCACCACAAATGCGCCGGGCCGGCGCAATGGGGCCGCACGCGCGAGACGCTGCCGCTCATCGACGCGCTGGCGCGGCGCCAGCCGATCGCGATGGATGCCTACCCGTACATCGCCGGCTCGACCGTGCTGCGCGAGGACCTCGTCGACGGCGTGATCGACGTCATGCTGACCTGGAGCGATACCTTTCCAGAGCACGCCGGCAGGATGCTGTCGGCGATCGCCGCCGAGTGGGGCGTCGACGAGAAGTCGGCGTGCCGGCGCCTGCAGCCGGGCGGCGCGTGCTACTTCCAGATGATCGAGGAGGACGTCGAGCGCGTCCTGGCGCATCCGCGCACCATGATCGGCTCCGACGGCCTGCCGCACGACCGGCACCCGCATCCGCGCTTGTGGGGCGCATTCCCGCGCGTGTTCGCCCGTTACTGGCGCGAGCGCCGACTGTTCCCGCTCGAGACCGCGGTGCACAAGATGACCGGGCTGACCGCGCGCAACTTTCGCATCGACGGTCGCGGCCAGCTGCGTGCCGGCGCATTCGCCGACATCGTCGTCTTCGATCCGCAACGCATCGCCGACACGTCGACCTACGACCGGCCGGTCAGCGCGAGCACCGGCGTCACTGCCGTGTACGTGAACGGCCGGCGTGCCTACGCCGAAGCCGAAGGGACACAGGTCCTCTCGCGCGCCGGCAGGATGCTGACGCGCCCCTGACGACTCGCTTCAAGGCGGAGGCGCTCGGCGAGCGCGGCAACATGGTGCCGCACACGTCGAGCGGCTGATCCGGAGGTCCCGGGCGGTGATCTCGCCGAAGTCGACTGCCGACCAAGACGGAGCGCGCTTCCTGGAAGAAGCGAAGACGCTACGATCGTCGAGCAATGTCGACCGTACCGAACCGGAGACGACACCCTCATGACGCTCGCGCGGCCATCCGCCGATTTCGAGCCCCGCCTCGTGCTGCTGCTGTGCGGCGACCCGAACGACACGGTCACCCGTGCGCTCGTCGACGGCCGCTCGCAGCTCGGCTGGCCGCTGCTGGCCGTGTCGACGCAACAGCTGCTCGACGGCATCGCGCTCGACGACACCTGGACGGTTGCCGGCCGACGCGTCGAACCTCAGCACACCGCGGTGATCAACCGGCTGCCGTTGGCCGATCGCCTCGAGTCCGGTCACGTGACCGCCGCCGACACGATGGCTCGCCAGGCCTTGTGGAGCAGGCTGCACGACGAGCTCGGCCGCTTCGGCTATGCATCGTCGCTGCCGACCGCCACTTCGATCATGGGTTGCTACGGCTCGCTGCTCGACCAGTGGGAAGACCTGCCGCGACTCGTTCCCGGGCTGCGCGTTCCCGACCATTCGGCACCGTCGCTGCCGCGGGCCTTGCACGGCGCCGTGTTCGCGGTCAATCGCTGGACGCCGTACAGCCTGGGCAAGCCGCTCGACGAGGCGCTGGCGGCCGGGCTGCCGGCCGCAGCGCGGCTGGATTACGTCATGCCGGAAGGGCGCCTGGTCCACCTCGCGCAAATCGGCGACGCGATGTTCTTTCCGAACCCGCCGCCAACGATGACCGCGTCGCAGCAGCAGGCGATGGTGGACGTGGCACGCGCGCTCGCCGCCGTCTCGCCGATCCGCATCCTCGAGCACGCCTTCTTTCTCGGCCAGGGCGCGCCCGTCCTCTACAGCACCTTCCCCGTTCCGGTGCTGAGCGGCGGGCATGCGCTCTATCCGGAACTCGTCACGCAGGGTTTGCGCAATGACATCAAGAAGTGGGGTGGACGCCGTTCTGCGTGAGCTGCGCTTCGGCGCCGCGCCGGTCGCCGCCGCTGGCGACCGCGAAGCCGCGCGCGCGATCGACGACGCCCGATTCCGTTTCGTCCTGGACTTCGATTCGCCGCAGCGTTGGCCTGACGTCACCTACGACACGGCAGCACCCTCGGCGCGCCATGACGAGGTCACGCGCTCGCGCATCGTCTCGGTGCTCGATGAAGCCGCGCGGACGATGGCCCGGCGCGTTCCCGCAGCGCTGCGTCTGGTCGACAGCCAGCTCGAGCGCGCACTGCTGCGTTTCAGCGAGAACGCTCCGGGCGGGTCGGCGTCGCACCGCTCCCATCTCGGCTGCTGCCTGCTGACCAATCTGCACCAGCCGGATCGAGCGGCGCTCGTGGCGATCGAGGCCGTCACCCACGAATCGATCCATCAGCTGCTCTACCGCAGCGAGCGCGCCGGCGGCAACTTCTGCGACCTCGCACCCGTGCCGACCTTGCGCTCGCCGTGGTCAGGCGCTCGCCTTCCGCTCCATTCGCTGGTGCATGCGAGCTTCGTCTGGTTCGGACTGCTCACGTTGTGGAGCGAGCTGGCTTTGCAGCCGGCATCCGACGATGAGGCGGCGCACTCGCGCGGGCGCATCGCTCACTGCCTGTTCGGCTTCGAGTTTCTCGACGACCTGCTCGACAGCCCGGCGTTTCCCGCAGCAAGAGTCGACGCGCACGTGCTCGAGGGCATCCGCGCGATGTCTGCCGCGGCGCGGCGCGCGACGCGCGCGGCCGAACGTCGCGCGACGTTGCGGCAGGTCGCTTCCGCGCGCGAAGACGCGGGCTGGCCGGCAGCCGTGCGGGCCGGCCTGGGCTGAGGTCAGCCGGTGCGGCGCCGGCCGGCGACCCAGCCCACGGCGAGCAAGCCGGCGATGAGCATGGCGTAGGTCTCCGGCTCCGGAACCGCGACGACGTTGATCTGCACGCCTTCGGCCGAATACAGCAGGCTCGCCGTGAGTCCCGAGGCCAGACCGCCGACGGTCATCGTGTCGAAGCGGCCGCTGTAGTTGTGGGCGGAGATCAGCGTGTAGGTCCCGATCTTGAACAGGCCGTCCACGAAGCTCACGTCGAGGCCGCCGCCGAACAGGGCTGTGCCGGCCAGGTCCAGCAGGTCGGCCCCGCCGAGGCCGATGTCGAAGTCCAGCAGCCCGGCGAGCTGACGGAAGCTGCCGAGCACGCTGAGGGTGCCGAAGCCGTTGCCCTCGCCGGGACCGATGATGCCGCCCATGTTGAGCAGGTTCCCGAACACCGTCGTGCTGCCGCCGAGGCGGCCGCCAACCACCGTGACGTCGCCGCTGCCGAACGCCGCGCCCGAGCGCGCCACCAGCTCGCCGCCCTGCAATCGGGTGCCGCCGGTGTAGCTGTTGAGTCCGCTCAGCACCAGCGTGCCGGCACCGTCCTTTGTCAGGCTGCCGTTGTAGACGCGCGTGTTGCGCGCGGCCTCGCGCGCGACGCCGACCTGATACTCGGTGTAGTCGTTGACGGCGGCACTGGCGTAGTACGCCTGCTGGGAGGCGGCATCCGGCGGCGGCGGCGGCGGCGGGGGCGGCGGCGTGGTGTTCCACCCCTTCTCCGCCTTGCGCGCGGTCCACGCACCGGCTTCGGCCTGGTCCTCGGCCTGGCGAGCGCGGATTGCGACATCGGAGATGTTGTTCGACCAGGTGTCGTTCTGGCCTTGCGTGTTGACGGCGAAGTTGCCCATGAACTGGCCGGGGCCGTTCATGGCGTAGCGCAGGCTGACGGTGCCCCAGCCGTTGCGGTCGTCCGGGACCTGCACGAGCTGACCGGCGTTGGGGTTGACGACCTGGACGCCGGAAGCGTTGTTGATCGTCGCGTTCTGGATCGCCGTCGTCCGCATGACCGAGACCGCCTGCTCGTTGGTCATGTACCCGAAGCGTTCCATGATGATGCCGAGCGCCGCGGTCGCGTGCGGCTGCGCTGCCGACGTGCCGCTGAAGCCGCCGGTTCCGGCCGTCGGCACGCCGCCCGGGGTGGTGACGTTGCTCGTGATCGTGCCCAACGACGGTGCTGCCACGCACGACCACTTCGCGTAGCCGCACTGGTTGTAGAGCTGCACGCCCGGGATGTTGACGCTGCCATCGGGGTTGAGCGTCATGCCGACCGTGGCGCCGTTGAGGGTGGCCGACTGTTGGATGCCGGTGACCGCGGTCCAGCGGCCTTCGAGCTCGGGCTGGAAGTACGCGGCGCCGGAACGCGGGCTGGCGTTGACGTAGCCGGTGTTGCCGGCGCTGAAGTTGATCGCCGCGCCGGTCTTCCAGGCATCGAGCGCGCCGGAGAACCAGGTGTCGCCGCGGGTCAGGTACGCCCACGTGCCGAGCGCGCCGGCCCTGCCCGTGAGGTTGGTGCCCGTCGTCGGCAGCAGCGTCTGATACTGCTCGGTGTTGGGCTGGCTGCCCCAGCTGGTGCCGACGATGCGCACGCCTGGCACGGCGGCCACGGCGCGGTAGGTGTTGGCGATGTAGCCCTGGTCGATCGTCTGCCCCACGGTCTGCGTCGCCTGCGGGATGCCGAACAGCGCACCGTCGCCCTTGAGCGTGTTGCCCATGTAGATCGACGCGTCGAACGCCACGCCGTGGAAGTTGGTCGTGGGGTTGCCGTCGCGCGCGCCGCCCACCAGGCCGGACACCGACGTGCCGTGGCTGTCGTTGAAGGCCTGGTTCCAGACGCCGGTCGAGGCGTCGACGGCGACCGGAGTGAAGCGCGAGGCCGGCAGGTCGGGGTGGCCGAAGTAGAAGCCGGAATCGACGAGGCCGATGCGAACGCCCAACCCGGCGTAGCCGGCGGCGTACGCGAACTCGGCACCCATCGAACTGAGCCCGTAGCTGCGCATGTACTCGGGCGTGCGCCAGCTCGCCGGGTCGCCGAGTTGGCCCGGGTCGCCGGGGTATGTGATCGTGATCGAGTAGGCCGGTGCGGCCGCGAAGGCGGCCAGCAGAAGGGTGGCCAGGCGAGAGGGACGAAAACGGTGCAGGGGATTCACGCGCTTCTCCTCCGAACATCAGTCGGTACTGGATCAGCGCCCTTGCACCCGTTCACGCAATAAGCTTGCAGCGCTTTGCGGCGCGTCGAAAGCGCGCGGGGGCTGCCCGGACTTTGCATTCTTAGGCGGGCCGGTCGAGCAATCTGTTGGGGAAAGATCCAACCGCGATGGGCACGACGGATGCCAACGCGTGCGGCGGCTGAGCTCGGGTCGTGCTCGCCCGCTATGGGCCAACGTGTCGCCTAGCGCTACTCGCAGGCAACGATGACAACTCCGGAGCGCGGCACCGATCCCGCGCTGCTCGTGATCTTCGCCCGCGTCGTCGCGGCGCTTCAAATCGGTGCGATGCGACGCGCTGCAGCCGCTCAAGGGACGTCGGCCTCGGCTCCCTCACGCTCGGCCAGCCGTCACCGACGATCTCGGGCGGCGAGGCGCAGCGCATCAAGCTTGTCACCGAGCTGAGCAAGGTGAGGGACGACGTCGGCAAGCGCGGCAACAAGGCGCCGCACACGCTCTACGTGCTCGACGAGCCGACGGTGGGGCTGCACATGGCCGATGTGGAACTGTGGAACGGCTGATCCGGGTGCTGCATCGGCTGGTGGATGGCGGGCACAGCGTGGTCGTCATCGAGCACGACCTGGATGTGATCGCGGAGGCCGATTGGGTGATCGACCTGGGGCCGGAGGGCGGGGTCAACGGCGGGCGGGTGGTGGCCGAAGCGTGCCGGAGCGGCTCGTCGGGCTGGTGGAGGGACACTCCGGTGCGGCTCTCGGACGATGCTGTCGCGTGACTACCTGGGCTACTTATGGGCAATGCCAAGGATTACATCGCCCTCGCGGTTCGCCAGTGTGATCTTCTTCACCGCATTTTGTCCATTCAGCCACGTAGTCAACGCCGCCTGAAAACCCTCCGGCAGCGGCAGCGGCTTGAAGACCATAACAGTGACCTCGGCGCTCGCAAAGGAGTCTTCTATTACCCAGAAGTCCCCCGCCCCAAGGCCCTCTTCAACGCCGAATTGGCTCACCGTTTGAGCGCGAACGTACCGACGGCGCCAGAAGGATGCGTGATCGTGCCGACGTGGGTGGCGTAGTCCCAGGAGTAGTTCAGGTTGTTGGCGCACCCGCCGGTCCGAAAAGGGTCGCGTTCCAGATCACCTAGAGCAAACTGCCATTGCGATCCGTCCGGCTGCGTGACGGTTTGGAGAGCGCCGTTCGCGTCGTAGGCATACGTCCAGGTACGGGTGCCGTCGCTGACCGAGCCGACGCGGTTGCCCCATCCGTTGTAGGTCAACGTGATTGCACGCCCATCACTTGAAGTGATCGAGGTGAGTTGTCCGCCGTCGGCGCCCCCGTAGCTGTACTGGACCCAGTTGCCGAAACGGTCGGTGACGAGGGTCGGAAGGATCCATATCTGGATGCGCGGCTTCGTTCCGTACGGACGCACGTCAAGCCCTGGGTAGGCGCGCTGTACCAGGTGGTCGAATCGGTAGCGCGTGCCGTCGAGCGATCGGGCAAGGAATCCTTCGCCTGTGCCGCGCTCGAGCGACGAGAGGCAGGCCAGCTGCCAGTGCTGCTTCGTGACAACGGGATAGACGTCACCATCGGTGGGCTGAATCGGGTTTGTCGGCGGTCCGCCGGCGCGGCTCAGGAGCGTCTGATCACCGGAGCCGGGGACATACAGGTGATATCCGTCCCACCAGCCCTCCGGACGGAGATCCACGAACCTGTTGCTTGCGACGTATCTGTCGACCGGAGGAATCGTGAACTGACTGCACCGACTTTGGTTGAACGTGCCGAAGCCGTTGCCGCCGTACCAATCAGGGCTCGTGGTGAACGCGACGGTGTGGAGATGCGGGATGTCGATGTCCCAGTCTCCGAATAAGCCTGCAACGGCCTGACGAGTTCCCACGGCCAGGACGCGCCCGACGGCGACGGGCAACGCGCTGTTGCCGGGAATCGAGACGTCGGTATGACTGAAGCCAAGTCCACCGCTGTACTCGTTGAGCGTTTCGCCCATCAAGTTCGGGCCAAGCGGCTCGACGGTTTCTCCGGAGCGACTGAGAATGTTCTGCTCGTAGTACGCCGGATTGGATGCGGGCGGCAGGTCGATGTCGCCACCACCAGCGCCCCAGGCAAGCGGCGTTGCGAGGAGCAGCATCGAGGACGCTAGGGCGACGATCGTTGGACGGTCCAGAGTCTTCGACATCATTGCGTCCCCGGCTTCGATTCGTTGTGTGCTGGCGGTGAACTAGCGTCTTGCGATTGCGGCCGAGATCGGGCCGTCCTCTTCGAAGCACGTGACCGATGAACTCAGGATCCGAATGCGCGAGACACCATCGGACCATCCTAGGTTTGCTAGGAAGGGCCGCTATCCCATCCGAGGAGGGTTTCGCGGGGGCATCTCTGTCGGCTTCGGCGATGCTGTTGCGTGCTGCGGCCATCGAATCGCTGACCGTCGCGTAGCCGCCGACTCGGCCCCGATATGAGCTCCAAAGTACGAGCAACCGACCCTGGCATGTCACCGAAGGTTCTCACCCGGACTGCAGGAGCGTCGCTGTGCGCGGCGATGGTCGTGTGCGCGCTCTGGGCCGCGCCGCGCTCCTGCGAGGGCGGGCTCGAGGTCTACCTTCTGGCGGGGCTCATCGGCGTCGTCGCGCTGCTCGCCGTGCCGATGCTCTTGCGCACCGACTGCAGCATGCTCCGCCGACTGGCCCTCGGCCTGCTGTTCGCCGCCATCGGCGCCGCGGTCTGGATCGCAGCTCTTGTCGGCGCCAATGTCCGAATCTTCTGCCGACTCTTCTAGCCGCAGCATCACGTCCTGCGCGTGTCGGCGCGGATTTGCCATCTCGCCCGGCGCCACTTGCTGACTATGACAACAACTTCCGCGCGCCGCGTCGACCCAGCGTTGGTCGTGATCCTCGCGGGCGTCGTCGCGGCGCTGCACGTCGGCAAGTTGCCGCCCGCGATCCCGGTGCTGCGCGATGCGCTCGGGCTGACGCTGGTGCAGGCCGGCTTCCTTCTTTCTTTGGTGCAGGTCGCCGGCATGGCGGTTGGCGTGTTCTTCGGCGTCGTCGCCGACAGCCTGGGCAGCCGTCGCTCGATGACGCTCGGACTCATCGTGCTGGCGATCGTCAGCGCGCTCGGCGGCCTGATACAGGGAGTCGCGCCCTTGATGCTGCTGCGCGCCGCCGAGGGCTTCGGCTTCCTGCTCGTCGTGCTCCCGGCGCCGGGCCTGGTGCGCTCGCTGGTCGAGCCGAAGCGGGTCAGCGCGATGCTGGGCCTGTGGGGCGCCTACATGCCTTTCGCCACTGCACTGGCGCTGCTGCTCGGGCCGTTGGCGATCGCGGTGATCGGCTGGCGCGGCTGGTGGGGCGCGCTGGCGGCGTTGTCCGGCGCCATGGCGATATGGCTGCGTCACGCCGTGCCGGCGGGCGCCGGTCCGGCCGCGGGCGCATCACCGTTGCCGTCGCTCGCGCGGCTGCGCCAGACACTGGGCTCGCCCGGCCCGTGGCTGGTGGCCGTTGCGTTCGCGATGTACTCGGGCCAATGGCTGGCGGTGATCGGCTTCCTGCCGTCGATCTATGTCCAGAGCGGAATCGCAGGTGCCACCGTCGGCGTGCTGACGGCGGTGGTCGCGGCGGTCAACATGATCGGTAACATCGGCTCGGGCCGACTGCTGCACCGCGGCGTTGCGCCGTCTCGCCTGCTGACGATCGGCTTCGCAACGATGGGCCTGGCTGCGGCGGCCGCGTTTGCCGGCAGCAGCAATGCCGGCTTGCCGCCAGCGTGGCGATACGCAGCGGTGCTGCTGTTCTCGAGCGTGGGTGGTCTGATCCCGGCGACGTTGTTTGCGCTGGCGGTGCGGCTCGCGCCGAGCGAAGGCACGCTGGCGACGAC
>Ga0207675_100001470_pt1 | contig 23637 bp, 19 predicted proteins | sample KBSSwiS42_FD_184305 | JGI IMG/M metagenome (GOLD analysis project Ga0207675, IMG submission 184305) | Switchgrass rhizosphere microbial communities from Kellogg Biological Station, Michigan, USA - KBS Switchgrass S4-2 (SPAdes) (version 2) | ecosystem: Host-associated > Plants > Roots >...
CCGAGATGCCCGCGAACGATGGCTCGAGCGCGGCGCCGTCCCAGTGCAACACTTTGCCGCCCGTGCCCACCAGCCACAGGTCGTCGGAGCCGTGCCCGAAGACTTTCCAGAGCGCGTCGCGCGCAGCCAGATCCGCAGGAAAACCAGGTACCGCTTGCCAGCTGTCACCGCGCGCACGCTCGAGCCGCCAGGCGAACGCGCCATTTGCGCCGCCGGGGGAGCCGCCGACTGCCCAGAGGTCGTCCGGGGTCGCGCCCCAGATGCCGAACACGGTGCCCGTGCCCGGGGTCTGCATGCGCGTGAACACGCCGTCTTCGAAGCGCAGGATGGTGCCGCCGGTGCCGCCCAGGTACAGCGGACCCGAGTCGAAGCCAAACGCCCACCACAGGTCGCCACCTTGCCCGGTCGGCTCGCGCGTCCAGCGCGCGCCGTCGAAGTGCAACACCAGCGGGCCCTGGCCGTCGCGGGTGTCGGCGCCCGCCGTCCAGACATCGCTCGGGCTCGTGCCCCAGACCGAGAGCAACGCCGCATCCAGATGCGGCTCGACGATCTGCCACGCCGGCGAGCTCGAGGCTTCGTCACTGCCGCAGGCGCAGAGCGCGAGGCACAGCGTCGCAAGCAGCCGGGCCGCAGACGGCGGCGCCAACGACGGCAGGGCCGCAGCCAGCCGGGTCGCAGACGGCCGGGCCGTGGCCAGCGGGGCCGCGCGCGGGGTCTTCATGGCGTGGGCGCCGCTTCAGTACAGCCGAACGGCGCGGATGCGGTGGTTGCCGGTGTCGCTCACGATGAGCACGCCATTGCTGAGCTCGATGCCGTAGGGGCGGCGCAAGAGCGCACTCAGCGGGCGGCCGCCATCGCCCTCGTCGCCGGGGACGCCGCATTGCCCGACCGCCGTGAAGATCGTGCCCTCCGTATCGATGCCGCGCACGCAGTGGTTGTATGTATCGCTGAAGAACAGCGTGCCGTCGGGCCCGAACGCGAGATCGACGGGGTTGTTCAGCTCGGCTTCCGTGGCCGGGCCGCCGTCGCCCGAGTAACCGCGCCGAGCGACGCCGTTGACGGGCGGTAGGCCCGCGACGCGGTGCACGATGCCATCGGGATCGATGCGCCGGATCAGCGCGTTGCCGGTATCGGCGAAGTAGAGCGAGCCCGCAGCGTCGAACAGGATGCGGCCGCCGGGATCCGCGGCCTGACCGAAGGGCTGCGCCATGCGCATGTCCACGGCCGGGATATCGTCGCCGTTGTAGCCGGGCGTGCAGGGGTTGGTGCAGGTGAGCGCGGGATCACCGCAGGTGCTCTTTCCGGAGGCGTAGTTGGCCATCGCGGGGCACGGGGTCGGGGCGACGCCGGCGGCGCAGGCGCCCGGGCCCGAGGGTGGCGGCGCATCGATCACGCAGCGCCCGTACAGCGGGTGGATCTCTCCCGAGCCGTCGACGTAGCGCAGCACCTGGTTGGCTTGATCCATGATCACCAGGTTGCTACGCGGATCCCAGGCGATGCTCGCCGGTAGGTCGAGCGAAGCGCTGAGCGCCGGGCCGTTGTCTCCCCAGTACGCGCGCCGCCCGTCACCGCAGGTGTCGACGATCGCGAGAGACGACATGTCGAGCGTGCGCACCTTGCTGTTGTGCCAGGCCGCTACGAGCATCCGGGTTTCATCCGACGTAAAGAGCATGCCCGTCGGATGGTTGAAGTCGAAGTTGGCCGGATCATCCAGCGAGCCACCGAGCTCACCGCGCCCGGCGACATGGTAAATGGTACCATCGACCACCTTGCGGATGCGGTGGTTGTTCCAGTCGAGCAGGTACATCGCCCCGTCGGATGCGGTCAGCGTGTCTTGCGGGAAGGAGAGCATGGCCTCGAGCGCCGGGCCATCGTCGCCAGAGTAGCCGCCGTGCTGGCTGTCGCCCGCGCCCACGATGGTGCAGAGCATGCCAATCGTGCTCGGATCACAGCCGCGCTCTTCATCGCTGCAGCCGAGCGCGCCGGCGGCGGCCACGCCCGCCAGCGCAATGGTTGCCAGCGAAACCAGGCAATTCGATTTCATCGCTGCACCCTCAGGATCCGGCTGTTGCGCGTGTCGGAGACATACAAGTTGCCTTCGCGGTCGAAGTCGATGCCGAAGGGGCGATACAGGCGCGTTTCCGTGGCCAGGGTGCCGTCGGGATCGAGGCCTTGCTCACCTGTTCCCACGACCGTCCGGATGCTGCCATCCTGGGTGCTGATGGCCCGGATCACGTCGTTGTAGGTGTCCGCCACGTACACGTCGCCCTCGGGCCCGATCTCCAGATCTTGAGGACGATAGAGCGTGGCCGCGGTCGCGGCCCCACCGTCTCCCGAGTAACCGGCTTCTCCCGTGCCCGCGAAGGCATCGATGTTGCCGCTGTCGAGGTCGATCACGCGCACACGGTTGGCGAGCGTGTCCGAAAAGTAGAGTTTCCTGCCGGCGAGCGCGATGCCGCCGGAGGGCTCCGGGTTGGAGCCCGCCTCGAGGCTGAGATTGGCGGCGAGCGCCGGGCCGCCGTCGCCCTGCACGCTGCCGTTTCCCTGCATGCCACTGCCGGCGATGGTGTTGATGATGCCGCTCGCGTCGATGCGCCGGATGCGGAAATTTTGCTGATCGACGATGTAGCGCTCGCCCGCGGGACCGAGCTCGAGCGCGCGGGGCTGCCGGAACAACGCCTGGCTTGCCGCTTGCCCGTCGCCGCGAAAACCGGGGCCCGCGCCGCACTCGATGTGCGCCATCAGCGTTTCTTCATTCAGCGTGCGTAGCTTGTGGTTGTGCCAGGCCATCACCAAGAGCGCGCCGTCGCGATCGAAGGCCAGATCCGTGGGATGGTTCAGCGCGACCGTGGTGCCCAGCGCACCGTCGGCCGTGTTCTCACCCGGACCGCCGTCGCCGGGGAAGCCGGGAACCTCCGTCTGGCCCAGCACCGTCTCCACGGTCTGGTCGGGCAGCACGCGCCGCACCATGTGATTGTTCCAGTCGATGAACCACGTGACGCCGTCCGCGCCGAAAACCATGTTCATCGACCAGTAGATCATCGTCTCTTCGCGGCGATGGCCGTCCCCGTTGTAGCCCTCCTGCCCGGGTAGACCGAGCCAGGTACAGGCGTGCCCCGATTCGTTGCAGGCCGTGTTGGCGAGCAGGCGCTCGGCAGCGCCCGCACCGGGCTCCGAATCGCCGGAGGAGGACGACGAGCAGCCGAGCGCTGCGAGCGTTCCGATCAGCAAACACTCGAGTTTCATGGTGCCTGAGTTCTTTCGGGGGGAGACGTAAGCTAGCGTGGCTGGTTGTAGCACGAAGGCAACGTCGGAGTCAGGCGCCCTCGTCCGAGTGCCCGGCTGGAGGGGCGCCACCCGTGCCGCTGCCTGCGTCGCCGGGGCCTCTCCCCGGCGGAAAAGCCGCTACATCGGCGGCGTGGTTGCGGACAAACTCCACGATCGCGTCCGCGGCGTCACCACTGGCGGGCACGCTGTGCCCGCCCTTCCAGGTCACGATCCGCCGCGTCAGGGAAGAGAACTTGGAGGCCAAGCCGGGCCCGTGTTTGGCGAACGCATCGTCCTGCCCCCAGATGTGCAGGGAGGGGATGGTCAGAGGCTCGTCCAGGAGCGGCAGTAGCTCGGCAGAGCGCGGTGCGAAGCCCGCCACCAGCACCACGAAGCTCAGCGGCGGAAAAGCCCCGCGACAGGCGAGCGCTGCCACGGCGGCTGCCACCGCCGCGCCCTGGCTGAAGCCCAACAGACCGGCGGCAGGATGGCGCAGCACCTCCGTTCGCAGCGACTCGCGCGTGGCCTCCCAGCCCTGATACACGCGCCCGTCATCGCTCGCGTTCCACCACTCGAGCTGCGGTGGGGCGGAGCGCGTCCCGCCCATGCGCTGCAACAAGGCGAGGACGGATGCCTCACTGGCCGTGTGGGGCGCATTGGGAAACACGAGGTCGACGTGCTTCGAGAGCCTCGGTTCCAGCTCGCCCAGGTGCCGGCGCAAGCTGGGGCCGTTCATCGTGAATCCGTGCAATGACAGGAGCGCGCTGCGCATGGCCTAGACTCTAGTGTCACTAGCCGGATCGGCAGGCCAGCGCGTCCGGCGCAACGAGCCTAATTCTGTTGCTCGCGTGTGCTCCCGCCAATAGGGTGGGCTCTCCGCCATGTCTTCGATGCTGTCTATTCCACTGCGACATTCCAAGTCCACGGCAGTTTTTGCCGTACTGGCCCTCATTTCCGGCTCGGTCGCTGCTGGCGCGATCGTGTCGTGCTCGACACCGTCGGCGCCCCCGGCGGCCTCCGCAGCTCCTGCCGGGGCTGCAGCTGCTGCCGGAGCGGAGCCTCCCGCTGCGGGAGACGCTCCGGCGCCCTCGGAGCACGGCACGGAAGGAGCGCCGCCGGTCGAAGCGGAGGTGCACCTGAAGGACCTCCAGCAACTCTCGTTTGGTGGCGAAAATGCCGAAGCCTACTGGTCCTGGGATAGTACCAAGCTGATCTATCAGGCACACGAGGGCAAGGGCTGCGACCAGATCTACGTGCGCCCGGCGCACGATCCCGCCGTCAAGCCCCAGCTGGTCTCGACCGGCAAGGGCACCACGACGTGCTCGTACTTTCTGCCCGGGGACAAGGAGATCATCTACGCCTCCACACACCTGGCAAGCCCCGAGTGCCCGGCGCGAGCCGATCAGAGCCACGGCTACGTGTGGGCCATCTATCAGGGCTTCGACATCTTTCGCGCCAACGCCGATGGCTCGAACCTGCGGCGGCTCACCGAGACACCGGGCTATGACGCCGAGGGCACCGTGTGCTCCGTGGACGGGTCAATTCTCTTCACTTCGGTGCGCGACGGCGATCTCGATTTGTACCGCATGGACTCCGACGGCAAGAACGTGAAGCGCATCACGAATACGCCGGGCTATGACGGCGGTGCATTCTTCAGCAGCGACTGCAAGAAGATCGTGTGGCGCGCCTCGCGCCCGACGGGCAAGGAGCTCGACGATTTCAGGAGCCTGCTCGGGCAAGGCCTGGTGCGACCGACCAAGCTCGAGCTGTTCGTCGCCAACGCGGATGGCAGCGATGCCCGGCAAGTGACGCACCTCGACGCGGCGGCGTTTGGGCCCTACTTCTTCCCTTCCGGTAAGCGCATCATCTTCTCCTCCAACTACGGAGACCCCAAGGGCCGCGAGTTCGACCTGTTCGCGATCAACGTCGATGGTACGGGGCTGGAACGCGTCACCCACGCTGCCGGATTCGACGGCTTTCCGATGTTTTCGCCCGACGGCAAGTCGCTGGCGTTTGCCTCGAACCGCGCCTCGAAACCGGGCACGTGGGACACCAACCTGTTTGTGGCGAGCTGGTCGGACGCCGAGGCTGCGGCCACGGGCACGGCGAGCTCTCGCTGAGCGTAGCGGCAGGAATTCGGCCGCGTTTTGGCTTCGAGCCAAGCGCGCCGCCGTAAAATGGGTTGCCTGGCGCCTCGTTCGTTGGATACGAACAGCGCGTGGGTGTGGCGAGCGGCGGGGAAGGGCAGGATCCGGCATCGCCCCCGGCCCCCTTCCGCGCCGAGCGCGAACAGTGGCTCTTGCCGGCGCTCGAGCGCATCAATCGCATCATTCTGGCCGCCAGCTCGCTGGAGGCGATGCTGAGCAACGTGCTGGACGCGATGCTGGAGTTGTTCGAGTGCGATCGCGCTTGGCTCCTGCATCCCTGTGATCCGACAGCGAGCACGTTCACGATCCCCATGGAGCGCACGCGACCGGCATGGCCGGGAGCCGGCGTGACGCGCGAGCGCATCCCGATGACGCCGTACGCTCGAGTCGCCATCGCGGCAGTGCTGGAGCAGCCGGCTGCGCTGCGCTGGGACGGCGCGCACGAACCCACGCCGGAGCTCGGCCCACTGCTCGAGCAATTTTCCATCCGCTCGCAGATGCTGATGGCGATTCACCCTCGCTCGGGCTCCGCCTGGTGTCTCGGCATTCACCATTGCGCCGAGACCCGGATCTATACCGATGACGAGGCAGCGCTGCTCGAGGCGATCGGTGCCCGGCTCGGCGACGGCCTGACTGGCTTTCTCGCGCTGCAAGCCTCGCTGGCCGATCGCCGGCGGCTCGAGCAAGCGCAGCAGAAGGCGCGGCTTGGCAGCTACGAGTGGACCCGCGGGGATGTAGAGGCCTACTGGTCGAAGGAGCTGTACCGCCTGCTCGGTTACGAGCCGGGGGCGCAGCCCGCCATGTTTGCCAGCGTGGTGGCCGCGATTCATCCCGACGATCGGGCGCGCTTCCAGAGCCACGTGGGCCGCATCATGCAGGGGGGCGGCGAGTACGAGGTGCAGGCGCGCGCGCGCCGCGCGAACGGCGAGGAGTGGGTCATGCACGCCTGGGGCCAGGCGGTGCTGGACGCTGCGGGGCAGCTACAGAGCATGATGGGCGTCGCCCAGGACGTGACCGAGCGCGTGCAGGCGGAGGAGCTGCAGCGGCGGCTCGAGGCGCAGCTGCGCCAGTCACAGAAGATGCAGGCCGTGGGTCAGCTGACGGGGGGCGTGGCGCACGATTTCAACAACCTGCTCACGGTGATCCTGGGCAATCTAGACGAAATCCGCGACCAGCTCCTGGGCAGACCGCTGGGTATCGAGCTGCTCGATCAAGTACAGCAAGCGGCCACTCAGGCGGCGGAGCTCACCCAGCGGCTCTCGGCATTCTCGCGGCAACAGCCGCTGCAGCCGCGCGTGGTGGACGCCGGGCGCCTGGTGGCCAATCTAGAGTCGCTGTTGCGCCGCACGCTCGGCGTCGACATCGCGATCGAGGTCGTGCAAGGGCCGCAGCTGTGGTCTTGCGAGGTCGATCCGGCGCAGCTCGAGAACGCCTTGCTCAACCTGGCCGTCAACGCCCGTGACGCGCTGCCGCAGGGCGGCAAGCTGCGTATCGAGACCGAAAACACGCGCGTCGATCGGCTGGAGGCAGAGCCGCACGAAGAGGTGCGGCCGGGCGAGTACGTGCTCGTGAGCGTGACCGACAACGGCGTCGGCATGTCCGAGCAGGTGCTGAGCCGCGCGTTCGATCCCTTCTTCACCACCAAGGGGCCGGGCCGCGGCACGGGGCTCGGCCTGAGCATGGTGTATGGCTTCGTGAAACAGTCGGGTGGGCATGTCCGCCTGTCGAGCACTGTGGGAGTGGGCACCTCGGCCAAGATCTACCTGCCGCGCAGCGTGCAAGTCGCGCTGCCGACCGAGCCGCCCCGCGCGGCCAGCAACGACCCTCGCGGCAGCGGCGAGATCATCCTGGTGGTCGAGGACGATCCGCACGTCCGGGCGTTGACCGTGCGCATGCTCGAGCGGTTGGGCTACCGGGTCCAGGTGGCGGAGGATGGGCCCAGCGCGCTCCAGGCGCTGGAACGGCACGCGCAGATCGATCTGCTGTTCACCGACATCGTATTGCCCAACGGCATGAACGGAGTGGAGCTGTCCAAGATCGTGCGCGGTCTGCGTCCGGAGCTGCCGGTGCTGTACACCTCCGGTTACACGGAGAATGCAGTGATCCACCACGGGCGTCTGGACCCCGGCGTACAGCTGCTGGAGAAGCCGTTCACGCGCGCCGAGCTGGCGCAGCACATCCGGCAGGCGCTGTCCGGCAAAGGCAGCGCCCGGCCCTGAGCCTCGCTCAGGCTTTCACGCTGACCGTCAACGGCTCGAGCAGGTTGTGTCGCTCGGCCATGCGCCGGAGCAATACGGCCACGGTGGGCGTGACCTCTTGACCGCCGCGCGCCATCACGACGCCCGCCAGCGACTTCGCGTCCTCCACCAGGAACATGCCCATCTTCAGCTCGCTGGCGTTGAGCTTCAGGTGCTTGCGACTCTGCAGCGTGTCGAACTCCGCCAGGGCGAACGGCTCGACCACGCACGCCTCGAAGTGCTCGGCAGCCAGCGCCTCTGCCACGAGTTTCGCGCCCGACAGCTTGTGGCTCAGCTGGTCGGCGCGCTCCGCGGCCAGCACGACGTGGGCGGCCCAGAGCAAGCGGCCGTCCTTGTGGTTGCGATCGACGTTGCTGAGCGCGGGCGGAGGCTCCGCCAGGCGCCCGATGATGCCGATCACGGACTCGATGCGCGGGACATCCACCAACAGGCCCTGGGCCGTGCGCGGAGCGCTGCTGAGCAACAGCTGATCCGCCGCGCTGACGGGCTGGCCGCGGTAGGCCCGCTCCAAGAGCTCCGGGGCCATGCCCACGTAGCCCAGGTGTGCGAGCATCACCGCCAGCTCCAGCTGCCAGACGTCCGGCAAATTCAGGGCCTTGGACACGTGTTGCACCAGGCGGTTGACGCGGCACGCGCGGGTGAAAGCGACGGGGTTGACCAGGCTCAACAGCTCCGTCAACACCTTCACGCAGCCGTACAGCGTCTTCTGCAGCAGCTCCTTCTCGGCGGTGATCAGCCGGTGCTGGTCGATGGCGTCATCGACGGCCTTGCGCAGCGCGTCCGCGTCGCAGGGCTTGGTGAGGAAGCGGAAGATGCGCCCGTAGTTGATCGCCCGGGTCGCCGCTTGCATGTCCGCCTGACCGGTGAGCAGGATCCGGACCATGTCTGGGGCCAGCTGTGCGGCGCGCTCCAGGTAGGCGGCGCCATCCATGCCCGGCATGCGCATGTCCGAGATGGTCAGAGCGAAGCGCTCGCGCCGGATCAAGAGCGCGAGCGCCTGCGCGCCGCCCTCTGCCGTGACCACCTCGAAATCCATGCCCAGGGTGCGGCGCATGCCGTCGAGCACCCGTGGCTCGTCATCCACGCAAAGAATTCGGCTTTGGACGCTATCGTTCATCCCGAGTCCCGATCCCACAGTTCTTGACCGGCCTTGCGCCAGTCGTCCAGTTTCCCGAGCACGCCCAGGGCCTCGAGGTGCTGGCGATCCACCACCACCTCGGCGTTGCGTCCGGCGCGCTCATTTTCGATCGAATGCACCAGCGCATCGGCGACGTGCACGATGCTGGGCAAGTCGAAGCTGGTGCTCTGTACCAGGGCGGGATGGTGATGGAACGCCACCGCCTCCACCAGCGGGTGCTCGATGCCCCAGAGCCCGAGCAGGTAGGCGCCCAGCCGCCCGTGGCTGGTGCCGATGATCTGCTCCTCGGTCTCGGGTGGCAGGCTTTGGCCCTGCGCGCGCTGCCGGTTCAGCTGGCGCATGAGCTTGGGAGCGCGGCTCGCCAGCACCAGCTTGCCCACGTCGTGCAGCATGCCGGCCAGAAAGGCATACTCCGCCGTCTCCGGGTCGGGGGCGATCTTGCGGGCGAGGCCGGCGCAGACCAGCCCGTGGCGCTGCTCGAGATCGAGAGAGAGCCCGCCCAGCGACTGCTTGGGACTGAACGCCGAGAACACCTCGGCCGAGAGCACCACCTTGCGCAGCATGCGGATGCCGATGAAGCTCACCGCTTGATCGATGCTGACAAACTTGCGCTTGGCGCCGAAAAACGCGCTGTTCGTCAGGTGCAGCACCTTGGCGGCGAGCCCCACGTCCGCGCTCACGATGCGCGAGATCTGGCCCATCTCGATCAGCGGGTCGGCGATGGCCTCGGTCAGGCGCGTGTACACTTCCGGTCGCACCGGCAGGCCTGCCACGCTGCCCACGAGCGTGCGCAGGCTGTCGGATGAGAGCAAAGACTGCAGGCTGAGGCTGCGCCGCACCACCTCTTCCAGCGTGGTCGGCTTGCAGGGCTTGGTCAGAAAGCTGTGCGCCACCGGCATGGCTCGGAGCGTGGCCTCCAGCTCGGAGTGGCCGGTGAGGATGATGCGCACCACGTTCGGGTACTCGTCGTGCACGTGTGCCAGCAGGGTGGCGCCGTCCATGCCCGGCATGCGCATATCCGAGACGATCACGTCGAACGCGCGCCCGCTCAGCTCGTTCAGCGCCTTCTCGGCGCTGTCCACGAAGCACATGTCCCAGCTGTCCGCCATTTCGAACAGCATGCGCTCCAGGCCCTGCAAGACACCGAGCTCGTCGTCGACGAACAGGATGCGCTTTCTCTCGTCGCTCATGGCGAGTCCTCTCCACGCGGGACCTGGATGCAGAAGGTGGTGCCGCGGCCGACCTCGCTCCTGAAGAAGAACTTGCCCGTGTGCTGCTCGACGATGGTCGCCTGCGCCAGTGCCAGCCCCTGGCCCGTGCCCTTGCCGACGCCCTTGGTGGTGAAGAATGCCTGCATGATCTTGGGCTGGATCGCTTCCGGAATGCCCGTGCCGTTGTCCTCCACCTCGATTTCCACGAACTCGGGCTGGGCGCGGCTGCGGATCACGATCTTGCTGGTCTGCCCCTGGGGCAACGGAGTGGAGCGGGACCCGATCGCGTCGGAAGCGTTGACGATCAGGTTGATCAAGACCTGGCCGAATGCCTGTGGATAGCCTGGCACCGGCGGCAGATCTTCGGACAGGTCGAGCTCGAGCTGCGCCTGATAGCGCCAGGCATTGCGCGTCACGGTCGTGGCGGTTCGAATCAGGTGGTTGACATCCATGGGCACGATCTCGTCGTTGCCCGGGTGTGAGAACTCCTTCAGCGCCTGCACGATCGAGCGCACCTGGTCGATGCCCTCGGTGCTCTGTGTAATTGCCAGCGGCGCCTGGTCGCGCAGGAACCCGAGCCGGCTCTTGTGCAGCTCCTTTTCGCAGCGCTCGAGATCGAGCGGGCTCGGGCCGCCGGCTCGGCAGCTCTGCACCAGGCGTTCGAAAGAGCTCGCCAGCTCCAGCAGGCGCTTGACGGTCACGTGCAGAAAGCTGGTGTTGTCACCAATGTACTGCATCGGCGTGTTGATCTCGTGCGCCACGCCGGCAGCGAGCTGGCCGATGGCCGCGAGCTGTTGAGACTGTCGGAGCTCGCGCTCCAGCGCTCGGTAGCGCTCATCGCTCGGGCTGTGCCCAGCTTCGGCCGGGCTGGCTCGCGGATCGGTGGCTGCGCCCAAACTCTTCCCCCTCATCGTCGCTGCGGAGCCGGTGGCCTACCAGCAGGTAGGTCGCTGCCGCCTATCTCGCGAAAAACGGCCACTGGCCACTCGGCGCTAGAGTCGAGCTCTCGAATTGTGCGGCAAGGGCGGCTGCGCCCCGCACCGGGGTAGGTGAATCTCGTCCCCCGGGGCACGAGGGCCCCGAGGCGATTATGCCCCGCGCCGGAGCGGTCGTGCACACGGGGGCGGCAGCACAACCGATCTCCGTCATGCCTCCGACCCTCTTTCATCACGTCCTGATCGCAGACGACTCGCAGCCGACGCGCGAGGTGCTGTGCAAGACGCTGGAGGGCGCCGGCACACTGCGCGTGAGCCAGGTGGAGAACGGCGCGGAGGCCATCAGCTTCATCGAGCAGAACCGCCCGGATCTGCTGCTGTGCGATCAACACATGCCGGTGCTGGACGGGTTACAGACGCTCAAGCTGTTGCGCCAGCGCTGGTCCGCCGTGGAGCTGCCCATCTTGATGCTGACGGGCAACAAGTCCTTGAGCGACAAGGTGGATGCGTTTCGTTTTGGCGCCAATGATTATCTGACCAAGCCCGCGCACCGCCAGGAGCTGCTGGCGCGCGTACACGCCCAGCTCGCCCTCAAGACGGCGATCGGGCAGAACCTGGCGGCGCGCGAGCGACTGTTACAGGCGAGCAAGCTCCAGACGGTGGGTAGGCTCGCGGCGGGGCTGGCGCACGAGATCAATACGCCCGCGCAGTATCTGTCCGATAACCTGCATTTCTTGCAGCGCAGCGTCGCGGGCCTGCAGGCGCTGCTCGCGCCGCTGGCGGGTTGGGCCGCGGGCGACGAGCCGTTGCCTGCCGAGCTCGCGCGCCAGTTGCGCGCCGGCTGGCGGCGGCAGCGCGTCGAGTTCGTGCTGGGGCAGGCTCCGGACGCGGTCCGGCAGAGCCTGTCGGGCGTCGAGCGCATCGCCACGCTGATCACGGAGCTCAAGGCGTTCACGGGCGAAGGCTCGCGCGAGGGGCTCGCGCCCGGCGACGTCAACGCCGGAATCCAGAATGCGGTCGCGGTGTCGCGCGGGATATTGCAGCAGCGAACGCGTGTCGAGCTCGAGCTGCAAGCGGACCTGCCGCTCGTGCCGTGCTACATGGCCGAGCTGAACCAGGTATTCTTGCACCTGATGTGCAACGCCGACGAGGCTATCCGTGGAGACTTCGGTGGTCCGCCGCGGGGCGGCTGCATCCAGATCAGCTCGTGCGAGGTCAGCACGGGGGTGGAGATCTCGGTGAGCGATGACGGCCCTGGCGTCGCGCCGGAGATTCGCGATCAGATTTTCGACCCGTTCTTTACCACCAAGCCGGTCGGGGGCGGCACCGGACAGGGGCTGGCCATCGGCTACGACGTGATCGTCCGCCGCCACTCGGGCCGGCTCAGCTGCCAGGCGTCTCCATCCGGTGGCGCGTGCTTTCAGATCTGGCTGCCGCGACAGCCAGCCGCGCTCGAGGACGACGTCACGTCCGAGGATCTGCGCGCGCCGCGGGCGCCTTCATTTGGTACGGGCTCGCGCGCCTGAAGGCAGGCCCGGCGTGACCGTCAAGCGTTCCAGCTTGGTGTGGCGCAGGATGCGCATCTCGAGGCTGCGCCCCGGCGTCTCATCACTGAGCACGCGATGCAGGTCGTCGACTCCCGAGATCGTTTGACCGCCCAACTCCAGCACTAGATCGCCGTCGCGCAGGCCCGCCCGCGCCGCGGGTCCGCCCGCGTCTACGCTGGTCACGAAGGCGGCGCTCTCCTGCGTCAGGCCGAGCTGGCGTGCGAGCCGCAGCGGCAGCGGCGCAGTCTGTGCCCCGACGCCTAGATAGCCGCGGCGCACCACGCCGTCGCGCAGCAGCTTCAGCGCGATCCATTGGGCCGTGTCGATCGCGATCGCGAAGCAGATGCCCTGAGAACGCAGAAAGACCGCCGTGTTGACGCCGATCACGCGCGTGTCCGAGCCCACCAGCGGCCCGCCGGAGTTGCCGGGATTGAGGGCGGCGTCGGTCTGGATCACGTCGTCGATCAGCCGCCCCGACTCGGTGCGCAGCGACCGCCCGACGGCGCTCACCACGCCCGCGGTGACGGTCCAGGAGAAGCCGAACGGGTTGCCGATGGCGATGGCGATGCTGCCGGCCTTCAGGCGTTTGGATTCGCCGAAGCTCACGTGCGGCAAGTCGGGCCCCGCGATGCTGAGCACGGCCAGATCCGTATGCGGATCTTCGCCCACCACGCGCGCCCGCTGGTGCTCGCCGCTGGGCAACGCGACCTCGATCTGGCGGGCGTCGCGCACGACGTGGCTGTTGGTCAAGATCAGCCCGTCCGGCGTGAAGATGAAGCCGGAGCCGCTCCCGCCGCGTTCCGCTGCACCGCGCGCTCGCTCTGCCGACGTGGAGCGCACATCGATCTTGACGGTGGCAGGGCCCACGCGCTCGGCCGCCTGAGTCACCGTGCGTGAATAGGCGTCGAGCAACACCGCGTCGTCGGAGCCTGGAGGCCAGGCGCCCGACGACGCGGCAGAGGGCACGCTCACCGAAACCGGCAGCAAGCCCGTGCTCGGGGTCACACCGAGAGCACTCCCGTGCGCAGCAGATACGCGAACTTCTTGCGCTGCCCCTCGTCGAGCAGCGCGTGGATCTGGCTCAGCGCACTCTTCACGCTCTGGCGCAGCTGCTCGGCGCTGCGCGCCTGCTCCTGCTCTGCGGCATCCACCTTGGCGGCGTCGAACTCCGTACCCTCGAACGCGCTCGCCAGGGCTGCGGTGCGGCGCCGTTGGTCGACCTCTGCCTGTGCACGTTCCGTCTTGAGCGCGCTGAGCACGGTGGCGAGCTGCGCGATTTGCTCGTCGTTCAGCTCCAGCTTGTGGGCCAGGAAACGCAGCGGCCGGCGTACGCCGAAGCCGCCACCTTCATCGCCGGGCGCCGCAAACCGCTCGCGCGCGGCGCGCAGAGCGGCGACCCCACCGCACGCGCCCGGGCCGCAACCGTGCGGCCCCGCGTGCTCCGGGCCCCAGCCCTGATCCGGCTCCCCGTGCCAGCCGCGGCCCGCCAGGCCTCCGCCATGACGATGGCCTTCCGCACGCTGCCGCTGCCAATAGCCCCAAAATCCTGGGTGCATTTTCTTTTTCTCCTTCTGCCGGGGCAGTGACGCGCCCGACGGGACTGACCTGCGGGCGAGATGCCGCGCAGGGGTTCTTTTTAGCTAAGCCTCGCGCGTGAAACTGTCAAGCCGCCGTGCTCGAGGGAACCCTGCTCCTCGGCCCTATGCCGCGAGCGTGCTCCGTGCCCTGCGTGACGGGCAGGCTTTGACGCCTTCTCACTCTTCGGCCTAGCGTACAGGACAGGGAACAGTGATGGACGATTCGAGCGAAGATCTACAGTTACAGGCTCTGCACGACGACTACGCCGCGGGCCGCCGCAGCCCGCTCGATGTGTTGCACCGCGCGCACGCGCGCGCGCTCGGCGCGTCGGCCTCGCACGCCTGGATCACGCTGCTCGATCGGGAGCGCATCGAAATGCAACTGCGCGAGGCGGACGCACGGCGCGCCGCGGGGCAGCACCTGCCGCTGTACGGCGTGCCATTTGCGGTCAAGGACAACATCGACGTTCAGGGCGTGCTCACCACGGCAGCCTGCCCGAGCTTCGCGCGCGTGGCGCCGGCGTCGGCGCAGGTGGTGGACGCGCTGTGCCTGGCCGGTGCGATCGTGCTCGGCAAGACCAACCTGGACCAGTTCGCGACCGGGCTGGTGGGCACGCGTTCGCCCTACGGAGCGTGCTCATCGGCCTTTGATCCGCGCTACATCTCGGGTGGTTCGAGCTCGGGTTCCGCGCTCGCGGTCGCGCTCGGCCAGGTGAGCTTCGCGCTCGGAACGGATACGGCCGGCTCGGGACGCGTGCCGGCGGCGCTGAACAACATCGTGGGCGTCAAGCCGACGCGCGGCTGGCTGAGCACGCGCGGCGTCGTGCCGGCCTGCCGCAGCCTGGACTGCGTCTCGGTGTTCGCCGGCAATGTCAGCGACGCCTGGCAGGTGATCGAGGTCGCGGCGGGCTTCGACGCGGTCGATCCGTTCTCGCGCGCCGCTCCTGCCGGCACGAGCTCGATCAGCGTGCCCGGCTTTCGCTTTGGCGTGCCGGCGGGCGCGGAGCTCGAGTTCTTTGGCGACGCGGGCGCCGAGCGCGCCTTTCGCGCGGCCGTGAAACAGCTGGAGCAACTCGGAGGGCAGCCGCTGGAGATCGACTTTGCTCCGTTCCGTCAGGCTGCCGAGCTGCTGTATCACGGGCCCTGGCTCGCCGAGCGGGCGCTGGCTTTCGGCGAGCTCGTCGCGCGCGACGAGCCCGGCATCGACCCGAACGTAGCGGCCATCGTGCGGGGTGCCAGCCGCCACTCCGCCGCCGACAGCTTTCGCGCGCAATATCGCCTGCAAGAGCTGGCGCGCCAGGTGAGCGGCCTGTGGCGGGAGATCGACGTGCTGGTCGTGCCCACCACGGCTACCTCGTACAGCCACGAACAGATCGCAGAGCAGCCCATCGAGCTCAATGCCCGGCTCGGCATCTACACCAACTTCACCAATCTGCTCGATCTGTGCGCCGTGGCAGTGCCCGCCGGCTTTCGCGCGGAGCGCCAACCCTTCGGCGTGAGCCTGCTCGGGCCTGCCTTCAGCGATCGCGCCCTCTCACAGCTCGCCCGGCGCTTGCACGCGAGCGGACCGAGCTCGGTGGGCGCCACCCTGGTGCCCGTGTCGTCCGCCGAAGCCCCGGCGCCGGCGCGGCGTGCGCGGGCGGTCGCTCCCGTGGCCCGAGCGCGGCAGTCGATCCAGCTCGCGGTGGTCGGTGCCCACCTCAGCGGGCAACCACTGCATCGCGAGCTCGTGGAGCTCGGGGCGCGCCTGGAGTCGAGCACGCGCAGCGCTCCGCGCTACCGGCTCTACGCCCTCGCGGGGACCGTGCCGGCCAAACCCGGCCTGGTGCGGGTCAGCTCTGGCGGCAGCGCCATCGAGCTCGAGGTCTATCGGCTCGACGCTGCCGCGTTCGGGCAGTTCGTGACCGGCGTGGCTGCACCGCTCGGGATCGGCAACGTCGAGCTCGACAGCGGCGAGTGGGTGAAAGGCTTTCTGTGCGAGTCGATCGCCACGGAGGGCGCCACCGAGATCAGCCACTTCGGCGGCTGGCGCGCGTACCTCGCAGCCCGCGGTTAGCCACGCTGAGCGCGGTGCCCGTCCCCAGCCAGGCCCGCGTGGCCGGCGCGTGCGTGCGGCGCCTACCTCGGCGCCTTCACGCTGTCCAGGCACCGCCGTAACCCAGCTCGTGACCTGGACTCTGCGCGCTCATGGGGTGTCGAAGCTCGGCGCCTGGCTCTTTCTCGTCTCGCTCCTGTGCGCCTGCGCCAGCATCCTCGGCATCGAGGAGCGCCAGCAGGACAGCGCCGACAACTACCCGCTCGAGGGCTACGCCGGCTGTAGCCCCGGCAATTGCGCTGGCTGCCTCGAGGTGCACCAGCAAGAGTGCCAGCTGCGTACGGGCTGCAGCAACGCCGCCGGGGATGACAATTGCGCGGGCTGCGTGTGCCAGAACTGCCTGGAGCCGCTGGTGGATTGCCAGCTGGATCAGGGCTGCGCGGCCATCTGGCAGTGTCTGCGCGATACGCGCTGCGACCTCTCCGAGCGTGCCAGCAGCAACTGCGGCGACAGCTGCGGCAATGTGATTCAAGCCAACGGGGGCCTCACCGGGCACGCCTTTCGCGCGGCCGCCGAGATCCGCACCTGCGCTGCGGCTGCCGCCTGCCTGAACTGCCTGGCGCCGCAGGTGCAGCAGACGACGCGCAGCTGCACGCAGGCGAACGGCTGCCAGGACTGCCCCGACTGCTTCGATCAGTGTCTGTGCTCCGGCGAGAAGTTCGGCAGGTGCCAGGAGCTGTGTGGCGAGCAAGCGCCGCCGGCCGTTTGCACCGTCGCCGACGACTGCGCCGGCTGCAGCAACTGCTTCGACGCCTGCGCTTGCGGCGGCGACTCGTACGAACACTGCGTCAGTGCCTGCACCACCACCGGTCCAGACCCGGATCCCGATCCGCTCCCCACGCTCGGCTGTACCCCCGACGACGCCTGCGCCGGCTGCACGGGCTGCCGCGCGCAGTGCGTGTGCAGCGGCTTCGGAGACCAAGCCGCGTGCGCTGCCGAGTGCGCCCCGCCGCCCACGACGGACGTCTGCGAGGAGCACTCGAACGGAAGCAGCTCCAGCTGTGGCGGCTGCCAGAGCTGCATTGCCCAGTACACGTGCAGCGGCACTGCCATGGAGTCCGCCCTGCCCGCCTGCGGCGAGCAGACGTGCAATGGCCAGAACTTCAACGCCTGCAGCTGTGGCGAGCTCGACGACGCAGCCTGCTTCAGCATGAGCTACGGCAGCTGCGACAGCTACGGCCCGTGCGAGGCCTGCGCCTGCCAGCAATGCCCCGGCGAGCTAGGCATGTGCTTTGAGACCCCCGGTTGCGAGCAGACCTTCGACTGCATGCGCAGCACGAGTTGCCAGGGTAGCGTCTGCCTCGCGCGCTGCCGCGGCAGCGACTATGCTCCCGAGGCGTTTGCGTTCGCCGAGGCCCTGTGGGCTTGCTACAAGGGTGCTCGCTGCAGTTGCAGCGACGAGGTACCGCGGGTCGTCGATTGCCCCGGCCCCCAGGGCAGCGTCCAGTGCCAAGGTTATGTCGGCACCAGCATCACCCTGGGCAGCGGCACCGGCGGCACCGGCACGACCACCAGCATCGCCATCGCTGCCTGTTGCCCGGACAGCGCGGTGCTCGCACTCCAGACGCCCGGCGGCACCACCACGCCAGACGACAAGCCCTGCGGTCTCGACATCCGCGGCTACTACCGGAATGCCCGCGCCTGCGAGCCTCGGGCGCAGAGCAACCCACCCCGTTACGGGCAGCTCGAGACCTGTCCGGACAAGACGGTTCCCGGCGCCCCCTACAATGGCGCGCTGCTCGAGGGCTGCTGCCGCGGAGCTGACCACACCTGCGGCTACTTCGACGACATCACCGGTCTGGGCTGCCTGAGCGCCGGGGTCTTCGGCGATTCCATTCAGCTCTGCGCGAGCCCGGATTAGGAGAGCAGGGGCCGGGCCTCAGCCATCCGACCCCGGCCGTCCCCTCGGGACGCAGGGCGCTCCGCCCCGCCCCCGCGAGCTCGTGGAGCTCAGCGCAGCGTCACCACGAGACAGCAACCGAGCGAACAGTACTCGCTCATGGCCGTGCAGGGGTGCTCCGGGTCACACGCGGTCATGCCCTCGCAGCTCGACGCCGGCGGAGCGTCGCTGGGCGGCTCCGTTGCGGGTGGCTCGCCCGCAGGCGGATCGCTGGCAGGAGGAGCCGGCGGATCGCTCAGACAGTGTGCGGGCAGATCCGCCTCCGTCTTGCCGGGGCAGAGCTCACATTCGCCGCACTCGTTGCCGCACGCCGTGGTCTGGGTGCACGGCGGGCAGGCCTGCGCGTCGCCGATCTTTTCCATCGAGCACGAGTCGTTCAGGGTCACCTCCACCTGGCCGCCGCCCGGCAGCCGCACGCTGCAGCAACCGAAGCAGTCGCAGCCGTTCGGCGTGCGCGGCTGACAGTTGTTGCGGCAGGCTTCGCTCACGGCGCAGGCCTTGTCGTCCTGGCTCAGCTCACCCGTGAGGCAGCCCGTCGCGTAGCGGCAGCGGTCGTCGCCCGCGCCCGAGTTACCATCGAAGAAGCAGTCCTGCCACTTCGGATCGCGGTTGTCTCCGGGAATGCCCGTCGCAAACGAGCTCTCGTCGTCGTCGATGCCGCCGGTGCACTCCGCGTCGAAGCCGTCGATCTCGCCGTCACCGTCGTCGTCGATGCCGTTGTTGCAGCGGCAGATGTCGCTGCCGCAGAGCAGCGTTCCCGTCGCGGTCATCGAGACCGAGGGTGGCAACGGCATCGGGTCCGGCGCGCCCGCGTCCGGCGTCTGCGTCGCTCCCGGGTCTCCGGCGGGGTAGTTACGCTGGGACGAGCCGTTGCCCAGGGCCGCCTCGCTGCTGTCCGCGTCCACGTCCGCGAACTTCAGATCTTCGGACCCACAGGCAGCAAATGCGGACAGCCCGAACGCGCACAGCCCGATCGTTGCAAATTGATACTTTCGCATGCAGAACTCCTCGCCGGTTACCGAAGTGAGTAGCCCTCCCTTCCGCGCTTTATGAGCGCTCCGCTCTTTCCACCGCCCCGCATCGAACCATTCGCCGCTGCGCGTCGCGAGCGTTGGGAATCGGTCATACTCGACGATAGCCGCAATGCTTCGCTTGGATGTCTGGCGCACCGGGCTCTGGCTCGGTCCTCTCGTGTGCTCGCTGGCTTGTTCGGAAAGCGTGCGGCTGGGCGAGAATTTGGGCGGCAGTGCCTCACTACCCCCGGTTTCGACCGCTGGCGGCGGTGCCGGCGGTGCCGCGGGTGACAACCCATTGTTCCCGCCGGACCCGGCGCTCGTCCCGGCGCCGCCCGACGCCTCGCTGGTGCCCGCCAACGGCCCTTGCGAGCCGGTTTCTTGCGGGGGCAGGCCGCAGCAATGCGGCAACTGCAGGGACGATGACGCCGATGGCCGGATCGACGCCAACGACCCGGAGTGCCTGGGTCCCTGCGACGACAGCGAAGGCGCGCTGTTCAGCGGCATCGACGTGCGCGTCAACGGCTCGTGCCGCTCCGACTGCTATTTCGATCTCAACTCGGGCTCCGGCGACGACGGCTGCAACTGGTCTTTTCGTTGCGATCCCTTGTCTCGCGCGGAGAGTGACTACTCGCCCACCGGCCTTTTGATGTGCGAGTACGACGGCTCGCTCGCCACCTGTCAGATGGACGCGACGCGCACCAGCGCTTGCCAGACCGGTTGCTTGCCGCTCACGCCCAACGGCTGCGACTGCTTTGGTTGCTGCGAGCTGCCCACCGGCAGCGGTCAGTTCATCTGGCTTGGCTCCCAGAACCTGGACCAGACGCACTGCGAGCTGGCGACCAGCGCGGATCCGGCGCAGTGCCGGCCTTGCACCCCCGTGTCCGACTGCCAGAACGACTGCCAGGAGTGCGAGCTGTGCGTCGGTAAGCCCGAGTTGCCGGCGAGCTGCGGCGGAGCCCCCGCTTGTGCGTACGGCGTCGCCTCGTGCGACCCGCGCGAGCCGGGCGCCTGTGGGTCTCTGCACTACTGCATCACCGGCTGCTGCGTGCCGCTGCCGCGATGAAATCAGGCTCTCGGTTGCGCGTGTCGAAGCGCCCCGGCACAGGGGCGAGGACGGTCCTGCGGGCGCTGTTCGCGCTCGGGCTCGTGCTGGGCAGCGCGTCGCTCGCGCGCGCAGGAGAGGAGCCACGCCCGGCCCGGCTCTTTCTCGACTATGAACGCGGCGCGGGTGCCGGCACGTGTCTCGAACCGTCCGAGCTCGCGCGGGCCGTGGAGCAACGCCTCGGGCGCGCGGTCTTCGTGGCGGCTGCCGAGGCCGATATCCTGACGCGGATCCGCGCCCAGCGCTCCGCGCACGGGTTCCGCATCGACGTTCAGTTGCTCGACCACGAGCGACGCTCGCTCGGGCGGCGCAGGCTGCACACGCGGGCGCGTCATTGCTCGGCGCTCGACGATGCACTGGCGCTGGTGGTGTCGCTGGCTGCCGATGTGTCCAGCGCGCCGGCTGCTGCCGTGCCGGGGGTCGCCAGCAGCCCCGTGCCGCTCGCCCCGCTGGAGACTCCAATCGAGGTGCCGGAGAGCACCAGCGAACCGCGGCTGGGCTGGCAGGTGCGACCCGGCCTGGGCGTGAGCGCGCTCAGCGGGCTGCTGCCCAGCCTCGCTTGGGGACTCAGCGCAGAGCTCGAGCTCCGCCCGCCGAGGTTCTGGCCGCTGTGGCTGCGAGCGGCCGCCTGGCGCAACCAGCGCGTGGCGGCCGGCGCCGATCGCGCAGAGTTCTCCGCGCAGAGCGTGGAGCTGGGCGTCTGTCCCTGGATCCTGCACTGGGAGCGCCTCGAGTCGCGGGCGTGCGCCCAACAATGGTTGGGCCGCGTGCGGGCGAAAGGTGTCGGTTTCGATCGGGACCAGTCCCCGGGCGTGGCAGCCACGCTCGCGCTCGGCCTGAACGAAATGCTGAGCTATCGGCTCGGTGACTGGCTCATTTCGGCATCCGGCTCGCTGTTAGCTCCACTCACCCAGCGCCGTTACTTCTACGTCGATGGCAGCGAGATCACCCTACATGACCAGCCTTGGGTGTGGGCAATCGGCACTATTTCACTGGGGCTCGAATTGTGAGCCTGCGATCATAACTCCCGGCGGCAGCGGCTACTCACTGCATGAAGGCCCGGTGTGAAGCCAGCGCTGAAACGAACCGAGCCGGCAACAACCCCGGAATTTGCGGCGATTTTTTCCGAATATGCCCCGTTTGTCTTGCGTGTGCTGCGCCATCTGGGCGTACCCAATGCCGATCTCCAGGATCAGGCACAGGAAGCCTTTGTGGCGGTGTTTCGTGGTCTGGCGAAGTTTGCGGGGCGTTCGTCCGTGCGCACCTGGGTATACGGGATCTGCTTGCACGTGGCCTCCAACTACCGGCGGCGCGCCTACGTGCGACGCGAACGCAGCGTCTCGGAACCGCCCGAACAGGTGTTCGAGGCCGATCAGTCAGAGGCGCTGGAACGCAATCGGAACTGGCCGGCGCTGCGCCGCCTGCTCGCGTCCCTCGACGCCGAAAAGCGCGAGGTCTTCGTCCTCTACGAGCTCGAAGAGCTGCCCATGCGGGAAGTCGCGGAAGCTTGCGGCTGCCCGATCCAGACCGCCTACTCTCGGTTGCACGCGGCCCGCCGCGTGTTGCTCGAGAAGTACCGCGAGCAGGAGCTGAACGATGAGCGCTGATCCGCGATTGCTGCGTTGGACGGAAGACGGCTCCGACGCACCCACCGAGTTGCAGCAGTGGCTGCGCGCCAGCCGGGCCTCGGCAGCGGCGCCCGACGAGATCGCCGAGCTCGCGCAGAGCCTCGCGCAGCGGCTCGGGCCCGAAGCGGGCCTCGCTGCCGCCAGCCGTGCTCCGGCCGTGGCGGGCAAGGCCTGGCTCGCCTCAGGGCGCTGGGCTGCCTGGCTCGCCGCGGGTGCCGGCAGTGTGGCTGTGGTCTGGTATCTCGCGAGCGAGCCCTCGCGCAGCGCGCCCGCAGCGAGCGCTGCGCGCGCGCCCGCGATCGTTGCGCCGTCCGCGGCCGTGCCGCCCGTAGCGGAGCTGCCGGCGCCGCCCGTGTCCGAGCGCAGCGAGGTCGCAGCGGCGCCCGAGCTCGCATCGCCGTCGCTCGCGCCGCCCGGACCCGCTGCTCCGGCGCGCGCGCGCGCGCCGCGCGCAGCAGCCGCGAGCAACGCGAGAGCGCGCCCCCAGGAGGCGGCGCTGCTCGAGCGAGCGCAGAGCGCGCTCGCGACCCGGCCCGCTCGGGCTCTCGCGCTCACCCGCGAGCACCGCCGCCTGTTTGCCGACGGCGCGCTCGTCGAAGAGCGCGAGGCCATCGCGGTCGAAGCCCTGCGGCGGCTGGGGCGAGAGCAGGAAGCGAGCCAGCGCGCGGCCGTGTTCGCAGCCCAGTATCCGAACTCCGTGCATCGCTCGCGAGTACAGGCTACGCCTGTGCAGCGGTGACGGCGGAAACGGGCGAGCTACAGGTCGGTCCGTTTCGGCTGCACGTCGATCGCTGGTCCGGAGGAGCGCAGGGGCACGTGCTCCTGCTGCACGGGCTCGGTGGCAACTCGATCACCTGGCACGGCGTGGCTCCCGAGCTCGCGACCGAGCTCGGCGCGCGCGTGATTGCGCTGGATCTGCCGGGCTTCGGCGCCTCGCGACCGGGGCGGCAGGCGCTCAATCTGGCTGTCCTATCGGACGTGGTTCACGCGGTGATGCAGGCAGAGGCGCCCGCCGGCGCGCGCTGGCTGCTCGCGGGCAACTCGCTCGGCGGTCTGCTCGCCCTCGAGCTCGCCTGCCGCTTTCCCGAGCAGGTGGCCGCGGTAAACCTCGCGGCGCTGGCGTTGCCGCTCGACTGGGGCCGAGCAAACGCTGGCCTGCGCGACGTCTGGCGCTACCTGCCGGTCGCGCTGCCCTGGCAAGGCCGGCGTCTGGTCGAGCAATATGTGAGGTCGCGCGGCGTGCCGGGCGTGGTCGACGATCCCATCCGGCTCTTGTTTCGCGACCCGGCGCGCCTCGACGCCGAGCTGCGCCAGCGCTTGATCGCCGTATCGGAGTACCGGCTCACCTGGGCTGGAGAGGCCGCTCGCGCCTACGAACAGGTGACGCGCAGCCTGGGCCTGCAACTGATCTGGCCGCGGCTCGCCACGCGCTGGATTCGGCAAGTCCGCTGCCCCGTGCAGTCGATCTACGGCAGTCACGATCCGCTCTATCCGCGCGCGGCCTGGCAGCAGCTCGAGCGCCTGCGCCCGGACTGGTCCCACGTGCAGCTGCAAGACATCGGGCATGTGCCGCAGCTCGAGGCGCCGCGCGAGTATGCGGCGGAGCTCGCGCTCTGGCTCGCCAGGCGCTGGCCCCCGAGTGCGCGCCAGGCGCCCTGAGCGTGCGCCAGGCACCCAGCGCGCGAGCTCCGATCAGTTGCGCTGCAGCGTGTACGTGCCCGACTCCACGGCGTTGCCCGTTTCGTGGTACGTGAGCCGGGCCCCCTCGACGCAGTACTCGAAGCTGCGCCCGTCGCCGAGCCGTAGCTGCGCGCCG
>Ga0207675_100001474_pt1 | contig 23625 bp, 24 predicted proteins | sample KBSSwiS42_FD_184305 | JGI IMG/M metagenome (GOLD analysis project Ga0207675, IMG submission 184305) | Switchgrass rhizosphere microbial communities from Kellogg Biological Station, Michigan, USA - KBS Switchgrass S4-2 (SPAdes) (version 2) | ecosystem: Host-associated > Plants > Roots >...
GCTCGCGCGCGACCCGGCAGGCGAGGATCTTTCCCTCCCAGCCGCGCGAGCCGAAGCCGCCCGGAACGAGCACGCCGTCCACCTGTTCGAGCTCGGCCTGCGCCTCCTCGAGCGACATGCCCTCGGCGTCGAACCAGCGGACGCGCACGGAGCAGCCGTGGTCGACGCCCGCGTGCTTGAGGGCCTCGTGGACGGAGAGGTAGGCGTCGTGGAGCTTCACGTACTTCCCGACCAGCGCGATCTCGACCTCGCCGGCGCGCTCGGCTCGGATGCGCTCGGTCAGCTCGAGCCACTCGCCGAGTTGTGCTTCGCCGGCCGGAAGGCCGAGCTTCTCGCACACCAGCGCGTCGAAGCCTTCGGCCTGAAGCGCCGAGGGAACGAGGTAGAGATCGGGGACGTCGTGGTTCGCGATCACCTCGCGTGGGTCGAGATCGGCGAAGAGCGCGATCTTCTCGCGGATGTCGTCCGAGATCGGGTCGCGCGAGCGCGCGACGATGATGTCCGGGTGGACGCCGATCCGGCGTAGCTCGTTGACCGAGTGCTGCGTGGGCTTGGTCTTCAGCTCGCCCGCCGTCTCGATGAAGGGCACAAGCGTCACGTGGACGTAGCAGACGTTCTCGGGCCCGACCTGGCGCCTGAACTGGCGGATCGCCTCGAGGAAGGGCAGGGACTCGATGTCGCCCACGGTGCCGCCGATCTCGGTGACGACGACGTCGGTGTCGCTCGCGTCGGTCGCGCTGCGGATCCGCTCCTTGATCTCGTTGGTGATATGGGGGATCACCTGGACCGTCGAGCCGAGGTACTCGCCCTTGCGCTCCTTGCGGATCACGCGGTCCCAGATCGCGCCCGCCGTATGGTTGGCGTTCCGGGAGAGGTTCTCGTCGATGAAGCGCTCGTAGTGGCCGATGTCGAGGTCGGTCTCGGCGCCGTCCTCGGTGACGTAGACCTCTCCGTGCTGGAAGGGGCTCATCGTGCCGGGGTCGACGTTGATGTACGGGTCGAACTTCTGCACTTGCACCTTCAGCCCGCGCGCCTTCAGTAGGCGACCGAGCGACGCTGCGGTGATGCCCTTCCCGAGCGAGGAGACCACTCCGCCTGTGACGAAGACGTACTTCGGCGGGCGCCTGGCCATTAGCTGGGCCGTCCGAGCCGGTCGAGTTGCGAAAGAACCGGCGTCCGCTCGATCAGCGCTCCGAGCGAGCGAAGCTCGCCGACGATGGTGAGACCTGCGAGCGCTGCAATCGCAAGCCGTTGACCCCGAGCCGTGAACGTCGTCACGGATCCATAACCTAGCACGGCCCCAAGGGCATTCGACCCGGCGTCTCCGAGCATCGTCATCTCGCGGAGATCGTAGGGAGCGAGCAGGACGGCAATCGGCACGTACGAGCGAGGCGCGCCGCGCAGAACGAGCGCGGCGGCGGCGAAGGCCTTCAGCGCCCGGCCGGGCCGGGTGTCGAGCTGGTTGAGCTCGTTGGCCGCGAGCGCCACGAGCAACGCTCCGCGTAGCGAGCGAGTCGTCGCCAGCGCCAAGGCGGGAATCCCGACCGCCTTGAGCACGCCGGTGGTTTCGCCGGAGCGAAGGTGCGCGCGGAAGCCACGTTCGGGACCGCTCCAGAGATCGTCGGCGAGACCGAGCGCCGCGATTCCGGCCACCCCGAGGCGAACGCGCCACGACGCCCGGGAGCCGCCGAGCGCCACCAGCGCGCCCACGAGCGGCAAGCGGAGGCCGCGGTGGTTGATGGCCGTCGGGCCGCACCCGAGGACGGCGTCCACCAGCTGGCGCCCACGGTGGAGGAACCCTGCGGCGTCACGTCCCGTGGCGCGGTGGCGCAGCGGAAGCTCGTGCTCGCGGACTTCGAGCCTGGCTCGAACCGCGTCGATCGTCATTCGGACTTCGCAGCCGAAACCCGGGGCGAGGGGGAAGCAGGCCTCACGGGCGGCGGGCGAGAGCGCCCGCTGGCCCGAGAGCGGCTCGCGGGCGCGGAAGCCGCTTCGGGCGAGCACCAGCAGCCGAGCTGTGCGCTTGGCGATGCCGACGCCGCCTCCCTGTCTCTCGGCGAAGGCGGCCACCGCGAGATCGGCAGACTCCTCGAGCAGCTGCGTGAGGTCGCCGTCGAGGTCGGCGTCGGCGAGCAGGAGCCTCCCGGGCGGGGCATCGCGCTCGGCGAGCGTCAAGGCCTGGCCCTTCCCGAGTCGGGGCAGCGAGACGACGTGGGCCCCCGCCCGCCGGGCGGCCGCCGCGGTGCCGTCGCGTGAGCCGTCGTCGGCGACGACGATCGTCGCTTCGGAGAAGGCTTCGCTCAGGGCTCTCACCGTCCGCTCGATGCGAGCCTCCTCGTCCCGTGCGGCGACGAGGATCGTGAGTGGGTCAGCCACCCGAGGGAGCGATGCCCTGGAGCGCCGGCAGGAAATCGTCTGCGGACTGCTTCAAGCCGTACTGCCCCGACGGAGCGCCGGCAAGCAGGAGCGCCAGCGAGAGGCGCCCTGCGGGTGTGTCGATGTCATCCACGGACGAGAGCCCTGCCTGCCGGTAGATCGGGACGGCCGAGGGTCGAGAGTCGCTCGCCTCGACCCCGACCGCCGGGACGCCGGCGGAGCCGAGCCCGGAGTAGAGACCTTGAAGGAACCGACTCGTTCCGTCCTGCTGCGGCTTGGCGGTTCGCACGATGATCACCCCGTCGGCCGGGTCCTTGGTCCCCCCGGCCTGCTGCTCGACGAGAGCATCCGTGAAGACCTTCCAGAGCGGCGTGTCCCCGCCAAGCGCCAACTCGGCGCCGAGCGCTCGACCCAGCGCCTCGAGGCGGCCCGGTCCTGTGAAGTGGCCGACGTCTGGGTGTGCGGCGACCATCTTGTCGATCTGCTGTGCGTCGACCGGAACCTTGATCACGCGGAGTCGAAGCTGTTGCCCCCCTGCGTTGATCAACGTCCGGTTCACAGCAGAAGGGATAGGTCCGTTTGGGGAGCCAACGTAGACCACTGCCACATGCTTACCGCGTAACCGGTTGCGGACGAGCGCGGGGTACGTCTGGTTGATGAAGCTGCGAGCAGCGTCCTGTTCGCGGGCGACGGTGCCGGTCTGTTGGACCTGCTGGTCCAGCTGTTTCTGGAGGCTCGCGACCTCGCGCTCGAGCAGGCCGGTCTTGGCATTGTCGACCGGGTCCGAGATCCCGACCCCGACGAGAATGCCGATTACCAGGGCGAGAAAGACGGCCGCAAGCGAAGCGACGTGGTACCGAAGATCGAACATCTCAGAGCTCTGCGGCAGTCTGGCACAGCGCGTGAAGCCGGTTGAGCGCGTTCCGCGGTAGGGAGCGGCGCAGGCCGACGAGAAACGGACCGCTGACGGTGAGCTCGACGTTCGTGCGGTCGTCGCCGGCAACGGCGAGGGTCAGCTCGACGTCTATCCGCTCGCTGGTCATGTACCACGCGACGCGGTTGGGCCGTTCCACGTCCATGACGACGAGTGTTCCTGTCATGTCGGGGCGGCGGAACAGGCTCGGGCGCATCCCGCCGTGCAGCATCCAGCGAGCGCCCGGTGCCAGGCCCCGGCGATCAGGCTGAACGCCGCCGACGCCGGGCCACCAGTCCGAGAAGTGGTGCGGCTCGGCCAGAAACTGCCAGACGTCCTCGCGAGGCGCGAGCAGCTGTCGGGCTGCGGAATAGGTCGGCATGGCAAGCGAAGTGTTGCTGTTTCGACACGGGTACGCGCCCCACGTGCGCGACACTCCGCCGTAGGATCGACTCGGGGAGGAGGTCGGGTCTACCGGCGCTGGGACATGGAAGAAACGGCCGTGTCTCCAGGGTCAGCCGAGACCGAGGAGCTCTCGGATCCGCCGGCTGAGGAGCCCGATGAAGTGTCGGAGGCTCGGCGAGGCGACGATCGCGACCACGACGGCGCCGAGCCCGGCGAAGGCGAAGGCGACCAACGGCCAAAGCCCGACCTGCCGGCTCACGAGCCGAGAGACGCCCTTTGCGTCGATGAGGATCTCCCCCACCTTCAGGCGCGTGACGAACGTCGACGACATCCCGGCGCGGTCGCGCTCCAGGAACTCGATCAGGTTGAAGTGTGTGCCGACGGCCACGATCAGCTCCGCACCCTTCTCGTAGGCGAGCAGCAGCGCGATGTCCTCGCTGATCCCCGGGGCCGAGACCGTCGCATAGTCGAGGCCCAATTGCTCGAGCCGCGCCGCGCCCGGAGCCACCCCGTCACGGTAGGCATGGACGATCAGCTGCGCACCGCACCGAAGCGCCGAGTCCGAGACGGAATCCATGTCGCCGACGATCACGTGCGGCTTGATGCCGGCCGCGAGCAGCGCGTCGGCGCCGCCGTCCACGCCCACGATGACCGGCTTGAAGTCGCGCACGTAGGGACGCACGATCGCCAGGTCGCGTTTGTACCCGGGGCCTCGCGCCACGACCAGCGCGTGCCGCTCCCGGAATCTGATCTCCAGCGACGGGAAGTCAACTCCCTCCGCGAGCAGGCGCCCCTCGTCGCGCAGGTACCGCAGCGTGTTCTCGGCGAAGCCTTCGAGTGCTTCCGTCACCCGGCCACGCTGCTCCGTCAGCGCCCGCCCGAGCTCGTTCGCGTCGGGCGCGTGGCCGTTGGCGAGACAGGTTCCGTTGCGGAAGAGACTGGCGCCGCGAACGGTCACGTCCTCCCCGTCGCTGACCTGGTCGAAGAGCGTCGCACCCGGCGCGTCGATCAGCCGCACCCCGCCACGTACGAGGAGCAGCGGGCCCGGATTCGGGAAGCGCCCGCTCTGGGAATGCGAGACATTGACCACGACCCGAACCCCCGAATCGAGGAGCTCCTCCGCGGTCACGCGATCGACATCCTCGTGGTCGATGATCGCAACGTCTCCCGGACCGAGCCGACCCACCAGGTTCTTCGTACGCCGGCCGAGCCTCGCCCGCCCGGTGAACTCCACGAAGCTCATTGCTCTTGCACCGCCGAGATGAACTGCTCGCCGCCGAGCATCCGGCGCAGCTCCTCGCGACGATCGTCGTCCTCGAGTGCCTCGATGCTGGTGTGGGTCGGGTCGCCCGGCACCTTCTCGACACGAAAGTGCCGCTCGGCAAGCGTGGCAATTTGGGGCAAGTGCGTGATCGTGACCACCTGGGCACGGCCGGCGAGCCGCTGCAGGGTCTCCCCGACTGCATGCGCGGTCTGACCGCCGATCCCCGCATCGATCTCGTCGAACACCATCGTCTCGCCGCCGCCAACGGCCGCGATCGCGAGGGCGATGCGTGACAACTCTCCGCCGGAGGCGGTCTCCGCGGCGGGAGCGAACGGAAGCCCCGGGTTCGGTCGGATCAGAAACGCGGCCTCGTCGGCTCCGGAGGCTGCGCTCTCCCGCTCACGGAGCTCCACCCGAAACTCCCCCTCTCCCAGCCCGATGCTGCGGAGCTCCTCGGCGACGGCCACCGCGAAGGGCCCGGCCGCGGCCTCCCGTGCCTCGCGCAGCTCCGACGCAAGGGCGTCTACCCGCGCCCCGGCCTCGGCACGAGCTCGGGCCGCAGCGGCCAGAGGATCGGCACCTCCCGCTACATCCTCGAGCTCGGAACGCGCCTCGGCTGCCCGCGCCAGCAGCTCGTCATAGCTCCCACAGCGGAAGCGGCGCTTGGCCGTGGCAATTCGCTCCAGCTCCGCCTCGATCTGCTCGAGACGATCCGGCTCGCCCTCCAACGAGGCAAGGAACGCTCGCAGCTCCGACGCCGTCTCTCGGACTCGAAGCTCGGTGTCGCGAAGCTCGTTGCCGGCGCGCTCGAGCTCGGGAGCGAGCCGCTCGAGTGGTGCGAGTGCGTGTTCGGCGACGGCGATGAGGCCGGATGCTCCTTCGCCCTCCTCCGGGGCGAGCGCCTCGCCGGCCGCATCGACTCCCTCCGCGAGCTCGGTGACGTGCCGAAGCCGCTCTCGCTCCGCGCGCAGCGTCTCCTCTGCGCCGGGCTCGAGCCCCTCGGTGTCGTCGGCCAGGGCTCGAAGCTCGGCCAGACGCGACTCGCTCGCCGCTGCTCCGTGCTCGAGTTCCTCGTGCCTACGCCGTGCCGCTGCGAGCTCGCGCCAGGCCAGGCGCAGCTGGGCGCGGCGGCCCTGCTGATCGTCGCCGGCGAAAGCGTCGAGGACGTCGAGTTGGTACGAGGGGCGTGCGAGGCGACGCTGCTCGAATTGCCCCGACATCGCGATCAGCCGTTCCGCCGCACGGGCTAGATCCTCGCGTGCCGCGCTGCGTCCCCACGCGTATGCACGCGTCCGGCCGTCTCCGAACACGCGACGTGCTAGCACCAAACCTTCCTCGTCCTCCGGGCGCAGCTCTGCCAGCGCAGCGAGCTCTTCGTCCTCGAAGAAGCCCGCCGGGGGGTCGAGCTCGGCCTCGACGTAGGCCTCTGTTCCGTCCGGGCCGACATACCCTGCGTCGCCGCGGGCACCGAGCAGGAGGCCGATTGCCTGCGCGAGGATCGTCTTGCCCGCACCTGTCTCGCCCGTGATCGCATTGAGGCCCGGAGTGAAGGCTAGGTCCGCCTCGCGGATCAAGACGAGGTTCTCGATACGTAGGCGCCGTAGCACGGCCTGGATGCTACGTCTGCTGGGCGCGCGGGGCGACCCGCTGAAGCGGACGGTGCCCGTGGAGCCTTATTTGTTCACGCGCGCCCCTGGGTGGGTGGGGGTTAGGGACGGTACCGGCCCTCGACGCACGTGTGTGTCACCGGATCGTGCCGGAAGCGTGCCGATTCAGGACGCGAAGATCCGGCGGTACCGGCTGAAGAACGTGCTCTCCGGGAGGGTCGCCAGGAGACTGCGCTCGTCCGAGAGCCGAGCGACGACCCGATCTCCGGGCTGGAGCTCGTTGACTGGATGACCGTCGGCGAGCACGGTTGCGGCGACCTCGTCGGTCCGGTTCTCGACCGTGAGGTCGAGCCCTCGCGGAACGACCATCGGCCGGGCGTGCAGCGAGTGCGGGGCGACGAAGTTGATCGCCATCGCGTCGAGACCCCACACGAGCACGGGCCCGCCGTTCGAGAGGTTGTAGGCGGTCGAGCCCGAGGGCGTGCTGCAGATCAGGCCGTCGCACGGCAGCTGACCGAGGTCTTCGCCGCCGATCGCCCACGCCAGCTCGATCATGCGCCCGATCGTCGAGCTCGTGACCACCACGTCGTTCACGGCCGTCCACCGGTCGCTGCCGCACTCCGCCTCGACGGCTGGAAGCTCGACGATCTCGTACTCACCGGAAAACACGCGACCCAGCCCTTCTTCGAGCTCGTCGCGGCCGACGGAGGCGAGGAAGCCCACCCTGCCCAGGTTGACGCCGATCACCGGCACCCCGGTGCCGACGAAGCGCTTCAGCGCTCGAAGCATCGTCCCGTCTCCGCCGAGCACGATGGCGAGGTCGGCCGTCGTCGGGTCGCCGTCTTCGCTCCCGAGTCCGTGCTTCTCGAGCTCGTCGTCGGCGAGCAGCAGCTCGACGCCCCGCTGCCGCGCCAGCGCTTGCAGCCGCTCGAGTGCTTCACCGCTCGTCTCGGGCTTGCCGTGCGTGATCACGGCCACCCGTTTGACCTCAGCGCGTCGCGTCGTCGATCCACCTTTCGAGCTCATCGGGAATCTCCGGCTGTCCGGAATGGACGAGGTGAAGGAAGAACTCGCGGTTTCCCTTCGGGCCGGGCAGCCCGGAGTCTACGACGCCCGCGACCTGGGCCTGCCACTCGGCCGCGGCTTCGGCCACTTCCCACAGCACACGACGGTGCACCGCACGGTCGCGGACGACGCCGCGCCGGGCCTCCCCGCGGGCGGACTCGAACTGTGGCTTCACGAGCGCGACCGCCTCCCAGCCCGGCGCCGCGAGCTCGATCGCGGCCGGGAGCGCCTTGCGCACGCTGACGAACGAGACGTCGCAAACCACCAGCTCGGGCGGAAACGGCAACTCTCGCAGCTCGCGCACGTTCATACGCTCGAGCACCGTCACGCGCGGATCGTCGCGAATCCGCGGATGAAGTTGCCCGTAGCCCACGTCGAGCGCGATCACCCGCGCGGCGCCACGTTGGAGCAACACATCCGTGAACCCGCCGGTCGAGGCCCCCACGTCGAGCGCGTCCCGCCCCGCAGGATCGACGCCGAATGCCTCGAGCGCGTGCGCGAGCTTTTCGCCGCCGCGGGAGACGAACCGCGCCGACTCGCTGACCTCGAGCTCGACCGACTCGTCCACCTGCTGGCCCGCCTTGTCGTAGCCCGGAACCCGGCCCGCGAGGACGAGGGCCTGCGCCTGGGTCCGGCTTTCGGCGAGCCCTTGCTCCACGAGCAGCACGTCCAGCCGCTTCCTCACGTGTCTAGGAGGTGCGCGCAGCGAGGCCGGCGACGATCCCCGCCAGGACTGAGGTGTCGCCCGGTACCTCGGCGAGCCGGGCCTGTGCCCGTTCGGCTGCTTCGTCGGCAAGCGACCTCGCCCCCTCGGGCCCGTGCTCGATCAGGTAGCCGTCCTCGTCGAGGATGTCGTCGACGATCTGAAAGAGCAGCCCGATCTCGTCGGCAAACGCTCGCCAAGGCGCCTGCTCCCGCTCCGGCACCTCCGCGACCCAGAGCGAGCACGCGACCGCGGCGGAGAACAAGCACCCGGTCTTGAGTCGGTGCAGCGTGGCGAGGTCGGTCTGCGCGCCGGTGACGTCCAGGTACTGGCCGCCGATCATCCCCAACGTTGCCTGCACCAGCTCGCGCGCGACCGCGGGAGACCGGTATGAGAGCGCGAGTCGCACCGCCTCGGCGAGCAGCGCGTCTCCGGCGAGGATCGCGACCGCCTCGCCGTAAGCCGCCCACGTACTCGGCCGGCCGCGGCGCAGCTCGTCGTCGTCGAGCGCCGGGAGGTCGTCGTGGACGAGCGAGAAGTTGTGCACGAGCTCCAGGGCCGCCGCAGCCGGCAACGCTGCCTCGGCTTCCGCTCCCGCCGCCTCGGCGGTTGCGAGGCAGAGGACGGGGCGCACGCGCTTGCCGCCTCCCGCCAGTGCATCGCGCATCGACTCCTCGAGCCCCTTCAGTTCCGGTGTCAACGCGAGCTCGGCGAGATAGGACTCGACCAGCTCACGCAGCTCGTCCGGGGTGCTCACGACTCTGCCTCGCGTTTCGCCGCCTGGAGCTGCGCCTCGACCTGCTTGGCGATCTCCGCCAGCTCGGACAGGATCTCGACCGCCTCGTCGGGATCCTTCGTCTCCTCGAGCCTGGCACGGGTTCGCTCGAGCCGGTCGAGCAGCTCTTCGGCGCTCTTCAGGCGCTCCTCGGCGCCGCTCACGCGTGTGCCTCCTTCTCGATGCGGCCGAGTATGCCGTTCACGAGCCTCCCGGCGTCCTCGGACGAGTAGCGCTTCGCCAGGGCGACCGCCTCGTTGATCGCCACCTCGACGGGTGTGTCGCGCTCGTCGAGCTCCAGGATCGCCATGCGGAGGATATTGCGCTCGAGCGCGCCGAGACGGTCGGCCGTCCAGTCGTCCGAGGCCTCCGTGATGCGCCGGTCGAGCTCCTCGTGCCCCTCGACGACGGACTCGGCGACCGAGCGCGCATACGGGTCGACCTCGCCCTCGAAGAGGGACGCGAGCTCCTGTCCGGTCACGTCCCATTGGTAGAGGAGCACGAGCGCCGTTCGCCTGGCCGCCCGCCGCCCGGCCACTAGGCGATCTCCGCGACTGTTACGTCGACCCGATCGACGTCGAGGCCCGTGGTTGCAGCGACTGCATCCGCAACCCGCTTCTGCACGGTCCGCGCGAGCTCCGGTACCGGCACGCCTTGCTCGATCGCGAGCTCGAACGACACCGAAGCAAGGCCCGCCCGGTGGGCCACGTCGACGGAGCGCTTCGGCCGGCGCACCCGCGCGCCCTCGACGCTCTCGGCCGCGTGCACCACGACACGGTCGAGCGCGACCGCCGCGACCGTGATCGTCCCCGGCTGTCCGCTCAGGACGAGCGGCTCGCTCACGACCCGGTGAGCGCCGGGAGCTGCGCGCCCGCCTCCGTGAGGTAACCCGTCGAGTAGTGGCCGCTGGAGAACTCCTCGCTCCGGAGGACGTCCATCGCGAGCTCGCGCGTGGTCGGCACGCCTTCGACCTTGAGCTCACCGAGCGCCCGCAGTGCCCGCGCGATCGCCTCCGGCCGGGTCTCGTCCCAGACGATGAGCTTGCCGAGCAGCGAGTCGTAGTGGGGCGGCACCTCAGCCCCGTCCTCGATGTAGGTGTCCAGGCGCACCCCAGGCCCGAGCGGGGCACGCAGTCGGGAGATCCGTCCCGGTGCAGGCGCGAAGTCGCGTGAGGGGTCCTCGGCGTTGACCCGGACCTCGAGCGCATGCCCGCGGCGCTCGGCCCGACCGGTGCGGGCGAGCGGTTCCCCGGCCGCGATCTTGAGCTGCTCGCGCACGAGATCGATCCCGGTAACCATCTCCGTCACCGGGTGCTCGACCTGGAGCCGGGCGTTCAGCTCGATGAAATAGAACGACCGGTTGGGGCCGAGGAGGAACTCGAAGGTGCCGGCGTTGCGGTAACCGATCGTGCGACAGGCACGCTCGGCAGCAGCCTCCATCGCCTCGCGCGTGTCGTCGTCGAGCGCCGGCGAGGGCGATTCCTCGATCAGCTTTTGATGGCGCCGCTGGATCGAGCACTCGCGCTCGCCGAGCGTCAGGACGCCGCCCTCGCCGTCGGCGAGCACCTGGATCTCGACATGCCGGGCGGGCGAGATCGCCTTCTCCAGATAGAGGCTCCCGTCGCCGAAGGCCGCCTCCGCCTCGAGCGCCGCGGTGTTGTAGGCCGAGTCGAGCTCGTCGGGCCCCCGCACCAGGCGCATGCCCTTCCCGCCGCCGCCGGCCGTCGCCTTCAGCAGCACCGGATAGCCGACGCCGTCCGCCGCCTCGCGGGCGTCGTCCAGGCCGGTCGCGCCCTCGGTCCCGGGAACGAGCGGAACGTCGGCTGCCTTCAGCTCCGCCTTGGCCCGCACCTTGTCGCCCATGCGCGCCATCACATCCGCGCCGGGGCCGACGAAGACGAGGTCGTTGTCCGCGCAGGCCTCGACGAAGGCCGGGTTCTCCGCTAGGAAGCCCCAGCCGGGGTGGACTGCTTCGCAGCCGGTCGTCGTCGCGGCGGCGACGAGCGAGGGAATCCGCAGGTAGCTCTCGCTCGCCTGGGGCGGCCCGATGCAGATCGCGCGGTCGGCGAGCCGGACGTGGAGCGAGTGCCGATCCGCGGTCGAGTAGACGGCCACTGCCTCGATGTCGCTCTCGTGCAGCGCGCGGATGACGCGCACCGCGACCTCTCCCCGGTTGGCGACGAGAACGCGCCTGAACATGCCTAGAAGGCGTCGAGCGGCGGTGCCCCGACCGGCTCGAGCTCGAACAGCAACTGGCCGAACTCGACGGGCTCCGCATTGCCGACGTGGATCGCGCGCACGATTCCGGCGCTGTCCGCCTTGATCTCGTTCATCAGCTTCATGGCCTCCAGGATGCAGAGGGTCTGACCCGCGGCAACCGTCTCGCCCTCCTCGACGAAAGGCGGGGCGCCCGGTTGGGCAGCGCGGTAGAAGACCCCGACCATCGGCGCCTCGACCCGCACGACGCCGTCGGCCTCCGGGACGGGCATCGGCTCCCCTTCAGATGCATCGAGCTGAGGCACGGCAGCGGCGAGCTGCGGATCGAGCTGCTCGGGTGTCCGCCGCACCGAGACGCGCATCCCCGACTCCTCGATCGTTACCTCGCCGACGCCCGACTCCTGGACGATTCGTACGACCTCCCGGATCCGCTCGGCGCGCGCCTGGTCGACACCGCCCGCGGCCAGCGTCTCGTCGCCGCCCGCCCGGCCGCGGATCGACTCCAGCAGCGGCTCGGCCTCCTCGCCGAAGAGCGCGAGCAGGAGCAGTTCCTCCTCGCTCGAGGCAAGTCCTTGCGCCTCGGCTTTGATCGTGTCCAGCTCGGGCACCGGCTCCTCCTCGGGAGCGCCCTCGGTGACGAGCCCCACCGCGCGCTTGACGGCGGCGTCGATCGGTCCCGGAGGACTCCCGTAGCGACCCTCGAGGAGCGCCTGGAGCTCGTCCACGACGGTCTGGTAGCGGGCGGCCGAGAGCACGTGCAGGAGCGCCTGCGAGCCGAGGATCTGGCCGATCGGCGCCGCGAGCGGCGGCCAGCCGACCTCCTCCCGGATCCGAGCCAGCTCCTGGAGCACCTCGTCGAGCCTGTCTCCCGCGGCCAACGCGCGCAGGTGCGAGTCGAGGGCGGCCACGAGACCCGGCGGCACCCGATGCTCGGCGGCGCGCACCGCGATGCGGGGAGCGAGCGGGGTGACCGGCTCGTCGCCGAGATGCTCGTCGACCAGATCGGACGCCCGCCAGACCGCGTCGACGTCGACGCCCGTGTCGAGGCCCAGCCCTGCCAGCGCGGACGCCATCGCCTCGCCCGAGACCCGGTACACCGTGAGCGCAACCGGGTAGACGGCGCAGGCGATCAGATCTGCGCCGCCGCGGGCGGCCTCGAGCGCGGACGCCATAGCGTTCCCTCCGGCGCCCTGGCAGTAGAGCCCCACCGGCAGCCCGCTGGTCTCGGCGAGTGTCGCAGAGAGCTCCTGGGCGCGGTGCGGCTGAAGCGCGCCCGAAGGATCGTGCAGCAGCACGCGCGAGGCACCCAGCTCCGGCAGCTTGCGCGCCTGCTCGACCAGCGCCTCGGTCTCGCCCGTGTAGCCCGAGCCGTAGACCAGCCCGGCGTCGAACTCCTTGCCCGCATCGGTGATCGCCTCGCCCGCCTCGCGGAGGTTCTCCAGGTCGTTCAGCGGGTCGTGGAGCCTGAAGACCTCGATCCCGCTCTCCGCGGCCGACGCGACAAAGCGGCGGACGAAGTCGCCTCCGACGGGCCGCGAGCCGACGAGGAACCGTCCGCGCAGCGCCATCGCGAGGGGGGTCTCCGTGCGCTCGTTCAGCGCGCGAATCCGCTCCCAAGGGCTCTCGACGCCGCGGCGGACGGCGGTGTCGAAGACCCCGCCTCCCGAGACTTCGAGGTACGCGAATCCGGCTTCGTCGAGCACCTCGGCGAGCCGGAGCAGATCGGCCGTCGGCATCCGCCCGGCAAGCGGCTCCTGGCCGAGCAGGCGGATCGTCGTATCGACGAGCACGGGCACGCGGGGAGCCTAGCGCTGCTACGCGCGGGAGATGTAGCGGCCTTCGCGGGGGTCGACCTTGATCCGGTCGCCCACGTTCACGAACAGCGGAACCTGCACGACGGCGCCGGTCTGAAGCGTCGCCGGCTTGGTGACGTTCGAGACGGTGTCGCCCCGGACCCCCGGCTCCGTCTCGGCCACCGCGACCTCGACCGATCCCGGCATCTGCACGCCGGCCGGCTTGCCGTCGACCCAGAGCATCTGCACCGAGCTGGACGGCTCGAGGTAGGGCAGCACGTCCGAGACCGAGTCGCGCGTCAGCGAGAACTGCTCGTAGGTCTCCGTGTCCATGAACACGACCTCGTCACCGGCGTCGTAGAGGTACTGCACCTCCTTGACCTCCGTGTGCACGCGCGGGAACTTCTCGCCGGCTCGGAACGTCTTGTCCACCACCGCGCCCGAGTCGAGGTTGCGCAGACGCGAGCGCACGAACGCGCCGCCCTTGCCGGGCTTGACGTGCTGGAACTCGAGAATGCGCCACACCGAGCCCTCGAGCTGGATGTGCATTCCGTTCCGGAACTGGTTGGTGCCGACCATCTCCGCCACGGGCGGCGGAGTCTAGTCGACGCTCACCAGGTCTTTGGTGAAGCCGGTCGTGATCTCCGGCCCGTCCTCGCGGACGATCACGAGATCCTCGATCCGGATGCCGCCGAGCCCTTCGAGGTAGATCCCCGGCTCGACCGTGACGACGTTCGCGGCGGCGAGGGTGTCGCCCGACTCCTTCGCCAGCCGTGGCGCCTCGTGCACGTCGAGGCCGACGCCGTGCCCCAGCCCGTGGCCGAACGCCTCGCCGAAGCCGGCTTCGTCGATCAGCCGGCGGGCTGCACCGTCCACGGCCACGCCGGTCGCCCCGGCGCGGACCGCCTCGAGCCCGGCGAGCTGGGCCTCGAGGCACACCGCATAGGCCTCCTGCAGCCGCTCCGGGAGCGAGCCCGTAGCGAACGTGCGCGTGCAGTCGGAGCAGTAGCCGTCCAGCCTCACGCCCGCGTCGACCACGATCGTCTCTCCGGCGCCGACCTTCCGGTCACTCGGGCGCGCGTGCGGCCGGGCGCTGTTCGGGCCCGACGCGACGATCGTCTCGAAGGCAGGCGCCTCTGCTCCGAGCTCGTGGAAGAGCTCGTCGAGGCGCCACGCGAGCTCGCGCTCCGTCCGTCCGGCGAAGCGCTCCTCGGCGAAACGGGCGTATGCCTCGCTCGTCAGCGACGCGGCCCTGCGAACGGCCTCGAGCTCCGCGTCGTCCTTGACCGCGCGCAGCTCCTCGACGAGACCGCGGCGAGGCACGAGCTCGACTCCGGCGCCCGAGAGCGTCTCCCAGCGACCGTAGGTCAGATCCTCGGCTTCGAATGCGATTCGGCCCTCCAGCAGCTCGCCGAGCGCCGCGTAGAGCGATCGCTTCGTCTCGACGAACTCCACCCCCTCGACCGCGCGGCCGAGCTCGGCGTAGCGGAAGTCGCTGAAGAGCCGTACATGGTCGGGCTCCACCACGAGCGCCGCGTTCGAGCTCTCGAAGCCGACGAGGTAGCGGACGTTCACGCGGTTCGAGACGAGCAGCGGCTCTTCCAGGCTCGCCTGGAGGCGCTCGACGCGGGTCATGCGGGATGCTCCGCCAGGAACTCCAAGGCCTCACGGTACCCCTCCGGGCCCTTGCCGACGATCCGGCACGCCGCGACGTCGGCGATCACCGAGTGGCTGCGCCAGTCCTCGCGTTCGTCGATGTTCGAGAGGTGCACCTCCACCACCGGTACCTCGAACAGCTCGAGCGCGTCGCGGATCGCGTAGCTGTAGTGCGTCCACGCCCCCGGGTTGACGACCACGCCGCCTGCCCAGTCGAACGCGTCGTGGCACCAGCCGACGTATTCGCCCTCGCTGTTGGTCTGCCGGCACTCCGCCTGGAGCTCGAGCTCGAGCGCCCAGCCGTAGATGCGCGTCTCGAGCTGGTTCAGGCTGATCCCGCCGTACAGCGCCGGGTCGCGCCGGTGGAGCACGTCGAGGTTGACGCCATTCAGGACTGCCACGCGCACGCGGTGACTCTAGTCGGCGATCAGCTCGTCGAGAGCGGCGCGGACGCGCTCGGGCGGCAGCTCGACGCCCGTGATCGGCTTTCCCGGGGCCTCGAGCAGAACGAGTCTGGGGTGTCCGTCGCGGGCCTTCTTGTCACGCGCGAGAGCTGCCCAGGCAGCTTCCCGGTCGACGCGGGCGGGGCGTGGCGAGAGCACCTCCTCGACCGTCGTGGTCTCGAGGCCGGACAGGCGCAGAGCCGCGAGGAGCCCGAGGGCGACCGCCTCGCCATGGCTCAGACGCTCGTACCCGGCAGCCGCCTCGAGCGCGTGGGCGAACGTGTGGCCGAGGTTGAGGATCGCCCGCTCTCCCCGCTCGTGGGGATCGCGCAGGCAGACCGCCGTCTTGAAGGCGGCGCAGCGCCGCACGAGCTGGAGCGGCGGCAGTTCCCAGAGCGGCTCGTTCGCCAGCAACCCCGTCTTGACGACTTCGGCCAGGCCCGCGCGCCGCTCGCGCTCCGGGAGCGTCTCGAGCAACAGCGGGTCGATCACGGTCCGGACCGGCCAGTGGAACGCTCCAATGAGGTTCTTGCCCTCGCGCAGGTTGACGGCGGTCTTGCCGCCGATCGCCGCGTCCACCTGGCCGACGAGGGTGGTCGGGACCGCGACCCAGCGGAGCCCGCGGAGGTAGGTGGCCGCAGCAAAGCCCGCGGAGTCGGTCGTGCAGCCGCCCCCGAACGCGACGATCGTGCCGTCGCGGTCGAGCCGGAGCTCGCGCCAGATCCGCTCGACCGCGCCCAGGCTCTTGGCGTCCTCGCCGCCCCGGAGTGCGTGTACCGGCGCCTCCAGCGGCGGCCGGTGGAGCCCGAGAACCGTTGCGTCCGCCAGGAGCTCGTGGTCACCGGGTGGGAGAAAGTCGCCGAGACGCGCGAGCGAGCCCTCCTCGACGTGGATCCCTCCGGCCGCGAGGACGATCTCGTCCGCATCGCCCGCGACCGCGTCTGCGGACTCCCGGTAGAGGGGCTGACGCCTCGCGTGCAGCGCCCGGAAGCTCCCCTCGTCGCGCGCGAGCGGACGATCGCTCCCGCCGGCCCGGTCCCAGGCGGTCGCGGCGTCGACGTCGATCAGCACCGTCAGCGCGTGCTCGCCGAGCGCGCGCCTGACCACTGGGGTCTCGACCGCCCCACCGCCGAGCGCGAGCACCGCAGGCATGCTGTGCCGCAAGGCCGCGAGCGTCTGCTCCGCCTCCACGGCACGGAAGCCCTCCTCGCCGAGAGTCTCGAACAGCTCCGGCACCGGCGCCTGCGCGGTTTGCTCGAGCTCGCGGTCGAGATCGACGAAACGGCGCTCGAGCCGCCGGGCGACCTCCGTGCCGAGGGTCGTCTTGCCTGCGCCCATGAAGCCGATCAGCGCGAGGTGGCGATCTAGCGCGTGCGCCACGGGATCCGCTCCACGTACGCCTTCCAGGCGCCCACGAAGTCGGCGAAGGAATCGCCCCCGAACTTCTCCCGGGCCGCACAGGCCAGCTCGAAGGCGACCGCGGCCTCGGCCACGACGGCCAGCGCCTCGACCGCGGCGACGTCGCTGCGCTCGACGAGCGCCTCTCCCGCCTCCCCCGTCTCGAGGTCGACCGAGCGGAGCGGCCGCATCAGCGTCGGCAACGGCTTCATCGCGGCCCGCGCGACCACCTCCTCGCCGTTGGAGATGCCGCCCTCGATCCCGCCGGCGAAGTTCGTCTCCCGGTAGAGCGCGCCCTGCTCGTCGGCGAGGATCTCGTCGTGCGCCTGCGAGCCGCGTCGCTCGGCGAGCTCGAAGCCGCTTCCGATCTCGACTCCTTTCACGGCCTGGATCCCCATCAGTGCGGCTGCGAGGCGCGCGTCGAGCCGCTCCTCCTTGCTCGCATACGAGCCCAGCCCCGGCGGAACCCCGCGCGCCACGACTTCGACGACGCCGCCGACGGTGTCGCGCTCGGCCCGAGCCTCGTCGATCCGCGCCTCGAGCTCCTGTGTCACGACCCGCCCCTCGACCTCGATCGCGATCCCGGCGAGCAGCGCCTTCGCGACGGCACCGGCGGCAACCGAGACCGCGGTCTGTCTCGCGCTTGCCCGCTCGAGCGCGTCACGCGCGTCCGCATGCCCGTACTTGAGCGTCCCGGCCAGGTCTGCGTGACCGGGGCGGGGCAGCGTGACCGGCTTCGAGCCTTTGCCGGCCGCCGCTCCTTCCGGCGGCCACGGGCTCATCCCCCACTCCCAGTTCGCGTGGTCGCGGTTGCGCACGACGAGCGCGAGCGGGGTGCCGAGCGTGCGCCCGTGCCGTAGGCCCGCCAGCACCTCGACAACGTCCTGTTCGAGCTTCTGACGCGGGCTGCGTCCGTAGCCCTGCTGACGTCGACCCAGGTCGGCGTCGATCGCCGAACGGTCGAGCATGAGGCCGGCCGGCAGCCCGGAGACGATCGCGACCAGCGCCGGCCCATGCGACTCGCCCGCGGTCGTGAGCCTCAGCGTCATGGCGCTAAGCCTAGGGCGGTGCGCATCGTCTCGAGCGGTGCCTCGACGCCCGTCCAGAGGCGAAACGACGCGGCGCCCTGGCGCACGAGACACTCGAGCCCGTCGACGACGAGCCGCGCACCGGCCTCGCGCGCCGCGCGAACGAGGGCCGTCGGGCTCCCGTCGGCGTTGTAGGCGAGGTCGACCACGGCGTGCTCCCGCCGAGGCTCGACCAGCAACTCGTCGCGCACCGGCGTCGCGTTCACGATCAGGTCGCAGCCGGAGGCATCCGGGGGCCACGCACCGCTGCGGGAGAACACGCGAACCTCGCCGGGGAGGGCCGGGAGCAGCGCGTGCGCCGCACCGCCGGAGCCGAGCAGGCAGACGGTACGCGCCTCGATCCCGGCCACGATCTCCTTGTCGGTGTTGAAGCCGACGATGCGGCCGTCGCGGAAGACGAGGGTGTTGACCGATTCGCCCTCGGCCTCGTCGCAGAGAGCCGCGACCGCCAGCTTGTGCGGAATCGTGACGTTCGCGCCCGCGTAACCGCCCGCGACCAGCCCCTCGACCGCCGCTTCCAGCCGGCCAGGCTCGACGTCGAGCGGGACGTACGCCCAGTCGAGCGCCCGGGCGGCGAAGGCCGCGTTGTGCATCCGCGGCGAGAGCGAGCCGGCGACCGGGTGCCCGAGCAGCGCGACCAGCTTCGTGGCGCCGTCGATCACTGGTAGCCGTGCGCGGCCTTGTAGCGGTCGAACTCGGCCGCGCTTGCCGTGAAGAAGTGGTGTTTCTTGTCCGGCTTGCGCACGAAGTAGAGGTAGTCGACGTGGCTCGGGTGGGCGGCGGCCTGGAGCGAGGCCAGCCCGGGGTTTGCGATCGGGGTCGGTGGCAGACCCGGGAGCCGGCGTGTGTTGTAGGGGTTGTGGCTGTCGATCTGGGACTGCCTGATCGACTCGGTGGGCGGGATATGGAACCCATAGCGCAGCGTCGCGTCGATCCCCAGCGGCATCCGCTCGTGGAGGCGGTTGTAGATCACCGCAGAGACGAGCTGCCGCTCCTCGGGCGCGAAGGTCTCCTTCTCGACCATCGAGGCGATGATCAGCACGTCGTAGGGCGTCAGGTTCTTCGAGCGCGCGTAGCGCAGGTTCAGCTTCGCCCAGTTGCTCCGGAAAGCGTCGAGCTGCTCTGCCGCCAGTTGCGCCGAGGTCGTTCGCGGCACGAAGTCGTACGTGGCAGGGAACAGGAAGCCCTCGAGCGGCAGCGGCCGCGACCCGAACCCGGGCTCCCTGCGGGGCCCGCTCGTCGCCGCGCGGTACGCACGCGCGGAGATGCGCACCCGCTTTCCCCGCTCCCGCCGTGCGATCTTCCGCACCGCGTCGACGCGCTGTGCCATCTGCTCGCGCGTGAAGCCTTCGGGGAAGACGACGCGGAACGGCTTCGGCGCGACCACCGCCGCGGTGGTCGGCTTCGGCTCGCCCCCGCCGCCCCCACTACTGACGCTGGCGACCACGAACCATGCGATCGCGAAGCCCGCGACGAGCACTGCGAGCGCGATGAGCCGGCGGCGGTAGACGACGGACTTCGGCGTCGGAGGTCGCCGGGGCGGCCGCGCCCGCGGCGGCATCACCCCCGGGCGGCGCTCGACCACTCGAGGTAGCTCGACAGCAGATGAGCGGCCGCTCGCGCGTCCTCGGGAGCCTCGTCGGATCCCGTGCTCGCGGCCAGGCTGGTGGTGAAGCGCTCGTCGTAGCTCTCGACGGGGACCTCGACGACCTGCCTCAGCGCCTCGACGAACGCCTCCGTCTCCTGCGCCTGAGCCCCGCGCTGGCCCCTGAGAGTCAGGGGGAGGCCGACGACGACGCGCTCGGCGCCTTGCGCCCGCACGAGCTCGGCGATCCGCGCGAGCCCGGGCTCGGACGCGGCGCGCTCGACCACCGCGAGCGGCCTCGCGATGGTTCCGGTCGGATCGGAGACGGCCACGCCGGTGCGGGCCGAGCCGTAGTCGAGAGCAACCACCTTCACGCGAGCGCGCTGAGGAGCGCCTCCTCCGCCTTGGCGAGTGCGTCACCGAGCTTCTCCGGGTCGCGTCCGCCGGCGCGGGCCATCGTGGGCCTCCCGCCTCCGCCGCCGCCGACCTCGGCCGCAGCCGCGCGGATCACCTCGACCGCGTCGAGCCGCCCCTCGAGCGAGCGGTCGAAGTTGGCGACCAGGTGCACCCGGCCGTCCTCGGCCGACCCCAGCACGACCGCGGCCGGCGCCCGCTCCTGCTTGATCCGGTCGGACTCGGCGAGCAGCACCTCGACATCTACGCCACTCACCCGCCCGACGAAGACGTTGACGCCGCCGAGCTCCTCTTCGCGCGTCGTCTCGATCTGCACGTCGACCGGCTTCGCCCGGCGCGGCCCTTCCTTGCGGGCCCGCTCCAGCTCACCGCGGAGCTCGTCCGCCTCTTCCGCGCGGCCACGCAGCAGAGCGTAGGCCTCACCGGAGGTGACGGCCTCGATGCGGCGTGTGCCCGACCCAATCGAGCTCTCGGAAGTGATCACGAACGGCCCGATCTCCGCGGTCGCCCGCACGTGGGTGCCGCCGCAGAGCTCGCGCGAGTAGCCGGCGATGTCCACCACCCGCACCTCGTCGCCGTACTTCTCGCCGAAGAGCATCATCGCGCCCAGCCGTCGCGCCTCCTCGATCGGCACGATGTACGCGCGGACTGGCAGGTTCTCGAAGACGGCCTCGTTGACGCGCCGTTCCACCTCGGAGCGCTCCTCCTCCGTAAGCGCCTGGGGGTGCGCGAAGTCGAAGCGGAGCTTGTCCGGCCGGACCGCGGAGCCGGCCTGCCGGGCATGCTCGCCGAGCACCTCCTGCAGCGCCTTGTGGAGGAGGTGGGTGGCCGTGTGGTTTGCCATCGTCGGGAACCGCACCGCCCATGGCACGACGGCCCGGACCCGCATCCCGTCGCCGAAGCCATCGCCCTCGAAGGTCAGGACCTGGTCGTCGCCTGGCAATCGCGTGGCCGAGACCAGCTCGGCCCGCGCGCCGGTCTCCTCGTTCTCGATGAAGCCCGCGTCGGAGACCTGGCCACCGCCCTCCGCGTAGAAGGGCGACTGCTCGAGCTTCGCCTGGAAGCGGCCGTCGCCGAGATCCTCGTAGGCGACGATCGCCGTCAGCGCCTCGATCTTCTCGTAGCCGACGAAGTCGCTGCGCGCCTCGGCCTGCAGCCGCACGTCGATCTCCGCCGGCCCCGTCTTGCGTGAGCGCGCGCGCTGCTGCTCCATCAGCTCGCGAAAGCCGTCCTCGTCGACGGGCAGACCGCGTTCCCGCGCCAGCTCCTGCGTCAGCTCGAGCGGGAAACCGTAGGTGTCGTGGAGCCGAAACGCCTCCTCTCCGGAGATCTCGCCGGCCGTTGCGACCTCCTCGAAGAGCGTCAGCCCGCGCGCGAGAGTCATCGAGAACCGGTCCTCCTCGTCGCTCAGAACGCGCGCGATCTTCTCGCGCGTCTGCCGAAGCTCCGGATACGCGTCACCCGCCTGCTTGACTACGACCTCGGCCAGGCCCGCGAGAAACGGCGTCTCGAGGCCGATCCGCCCGGCCTGGAGAACCGCGCGGCGGATGACCCGGCGCATCACATAGCCACGTCCCTCGTTCGACGGCTCGACCCCGTCGGCCGCCAGGAAGGTCATTCCGCGCCCGTGGTCGGCGAGGATCCGATGCGCCTTGGTCGCCTGGTCGCTCTCGCCGTAGGCGACGCCCGACTGCTCCGCGATCCAGTCCATGATCGCCTGGTAGCCGTCGGTGTCGTAGACGGAGTCCACGTTCTGCAGGATCCGGGCGGCGCGCTCGAGCCCCATCCCGGTGTCGATGTTCTGCTCGGGCAGCGGAGTCAGCGAGCCGTCCTGGTGGAGCTCGAACTCCATGAACACGAGGTTCCAGAACTCGAGGAACCGCTCGCAGTCGCAGCCGGGCGCACATTCGGCCCGCCCGCACCCGACCTCCTCGCCCCAGTCGAAGAACATCTCCGAGTCAGGGCCGCACGGCCCTGGGCCGCCGACCGACCAGAAGTTGTCGGCGCGCGGCAGCCGCACGATCCGCTCCGGAGGCATGCCGATCTTCTCCCAGGCCCCGATCGCGACCTCGTCCTCGTCGAGCTTCAGCTCGGGGTCGCCGGCGAAGACCGTCACCCAGATGCGGTCGAAGTCGAGCTTCATGTGCTCGAACATGAACTCCCAGGCGAGCTCGATCGCGCCCTCCTTGAAGTACTGGCCGAACGAGAAGTTCCCGAGCATCTCGAAGAACGTGAGGTGGTAGCCGTCGAGCCCGACCTCGTCGATGTCCGGGGTCCGGAACACCTTCTGCACCGTCGTCAGCAACGGCGCCGGCGGCTCGTCGAGCCCGAGGAAGTACGGCATCAGCGGCTGCATTCCCGCCGAGACCAGCAGCGTCGAGCGGTCGTCCGCCCGCGGGATCAGCGGAGCCGAGGGCCGGAAGACGTGGCCCTTGGACTCGAAGAAATCGCGGTAGCCCGCCCGCAGTTCGGCAGTCGTTCGCACGGAGGTGATTCTAGGTGCGGCTCAGCGGCTCGCAGCCCTACGCTTGGGCTCGGCCGGCTCGTCGCTCGCGATCTCCTCGCGGATCTTCTCGAGCGACCGTCGGATCAGGCGCGACACGTGCATCTGCGAGATCCCGACCTGCTGGGCGATCTGCGACTGCGTGAGCCCCTCGAAGAAGCGCAGGTGCAGGATCTTCCGCTCGCGCTCGTCGAGCACGCGGAGCCCCGGCTCGAGCACCGCCCGGTCCTCCGAGACCTCGTACTGGTGCTCCTCGGTGCCGAGAGACTCGAGCGGATCGAGCTCTCCGTCCTCGTCGCCGCCGGAGCCCCCCGAGAGCGAGAGCGAGCTGTAGGCGCGCCCGCTCTCGAGCGCCTCGAGCACCTCCTCGTCCGTGACGCCCGCGGCCTTGGCGAGCTCGGCGATCGTTGGCGAGCGGCCAAGCTGGACGGTCTGCTCCTCGAGGAGCCGCGACAGCTGGATGTTCAGCTCCTGCAGGCCGCGGGGGACGCGCACCGCCCAGCCGCGGTCGCGGAAGTGGCGCTTGATCTCGCCGATGATGTTCGGCGTCGCGTAGGTCGTCAGCTCGACTCCCCGGTTGACGTCGAAGCGGTCGATCGCCTTGATCAATCCGATCGCGCCGATCTGGACGAGGTCCTCGAGCTGCTCACCCCGGTACGAGTAGCGCCGCGCGAGCGAGCGCACGAGCGACATGTACTGCTCGATCAGCTGCTCGCGGGCGCTGACGTCGCCCTCTTCGTGATACCGGCGCAGCAGGGCCTTGTCGCTCTCGCGCGTCACGAGGGCGGCTCCTGTCGCTCGACGTGCTTGGTCAACTGGATCCAGCCGTCGCCGTCGAGACCGTAGTCGTCGACGACGGTGTCGAGCACGCGGCGCAAGGTCACGGCGTCTCCCGGATCTCGCTCCAGCTCGGCACGCAGACGGTCGGAGGCGAAGGGGCCGACGCTCGTCACGATCGCCTCGCCCGTCAGGTGCAGCCTCACGGTCACCTCCCCGTCCGTCGCCGCCCGCTCCAGCACGGCATTGAGCGCGGTCTCGAGGTCGTCGAGGTTCTCGAAGCTGAGGTTGAGGCGTGCGGCGACGCCGCCCAAGACGAGGTGCGCGACCTCGTGGAAGGACGCGTCTCGGGGAATCGTCAGTGTGATCTCGTCGCCGGTCATGCGCCCGTGGGTTCAAACGCTCCTGGGGCGCGTAAGGATTCGGCAGGATCCGAGACGATCGTTCCGGCACCGACGATCACGTCTTCTTCGTAGAGCACCGCGGCCTGCCCGGAGGCCACCCCGTGGGCCGGCGCGTCGAGCCGGAGGCGGAATCCGCCGTCCGTCGGAGTCACGTCGGCCCCGACGCCCGGAGAGCGGTAGCGGAGCTTCGCCTCCGCGCGGTCGACCGGGAGGTGCAGCCGTCCACGAGCATGAACCTCC
>Ga0207675_100001478_pt1 | contig 23601 bp, 23 predicted proteins | sample KBSSwiS42_FD_184305 | JGI IMG/M metagenome (GOLD analysis project Ga0207675, IMG submission 184305) | Switchgrass rhizosphere microbial communities from Kellogg Biological Station, Michigan, USA - KBS Switchgrass S4-2 (SPAdes) (version 2) | ecosystem: Host-associated > Plants > Roots >...
CTGGCTGCCGCGCTGGCGCGACCTGTTGACCTGTCTACGACGAATGGAAGATCGTGGCGAAGTCCGCGGCGGCCGCTTCATCACCGGCTTCTCCGGCGAACAGTTCGCTCTGCCCGAAGCCCTGGCTCCCCTGCGCGAAGCCCGCCGCAGGCCCGAGAACGGCGAAATGATCTCCCTGTCCGGCGCCGACCCCTTGAACCTGGTCGGCATCATCACTCCCGGCGCGAAGCTGCCTGCGCTGACCGGCAATCGCGTCCTCTATCGCGACGGCCTGCCGATCGCACTCTACGCCGGCGGCGAAGTGAAATTCCTGGAAGAGCTGGAACCCCAGGCCGAATGGGAATCCCGCAACGCCCTGCTGCGCCGGCAGGTGCCGGCGTTGTTGTCGGATCTGGCGTAAAGACCCAATTTTGTGCCCTTCAGCGGTCGCCAGAAAGCTCTACCATGCTTCGACGGGGCCTTGGTTTTGGCATTCACGAGTCCGGTGGTACAGTCTGTTGATGAAGCCCGTCCGCCTTTCTGACCTTCTCGAACTGCCCGTCGCGGAGCGACTGAAGCTCATTGAGGCCATTTGGGACAGCATTGCCGAGGCGCCGGACGGAGTTCACCTCACTGAAGCGCAGCGCGCCGAGTTAGAGCGGCGGCTGGCTGACTATCACGCGGATCCTGATGCCGGATCGCCATGGCAGGATGTGAAGGCGAGGATACTTGGCAGGAGTTAAGTTTGCGATTGATCGTCCGCACGGATGCGGAGCTCGATATCACGGAAGGATTCGATTGGTACGAAGGACAGCAAACGGGCCTGGGTCACGCGTTTTTCGCTGAGATATCTTCTGTCCTAATCGCCGTGGAGAAGGAGCCTCTGCGCTTTCCAGTCGCGCTTCACCCGGTGCGCCGTGCCATGGCGCAGCGATTTACCTAGGGAATTTTCTTCATTGTCGGTCACGACACGATTTCGGTCATCGCGGCAATACACCTGGCACGGGATCCACATCGCTGGCATCGGCGTGCCAAGTAAAACTATCGCTTCGACTGCAACGCTCCAAATCCCGGCGGCACTTCCCGATGCCTGCTCGCTGCTTCGTAGGCTGAAGCAATCTTCACCAAGGTTGGCTCGCTGAAGGGTTTGCCCATGAAGTCGATGCCCACCGGAAGTTTCGCCTGCACCGGGCCGACGAGTTTGGGTTCTTTGGAGCCCGGCTCCGAGACGCGATCGTAGACAGCAGTGGTGAAGCCGGCAGGCACCGTGATCGTGGGGAAGCCGTTCTGGCCTAGCAGCGTCCAGGCGTTCGCCGGGCGGCCGTTGACGGTGGGCTCGTTCGGAGCGCCGAGCTTGGGTGTCGGAATGTTGCCGGTGGGGTACGTCAGCGCATCCACTTTGAGTTCGGCCATGCATTGCAGGCCGATCTGCTGGAGCGCGTAGCGTGTCTGCAGGCGGGTGGCAACATCGAGCGTCAGTTCCTTGTTGGCGTCGTCGAGCGTCTTCTTCTTGTCCATGTAGCCCTCGGCGGGCGTATAGAAGTTCGCTTTGGCGATCAGGTCCGCGACGGTGTGGATGTTCGCATCGCCGCGATCGCGCAGATAGCGCTCCATCATGTAACGGCGCTCGCCCGTCGTCGGCATGGGACCGAGACCGCGAATCGAAAGCCCTTCGGGAAAGGCCGAATCGTCGAAGTACAGATCGACCAGCTTGGGAACATGGTCCGCCGTGGGTTTGCCGGTCGCGTCGACCGGGAACAGTTTGGGAAACTGCTTCACGAAGCCCGAGTTGTAGACATGCGGCGTGTACTTCTTCAGGCAGCTTTGAAAGAGCGCACCACCGGCACCCGGATCGACGAGCGTAGCGCCGAGCTTGCGCAGTACGGCAAGTTCGCGGTCGATGATGTCGATGCTTTCTTCGTCGGCCTTGGTGAACAGCGGCTTGTCCATGTATTCGCGCACGACGCCGATGCGCATGCCGGCGAGCGGCTGCGATGATTGCGATTCGGCGACGTAGCTGTAGTAGGGCTTCGGCGGCAGGCGATCGATACCGAAAGCAGTCAGCTCGTCCTTGGGATCGTAGCCCGCGATGACATCGAGCACGCGCGCCGCATCTTCTACGTTGCGGCAAATGGGACCGACGCGATCGTTCATGAACGACGCGAAGATCATGCCGCTACGGCTGACGAGTTCCTGCGTGGGCGAGATACCCACGGTGTTGTTGTTCTTCGCCGGACTGCGAATCGACGGGCCGGATTCCTCGGCGATGGCGCACGTCACCATGTTTGCGGCCACGGAAGAACCTGAGCCGCCGCTCGAACCACCGGGACTGCGCTCTGTATCGTAGGGATTGCAGAACGTGCCGCCGAAGGAACTGCGGTATCCCGCCGCGTACTCGCCCATATTCGCTTTGCCAATGATGATCGCGCCCGCCTGCCGCAGCTTGGTCGCGAACGTCGAGTCGTGCGGCGGACGATCGTTGGCATAGAACGCATCGGCGCCCGATGTCGTACGCATATCGAACGTGTCGTACTGGTCCTTGATCGCGATGACCGCACCCTGCAGCGGCCCGACCAGCTTGCCGGTGGCCGCGAACTGCTTGTCCTGCTCTATGGCGACTTCGAGCGCATCCGGCATGCTCGCATCGGCATCGACCTTATCCGTCATGCTGCGCGCCTTGCGGTCGTCGAAGCCCAGCTTCTTACGAGTCGCGGGACGCAGATTGAGCGTCGACAATGCATTGATCTGTCCGGCATTCGCGATCGGCGTGACCTTGCCGAGAACGCCTTCCGGCTCCTTCACGCAGCGCCCGTTATACGCCTTGATGCGTGCCAGGTAGTCGCGCACCAGCTGTTCCGTCGTGATCTGCTTGCTCGTTATCGCCTTCTGGATGGCAACGATATTCGTCTCCATCAGGTCGAACTTGCCGTCACTTGCGGCCAGCGCCGCCGGCATGACGGCAGCAGCGATCGTTGCTGCGAGAACTCGAACGGGACCGGAGGAGAAACGCATGCGGACCACGCATTGATAGTAGTAGTCCGGCTAAGACGGGCGGTGGTGGCTTGACCCCACGTTGGGTCGGCGTCGCGCGTTGGAAAAGATATGTCCCGCTGAGCACGCGGGAACAACAGGGTCGGAGAGTTCGAATTCCGGCCCTTCTGTTTTTTCTGCTCAGCGTTCTCCGCGTTCTCCGCGCGCCATATTCCTGAAGCCCTTTCAGTTGGCACTGCCGGCTATCGCCATCATGAGACTCTCCGGTACTCGCCAGCGCTGCGGCAACGATCAGCGGTCGAAAGATACAGGCACGCGGAGAACGCGGGGAACGCGGAGCAGAAAGACACAGGGCCAGAGTCGGATTGCTGATCCGACCCTAAGCTATTTTTTCTCTGTGAGCTGTGCGTGCTCAGCGAGAGAATTCTTCTTCAGATGCCGATCCAAAAAATCGATGCCCTTCTCCGCCGGGGCGTCGATCCAGAACGTCGAGATGTGTTCGAGGCCGCGGACCAGGTAGAGTTCGGCGGGGATGTGGGCTTGGTTGAGGGCGTCGTACATCACCTCCGCGTTCCTGACGGCGACGGTGAAGTCGAACGTGCCGTGATACAGGAAGGTCGGTGGATCGTCGGGTGTCAGGACGGTCATGGGTGAGGCGTCGCCCCACAGGTCGGGATCCTGAGTGAGCGACACGCCCATCAAGCCGTTCACCAGTTCGCCGTTGGGATAGAAGCGCAGGTCCACCGGCGTGCCGCCGCCGATCACGGCTTGCACGCGGCTGCCGGCGACGAACTGGCGGTCGCCGGGGCCCGTCATGGCGAGCAAGGTGGCGAGATGAGCGCCGGCCGAGTAACCCCATGCAGCGATACTGTCGGGACGGATATTCTGTTTGGCTGCATTCGTGCGCAGCCAGATCACCGCCTGCTGCACATCGTGGAGTTGTGCCGGAAACCTGGCGGTCGGCACGAGTCGATACGAAATGTTCATGACTACGTAACCGCGCGCCGCGGCCATTTCGCAATATCGGTCCATGTCGGAGCGAGTGCGGCCATTCCAGCCTCCACCATGAATCATTACGATGGCGGGAAACGGACCGCGTCCGGCGGGCGTGTAGATATCCGACGTCAGCCGCGCCGGCCAGTCTGCCGGCGTATAGACGATGTCTTTGGCGACGGTGAATGCAACAGGCGGCGACTTCGCGGGCTTCGCACCTGCGGGCTGGCCCTGGTGAGAAGCACACGCGGACAGCAGTGCAGCGCAGGCGAGAAAAATGTATCGCTTCATGGACGACGAAACTTTATCCAGGGTCTGAAGTTATCCGCGCGGCCGTTGCACCAACGTCAGCTGCGGCCATTTTCCGTACGTCAACCCTCGCCATACCCATTCTGCCGGTCCGTAGCGGAAGCGTGACAGCCACCAGCGGCTGAACAGCATCTGGGTTGCGTAGGCGACGACGATCATCACGAACACTTCAGTTGCACCGATGCGCCCCGCGAGATCGAGACCCGGCCCGACGCCGAACATCACCACCGCATAGAACAGGCTCTGACCGAAGTAGTTCGTCAAAGCCATACGTCCGGACCACGCGAATGGAGTCAGCAGCCGCCGTCCCAGGGTCGTGTGCAATCCGACGACAATGGCGCAGACATAGCCCGTCGCGAGCAGCGGCACGGCAAACAGATGCAGTGTCCTGCCGACGAACAGCCAATGCTCCCATCGCAACATCGGACTGGTCGCCGCATACGCACCGGTCGGGCCGTCGTCGGTCGGGCTATAGCCAGTCGCGTTATAGCCGGACTGGGCATACGCGAAGATCAACTGCGAAATCGCGCCGACGATCAGACCTAGCGGCAACGTCATCCACATCGTGCGCTTGAATCCTGGGAGATAGTCCGCTGCGCGCTGGATCCATCCATGCCTCCCGACCCACGCACCCACCATGAATCGTCCCAACACATAGAGCAGCCAACCGACGATCGAAGCGTTCAGCAGGTAGTCCACCAGGTTGAGCCGGGCGAACTCATGGAACAGGCCAACGTAATCTCCCGCGGCCGACAGTCCTTGCCGCACGATCACTGCACTGTCCGAATACGGACTCGGATAGCCATGCCATGAATTCAGGCCGGCGAATTCGGCGAGGCCGTCCTGCGCGATGCGGCCGAACAATGCGAGGACAATGCCGCCGACGAGCAACGTGCGTGTTGTCACTTTGCGCAGCGCCAGCAGGAAGAATCCCGCCATCGCGTACAGGTGCAGGATGTCCCACATCCAGATGAATACGATGTGCGTGATCCCCATGAGCAGCAAAAAGCCCAAGCGGCGGCGATAGAGGCGTGCGAAATCGGCGCCGCGAGCTTCGATGCGCTCCATCTGCAGATAGAAGCCCAGGCCGAACAGGAACGCGAACAGCGTGTTGGCCTTGTCGAGGAACAGCCAGTTGATGACTTCCAGCGAGATGCGGTCGATGTGCGCTGTCGGCAGCGACTCCAGCTGGATGCTGGTCGACATCACTTCCGCTTCCGTCAGCCCGATCATGTTCATCAGGAATACGCCGAACAGCGCGACTCCACGCAACACATCGAGTTCACGGACACGTTGCTCTGCACCGATCGGCGCTACTGCGTTGCTGGCGACGGCAACCCCATCCACCGGTGCGGCGATATCGCTCGACGCGCTCATGCTTTGCTCCGGGTCAATAGCCAGATCCCCGACATGACCAGCACGGTACCGACGATCATCCATCCCGTCAGCGGTTCATCGAGCAGCAGTACGCTCAACAGGATGGTAGAGATCGGCCCAACCATCCCTGCTTGCGATGCCACAGCGGCGCCGACGCGCTCGACTGCGAACATGACCAGCAGCACCGGGCAGAATGTGCACACGACAGCGTTGAGAATGCCCAGCCAGATCACTTGCGGCGCAACGGCCATCGCCGACAGTGGACGCAACAACAAGAACTGGGCGATACACAGGATGCACGCAATACCGGTCGCCGCTCCAGTCAGCCGCATCACGCCGATTCGTTTCACGGCTTCGCCGCTGAACACCAGGTACAACGCATAGCAAATAGCGCTGGCAAATACCAGCGCGGCTCCCAGAATCGTGTCATCCCCACCCACACTCGCATCGTGACCAAACACCACGACCACGCCGAGATAACTCACGGCCAGCGCAACGCCTTGCGAACGCGTGATCTTGCGCTTGAACAGCAACCAGCCGACACCGATCACCACGGTTGGATTGAGATAGAGGATCAGGCGCTCGAGACTCGCGCCGATGTACTGCAGCCCGGCGAAATCCAAAAAGCTCGAAAGGTAGTAACCGCAGAAGCCTAGCGCTGCCAACATGCGCCAATCGCGGAATGTGAGCGGCGGTTTGCCGCGCCCCGACCACCAGGACAGTGCTGCGAATATCGGCAATGCGAACAGCATGCGATACATGATCACCGTCACCGCATCGACGTGATATCGATACGACAGTTTGACGATGATGGCTTTGCCGGAGAATGCGATGGCGCCCGCTGCCGCCATGAGCACGCCAGGCCAGACGGAACGCTGAGTGGCTGTCATGCAGTGCTTTTTGCCAACGCCGTTCTCAGCAGGATCCAGCGGAACAGGTAGTAGCACAGGACGATGGCGATGGGCCCGATCACGATCCAGCCGATGACGGCATGCACGATCGCACTCCATAACGTCACCACGGCATGCACCACGCCTTGCGCGAGCAAGGCCATGCCTTCGCCGATCGTCAGCGGTTGCGGCTCCGCACGCACTACATGTTCGCCCACGCGCACGAAAGGAATGATGAGCAGGAGTTGTACGGGCGTCATCGCGTAGTGCACGGTGTGAACCGCAACCAGGTTCAATCGCATGAGGGCGGCGGCGGCCGTGCACAGCACTGTGGTCGTTCCCATCACGGGAAAGATGCCGACGATCAGGCCGATCGCGATGCTCATGGCCAGCTTCTCCGGCGTGACTCCCTGGATCAGGAGCGCACGCAACGGAGCGACGATTCGTCGACGGAAGAACTCACGCATGGAGCGGATGACTTGGCAGGGCCGGGCGCCCTACGCGATATTCAACCGCAACTGGGGGAAAAATTCCGCGAAATCGGCGGCCAGCGCCGCTTCGTTGGCCAGCAACGCCGGGATGCTCCGTTCCAGCGCGAACTGCCGGCGCCATCGCTGGGTGAGCCGCATGGACAGCCGGCGCAGTGACTGTTCGACTCCCGCGATGCTGCGATACTGACCGAGCAGGTCGTGACGAACCAGTCTGTCGACAAGCAGTTGCGCCGGTTCCGGCAAGGGCAAGGTGCACGCCCGTGCATCCGCATAGAACCGCGATGTGAATTCATCCAATGGCTCGGCGGAGTAAGCGCTCCACTGCGTCGCCAGGAAATAGTCGTAGAACACATCCATCAGCACGCCGCTGAAGCGGCGATGCTCGGGACCGAGCCGCAGGCGGCTGCGACGCACGACCGGATGAGCGTCGGTGAACGAGTCGATTGCCTTGTGCCGCTGCGTTCCAAGAACGAATCGCGGACTCATGATTGCGAGGTCTGGACCGCGCACCACATCCGCCAGCAAGTTACCGAGCCGGAACTCTATGTCGTTGTCGGAAAGGAAGACGTGCGCTAGCCAGTTCATCGCAGCAAGAATGCGCGCTGGCGAGCGTCGCGGCAAATCCTGAGTTCGGGGATCTCCATCTTCGAGCGAAGCGATCTGAAGATGGAGATGGGGACGCACGTCGCTGCCGCGACGAGTGTCCCGGCTCTCAGGCGGCGATCGACAGCGACTGCGTTGCCGAACTGTTTGCCGTCGTCGAGTTCACAGCAGTACTGCTGCAACAGCGATGCGAGCATGCGGCCGAGACGCGGTTAACATTTTGTGTCGATGCGTACAGGGAATGCCGCACGGATTCGCTTTTAACGCGACGTAGTTTCTTGGCGCGACGTAGATTCGTCCGCTGCCGTATCGGCATCGTCGCGCAGTTCGTAGTCGCCGCGCTGGAGCGCCGTAAGTATTTCCCGAGCCCGATCGAGTTCGCAGGCTGGAACCTGCACGCGCACACCGCCGATCGCGTTGGAATAAAACCAGTCCATGGCCACCAGGTGTTCGTCGGCGATACTCGCCAGCAATCTTTCTGCCTCGAGCCGGGCACGCAGGATGTGGGCTTCCCAGACTTCGGTGACTCGCTCGACGGTCACCAGCTCGCGCCCGTCGGGCAACTGCTCCTCGTCCAATCCATCGAGGGCGTCCTCGAGGGCGGCTGCGCCGAGATGTCCGGCTGTGATCTCCACGTCAGATGCTCCGCCAGATACGTGTGCCGACGAAGCCCATGAAGACCACGGATGCGATCAAAGTCGTCACTCGTAACCACGGCGCACGCCTGCTGCCTGCTCCATCGATAGCCAGCAATCCAAGGGCGAGCGAACCGAATGCGTGCGTGGCGGCGGCAAACGTATGGTGGGAATCCAGTTCGACCATCGCGAAGGCCAGCGAAGCCAGCGCCGCCAGGCTGACGAGGGCTGCACGCGAAGAATCGCTGATCGTGACCATGCTCGAGAAAGCCTCGGTGGATCGGGCGGACGGCCACGGGTCAGCCGGCGTGGATTCCGGGCTGGCGAGAGGTCGGACGGCTAACATGATGCCTCGCGGACCTTTCGCACGCCACCTTCCGTTATTTTCGTGCTGCGCTGTCGGTTGGCGCTGTGTCTGCACGTCCTCAGGATTCATAATGATCAGAGGCAGTTGAGCGGAGTAACAATGTTGCGACCAGGTGCTGCATGAACGACCTGCCGTGGATCGATGCGGCGCTGACTGCCGCCCGACCTCACGTGTTAGGCGCGCTGCTGCGCTATTTTCGCGACCTCGATACGGCGGAAGAAGCGTTTCAGGAAGCCTGCCTGCGGGCACTGAGTCGCTGGCCAGTCAACGGTCCGCCGCGCGATCCGGCCGCCTGGCTCATCTTCGTGGGCAGGAATTTCACTCTCGATGAGCTCAGACGCCGCAACAAGCAGGAAGTGTTGCCCGCCGACGAGCTGCTGGCCGAGACCGAGGACGAAGCACAACCCGACCTCGCCGAGCGCCTCGACAGTTCCCACTACCGGGACGATGTGCTGCGATTGCTGTTCATCTGCTGCCACCCGGACCTGCCTGCGACTCAACAAATCGCACTGGCACTACGCATCGTTTCCGGACTCACGGTCGCCGAAATCGCCCGGGCGTTCCTCATCAGCGAAAGCGCCATGGAGCAACGCATTACGCGAGCGAAGCGGCGCGTGACCGAAGCAGATGTGCCGTTCGAAACGCCCGGAGCGCCCGAGCGGGCGCAGCGCCTGAACACCGTCGCCGCGATGATCTATCTGCTGTTCAACGAAGGGTATTCGGCAAGCGGCGGAGCCGTGCACGTTCGCGTGCCGTTGTGTGAGGAAGCGATTCGCCTGGCCCGCCTGTTGCTGAGCCTGTTTCCGGGCAACGCCGAGATCATGGGGCTGACTGCATTGTTACTGCTGCAGCATGCACGGTCGCCGGCGCGGCTCGATACCGATAACGCCATCGTCCTGCTCGAGGACCAGGATCGCGGCCGCTGGAATCGAGGCATGATCGCCGAAGGACTGGCGCTGATGGACAAGGCGTTGCGCCATCGTGACGTCGGGCCCTATCAGATGCAGGCTGCGCTTGCCTCGGTGCATGCCCGTGCAGCGCGAGCTGAAGATACCGACTGGGCGGAGATAGATCGGCTGTACGCGATTCTCGAAGCACTCCAGCCTTCACCGGTAGTCACTCTGAATCGCGCCGTCGCGGTAGCGAAACTCAAGGGCCCGGCGGCGGCGCTCGACATGATCGAACCCCTGGCCGACAAGCTGCACGGCTACTTTCATTTCTTCGGCGTGAAGGGCGCCTGGCTGGCCCAGCTGGGGCGCTTCGAAGAAGCGCGCGCGGCGTTCGATCGAGCGATTGCCCTTGCGAATACGGCTGCGGAGGCTTCGCACATTCGTATGCACCTGGATCGGTTGCTCGCCAAGGTTCGCTAGCGCTAGCCGCGATTTCTTCGCCATCGCGTGTCGGAACCGGACCGGGCCGTTCGTCTATTAGATAGGGAGCAGCCAACCGAGGAGGCGCCATGTTCACCGCCCCATTATCGAAGAGACTCGAACCGCAACGCATCGAAGCCAGCGGAGCGCTCACGATTGCCGGCTTCAGCGAACGTTACGGAGCGGACGGTCCGGAGAAGATACCCGCCCAGTGGGCGCGATTCGCGCCGCACATCGGCCACATTGCAGGCCAGAAGGGCAATGTGACCTATGGAGTGTGCATCGGGTCCGAGGACAGCGACCGATTCCAGTACCTGGCCGGTGTGGAAGTCAGCGATGCCACGCGTGTCGGTAAGGACCTGACCGTCGTCACTTTGCCGCCGCGTAGCTATGCCGTGTTCTTCCATGGCGGCCACATCTCCACGTTGCACAGTTTTTGCGTACGGATCTGGTCGACCTGGGCGCAGCGCACGCCTGCCGCAAAAGCACCGTACTTCGAACGCTACGACGAGAGGTTCGATCCGCGCACCGGCAATGGAGGCGTCGAGATATGGATACCGCTCGCGAAGTGATGGATCGCCGCGCTAGCTCGGACTATGGCCGCCGCTATGTGGGGGCCGCGAGTTGGGTGTTACCGGGCGCCACCCTCGCCCTCATTCCGAAATGCCCGATGTGCCTGGCAGCGTATATCGCGATGTTCAGCGGTGTCGCGCTGCCGTTCTCCACAGCCGCGATCTTGCGCTGGACGTTGATCGCGATCTGCGCAGGGGCGCTGGCCTACCTGGGCCTGCGGAAACTACAGCGTTTCAATCGATCTCGAGCGCAATGCCGAGTTCGGCGAGCCGGGGCAGCGACGTTCGCAACGCCAGCGGAGCGGTCCGATCCGTCCGCTGCACCAGCAGGACCATGGAGCCATCGCGAGTGAGCTTCTGCAGAAACTCCTTCTTGTCCAGCAAGGGGTGCAACGCATCCAGGATGTGCACGTCGTATTGAGTGGCATCGCGCAGCCGGCTCAGTTGTTCCTTTGTTATCGCGGACATCGCCTCCTGCGGGGAGGAGAAGGGCCGCATTCCCTGCATTCGCTCTCGCAGACCCAGCGACGGCAGGCGGGCCAGCCAGTAAGATTCGCTATGCAACCGGCGCACTCCGGACCTGGACGCGGCCAGTCCGGCATGCACCGTGTGCTCGGGCTCGATGCCCAGCGCCTCGGTGATGTCGTCGGGATTCAGGGTGGGGTGCTGGATCCGCAGGAACAGTTCCACCGGAACCGATTCCTGTTTCGACGCAACCGATGACTTCATGTCGCACCTGCCGATACGAGTGAGCGGACAGGCACTCTATGCCTGTGGGCCGATCCAGCACAACTATGCCAAGAAAAATTCATATGGCTGTCGGCGGGCGCCACCGGGATTCGTCCTTGCAGCGAACCGATTGAACATTCAACAACTGACGCAGGGACCGGCACCGTCCACGCATTCGGGCGGTTATGATCGACGCGACCCATCATCCCGATCGAGGAGCGCAGTCATGCTGGACAAGATGAAAGATCTCGGCTCGCAAGTGGCGACCAAGGCCTCCGATGCCATGGAAGGCATCACCGTATCGGTGAAGAGCGGCGTGGAGTCGCTGGCGAATACCGCCGGCAGCATGACGGGTGCGCTCAACGAAAAGGCGGTGCGTGCGTCGACGGCACAAATGTGCAACATCCTCGAGATCGCCCTGGAAGAACTCAAGAGCCGCCCGCTATCGAAACGGCGAGTGACTCTCACCGCCACGGTGAATATAGGCATCGCGGCATTGGAGATGCAGATTCACCAGGATCCGACGGCAGACGGTACTGGCGATGCTGCACCTGTCGCCTTGCCGACGACGGTCTGATCGCTCGATCGCGCCGCGAGCGTCTTGCTCTCGGCTGGCGATAATGCTATCTATGCATTCCCCAATTCACGACGAAGTCAACGGAGGGCACCAATGAACGCATCGATCATGCACCTTCCGTCGGCTGTAACCACCCACTAGGTCCCAAGCCTGGCGGCGCGAGAATCGCGCCGGTTGCAGTTCCATTCAACTTCGCACGAGAGGCGCGGATTCGCGCCGAATCATCATGGCTAAGTCTTCCGAGCGAGGCGCTCACGCGCTTCGCAGCGTCCTGATTTTCACGTTTCGTCATTGGGCGCGACACAAACTGCTCGTAGGCACCCTCGCGCTGTCTATCTCGCTGGCGACGGCGACCGAGGTGTTCGTGCCTCTGTTTGCCGGCCGGCTCATAGACGCCGTGGCGCAAGGGCCCGGGGCGCTCAATGCGGCTATCGGCGCACTCATCGCCATGGCTGCGTTGGGCATCGCGATGATCGGCTTGCGTCACCTCGCCTGGTGGTGCGTCGTTCCGTTGACGCTCGCGATCATGAGCACCGTCGCCGGCAACGCCTTCCATCGCGTGCAGCGATTCTCGACCGACTGGCATGCGAACAGTTTTGCAGGCTCCATCGTTCGCAAAATCACGCGAGGCATGTGGGCGCTGGATTCGATCAACGATGTGTTGCTGCTCATGTTGCTGCCGTCGCTGGTCGTCCTCGTGGGCACGATGCTGCTGCTCGGCGGTCACTGGCCGGCGATGGGCGTCGTGATGGCGATCGGGTCCACGGCTTACGTGATGCTCACTGTCACGCTCGCTACGCGTTTCATTGCACCGGCATCGCGGCTTTCCAATGCGCAGGACACTCGTATCGGCGGCGTTCTCTCCGATGCGCTCGGCGCCAACGCGGTGGTGAAAGCGTTCGGTGCGGAAGCCCGTGAAGATATTCGAGTCGGCCGCGTCGTAGGCAAATGGTCGCGTCGTACCAACCGCACCTGGATGCGCCATACCTACAGCAGCACGGCTCAGCTGATCGTTCTATGGGCGATTCGCTTGGCCGTCACGACCACAGCTCTCTGGTTGTGGTGGCAGGGCCGCGCGACGCCGGGCGAAATCACCTATGTGCTCACCAGCTATTTCGTGGTCCATGGCTATCTGCGTGACATCGGCCAGCATGTGCATCACTTGCAGCGGGCAGTCAACGAAATGGAAGAACTCGTGCGCCTGTACGATCAGCCGTTCGGCGTCGGCGATGCTCCCGATGCGAAGCCGTTGCACATAGGCAAAGGCGAAGTGCGTTTCGAGCACGTGACGTTTCGCTATCCCGCTCGCGATGTGGTGCTGTTCAAGGACCTGACCCTGCGCATCGCACCGGGTGAACGAGTGGGACTGGTCGGTCCTTCCGGCTCGGGCAAGACGACATTCGTGAAGCTGATTCAACGGCTCTACGATGTCAGCGAAGGCCGGGTGCTGATCGATGGCCAGAATGTGTCGCACGCGACGCAGGCTTCGTTGCGCTCGCAGATCGCGATCGTGCAACAGGAACCCATCCTGTTCCATCGCAGTCTTGCCGAGAACATTGCCTATGCCCGACCGGACGCTACGCTCGCTCAAGTCGAACGTGCAGCGCGGCTCGCGAATGCACACGAGTTCATTGTCCGCTTGCCGCGTGGCTATCAGACGTTGGTGGGAGAACGTGGAGTGAAACTATCTGGCGGCGAACGTCAGCGCGTCGCGTTAGCACGTGCTTTCCTTGCCGACGCGCCGATTCTGATTCTGGATGAGGCGACCTCGAGCCTCGATTCGGAATCCGAGGCGCTGATCCAGCAGGCGATGGACCGGCTCATGTCGGGCAGGACTTCGATCATTATTGCGCACCGGCTTTCCACGGTGCGCACGATGGATCGCATCCTGGTATTCGACCGCGGCCGGATCGTCGAAGAAGGCAATCACGACGCCCTGCTGCACCGGCCGCACGGTCAGTACCGCAGATTGTTCGACCGGCAATCGGGGACGATCGGCCTGGAGACTGCGCCGGCGGTGTTATCCATGGACTGAGAGAAAAGGGGACAGATTTATTTTTCGATGCGAAAAATAAATCTGTCCCCCTTTTCTCCCTTACGGCTCTCCCTTCAGCGGCCCGAAGCCCTTCGGCGGCTCGCGATGCCTGGTGGCGCCGGCGTAAGCCGATGCGATCTTGAACAGGGTGGGTTCGCCGAAAGGACGCGCGAGGAAATCGATGCCGACCGGAAGTTTCGCCGCGATTGGCCCGACTAGGCGTGACGGTTCGGGTGGCGTGCCGTCGCCGCCGACGCCACCCGCACCTGCAGGTACGCTGGCGTTGGGATCGCGAACGCGATCGTAGACTTTGGTCGTGAAGCCGGCGGGCACGGTGATCGCCGGGAAGCCTTGGGCGCCCAGCAATGTCCATCCCAGCGGCGAACGTCCATTGACGGTCGGTTCCTGCGGAGCATCCAGCTTGCTCGGCGGGACGTTGGTCATCGGGTAGGTGATCGCGTCCAGCTGCTGTTCTTCCATGCACTGGAGCATCATTTCCTGGACCGCGAAGCGGCGCTGCAGCCGCTCCGACGTGTTCAATTCCATGGCCTTCTCCGAGTTCTCGCGCGTCTTCTTCCGATCCGGGAAATGTGGATCGTTGTAGAAGGTCGCCTTGTTGATCAGGTCGAGATGGCTCTTGATGTTGGCGTCGCCGCGCTCCCGCAGATAGACATTTATCATGTACTTGTCTTCGCCGATGGCTCGCGTGCGCTCCAGGTCACGCAGGTTCACGCCGTCGGGAACGAGCGCGGGATTCATATCCATGTCGACTAGCGTCGCGATGTGGTCCGCTGTCGGCTTGCCGCTGCCATCGACCGGGAACTTATCCGGGAAGCGCTTGGTGAACAGGCGATTGTCGAGAGCGGGCGCGTACTTCTTCAGGCACGACGTGAACAGCGCACCGCCCGGACCGGGATCGACAACGGTCGCACCCAGCTTCCGCAGTTCGCCTACTTCGCGCTCGATGATGTCGATGGTTTCCGCATCGGCCTCGGTGAACAGCTTCTTGTCCATGTATTCGCGCACCACGCCGATGCGAACGCCGTCGAGCCGCTGCGCCGTTGCATAGGTGGGATAAGGCTGCGGTGGCTTGCGGCCGATGCTGAATACTGTGAGCGGATCCTTGGGATCGTAGCCGGCATAGACATCGAAGACTTTCGCGGCATCCTCGACATTCCGGCAGATGGGACCGGTGCGGGTGTTCAATCCCGCGCCGATCATTCCGTCGCGGCTCACCAGTTCCTGCGTCGGCGAGATGCCCACGGTATTGTTGGCCGTTGCCGGCCAGCGAATGGAAGGTCCGGTTTCTTCTGCGATGGCGCACGTCACCAGGTTCGCGGCGACGCTGATCGCCGAACCTGCGCTCGACATGCCGGGCACGCGCTCGGTGTCGTATGGGTTGCAGAATGTGCCGCCGAACGAACTGCGCGAGCCGTTCGATGCATACTCGGCAAGATTCGACTTCGCAAGAATAATGGCGCCGGCATCGCGCAAACGCTTCACGAACGTAGCATCGTCCGGTGGACGATCGTTGGCGTAATGAGCATCGGCGCCCGACGTCGTACGCATGTCGAATGTGTCGTACTGATCCTTGAACGACATGACGACACCGTGCAGCGGACCGACCAGCTTGCCGGTGCGGGCGAACTCGCGATCCTGTGCAATGGCCACCTCGAGTGCGTCCGGCATGTTCGGATCGTTGTCCACGAGGTCCGTCATGCTGCGCGCCTTGCGATCGTCGAAGCCGAGTTTCTTCCGGGTCGCGGGACGCAGGTTCAATGTCGACAGCGCATTGAGCTGCCCGGCATTCGCGATCGTCTGGATCGGGCCCAGCAACCCTTGCGGCTGTTTGACGCAGGTGCCGTTGTAAGCCTTGATGCGGGCGAGGTACAGCCGCACGAGCTGCTCCGTCGTGAGCTCCTTGCTCAGGATCGCAGACTGGATAGCGGCGATGGTGGCTTCTTCGAGATGGAACTTGATTTTCGACTGGGAGAGGGCTGCCTGATTGGGGGCGGCGGAAGGGGCCCGTGGCATGGCGATGAGAACGACGCAGGCCATCGCGGCCAGCAGCAGCGGCTGTTTCATAGTGGCGATCCGGAAAGTGGGATAAAAGGGGACAGATTTATTTTCTCCTGGAGAAAATAAATCTGTCCCCTTTTATCCCAAGACGCAGGAACCCAGCCTGCCCCTACGCAGGCCCGCCGCTATGGAGCCGCACTCACTTGCTATCGGCAGCGAGCGTTTCGCGCTGGATCGCCTGGCCATGCAGGATCACCTTGTCGATGAGGCTCCAGGCGCGAACCGATTCCAGCGGATTGGCGGCCAGCAACAGCAGGTTGCCTGCTTTGCCCACTTCGACGCTGCCGTACTCTTTCTCGAGCCGGAACTGTCGAGCATTGTTGATCGTAGCCGCCTGCAGAATTGCCGCCAGCGACACACCCGACTGCGCCATCGCCCGCATTTCACGATAGGTGTCGTAGCCTGGCTGGTTGCCATAGGTGGGCGCCGACGGCGTATCGCTGCCGAGCAGCAGTGGATAGCCAGCATCGAACATCTGCCTGACCACCCGCATGCCCTGCTCGCCGGCGCGAATCTGGCCCAGCATGATTTTATCGTCGGGTGCGCCGTCGTACCCCTTCCGCATCTCATTCTTGAACCATTGTCCGGCAGCGGAGCGATACCAGGTGAGCACGTCCGCGGGAACGACTTTCACGTACATGGGATCGAGCAGCGTGTCGTGGCGAAACAGATCGGCGGTTCCGTACAGGACCCGCAGCGTCGGCTGAAATCCGATGCGCCGTTCGCGAACCATGCGCAGATGCTCGACGATCGGCGGCGGCAATCCAGTCTTCACCGACAGTCCATCCCAATTCCACAGGCCATGAGCGATGACGTCGACGCCGCCCGCCACGGCCATGCGTTGCATGCCTAGTGCGTTCGCGTGGGCCATCACCAACAGTCCCTTCTGATGCGCGACCGTGACTACCTGCTTGAGCGTCGCCGCACTGATCAGCGGCCATTCCGTGCTGTCGCCGAATCCATCTTCGATGAACACTTTGACGCAACGTGCGTCGCTCTTCGCTATGCGAGTGACGACTGCTTCCGGCGTGTGCTCCGCTGCCGATTCACCGGTGGGTAGCGGATGCTGGGCTGCGTTGGCTGGTTCGTAGATCCAGTCCGGCATGATGCGATAGCGGACGCTCTTGTCCGCGAATATGCTGGGATAGCCGTCCAGTACCGGCGCAGCGCCACAACGATATAGATCGGGATGTTGCGGTTGCGCTTCGAAAGCGGCGATGCCCTCCGGGGAATTGCTGGGATCGAGCAGCTGCGTGACGCCGAAATATAGATAGCTGCGGGGCTGCTGCTTGAGAAATTCGGCACGCAGCGCGGCGATTTCGATATCGTCGGTGACGGCAGGGATGCCAGGCGCGTCGCTGACATGCACATGCGAATCCATCAATCCCGGCGTCAGGAATTTTCCCTTCGCGTTGATGCGAACTGCCTGTGCCGCGGCCTTGATGGGTTTCTCGCTGATCGTCGCGATGCGGCCGTCGCGGACCAGCACGTTGCGCACGCCGATAACTTTCGCCGGCTCGACGCCGATGAGCGTTGCGTTTTCTATCAGAAGGTCTGCGGCGCGCGCTTCAGCGGCACAGAACGACGCGACGGCAAGCAATACGATGGCGATACGACGCATGGGGTCCTGTCATGCTGGAGCGGCCGTTGCCGATGTTCATGATTCTAAGCGTCACGGATCGCCATGTCAGGTTGGTTCCAGCAGCCTCGCCGAACCCGCGGCTCTCGCAGAGCCACTCTCAATCATGCCAGTCGACCTCGGCGCCCAACGACTGCAGGTTCTCGACGAATCGCGGGTGGGCACGCTGGATGGGCGTGGCGTTGTTGATGACCGATTCGCCGTCGATGCTCGCCGCCACCATGAACAGCGCGATGGCCACGCGAATGATGTAAGGACTCTCGACGGCCGCAGCCGCCAGCGGCTTGCCACCGAAAGTGATGAGCCGATGCGGATCCGCGAGAAACACGTGGGCGCCGAACTTGGACAGTTCCACGGACCAGCCCATGGCGCCGTCGTACACCTTGTTCCAGTACATCATGTTGCCGCTGGCGGCCACGCCGAGCGCGATGAAGATGGGCAGCAGATCCACCGGTACATACGGCCAGGGCGCCGCTTCGATCTTGGGCAACACGGTGGACGTGAACGCTTCCTGCACTTTCAGCTGCGAGGCTGTCACGGTGGACCAGCCCTCGCGATGCTCGATCTGCACGCCGAACTTCGCGAAAGTCTTGTCGATCAGCGGGAAATGCTGGGGCGAGCGATTCCTGACGCTGACCTCACCGCCGGTGATCGCGCCGAGCGCGAGGAACGTGGCGGTCTCGTGAAAATCTTCTTCGAACTGATGTTCTCCGCCACCAAGCTGCGGCACGCCATGAATCGTCAGGCGCGATGTGCCGATGCCTTCGATGCGTGCTCCCAGGCGCACCAGGAACCGACAGAACTCCTGCACGTGCGGCTCGCATGCGGCGTTCGTCAGAACAGAGGTGCCTTCGGCAAGCGTGGCGCACAGGACGAAATTCTCGGTCGTCGTCACGGAAGCATAGTCGAGCCAATGCTCTACCGCCGGCAGCGGTTGGGGGCGACGCACGATCAGTGCCGAATTGCGACGTTCGATCTCGCTGCCGAACTTACGCAGGAGTTCGATGTGCGGATCGATTTCACGCGCGCCCAGCGTGCAGCCTTTCACGTCGTTTTCGATCCTGGCCACACCGAAACGCGCCAGTAACGGGGGCACCAACATGATCGACGAGCGCATTGCGCGCGGCAGTTGATGCACTTCGGGATCGAAGCGGGTGTTGCGATGCTGTAGATCGAGCGTGCCGGTGCGTGCATTCAGTTCGACGTCGCTGCCGAGTTCGCGAAACAGGTCGAGAATCTTCGACACGTCGGTGATATCCGGAACGCCACGCAAACGTTGGGGCTGCTCCGACAGCAAGGTCGCGCAGAGAATCGGAAGCACGGCATTCTTGTTCGCGGACGGAACGATCGATCCGCGCAACGGCCGTCCGCCATGGACTACCAGATTTGCCATACCTTTCCCCTGGATCCGCCACGGACCGCAGTGCCTTCGCCGGAAGCACTGCGCTGGATTCCCCAGCCGCGCTCGAACCCTGTTCGATCAGCCTTAGTTGAGACGAGCCTTAGTTGAACTGACGAATGTGGCGAAATTCGGGCGCGGTGCAAACGACCGGCCCGATTCTTTTACGTGGCTGATTTACATGGAATCGAAGAATGCACGCGTCGCGGCCAGGCAGAACGGCGGCACCAGCTGACCGTGATAGGCGTCATTGACGGCAGCCTTGCCGTTGTCCGTGGCTCCGCCCGCGACTGCCGCCGCCGCGACACCCGCTTTGGCTGCGGCGAAGCCTGCTTTGAGTTCGGCATACGGATCGCTCAGCGACAAGGAGCTGTCGACATCGAGCAGCTTGACCGCTGCGGTCACGCCCCTCGCGGACCAGTAACTCTGGATCAGTTGCGTGTTCATGTAGAGGACCGTCGGATCTTCATCGCCCGCGCACAGCAACACTGGCGCGGTCGGCAGCCAATTCCTCAAATCGTTGGTCTTGAATGCCTGGCGCAAGGCGTTCGACGGACTCGCGGCAGGCTGGTTATCGGTAATCGCCGGGAATCCACCGTCGGGATGCGCCTGTGCGTCCTGCAGGTACGCCAGCCGATAGGCATTCGTCACCAGGTTGCTGGGACCGAATCCGGCTGCGAACACCGTAGCCAGATTGGCCGGCGTGGTCGCTGGCGTGTAGGCGGCAAATGCGGGATCGGGTGGCGTGCTGCTGAACAGCTGCGCGGCAGGCAATTTGCCTTGCGAGAAAATGGCGGAGCGCTGTCCCGCGGTCGGCAACAGGCCGTCGATACCCGGCGCATAGGTCGCCTCGAACACTTCGGTCGGACTCGTATAAAGATTTCCATACGCCTTCTGATAGCTGGTGACGATCAGCGCGGCGAACAATGGCGCACTCTGCACGACCTCACCTTCGAATACTGCGTCGCCGAAGGCAGAGAGTGCGTACGGTCCCGACATCGGCGCCGCAGCCGTTACGGCAACGCCGGCCTGCTGCAGCAGCCGATGCGTTGCCATGGCGACGTAGCCGCCTTGCGAATAGCCGGTGACGAACAGCTTCGTCGCATACGTCACCATCGGTGCGAAGCTGGTGGGCAGCGAGGCCTTCGCCGCGGTCAAGGCGTCGGCGGTGTCTTTTGCCTGCTGGTCGCCATTCAAGTAAGGATGATAAGTAAGCGTCGACACGTCGTAGCCGGCGTAGTTCGGTGCGACCACGATGTACCCCTGTGCCGCGAAGACGGCGGCAATCAGCAGGCCTTCGGCATTGTCTTCATCGGTGAGATTGGAAATGTCGGCAGCTTTCTCGATGACGGTGCCGTGCGCATAGACGACGACCGGGCGCGAACCGGTGCACGCCGCGTTGCTTCCCGTGGGCACCATCATTGCGGCGCTCGCAGTAATCGATGCTCCCTTGGGATCGACGGTGTTGTAGACGAGCTTGTGCACGTCGATCCCGCACTTGGGCGTGGTCGCGAGTTGCAGTAATTGCTGGCCAGCCGAATCTGCTGTGATCAGCGCGAGCACATCGTTCGCTGTAATCGAAGCTGTGCGTGCCGGTGGGCTCGTTACGAGCGATCCACGCGCTGGCGTGGCAGGCGGTGGTGTGGCCGCCGAATCTTTTTTGTCGTCCGAGTTGCTGCACGCACCCACGACCACCAACGGGACAATCACCAGGAACCGGAGCAGCGCAGTCATCGAAACCTCGGCCATCGCAGAGAATCCACCGACGATAGTGGCGTCTACGAACGCGCGACGGCCGCGGAAAGATCGGAGCGACCCATGAAGTTTTTGGACTAGTCGCGCTGGCGCAAAGCGTTGCATGGAGCGGTGGCTGCGGCTGCGGAACTTCCGTGCGATGATGTCGTTGTTCTTGGTTGATTCGCCGGTCGGTCCGTAATGCCTATCCCCGGCTCAAACACCATCAAGATCGATATCCGCACTATGGACAGGGGGTTCCCATGAAGCTGTACTTCAATCCGCAAAGCCGTGCACTGATTGCTAAATGGATGCTGGATGAGACCGGCGCGAAGTACGACATCGTCCCCATCGACCTGCAGAAGAAAGAACAGAAATCGCCGGAGTTCCTGAAGATCAATCCGGCCGGCAAGCTGCCCGCACTCGCCGATGGAGACGTGCATGTATTCGAGGGCGCGGCCATCGGCCTGTATCTCGGCGACAAATTTCCCGAAGCCAAACTTGCGCCGCCGATCGGTTCGCCGCAGCGCGGCCGCTACCTCTCGCTGATGGTCTTCTCCACTTCGCAACTGGAGCCCACCATGGGCGACGCCATGATGAAGCAGCCGCCGTCGCCGCAGCGCGGCTGGAACGATTTCGAAACCACCAAGGACCTGATCGAACGCGAAATCGGCAAAGGTCCTTACTTGTTCGGCGAACAGTTCACCATGGCCGACATCATGATCGGCTCCGTGTTCATCTGGGGACGCTTGATGAAGGCTCCCATCGATCGGCCAGCGCTCGAAGCGTACGCCGACCGGCTGCTGGCTCGCCCGAAGTCGATGAAGATGGGTTGAGATCGAGGACACTCCTCGCAGCAGCGAGGGGTGTCGCTGGCCCGACCTCAGCGATTCTTGAATCGCTCCTTCATTTTCGAGCGCGTTTCCGCGCGCATTTTCTGCCATTCGGTTTTCTGTTCGGCGGTCAACAGCGGTTCCACCTTGCTGGTGAATTCATCCTGCGCTGCCTTGGCTTCCTGCAGGACCGCACGCTTGTCCTTGCGAGACGATGCAGAGTCTAGTTTGCCGCGAATGCCTTCCAGCTTGGAGCGGCGCGCCTCGGCAAGAGGTGCGATCTGCGCTTGTTGTTCGGGCGTGAGGTTCAGACGAGCCTTCAACTCATCGATGTTCATCTGCGCGGCAGGGGCTTCGGAAGCATCGGCAGCGACGGCAGGCTGCAGGCCATTGGCGCCAACGAACAGGAACGCGGCGAGACTCAACGAGTACCAACGATTCACTGGCAGTTCTCCATTGATAAGGCTCCTAGGGGCGGACACGAGCCGATAGCGCGCGACCATCCGCTGCGTTGACAGCCGCTTGCCGATCCGCAGCTGCAGCCTAACTACTAAAGATCTAGTTGACGACTCGGCAGCGGCCCGGTAGCCTCTACTAAAACTCTAGTAGTGAGCGCGGATGGACATCTATTTCACCGATCGCGAAGCCGACATCACGCAACTCCTGTGGCGGCTCGGCCCCTCGACAGTCACCGAGGTCCGCGCCGGGCTGCACGATGAACTGGCCTACACCACCGTGCTGACCATGCTCAGGACGCTGGAACAGAAGGCTTATGTCGGCCACGAAGAAGAAGGCCGCACGCATCGCTACTTCGCCAAGGTTGCACAACAGGAAGCTCGCAAGAGCGCCCTGCACCACTTGGCCGGCAAGTTGTTCGAAGGGTCTTCCGAACTGCTGCTGACGCATCTCGTCAAGGATCAGTTGAATGCCGAGCAGGTCGCGCGGCTGCGTAAATTGCTGGATGAAAAAACCGGGAAGGGCAAGCCATGATGACCGCGTGGATGATGTACGGAATCGCAATCTCAGCATTGCTCACGGCAGCGGCGTACGCGCTCGAGCATCTCTGCCGCATATTTCGCTGGACGACGCGTTGGGTGTGGGCCGGCGCAATGATCGCAGCCCTGCTGATTCCGCTCGTCGTCACGACGCGGCCGGGATCCACTCAGTCGCAGCAGGGAGCGACTGTGCCGGTATCTTTATCCGACAGCAGGGCCATTCCTATCGCGACAGCAGCGGACGTTGGTTCGAGAGTCATCGCCGCATCGACCCGTATCGATACTCATCGCTGGCTATCGGCAATGTGGCTCGCGGCTTCACTGACACTCGCTGCTTCGATTGCCGGCGGCTATTGGCACTTTCAGCGCAGGGCGGCGAAATGGCCAATGCACAATGTCGCCGGTGTCCCCGTAGTGGTCGCACCGAACACAGGTCCTGCTGCCTACGGCTTGATGCGGCCACGCATTGTCGTTCCAGTATGGCTGCTCGACGCCGATCTAGACACGCAACGAGCCGTGATCGCACATGAAAGCGCACACCTCGATGCACGCGATCCCCAACTGTTGCTGTTCGCTTTCCTGGTCATTGCGCTGCTGCCATGGAACCTGCCGCTCTGGTACTGCCGGTGCCGGTTGAGCTTTGCAATCGAAGTCGATTGCGACCAGCGAGTCCTTCGGTCCGGACAGGAGGCCAGGGACTACGGCGCGGCACTCGTGAAGGTGGCGATGCGACGATCATCCAGCGCTTGCAGCTGGGACGCCAGCGCGCAAGGCCGCTATCACGTTTGTGCAGCAGCTCAGTTTCGGCGCCTCGGCCTGTGTCTATGCTTTTTCGACGGTGGTCAATCGCCTGCAGTCCTGCACCGACAACCGCCAGTCGGTTGTCGCGGCGCTGGGAAACCTGATGAGCGAGGATCCCGAGCTACGGGAGGCCGCGAGCAGCTTGTGCTATCACGCCCCCGAGTTGGTCGCACTGCTGCGGCCAGACACCCACGCGGCGCTGC
>Ga0207675_100001480_pt1 | contig 23592 bp, 12 predicted proteins | sample KBSSwiS42_FD_184305 | JGI IMG/M metagenome (GOLD analysis project Ga0207675, IMG submission 184305) | Switchgrass rhizosphere microbial communities from Kellogg Biological Station, Michigan, USA - KBS Switchgrass S4-2 (SPAdes) (version 2) | ecosystem: Host-associated > Plants > Roots >...
AGCGCGCGAGTACTTGAAGACTGCCGTCGAGTATGTGCAGGGCCTTTCGGATCGTCCTTATGCGCTGTTTGGCCACAGCGTGGGCGCCTTGCTCGCCTGGCGCGTGGCGCACGAGCTGATCCAGAGCGGCGGCCGTGAGCCGCTGTTTCTTGCGCCGTCGGGGATACTGCCGCTCCTACCCGAGCAAGGGATCGCTCAGGACCTGAACGAGGCCGTGCGTGTGCTATTCGCTGCACGCGAAGGCCTGGCTACGGGCACTCTGAGCTCGTTTCAAGCCGACTTTGCCGCGGACATGTCCTTGTGGGAAGCGCTCCCCCGAGCGCCCCAGCACCCCTTGCCGATTCCCATCTCGGCGTTCATGGGCGGCGAAGACCCCCTGGTTACACAGGCCGGAATGAAGACGTGGGCGAACCACACGGGGATCGACTTCTCACTGATTGTGCTGCCGGGCGATCACTTCTACCCCTACAGGGAGCAAACGCGCCCCTTCTTGCTGAAGGAGCTGGCGCGCGAATTCTTCGAGGCCTGCTTTATTACCCCGGTCCACGCTGGACTTGCCACGACGCGGGTCCGGCAGCGGCGCGAAGTAGCCAAGTTACCGTGACCTGGCTGAGCCGGAGCCGCCCCGACTCTGCCGGGTGGGCAGCCAGGGCCCTGGCAGGAGGTGGCAATCGAGCCAGGATCCGTGCTATTTCCAGGCTTCGGCTGCTCCTTGCTCATTCGCGTCAACATGACCGCACAGCTAGCCACCCCGAGCCTCGACCCCATTGCTGTGTCGTTCGTAAACGAACGGCAGCTGCCCCTCGTCTATCAACCAGCCAGCGAGGACGCGTCGAAGCCTGGATTCTTGCAGGAATGGATCCCAGAAAACAGGGAGCGACTGGCGGAGGATTTGAGAATCTTCGGCGCCTTGTTGTTTCGCGGATTCTGCATACCTGATTCGAGCACGTTCGAGCAGATTGCGTTGGCGCTCGATGCGAGACTCGCGCAGCAGTACCCGGGCACCTCCACGCGAAGTCGTGTCGCTGGGCGCGTTTTTACGGCCACGGATCTGCCGAGCTACTATCCCATCCCGCAACACGCGGAGATGAGTTACATGCCGACCCCGCCGCGCAAGGTCTTTTTCTTCTGCCAGGTGGCACCAGGGGAGGGCGGCGAGACCCCGCTCAGCGACCTCAGGAAGGTTTGGAGTGACCTGTCTGGCCCTCTGCGCGAGAAGGTCGAGCGCAGGGGTATCAAGCACATTCGCGTGCACGGCTCGCCGCTCGAGAAGCGAGCGTTCCGCCTGTTTGGTGGGCGTCGCTGGAGCGACGTGTTTGACACTAAGGATCCCGCGCAGGCGGAGAGCGCAGCGCGAGCCCAAGGTCATGCAGTGAGCTGGCTGCCTGACGGCTCCATGAAACTCGAAAACACACTACCCGGGTTTCGAGTTCATCCGCAGCACCGCACCGTCGCCTGGCACAACCAGGCGCAGGTGTACCATCCAGGAGGTGTGCTCCTGGAATATGAGCACATCGTGGCCTACCAGCAAACCCTGCGTTCGAAGCTGGTCAACCTGGTCTTGAAGCTGGTGAACGCGCTGCGTCGCCAGTTCGGTGATCCAGAGCACTACGATCTCAACGCAACCTACGGTGATGGAACCCCGATCGAGCGTTCGGAGCTCGAGGAGATAGTGAACACCACCTGGCGGCATCTGGCGTGCTTTCGTTGGCTGCCAGGCGATCTACTCGTCGTCGACAACTACTCCGTGTCGCACGGCCGCCTGCCATTCCGAGGCAAGCGCCAGATACTGGTGGCATTGACCGATAGCTATCCGACCTGAAATAGAGTGACGCACTCGCTGCTGCCCAGGGCGAGGCCAGCTCCGCTGAACGTTGCAATCCAGTCCTGTATCGTATTTCGCGAATTCCCCGGCATTGGAACGGTCGCCACATGCAAGATCATGCCACCGACAAGTTCGCCTCCTACTGGGCGGACTACCTGTACGCGCACCACAAGAGGTCCACGCGGGTCTGTCACTACGTGGGAACCATTTACGGACTGTGCGCGAGCGCCTACGGGCTCGTCACTCTGCAGGGCATCGCCGTGCTTGCTGGCGTCGTCGGCGCCTACGGCATGGCTATCGGCAGCCACTACGTTTTCGAAGGCCGAAAGCCACTGGTAGTGCGTAACCCAGCTTGGGGCGCCGCTTCCGATTTCCGAATGCTGGCGCTCGCTCTACGGGGGCGCCTCCGGGCCGAATTCGAGAAGAACGCCGTCGAGATGCAGTGAAGCGGGTGTTGGCGGTGCGGCGCAGCTTCCTGGACCGTGCTCTCCGTCATGCGAACGACCGGATCACAACTGTAGCGTCGCGAGTCTCGGTTGCCCGCGCCACGAGTTGGGCCCCTCAGCAACGCGCGATCTAATTGAACCAACCCAAAATCTAGGGCGAAGTGGGGGGTGGTTCAACTCGTACCGAGCCGGTGATATCCGCCTTGCGCGCAAAGTCTGGCCGAACCGCGCCAATCGTGAGCTGCCCCGCCACCGAGCCAAGCTGCACCTGGCCGATACGGGTCCCCCCATCCTGCTGATAAGCAGTGACCACCACGTAACCAAGGGGAACGTTGAGGAACCCCGCACTTCCAGTCGCCTGGGTAACAAGCGGCTGACCAAGCGTTTGCGGCAACGGAATGCGCGAGGGAGGGAGGATAAAAGGAAGGGCTTCCGGAGCCGGCCGTCCCTCGGTGGTAAGTTCCACGCGGGCGTTATCAACGGGCTTGCCGTCGCAGTCATAGACACCGACCGCTACCGCGCCGCGACTGACGACCTGGTTCACATCCGCGCTGGGAAACGTATCCCGAACGATCCCCTGCCGGAACCGGCGCTGGAACATCAAGACCGGCTGACCCCGGCTCACCGGGCCAGCAATGATACCGTTTAGGTACAAGAAAGTGGAAGCGAATTGCTGGTCTTCGGGAACCGGCGGCATGCTCGGGTCTTGCGCGACATCGAACTTGATGAAGCCATCAAACCCCTCCTGGAGCGGAACGCCGGCCGCGCCCGGCGGTAGCGTTCCCACGGCGGGTCCCAACAATCCTGATTTAATGGTGATCGGCGCGGCGAGTGGATTCTCGCAGGTGACGTTTCCGGTGGGGCAGAGAGTCGCCGTCAGGCCGCGGTCCATGAGAGGCGTGCGCGTGCCCCACTCGAGGACGGGGAGTATCAACGCTGCCAGATTGCCCGGAGTGAACGGTGGATCCACCGGCGTTTGATCGAGACACCACCACGCACCCGTGCCGCCAGGCGTCTCGTCGCCGGAGCTGCCGCCGGTTCCACAGCCACCAAGTCCCTGACCCTCGGTCAGGCAGTACGTCTCGCCGCCATCGGCGAGACCGGAACAGGCCACGGCGGCAAACGCGACCGCTCCGCAGAGAACCCTCTCCGCTCCGCGAAGGCTCATCTGGCGCGACATCCCTGGGCGACTCTTTCGATTGTCTCTTCCGGCCATATCACCACGCTCGCGAATTCAGTTCTCGACTCGAGAGTCCGCCCCGCCATCTCACGCCGACGGCGGCACGGAGCCCCAGACCGTTTTCTTGCACGCTTGGGTGCCGAGCTCCAAGACCATTGATCCGTCCGGGTAATAGAACGCATCCATAGCTCGCGGCACGCCAGCTTACCTAACACCACAGTGGCCGGCTGCTGGCAAGTAAAAACCCTGACGGAACCGAGATATCGAAAGGCTGTTCCGTTCGGGCGCGACCCAATTCCAATGGGATTGCCGGCGCTGTTCCGCACCGTGACGCCATCAGCAAGGGTAAGCGTCGGGCTCGCAAGCAACAGGCTCCCGAGGGACGCGGCCAGACCTCCAGCAGCGGTGCTCCCGGCAGCCGAGCTCCCGGCGGCCATCCTTCCGCTGACCAACTCCGCTGACTGCGCATACTGAACGGTCGTTCGTCTTGCGAGCGCCGTCTCGTCGCGGGTTCCTGGCGCCGGGGTCGTGATGGTCGGGTGCCGCGTCAGAGCGCGGGGTCGGCGCGCACGCGAAGCGCTGGCAGCAGCGTCTGGCCCGCCACGCACTCAGCCAGTCTCGGCCAATGGATCCACTCCCATGACGCCCAAGCCTGCCGACCCGGTCTATCGCTGGCCGTCGACGGGTCTTTCGCATTCACTTCCGCCGCACGTGCAAGCTTCTCGCCACGGCCAACATCTCGTGCTGCATTGAACGTTGGCTGAAGTTCTCGACCGTCGTACGCCAAGTCACCATTGGCACGACGAACGTGGGCTACCAGAGACAGACCGACACGTGTCCGTAACGGGACGGTCTCGGTGAAGCGGGCAGCAGCGCTGGCGGAAGCGCAGTAGTTTCTTTCGAAACAGATTCCTTCTTCTCATTCTCAGCGCGTGCCGAGACGACGCGCGCGGACACGATAGTCGCATTGCACGAGGCAGCAGGCGCTTCGGCCACATTCTGCACATGCGCCTCCCGTAGGAATTCCGATTTTCTTCGGCTATGGTTCGAGATCAAGCTGGAGTCACTGCTTAGATGCCCGAGGAAAGTACTAGCTCTTGGTCGTTCCCGCGGCGTGCCGCGCCGTTGGCTCGGCCGCGATCAGCGCGCTTTTGGTGCTGCGTGGTACTGGCGGTGACCAGCATCGAGTTGTCGGCTTGCGGGGGCGACGAGCCCTTTGAAGGCACCACGTACGCCAGCGACGTTCGTCCGATCTTCAGTCGGCGCTGCACGACCTGCCACCGCCCCGGCGGGCCGAGCGGGGTCGACATCCGCGATCCTTTCTCGACACAAGCCCCACCCAACGTCGGTATCGCCAAGGCCATGTGTCAATGGAAGGTGCGAAATCCCAGCCTCAACATCCCGCAATACGACATCAAGCCTGGTGAACCGGACAACAGCTTTCTGATCTACAAGATCTCGGATCCAGCTCTCGAATTGTTGCCCGGGGATCCAGACGGCCCGCAAGGCCCCGAGGTGCCGCCTGCCGGGCAGCACATGCCACTGCAAGTTCCGCCGCTCACAGCGGACGATATCGGGTTGCTCGAAGATTGGGTCTTCGCGGGCGCACCCAATGGCGACTTCATGGATCGAGGCGACCGCCTCACACCACAGGTGCGTGCACCGCAACCGCGCAGCTTCGCCAAGGATGTCCGCGCCCTCTTTGGTGTGGAGCAGGAGCTCAATCAGGTCAACGGCGTCTGCCGTCCGGGTCAAGGGGTCTGCGCGCGCTGCGTGTACTGCCACTACGAGGGGACGCCCAATCCCCCGAACCTCAGTGATCCGTTCGGACCGGACGGAGTCGTCGGCGTGTTCTCCACGCTGCGACCCGAGCTGATGCGGGTAGCCCCGCGAGATCCCGAGAACAGCCTGTTGATCCGGAAAATCCGTCCGGACTCGTCAACGGCGGACTACGGAGCGCGGATGCCTTACTCGTTCCCGGTGCTGTCGCTGACCGAGGTAATTCAGGTGCGGCAGTGGATCGCGGATGGCGCGCACCCCTGAGCTCAGGCAGCGGTGCGCTGGACGAGACGTGGGCCCTGTGACAAGTTGGCCGTGAAGCCATGGTATCGAGCGGACTTTCGCTGGACGGTCGCTGGTCGCGCCAGGCGTGCGTGATTCGCCACCTGGCGTTCGAAGATCTGGGCACGTTTGCGCCCGTGTTGGCTGCCGCAGGCTTCGACATCACGGTGATGGACGCCGGGGTGGATGAGCTGTTCGAACCCATCGTGCGCTCCGATCTCGTGGTCGTGCTGGGCGGCCCGATCGGCGTGTACGAAGAGCAGCGCTACCCGTTCTTGATCGATGAGCGCCGCGCTCTCGCGCAGCGTGTGCGCGAGGGGCTACCCACGCTCGGGATCTGTCTCGGCGCCCAGCTGATGGCGGCCGCGCTGGGTGCTCGCGTCTATCCCGGCGGCAAGAGGGAAATTGGCTGGTCGCCAGTGGAGCTGACGCCGGCCGGCGCCGCGACGTGTCTGGGCAGGCTCGCAGGGCAACCCGTCCTGCACTGGCATGGGGACACCTTCGATCTGCCCGCGGGCTCCGAGCGCCTGGCCAGCACGGCGCTGTATCCCAACCAGGCCTTTGCCGTCGGCTCCAACGTTCTGGCGCTGCAGTTTCACCCGGAGGTCGATGCGCGTCGTTTCGAACAGTGGCTCATCGGGCACACCGGGGAGCTGTCCGCTGCGGGCATCGACGTCGCGCACTTTCGAGCTCAGGTAAAGCAGGAAGGGGCGGCCCTGCGCAACGCGAGCGCCAGCATGCTCGGGCACTGGCTCGAGCGCTTGCGCTGGTGAAGACGGCGTCTGGGGCTGCCCCGGCTCCCGGAATTCAAGTCGCCGGCACTTCCGGGCCGTCGCCGCTCAGCGCGGCTCGTGCTGCCTCGAGGCGCCCGCACAGCTCCGCGACTTCAGCTGTGCTGATGCGCAGCTGAGGCATGAAGCGCAGCACATGGGGGCGCGCTGCGTTCACGAGTAGGCCCTGCGCGCGCGCTGCTTCGCAGAGCGCCTCGGCGCGGGGCTGCTCGAAGACCATCGCCTGCAACAGACCGCGGCCACGCCACGACACTCGACCCCAGGCCCGTGCCAGCTGGCGCAGGCCGGACTCGAGCTGCGCCCCACGCTCGCGCACGACCTCCAGAAAGCCTGGCGCGCTCACGATGCGAGAGATCGCGAGCGCCACGTGCGCGAGCAGTGGATTGCCCCCGTGCGTGCTGCCGTTGTCTCCCAGCTCGAAGCACGCGGCGCGAGCGTTGCAGAGCACGGCGCTGATCGGCAGCCCCGCGCCGAGGCCCTTGCCCAGCGTGGTGATGTCCGACTCGACGCCTTCGTGCTCGCGAGCGAGGAAGCGCCCGGTCCGTCCCAGGCCCGTCTGCACCTCGTCGAGGATCAGGAGCAGGTCGTGCCGATCCGCGAGCGCACGCAGCCCCGGCAAGTAGCCTGCCGGCGGCACTACCACGCCGGCTTCCCCCTGAATCGGCTCCACCATCAGCGCCACGCAGGCGGGATCGATGGCCCGCTCCATGGCGGACAGGTCGCCAAACTCGACCTTGACGAAGCCCGGCGGGTAGGGTGGAAACAGCTGATCCCAGCCCGGCTTGCCGCTGGCGGCCATGGCTGCCAGCGTGCGCCCATGAAAGGCCCCGTGCGTGGTCACGATGCCGAAGGCACCTCGCTTGTACTTTTTGCCCCACTTGCGTGCGAGCTTGATCGCCGTCTCATTCGCCTCTGCGCCGCTGTTGAGCAAGGCGACCTGCGCGCTATCGGTGAGCCGAGTGAGCAGCCTCGCGAGCTCGATGGCGGGGCGGTTGTAGAAGGCGGGGCTGGGATTGACGAGCAAGCTGGACTGCTCGGCCAGCGCCGCCAGCAGCTCCGGAGCGGAGTGACCGAGCGTGTTCGTGGCCCAGCCCTGCACCGCGTCCAGGTAGCGTTGGCCCGCCTCGTCCCACAGATACGAGCCTTGCCCCCGGCTCATGACCAGCGGAGGGCGCTGCGCGACCGGCATGAAAGGGGTACCGAGCGGGCTCGCTGCGTGGCCACGCGCAGAGTTGGGCTGCGGAAGCGGCAGGCTGGTGTGAAGCTGCGAGTTGTTCATGGGTTCCTCGGGGCTGGGGGCGGCCGCTGGAACACCAACGAAAAAGCCGCCCGGTGGCTGGGGGCGGCTGCTGGAAAGGTTCGAAACTCGAGTACCTAGGAGCCGCCCCGCCGAGCTCGCGCTCGCGCGGCCGCGATAGCCGACGCGTCCGCGGGAGCAGCCGCCAAAGATCGGGCAGCAGCAACGGGGGCAACTAGAGTTCCGAACGGCACGGCGCTCAGCATGGCAGAGCGGCGGCGCGCGTCAACTTTTTTGGCCGCTGGGCCATCGAGCCGCCCTCGATCGACGTGGCGCTGAGCGCTCAGAACGCGTAGCGCAGCTGGATGAAGGCGGTGTCGTTGTCGCCGTAGTACCAGCCAAAAGACTGTTGCTTGCCTGCGAGGATGAGCGCTCCCAAGCGCAACTGGAAGCTGTCGTTCGGCTTGAAGCGGATCGCGGGCTGGAGTGAGTACGTCTCCGGGTGGATGCCGACCAGGCCGCGCAGGTCGATGCCCCAGGATTCGGCGAGCGTCCAGCGCAGCGTACCCGCCACTGCGCTGGTCGTGCGATCGTAGGCGAGCAAGGGAACATGCACCAGCTGCCCCTGCTGGTTCATGTACTCGGGGGTCTGATTCAGCATGTGCTGGGCCAAGAACTCCAGCAACAGGACCTTATCCAGGTCGCCGGTCTGGTACTCGAGCGCCGCCACGCCGAGGATGGTGGGCGACGCGAAGCCGTTGAAGTCGACCCGGTAAAAGACCCGTCGAGACTCGTACGCCGCGTCCAGGCGCAGCACGATCGGTCCGAGCGGCGCGGCGAGGTCGAAGCCGGCGTGGTGCCGCCGCAAGTAGCGCGCGGAGAACGGCACCTCGTTGCTGCTCTTCAGGTCATCGATCAGCACCAGCAGAGGCTCGAACTTCGTCGCCGGGGCGGTCAGAAACTGGGTGCCGTGCAGGTACTCGAGAAAGCGCGGGTGGAGGCTGACGTAGGGCGTCGCGTCGAAGCCGTAGTGATAGTAGGCGCTCAGATCGATCCCCGGCAGGGTAGCTATCAGTCTCGCTCCGGCGGCGGCCCCTTTGCCGTTGTCGAGGGGACGCTCGGTCTGGCGCCAGAGCTGCGCGAACTCTCGCTCGACGGACTGATCGACCAGCAGCGTGGTGCCACCGAGGAAGCCCCGATAGTCAGGGTCCGAATGGAACTGGAAAGGGGACCAGTTGGAACCGTATACGTCGAAGCGATCCGGAATAAAGAGCGGTGAGACGATCCCTTCGAGGCTGAACGCACCTACCGTAACGCTGGAGCGGATGAGGGGTGTGGGCAAGTAGCGCAGCTCGCTCTCGGAGAGAAACGGGTCGCGCAGGTCCCGCGCGTTGATCACATCGTTCGGGCTCTGAAAATCCGAGCGCCCCCAGGCCACGCGCTGCTGACCGATGCGAAGATCGACCGCGGGCCAGAAGAAGCCCACGTACGCTTCGCGCAGCTGCGGGTCCAGCTCGCCGCGCGCCAGATCGACGACGTCGTTGCTGTATTGCGGCGCCTTCGCCGCGACGTGCAGAGCGTAACCGAGCATGCCCGAAACCGTGGCTTCGAAGCGCCGCTCTTCCACGTAGCTGGCGCGCAGCACGAGCTGGGTTCGGCTGACGAAAATGTCGCGCCACAGGCAAGGCGTGTCCGGGCAGTTGTTGACAGGTGGCGGCTCGGGCAGACTACGGGCTTCTCGCGCGAGCTCGCCGTAGACCAGCTCCAAGCTCTGCCGCGCATAGCCTGTCAGCTGAATGTGTTTATCCGGGCCGCTCTCTCGAGTCGCCGGTGCCGCACCGGCGGGCGGGGCATCGGGTGAGGCAGTATCAGGTTCGACGCTCTCGTCGACGTCACCGTTGCTCGGTGGAATGGTCTCTGTGAGATCCTCCGAGCCCTGGCTGTCCGAGCCGCCCAGGTCTTGGGCTTTCGCGTCGAGCCCCACTGCTACAGCGCCCAAGCCGACGAGCAGCGCCAGCGCCCGAGCTGGCTCTCTCTGTTTGGCGTGAGGGCGATGCAACACCAGGGTAACTCGATGATCGGAGAATGCCGACTCGCTCAGCCTATGGCTTTTCCAGAGCACGCACGCTGAATTCTTCGTCCGGAAGCTCGGTGTTTACAATGATGCTTTGCAGGATCAGGAGCGTGCTGTGGTCGTGCTTGTGATCGGTCATCACGGACTTGGAAATGAACCAGTTGCCACTCACGCGCCGAACCTCCCGAGCTTCAAAGGTTTTCATGAGCACGTTGGCCTTGTCGTACATCTTGTTGCGCAGGATGAGAAAGTTGTCGGTGCGCACCCAGAGCTCCATGTGCGAGTACTGGCTATCGGTCCGGCGCGGGATCACATTTACGATGTAACAGGTCGCGGATCCGATCTTCTCCGAGCCGATCAGCCGTGCCTGGCTGTCCCGCAGATCCCGGCGGTCGAGGTCCGCAAAGGAGAAATCCGTCCCCATGAAGGCGCTGCCGCGCAGGTTGCCGGAGATACGACGTGCCCGCTTCAGCGCAGGCAGAAACAGGTACCTATCATCCTCACCATCTCGGTGCTGGATCTGCAAGAACCCAGCGCCCGCCAGATCCGGCGGCGCCGAGAAGCGCACGATGCTCTTCGAGAGTGGGGGGTCGTGACGCTTGGAGGCGGCAACAAAGGCAAGCTCCCGTTTGGAACCCCGCTTGTCGGTCAGAATGGCGCTGGCCTTGATTTCCCCTTTGGTCATGCCCCACGGGTCCGACTCGAGAACGCCTAGAACGATCTGATCGGGGCTCGGCGCCCGTGGCTCAGCGTGGCCCGGGATGGGAACCAGGAGCAGCGCCAGGATCAAGAGCAGCCGCTTCACAAGATCGCCTCTTCATCCGCCGGGCTCACTGCCCCCAACGGGGAACCGAGCCCTCGCTGCGTGGCTCGTGCAGACGCCGCATTCCAGTCGAAAAAGACCCTGAAGAAACTCGTCGTCATCGTAGCATCGGCAGCGAATCCGGTCAGCAAGGTCACCAGGCAGAGCAGGCCCAGTATCTGTAGCCCCGGAAAGCGCGACAAGCCCATCGCGGAGAAGCCCAGGGACAGGATCACCGCGGTGTACAGCGAGGGCGGCCCAACTGCTGCCAGCGCACGGCCCACGATGGCGTCCGGCTCCCGCGCTCCCGCGTGCAGTTGTTGCATGATCCGCGCGACGATGTGGATGGTGGTGTTGAACAGCCCTCCGACCGAGACACACAAGACCAGGGAGTTATCTACGCGCAAATTCAAGCCTAGCGCGCGCATCACGAGAAAGCACGCACACACCGGCACCAGATTCGGAACGATGCTGATGAGCGCGATGCGCAGCGATCGAAAGATGGCGAGCTGGACCAAGATGATCACCCCGAACGCCACCAGGAAGCCCCACAGCACTTCCACCACCACCTCGTTGGAGCCGTATGCGGAGACGACATTCGAGCCCGTGACCGTGGCCTGGACATTCAGCGGGCGCAGGCGCATGTCGGCCTCGCGCTGCAGAATGTCGCGCAGTTGCAGCGTGGCTTCGCTGCCACGATCAGACACCAAGATGCGAACATGGGAGCGCGAATAGTCGCTGTTCACGAAATCAGAGAGGTCTCCCGGATCGACCAGCGATAGGTATTGTGAGATCAGCGGCTCGGAATCGGGCACGTGCCGCTCCTTGGGGTCACCTCCCTGGAACGCTTGATTGATGTCGCCGATCAAATCGGTGATCGAGAGCGAAGAGGTCACAATGGGTTGCTGCTCGGCGAACTGGTCCAGGGCCTCGATGGCCTGCAGAACCTCCGGCTTCTGCAATGACTCCGCCTCGCCCTCGAGATAGATGGCAACGCGGATCACGCCGCTGAGCTTTTGCTCCAGTACGCGCACGCCGTTCTGAACCTGCCCGCGTGGCAAAATACCCACGTATTCATTGACGATATGCATGCCGCGCGCGGCGCCGGCGCCGGCGATGAGCATGGCCAGGGCGATGCCGACCAGCAGTTCCGGCTTGCCCTTGATGCTTTGCCAGAGCCAAGCCATCAGAGTCTCCGTGGCGACGGCGATCCGAGGCCGATCGGCGTAGTGCTGCGAGGGCGCCACCGAGACGAGCAGCAGCGGCAGCACCGTGACGGTCGTGAGGAATGCGAAGAGCACCCCGGCAGCGACCACGATGCCGAAATATTTGATCATCGGCAGCGTGGCAGTGATGAACGCCGCAAAGCCGAGCGCAGTGGTGAGCGAGGTCAGAAAGCAAGGCAGCAAGAGCTCGCGCATCGCCTCGACGATGGCCTCTTCCCGCGTGCGCGACAGCCCGAGCTTGTCGAGGAAGCGCGTATACACAAAGATTGGATCCACCACGCCATAGACCAACAGGACCGTGGGAATGGTCGAACCAATGATGCTGATCGGGTAGCCAAGCAAGCTATAGAACCCGGCCGTCCACGCCAGCGATACGAGCACGGACGCCAGCGGCAGCACGACGCCGTGGATCGAGCGAAAGGTCAGGGCGAGCGCCGTCACCAGGATCAGCAACACGGCTGGCGTGAGGATGCTCTGGTCCTTGGACAGGGCGCGCGTGGTTTCCACCTCCACGACAGGCGCGCCCGTCACTTGAATGCGCGCGCCGGGCGGGGCTGGAGTTCCGTGCATGATGCGCTGCACGGCGTCCACCGCCGCTCGCTGCTCGGCGATCGTGGCAAACGCCGCCGGGATACGCATTTCGGACAACACCGCCGTGGCCGTGCTGTCCGGCGAGACCACGATTCGGGGCAACAAGGAGCCGTCCAGCGCCGCGGCCCGCACGCGTTCCACCTCTTCGCGCGTGCTCGGTAGGCTCGACACCACCGGCCCGCTCTCTACCATCTCGCCGGAGGCGCGAATCGAGCGCGCATTGGTCAGGCTGCGGATCTGACGGAACTGTTCGAGGCCTTCGAGTTGCTGGGTGACTGAATCGATGTACCTCAGCACCTCCGGCGCGAAGACGTCGGGGCTCTCGATGAGCAGGACGACGAAGCCACCCGGATCGCCGAAGTCTTTCGTGTACTGCTGCAGGAGGGGCAGACGCGGATTGCCCGGGTACTCGTAGAAGTCCTTGTACTGGAAGCGCACCTGAATCGAGCGCGCCGAGCGCGCGCAGGCCACGACGGAAAGAAGGATCAACAAGGCTGCAGCCAAGCGATGCCGCAGCAACAGTTGGAGCAGTCGAAGGGCGATGTTCATCGGCCGTAAGTGAGGCAGACCAAGGCTGCCAGGCCAGCATACTAGACTGGTCTTTCAGCCGTAACGATCAGAATCTTGCCGCGTTCTCGGCGGGCCAGGCCCGCAAGAAGCGGAAGAACTGGCGCCGATCCGGCTCGGAGCGGGCCGTTCCGATCGTGTCCTCCGCTTTTCGGTAGCTCGGTCCGGTACACCTGCCCCGGTGGCGAAATTCACCGATCACCGCCGCAGGCCGCCCGGGCCTCACAGGCCCTCGAGCCTTTCGAGTGTCACCCTTCCGGCAGCGGCGGCAGGCTATCGACGGGCACCTCGAGCTCGCCCAGGAATGCCCGGGCCTCCTGGTAACCAGGGTCGGTGGTGATCGCGCGTTTCGCGAGCAATGCCGATTTCTTGAGGTCGCCGCGGTGCTTCGCGATCGCCGCCTGGCGCAAGTACGCCTCTGCGCGACTCATCGGGCCCGGAGTCTTGAGCAGCGTGACGAGCTGCAGTGCCTTGATCGCGACGTCGAACTCGCCGCGCGACATCGCCAGCGCGGCGAGCTCGGACGCGACCGCGCCGTTCTGACGGTCGCTGGCGAGCGCGGCCTCCAGCCAGGCGAAAATGGCCTCTTCGTCGCCGGCGGCGGTCGCGACGCGCGCCATCGCATGCTGCAAGAGCGAGAGCTCCGGCGAGCGCCGCTTGCCGTGGCTGCGGATCGCCTCTTCCAGCCGAGCCGCGGCGGCCTCGATGTGGTCGAGCTCGACCTCTACCTCTACCAGCTTGACGATGGTCTTGGCGTCGTCCAGCAGCGTGAGCGCTCGCTCGTAGGCAGCACGGGCCTCGTTCAGAGCGCCGTCTTCGGCCTGTCGAAACAGGTCGCCGGCATTGCACAAGAGGTCGAAGCGCTGAGCCTTGTCCTGCGTGCTGTCTGCTTCTGCGATCAGCAGATTGGCCCAGCCGCGGTACGCCTTGGCGGACTGGTACATCTTGCGCAGCCGCTTGCGGATCGCGTCCTCCCCGGGGAACTGCGCATGCACGAGCTCCAGCGCTTCTTTCGCCGCCAGGGGCTGGCCGAGTTTCTCGCAGGCCTCCGCCAGGTCGAGCGCAACCGAGACCTGCTCGGGTCCGCTGCACAGCGGCACCAGGGCGCGGTAGGCGTCCGCTGCCTTGTCCCAGTCGCCGCGTTGCGCGGCCAACCGCCCGAGCTCGCGCTGCGCAGCCTTGTCCTCCGGGTGAGCCGTGGCCCAGGCGCTGACGCGCGCCTGGGCGTCGTCGATCTGGCCCAGCTCGCTGAGCAGGCGCGCGAGCTCGAGCGTGGTTGCGCCCTGTTCCGCGCGCAGCTCTGGGTCACCCCGCGCCTCCAGCAGATCGAGCTTGGCGCCAAGCGCGTTGCACAGGTCGCGGCGGGCGCGTTCGGGGCTGAGGCGGGCGGCTCGCGTCAGATCCTCGATCGCGAGCCCGAGGTTGGCGAGGTCATCGGGCGCGAGCCCGAGCCGCAGCGTGCCGCGCAGGTGGTACAGCGCGCCCAGCTCCGCGTCCTCGGAGCCGTACAGATCGATGGCCCGGCTCAAATGCGAGAGCGCCTGGTTGGGCTCGTCTGCCGCCAGCCAGTGCTGGGCAATCTGAGCCAACAGCTCGCGGTCCGGCACTGCGGGATCGGTGGCGCGCTCCAGCGTCTCGGCGGCGCGCCGCGGATCGGCGAGCTGGCGCTCGTAGATCAGGGCTGCCTGCTCGATCTGCTCGCGCTTTTGCGCCGCGTCACCCAGGTGCACGGCGTGGTCGCAGAGCGCCTCGGCCAGCTTGTCCCAGGCGTCGTGCTGGCGGTACCACTGCACGCGCTCGGCGTGCAGCGCCTCGCTCTGCGGCAGGCGCTCGAGCCCGCGCAGCAGCGCGCGCTCCACGCCCGCGAAGTCGTCCTGGGCCTTGTGCAGCGCCACCAGCTCCAGCGTGCGCGCCTCTGCCGCGGCGCCGCTCTCGACGGCGATCAGCTGATACAGCGTGCGGGTCCGATCGGCAGCGTGCTCGTCTTTGGTGAGCAAGTTCAGGAAGGCGAGCAGCACCTCGCTGCTGTCGGCGCCGAGGGCGACCGACGAGCGGTACATGTCGATGGCCGCCTCGCGGTCCGTCTCCGCCAGGATCTTGCCCAGCCGCAGGGTGCTCGTGGCGATGGCGACTTTGTCGCCGCGCTCGCGCGCGACGCTCAAGCGCCGTTCGATCACGCCGTGCAGCTCCGAGAGCCGCCCCTGCTGTTCCAGCAGATCCTCGAGCAGCTCGGACGCTTCCTCGGAATCGGGCTCCTCGTCCAGCACGGCTTTGAGCGCGGCCTCGGCCTCCGTCCTGCGCTCGGAGTCGATCAGGATGCGCATGCGCTCGATGCGCAGCGAGTGCCGCAGCGCCGGATCGTCCACCGCTCTCTCGATCGAGGAGATGCGGGCCTCGAGCTTCTGGCGATCGCCGGTCTTGCGATACACGTCGAACAGCGGTTTCCAGACCCGGACGGAGGTCGGTTCCTCCTCGAGCAGCTGCTCGTAGACCGTGGCGGCCAGCTCCAGATCTCCGATCGTGTTCTGGGCCAGCGCTGCCAAGCGCAGGCGCAGCTCGAAGGCCTCGGCCATGCCCGCGTGCGGAATGCTCTCCTGCAGCAGATCGACGGCGGCCTGCGCCTGGCCGTCACGTTCGAACAGATCGGCGAGCGAGCTGATGGCCCAGATGGCTTCGTTCACGCGCTCCTGATCGCGCGCCAGCTTCACCGTGGCGTCCAAGAGAGCCCGCAGCGCCGGCTCATCGTGCGAGTCGCGAGCCAGGTCGACCGCCTCGTGCAGCGTCTCGAGCGTGGCGCGGCGCAGGCGGGCGGCGTGGGTGAGGCTGAGCAAGAGCGCCGGCTTGTCGTCCGTGTCACGCGCCACGCGCTCGAGCAGCTCGATCACTTCCACGCTCGGCGGATTGGCGACCAGCGAGGCGCGCAACAGCTCCAGGATGCGGCGCGAGTTGCCGTCGCGGGTGAGCGCGACGTCGAGGTGCTGGACCGCGTCGCGCGGGCGGCCCTGATACAGGTCGAGCGTACCCAGGCGGTACAGCACTTCGGTATAGCGCTCGGGCGCCGCGTCCGGGTCGGCGTTCTCCACGAACGAGCGCAGGGCCTGCGCGAGCGCCCTGGGATCTCCGCCCACCCCGGCGCGTTCCACCGCCTCCAGGCACTCGAGCGGTTTGCGTCCCGTGGCCTGCGCGCGCGTGTAGCAGCGCGCTGCGCGCTGCGCATCGCCGCTCGCCTCCAGCAAGCGACCGAGCGAGAGCCATAGCTCGCAGGCCAGCTCCGGGTCCGCGCTTTCGGCCTTTTCCGCCAGGCCCGAGAGCTGTTGCACGACCAGATCGGTGCGGCCGATCTCGACAGCCAGGTCCCAGGTTTCCCGCACCAGAGTCTTGGCGGAGGGGCTCTTGGCCAGCGCTTGCAGGCGGCAATCGAGCGCGGCGTCGCGCTGGCCGAGGCCGATCAGCACCTCGGCCTTGCTGCGCAGAATCGCGCCCTGGGTGGCCGCGTCCTTGGCGTGGTGCATCCGCTGTTCCAGCGCGCGCAGCAAGAGGTCGTGATGGCCCGCCTCGCGCAGCGCGCTCTCCAGCCGCTGCGCCTCTTCGTTGTCCTGAGCTCCGGCCTCGAGCGCGGAGTCCAGCAGATCCTTGGCCCGGTCCTGTTGCCCGAGCTCGTTGGCGATGCGGTACAGCTCGAACAAGATCGAGCTCTCCCCGATGCCCGCCTGCGCCTCCGCGCCGTCGGCGCGAGCGCGCCCGAGCAGCAGCAAGAGCGCGCGATAGGCGCGCTCCGCCTCTTCCAGGTGGCCCTTCTCGCGCGCCACCTCGCCGAGCAGCTTGAGCATCTGGAGGTTGTTGCGGTCGACCTTGGAGGCCAGCTCGAGCTCCGACAGGGCCACATCGAGGTTGCCGGTCGCGCGTGCGATCTGGGCCAGCTGGTAGTGCACCTTGGCGCGCTCGGGCGTGCGCCGGCGGCCAAACGCCTCGAGCAGACCGGTCAGGAGCAGGCGCGCTTCCTCGTAGCGCTCTTGCTGGCGCAGCGCATCGGCCAGCGACAGCCGCAGCTCTCGATCGCCGGGCTCGAGCTGCACCGCGTGCTGCAAGAGCGGAATGGCCTCGTCGAGCTGACCGAGCCGGTCGCGACGCACCTGGGCCGCGTCGCGCAGGTACTGCACCTGAACGGTGCGATCCGGCGCATGCTCCACGCCGGCGCTGAGCAGCGGCGCCAGCAGCTCCCAGTCCTCCTGCGCGCGATACGACTCCGCGAGCAGCGAACGCAGCTCTACCGCGGCCGGGTCGGTGTGCAGCGCCTCCGTCAGGTAGCTGCGCGCGCGCACATCGTCGCCCGAGGCGCGCAGCGCCGTGCACAGGCCCAAGAGCGTCTTGCGCCGCGCCGGCAGGTTGTTCTCCGGCGTGAGCTCCAGCCGGCGCTCCAGCCATTGCACGGCCGCCTCGTGCTTGCCGCGCGCCACGCTGAGCTCCGCCAGGGCGTCCAGCACCTCGGGAGTCGGCGACAGCGCCACGCTGGCCTCATATGCAGCGAACGCCTGTTCGACGTTGCCGAGCGAGACCTGGCTCAATTGACCCGCGCGCGCCCAGAGCGCGGCGGCGGACTCACGGTCGTCCGAGCGCGCCACGCGCTTGGCTTGCTGGGCGAGCAGCGTATACAGCCCCGCATTCTCCCCGCTCGAAGCCAGGATGCGTTCCAGCGCGTCGATCGAGGGGGTATGGCCCGGGCTCTCTTCGACGTTTTTCTGCAGCACCTCGATGCGCTTGGCCGGGCCCTCGCCCACGAGATCGAGAATGCGCGCCTCGTCGAGGCGCAGCTCGAGCCGCCGCTCGAGGGCCGGGTTCAGCAACAGCTCCTGCTGGCGCAAGCCGAGCAGCTCGGCGTAGCGCTGGCCCTGCTCGTAGATGCCGCCGAGCAGCTCGATGGTCGCCGCGTGCTCGGGCGCCTTGGCCAGCAAGCTACGGCAGATCTCCGCGCCCAGGTCCGGGTCGTTCAGCGCCTCCACGGCGATCTGCGCGGCCTGGTAGCTGAGAGCGATCGAGCGCTCACGGTCGAAGGGCAGAGCGGCGCCATCCACCAGCAAGCGCAAGGCCTGGGAGAAGCCAGCACGCTGCTTTTCGAGCTTCACCAGCTCTTCGATCGACCACCAGGCGACCCGATCGGCGAGCGAGCCCAGCGCCCCGTCCGGCGTGTGCTCTGCCAGCTCGGCCATGGCGATGCCCGCGCTGCGCCGCGCGCGCTCCAGGATGGGCTTGGCGAGCGCGCTGTCTTTGACCACCTCGAGCGCCACGCCGGCGGCCTCGTGCAACACCGAGAGATCTTCGGGGCTGACGGCGTCGGCCAGCTGCATCAGGGTCTCCACCAGGGGGCGGCCAGGCGCGCGCCGCCGCAGGTCTGCCAGCATGCGCAGAGTGTCGGCCTCGCGCTGGCTTTGCACCGCCAGGCTGAGCAGCGACTCGGCGAGCTTCGGGTCGGCGCGATGGTCGCGGTACCAGATGCCCAGCTGGCGCCGCAGGTCGTGCGCCACGCGCGCCGGTAGCCCGGGGGTCGCGTCGATGCGCTCCAGGATCGCGTGCCCGGTGTGCTCCCAGGAACGCGCGGCTTCGGAGGCGCTCTCCACTGCGTCGGCCACCTTGCGATCGACGTGGCCGAGCGCCAGCGAGTTCTCGACCAGCACCCAGGCGACCTCGTGCCAGGCTCGCACGCGCGTCGCGACCCGCGCGACGGCGCAGGCGGCGTCGCGATGCGACGGCTCGCTCTCGACGATCTGTCGGTAGCAAGCCAGCGCCGCTTCGCGATCCTCCATGCGCTCTTCCAGGATCTGGCCGCGCGCGAAGCGCAGCTCCCGGCCGCGCTCCAGGTCCTTGCAGCGATCGATGGCGCGCTGGTAGCCCGACACCGCGACACCCCACTCGCCGCTGCTGCGCGCCAGGCGGCGCAGCTCGTTTTCGAGGTCGGGGTTGGGATCGAGCTCGAAGGCGCGGCACAGATAGATGAGGGCGCCGCTCGGATCCTGGGCGCGCTGCTCCAGGATGTTCGCCGCCTCCAGCAAGATGACGCGCGCCGCGGTCGGACCCGCGCTGGCGCGCACGCGCAGCTCGACCAGCTCCAGCACGCCCGGCCATTCGTCGGCCGCGGTCAGCGCGCTGGCCAGCGTTTCGACCGCATCGTGCGCGTGCGCCTCGGAGCCGAGCAGTGCGCGCAGGCCCGAGCGCGCTGCCTCGTGCAGCGCGTTCAGCTCCAGCGCCTGCCGGTAATATTCGATGGCGCGGCCCGGCGATTTTTCGTGTTCCCGGTACACGTCGCCCAGGCGCGCGAGCTGATCGGTGCGGCGGCGCGCGTCCGGCTCCGTCTCCACCGCAGTGCCGAGCAGACCGATCACGTCGCTGTGACGATTGGCGGCCGTGCACAGGTCGACCAGCGCATCCACCGTCTGGGCGTTGGAACCGAACTGCTGCTCGATGTCCCGCCACACGTCGATGGCGCTCTCCAGCCGGAACAGCCGCGTCTCGTAAATGCGAGCCACGCGCACCAGGTCGTTGCGGCGCGCGCCGGCCTTCTTGCTGGCCTGCGCGCGGCGCCGCAGGTCGTCGATCAACGGGTCCCAGCGCTCCGCGCGCTCCAGGATCGCAATCCGCGAGTCGAGCGCGCTGAGATCGCCCTCGCTCGCCTCCAGGCAGCGCTGCCACAGCTCGAGCGAGCGCTCGAGCTCCCCGAGCTCGTCAGCGAGCTTGGCTGCCTCCGCCAGCACGTGCCGCTGGCCGCGCTGGTTCGGCTCCAGCACTGCCAGCCGCTCCAGCACTCCGAGCAGACGGTCGTGATCGCCGGCGTCGGCCAGCAGCTGGCGCAGGCGCCGCGCCACGAACAGCCGCGGCGCCTCGCCGGCGCGCGGATCGTCGAGCACGCCCAGGTACAGCTCCGTGGCGGAGCTCGGATCGGCTACCTTGACCTCGTACACCTTGCCGGCTTCCACCAGCAGCTCGATGCGGCGCTCATCATTCGCGGAGCTCTCGGACGCGCTCACCAGAGCACTCGCGTACAGATCCTGACGGCCCGTGCGGTCGGCCAGGCTGCGCAGCTGGGTGTGCACGTCGTTCGACTCCGGTACGAGCCGCAGCAACGCCGCCGAATGGTTGAGCGCCTCTTCGTAGCGCTCGCTGCGAATCAGCCAGGAGGCACAGGCCTCGTGCAGCTCGCGCTCCTGCTCGCCGGTCTCCGCCACGCCGAGCGACGTCTCGAGCACGCGGATCACGTCCTCCGGACGGCGCGCGCTGGCATAGCGCTCGCGCAGGATCTCGAGCGCCCGCCGGCGCGGCGCCACCGGAGCCGCCTGGCGCTGAGCGATCTGCTCGAGCAGGCGACAGGCATCGTCCTGCCCGTTCTCGAGCCCCGAGATCTCCTCGGCCATGTGCAGCGCCGCCACGGCGTCCCCGAGCTCGTTGAGCTGCCGGTCCGCGATCTGGACCCGCGTGCTCAGTGCCTCGGCGGGCGGCAGGTTGCTGAGCCGCGCGCCCCAGATCTCGATCAGGTCCTGATGCCGGTGCTGGCGTTCCAGGCGCCGCTGCAGAGATTCCGCGAGCTGTGCGTTGTCCGGCGAGGTGAGCAGCAGCTCCTTCAGATAGTCGCTCGCGCGCTCGCCTTGCCCGGCGAAGTCTTTGGCGATGCGGGCAGCTTCCTCGAGCAGCGGCCGCCGCCGCGCCGGGTCCGCGGTGCGCGCCAGCTTGCGATCGTACTCGGCCAGCAGCTCCTCCCAGCGCTCGGCCATCGTGAGCAGCAAGCTGAGCTTTTCGAAGGCCCAGCTACCGCCCGTGTCGAACGCGGCCAGGCGCTTCAGGATCTGGATGTTGTGACTCGGATCGTCGAACCACTCGTCGTGGAAGGCGACCGCACGCTCGCCGATCGAGAGCAGCGCCAGCGCGCCGAGATCGCTGGCCAGCACCTCGTGATAGAGGGCCGAGACCTCATCGGGCTGATCGTACTCGCGCGCCGCCTCGTCGAGGGCAGCCCAACGGTCGCCATTTTCGGGTTCTGCGCGAGCCTCTTCGAGCGCGCTGCGCAGGGGTTCGGGGATGTCGTCGTGCGCTGGGGAAAGGGATGGTTGCATCATCTTCTGCAGGGAGCTGGGGCAGGGGCCCGCCGACCGCGCATCGCCGTGGACGCAGCGGACCGAGCTCGCGAAATGTCCGCGGAGCTGCCCGACCCTCTCATGAGATTCGGTCAGACCCGGCTAGTGTATAACAGTAGGCGAGCCCACGGCCGGGGATCCAGACCTGGAACTTCACGGCCGGTCGTTTCGGCGCCTGCTCCCGGGCAGATGGGGACTCCGGATTGCCGCCGGGCGCCTATCGATGTACGAGATGGGTTCCTCGTGCGCTCGCGTTGGGGTGCCTCGACGCGGCAGGATGAGGTAAGGATCCGGCGATGCATGCCGGCTGAGATGCATGCCGGCTGAAATGCCGGTCGAGAGATGAGGTGACCATGTCCGCGACGCCATCCACGATGAGACAGCTAGGAGCCGCACTTCCCTCCTTTGAACTGCCCGATACCCGCTCCCTCACACCGGGCACGGCCCGTGGGGAGACCGTCACGGACGCCTATCTGCGCGGCCGCGGGCCGGGGGTCGTGGCGTTCATCTGCAATCACTGCCCGTTCGTCGTGCACATCCGGGCGGGCCTGGTGGAGTTTGGCCGCTATTGCCAGGAGGTTGGGGTGCCTTTTGTCGCCATCTCCTCCAATGACGTGACCAGTCACCCACAGGACGGTCCGCAGCCGATGGCAGCGGAGGCCAAGAAGCATGGGTTCACCTTTCCCTACCTGTATGACGAGACGCAAGACGTGGCGCGGGCGTTCGATGCGGCCTGCACGCCGGACTTCTATGTCTTCGACTCTGCCGGCAAGCTCGCCTATCGCGGTCAGTTCGACGCCTCCCGTCCGAATAACGCGGTGCCCGTGACGGGCGGCGATCTGCGTGCCGCGGTGCAGGCCCTGCTGGCGGGCAAGTCGCCCAGCTCGGACCAGAAGCCGAGCATCGGTTGCAGCATCAAGTGGAGGCGCTGAGCTCCGTGACTGAATCTGCGCTGGACGAGTCTCAGCTGGACGGGCTGAGCCCCGTGCAGAGCGAACCGTTCGCGAGCCCAGCCCCGTCGGACGCGAGCTTTCGAGCCGCGTTCGGCAGCTGGCTCGGAGGGCTCGGCAAGGAGGCGCGGGACCTGTCGCTGCTGCTCGACCGGGACGATGCTCCCGAAGCGCTGCGGCGTTTCGGCGCAGAGACCCTGAACCAGTTATTACACGCCGCGGACCTGATTCCGGAGGGCGTCGACGACGTCGGCTACCTCGAAACGCTGTTCGCCTTCCGCGTGCTCGCTCGCGAGCTGTGCGACGCGCAGCCCGACGCGCGCGCTGCGGATCCGAGTGGCACTCTGGCTCGGCTCGCGGGCGAGGCGGAGTTGATCCAGGCATTTCTGGGCGCAGAGGACTACGCCCGCTTCGGCGCCGTCACGCGGGCGTCTCGCGAGCGGCGCACGCGCGACCGTTGCGCGACCGACCTGCTCGAGTCCCCCGAGGCGCGCAGCGCCGCCGTCGCGGAAGCGCAGCGCTGGGGCGAAGGCTACCGTCCTCGCGCGTTCGGCGCCGGTTCTCACGACCTGGTGCGGCTGCTCTCGTTTCTGCGCACCCGAGCGCGCCGAGCTGCCTGACCCGCTGCGGGGTGCCGCTTGGCACCGCGCCGGACTGCGCTCAGCGCAGCTCGCGCCGCAGAATCTTGCCGACGTTGGTCTTGGGCAATTCATCGTAGAACTGCACGACCTTCGGCACCTTGTAGGCGACCAGAGACTCACGACAGTGACGGATGAGCTCCTCTTCCGTGAGCGACGCGCGCTTGCGTACGACGCAGGCTTTGACCCGCTCCGTGGACTGCGGGTCTGGCATCCCGATCACGGCGCACTCCAGCACGTCGGGATGGGTCTTGAGCACGTCTTCGACCTCGTTCGGGTAGACGTTGAAGCCGGAGACGAGAATCATGTCCTTGAGACGATCGACGATGCGAAGGTAGCCGCGCTCGTCCATGGTGCCGATGTCGCCCGTGCGGAACCAACCGTCGGCCGTGAAAACGCGCGCTGTCTCGTCGGGTTGCTGATGGTAGCCGCGCATCACCTGCGGACCGCGCGCACAGATTTCACCGCGCTCCCCGAGCGGTACGCGCCGCCCCTCGGCGTCGAGAATGGCGATCTCGGTGGCTGGAAACGGCTGCCCGACGCTGCCGGGCACGTTGTGCGAGGGCACGTTGCAGGACAGCACGGGCGAGGTCTCGCTCAGGCCGTAGCCCTCCAGGATGGGTTTGCCCGTCAACTCGAGCCAGCGCTGCCCCACGGCTTGCTGCAAGGCCATGCCGCCCGCCACGAACAGCTTGCTCGACCCGAAGTCGATCTTCGAAAAATCGGCGTGGTCCATCAGCGCGTTGAACAGGGTGTTTAGACCGGTGAACATGCTGAAGCGGCAGCGGCGCATCACCCGGATGAAGGCGCGAATGTCCCGTGGGTTCGTGATCAGCACCAGCTTGGCGCCGATGTGCATCATGAACAGGCTGTTCACGGTGAGCCCGAAGATGTGGTAAAAAGGCAGCGCCGCGAGCAGCACCTCTGTGCCGGGAACCAGCATGTTGAACGCCGCCTTGGTCTGCAACACGTTGGCTACGATGTTCGCGTGCGTGAGATCGGCGGCCTTGGGAACTCCGGTCGAGCCGCCCGTGTATTGCAGAAACAGCGTTCGATCGCCGGGCACGTCGGGACGCTGGTAGTG
>Ga0207675_100001482_pt1 | contig 23584 bp, 29 predicted proteins | sample KBSSwiS42_FD_184305 | JGI IMG/M metagenome (GOLD analysis project Ga0207675, IMG submission 184305) | Switchgrass rhizosphere microbial communities from Kellogg Biological Station, Michigan, USA - KBS Switchgrass S4-2 (SPAdes) (version 2) | ecosystem: Host-associated > Plants > Roots >...
CGCCGCCACCGCCGCGACCGCCGCGGCCAGCGCCGCCGCCACCCCCGCGACCGCCGCCGCCGCCGCCGCCGCCGCCGCCGCCGCCGAAGCCACCGCGGGATTCACCGCCGGCGCCGCCGCTGGGCGCCGAGCCTTGATTCTCTGACATGTCAGAACTCCAACCCGCCTTCGCGGGCGCCGTCGGCCACCGCTTTCACGCGGCCGTGGTATCTGTACCCCGCGCGGTCGAACACGACGCGCGAAAAACCAGCATCCTTTGCCTTCTGCGCGATCAACTTCCCGACCTCTGTCGACTTCGCGCTCTTCTTCCCTTCGAGCTTGTGATCCGACACCGCCGCCAGCGTGCGGTTCGTCGTGTCGTCCACGATTTGCGCATAGATGTGCTTGAGCGACCGAAACACCACCAGCCGCGGACGCTCCGTCGTGCCGATCAAACGCTGCCGCACACGATTGTGGCGGCGATACCGGAACTCCTGCCGAGTCTTCGGCCTGCGAATCTTGGGCATTACTTGCCTCCCGCCTTACCCGCCTTCCGGCGGATCTGCTCGCCCTGATACCTCACGCCTTTCCCCTTGTACGGCTCCGGCTTTCGCAGCGCGCGAATCTCCGCCGCGACCTGCCCGACCTTCTCCTTGTCCGCCCCTTCGATCACCACGACGATCGGCTGCGGCGCACTGAGCTTGATACCCGCCGGCGCGCGATACTCGACTGGGTGCGAGTACCCGAGCGCGAGCTGCAGTCCGAACGGCTTCACCTCGGCCTTGTAACCCACGCCGGTGATCTCGAGCTGCTTCTTGTAGCCCTGCGTCACACCCTCGACCATGTTCGCGATGAGCGAGCGCGTGAGGCCGTGCAGCGCGCGATGCCGGTCCTCATCCGAGGGGCGGTCCACCGTGACGTTGCCGTTCTCCACCTTGACCTGCATGTCCGGGTGCAGCTTCCGGGAGAGCTCCCCTTTGGGGCCCTTCACCGTGATCGCCGGCCCGTTGACGGTCACCGTCACGCCGTTAGGCACCGGGACCGGTTTCCTTCCGATTCGGGACATTGTCGTCGCTCCTTACCAGACGAGGGCGAGGAGCTCGCCACCGGTGTTCGAGCGCCGCGCCTGAGCATCGGACATGAGCCCGTGTGACGTGCTCAGGATCGCCATGCCGAGTCCGTTCCGCACGCGCGGAATGTCGCCGACGCCGACGTACTTGCGGAGCCCCGGGCTCGACACCCGCTTGAGCTCACGGATGACCGGCTGCCCACCCTGCGCGTACTTCAGCACCACGCGCAGCACGGGACGCCCGTTGTCCGTCTCGAGCACCCGGTAGTCCTGAATGAAGTTGTTCTCCTTCAGGATACGGGCGATCTCGGTCTTCACCTTCGACACCGGGATGTCCACGCGGCGATGCTTCGATCCGCAGGCATTGCGGATCCGCGTGAGCATATCGGCGATCGGATCGGTCATGCTCATGTCTTGGTCCTTGGGTCCCTATCGTATCCCTTGGGCGAGCCCAGGAGACGTGTAGGAATGAGAGTGAGACGTGTTGTGGGCTACCAGCTGGCCTTGCGCACGCCGGGGATCATCCCGGACAGCGACAGGTCGCGGAAGCAGATACGGCAGAGACCGAACTTGCGCAGGTACGCGCGGGATCGCCCGCAGCGGCCGCAGCGATTGTGCTGCCGCACCTGGAACTTCGGTTTCCGCTTGGACTTCTCGATCATTGCTTTACGAGCCATACAAAAACACTCCGTGTTTTTGAGCTATCAGCCTCGAGCCTCAGCCATCGGCTGATCAGCGTCGCGGCGACGCGACGTTATGCGTTGACCACAATCGGCTTGTCGTCGCCGCGGAACGGCATTCCAAGCTCGCGCAGTAGCGCGTACGCCTGGTCATCCCGGTCCGTCGTCGTGACGAACGTGATGTCCATCCCGTGGATCTGGTCGATCATGTCGTAGTTGATCTCGGGAAAGATCATCTGCTCCTTCACGCCGAGGGAGTAATTCCCGCGACCGTCGAACGAGCGTGTCGAGAGCCCGCGGAAGTCACGGATCCGCGGCACCGCCGTGCTGATGAAGCGGTCGAGGAACTCCCACATCCGCGCGCCGCGCAGCGTCACGGCAGCCCCGATCTCCTGCCCTTCACGAAGGCCGAAGTTCGCGATCGACTTCTTCGCCTTCTTGCGAACCGGACGCTGGCCGGTGATCACGCCCAGCTCCTCGACGACCTTGTCGAGGAGCTTCGGCTGCTTGATCGCCTCACCGAGGCCGACGTTCAGCACGATCTTCTCGAGCCCGGGGATCTGATGCGGGTTTGAGAGCTCGAACTGCTTCGACAGCCGCTCGCGCACCGTGTTCTGATAGTAGGTCCGGAGTCGCGGTGCCGGCGCCGGGATCCCGGCACCCGCGTGCGCGTGCTTCGGCGACTCGCCCTTCTTGTCGCCGCCGCCTTTGCCCTTCTTCGACTCCCGCTGGTCCTTCTGTTCCTTGTCCTTCGTCGCCATGGTCTGGAAACCCGATAAGCGTATGAGCTGCGAGCCGCAGCGTTAGGCGGCTAGCGCGACCGCGGAATCGACTCGCCGCTCTTCACGGCCAGCCGCTCCTTGGTGCCGTCCTCGTCGATGCGCGCCCGGAGCCGCGTCGGCTGTCCCGACTTCGGATCCAGCAGCATCACGTTCGAGTGATGGATCGGCGCCGGCATCTCGATGATGCCGCTCTGCTCCTCCGCCCGACGCGCCTTGCGATGCTTCTTCACGATGTTGATCCCCTCGATCGTCACACGGCCGGTCTTGGAGAACACGCGCAGCACCTTTCCTTCCTTGCCCTTGTCCTCGCCGCGCAGGACGCGCACGGTGTCACCGCGCGTGACGGGCATCTTGATCCGTTCGACGTTGACCGCATGCCGCGCTCGGTTCTTCGCGTTCGCGCGATTGGTCTTCTTGTATTTCAGTATCCGCATGTCAGATGACCTCCGGGGCCAGCGACACGATCTTCATGTACTTCTTGTCGCGCAGCTCACGAGCGACCGGGCCGAAGATACGCGTCGCGCGAGGCTCGCCCTGGTCGTTGATGATCACCACGGCGTTCTCATCGAACTTGATGTAGCTGCCGTCCTTGCGGCGCGTCTCCTTCACCGTGCGCACGACCACCGCGCGCGCGACCTCCGACTTCTTCACCGTGCCGTTCGGCAGCGCGTCCTTGACCGCGACGATCACGAGATCGCCGAGCCCGGCGTAGCGCCGCCGCGTTCCGCCAAGGACGCGGATCACGAGGGCGCGCTTCGCGCCCGAGTTGTCCGCCACCCTGACCATCGATTCCTGTTGGATCATGGGGTCACCCTCCTCACTGTCCTTAGCGAGCGCGCTCGACGATCTCGACCACGCGCCACCGCTTGTCCTTCGACAGCGGGCGGGTCTCCATGATACGCACGGTGTCCCCGGTCTTGGCCGAGTTTTCCTCATCGTGCGCCTTCACCCGCTTGGTGCGGGTGACCATCTTGCCGTACACCGGGTGGGCTACGCGGCGATCGATCGCCACGACCACCGTCTTCTGCATCTTGTCGCTCACCACCGTCCCCGTGCGCACCTTGCGCGCGTTGCGCGCCGAGCGAGCTTCTGCGGACGTAGTGGGCTGCTGGTTCGTCGTCATGTCGGCCATGGTTGCTCGTGGGGCTCAGCGCCGCCTAACGGCGCGCGCGCGGACGCTTGCCGGTCCGGCGCGTCGTCGTCTCCGACGCCGCCAGCTCCCGCTCACGCTCTATCGTCTTGAGGCGCGCGATGTCGCGGCGAATCGTGCGCAGGCGCAGCGGATCCTCCAGCGTCTCGGTCGCCGAGCGGAACTTGAGGCGGAAGCGCTCCTCCTCCATCTCGCCGATCCGCGTGCGAATGTCCGCATCGGACATCTCGCGAATCTCCTCAGCTCTCATCGGTGTGCGCCTCCTCCTTCGCAATGAACTTCGTCTTGAGACCGATCTTCGCGGCCGCGAGCGCCATCGCCTTCTGGGCGATCTCGGGCGTCACGCCCTCGAGCTCGAACAGCACGCGACCGGGACGGACGACGGCCACCCACCCTTCGGGCGACCCCTTGCCCTTGCCCATGCGCGTCTCGGCCGGCTTCTTCGTGATGGGTTTGTCCGGGAAGATGCGGATCCACACCTTCCCGCCTCGCTTGATGTGCCGCGTGAGCGCGACACGCGCCGCCTCGATCTGGCGATTCGTAACCCAGCCGGGCTCCAGCGCCTGCAGCCCGTAGTGGCCGAACGAAATCTCGGCACCACGCGTCGCGAGGCCCTTGGTGCGCCCCTTGAACATCTTTCTAAACTTTACTCGCTTCGGACTAAGCATTGGTCTCTCTCGGGCTCTCGGCGATCAGTCCCTGATGGCTGATGGCTGATGGCTGATGGCTCGGGTGTCGTCAGACACCCGTCGAGTAGGTCTTGCCGCGGCGGTCTTCCACGATCTCGCCCTTGAAGATCCACACCTTCACCCCGATGGTGCCGAACGTGGTCTTCGCCGTGGACGTCGCGTAGTCGATGTCCGCACGCAGCGTGTGCAGTGGCACACGGCCCTCGTGATAGCCTTCGACGCGCGCGATTTCGGCGCCGCCGAGTCGCCCGCCGGCCTTCACCTTGATGCCCTGCGCGCCCATGCGCATCGCGCTCTGCACCGCGCGCTTCATGGCGCGACGGAACGAGATGCGCTGCGACAGCTGGTTCGCGATGTTGTCGGCGACGAGCTGCGAGTCGAGCTCCGGACGCTTGATCTCCTCGACGTTGATCCCGACTTCCTTGCCGGTCAGCTGCGCGAGCTCGTCGCGCAGCTTGTCGACCTCGGCGCCTTTCTTCCCGATGACGACGCCCGGCCGGCCGGTGTGGATCGTGACCACCACCTTGCCTGGCTTGCGCTCGATCGTGATGTCGGAGATCGCCGCGTGACCGAGGCGCGCCTTCAGATACTTCCGGAGCAGCTCGTCTTCACGGAGCAGCTGCGGGAAATCGCGGTTGGCGTACCAGCGCGATCGCCATTGCTTGGAGATGCCAAGGCGAAAGCCGATTGGATTGACCTTTTGTCCCATTAGCGACCTTCCTTCTCCGCCACGATGATCTCGACGTGGCTGGTGCGTTTCTGAATCGGCGTCGCGCGACCCATCGCCGCCGGCATGAACCGCTTGAGCTTCGGCCCTTCGTTGATGATCGCGTGCTTCACGTAGAGCTGATCGACGTCGATCGATTCGTTTGCCTCACGCGCCTTGAACTCGGCGTTCGCGACGGCCGAGGTCAGCACTTTCGCGATCTGCTTGGCCGCGTGCTTCTTCGAGAACTTGAGCAGCGCGAGCGCCTCGTTCACGTCCTTGCCGCGAATCTGGTCGATGACCAGCCGCATCTTGTACGGCGACTGCCGCGTGCTGCGCTGGAATGCCCGTGCTTCAGCCATGGCTTACTTCCCTCCGCGCGCGCCAGGGGCCGCCGGTGCGGGCGCCAATGACGCCTTCTTGTCGGTCGCCTTGTTCCCGGTGTGACCACGGAACAGGCGCGTCGGCGCAAACTCGCCGAGCTTGTGGCCGACCATGTTCTCGGTCACGTACACCGGGATGAACTTGTTCCCGTTATGCACGGCGAACGTGTGCCCCACGAAATCGGGGATCACGGTGCTCGCGCGCGACCACGTCTTCACGACGCGCTTCTCGTTGCGCGAGTTCATCGACTGCACGCGCTTCGTCAGGCTCTCGTGGACGTACGCGCCCTTCTTTACGGATCTCGCCATAGGACCTTAGAACCCGGACTGGGTAGCCTTGCCGCGCTTGCGACCGCGAACGATCAGGCGCTGCGATGGTTTCTTCATGTTGCGCGTCTTCACGCCCTCCTTCTTGCCCCACGGGCTCACCACGTTCCGGCCACCGCGCGTGCGGCCGCCGTGCGGATGATCCACCGGGTTCATGACTTCGCCGCGGACCTTCGGGCGACGTCCCTTCCATCGGGTCTTGCCGGCCTTGCCCCACGACAGCAGCTCGTGCTCGGCGTTGCCCACCTCGCCGATCGTCGCCAGGCAGTTGCCGTGCATGCGCCGCGTCTCGGTGGACGCCATGCGCAGGGTCACGTACTCGCCTTCCTTGGCGACGACCTCGAGCGACACGCCCGCCGAGCGCGCGATCTGGCCCCCGCGACCCGGCACGAGCTCCACGTTATGCACGTTCGTGCCTAACGGGACTTCCCGAAGCGGCAGCGCGTTGCCGATGCGAATGTCGGAGCCCTTGCCGGACACGACGGTGTCGCCCACGGCGAGGCCTTTCGGATGCAGGATGTAGCGCAGCTCGCCGTCCTCGTACTGCACGAGCGCGATACGCGCGGAACGGTTCGGATCGTACTCGATGGTCTTCACGACCGCCGGCACGCCAAACCGGTTGCGCTTGAAGTCGATGACCCGGTACTTCCGCTTGTGGCCACCGCCGCGTCGACGCATGGAAATGTGGCCATGGTTGTCGCGCCCGCCCGACTTCTTCAGTGGCTCGGTCAGCGACTTCTCCGGCGTCGAGCGGGTGATCTCCGTGAAATCCGAGACCGAGCGGAACCGCGTCCCCTTGGTCACCGGCTTGAATTGACGAATGCCCATGCGCGTTAGCCCTCGAAGATGCCTTCGATCGTATCACCCTCGCGGAGCGTCACGATCGCTTTCTTCCAATTCGGACGACGGCCCGCCGACTTGCCGACGCGCCGCACCTTGCCGCGCTGGTTCGACGTCCAGACGCCAGTCACCTTCACCCCGAACAGATGCTCGATCGCCTGGCGAATCGCCGGCTTCGACGCGTCGGGCGCAACCTCGAACACATACTCGCCGCGCTCCTGGCGGGCGATCGACGTCTTCTCGGTCACGATCGGACGCACGATGGTGCGAAATACAGTGGCCATGACTTACCGGTCCTTCTTCTTGGGCGCCTTCTTGGCGGCGCTCTTCTTCGCGGCCGGCTTTTTCGCGGCCGCCGCCTTGGTCTCCGCTTTCGCCGATTTCTTCGCGCTCTTCTTCGCGGTCTTCGCGCTCTTCTTCGCGGCGGCCTTCGTCTTCGCTGCCGACGCCTTCTCCACGGTCTTCCTCGCCGCGGCCTTGCGGCCACTCACGGCGGTCGTCGCCGCAGGGGTCGCACGACGCGGTGGCAGCGCGATCGGCTCCTCCCTGATCGGCGCCAGCGCGTGCCCGATCGCCCCACCCTCGATCAGCACCACATCCGACCAGAGAATGTGGTACGTCGAGACGTCGCTGTACGGCATCACGTGCACGTTAGGCAGGTTGCGCCCGGACAGGAACACGTTCGGCTTCACGCCGTCCGTGAGCACGAGCACCTTCTGCTCGCCGATGCCGATGCGGCTCACCAGCCCGAGCAGCGCCTTCGTGCGCGGCGCGTCGTAGCTGAACTGGTCGATGACGTAGATCGCGTTCTCGCGAGCGCGCGCATTGAACGCGCTCTTTCGCGCGAGCGCGCGCACCTGACGCGGTACATACTCATCGTACGCGCGGGGCGTCGGACCGAACACGGTGCCACCGCCAACCCAGTGCGGCGCTCGCGTCGAACCCTGGCGCGCACGCCCGGTGCCCTTCTGCTTCCACGGCTTCTGGTTGCCGCCCACCACGTACCCGCGCGTTTTCGTCGACGCGTTGCCTTGGCGCTGATTGGCAAGGAATGCCTTCACCGCCTGGTGCATCACCGGCATGTTCACGATGCCGTCGAACACAGTCTCCGGCAGACGCACGCGCTCCCGCGCGGTCCCCTGCGACGTGTACGCCGCGGCCTCGAATGTCGTCGTCTCTGCCATGTCTCGAGCCTTTAAGACTGCTTGCGGACGAGCACGATCCCGTTGGTCGGGCCGGCGATCGAACCGCGGATGTAGATCAGATTGCGCTCGGCGTCGATCTTCTCGACACGGAGGTGCGTCTGCGTGTGCCGCCTGTTGCCGTGCTGCCCCGGCATCGCCTTGCCCTTGATGACTCGTGACGGATCGGTTCCCGGTCCGATCGAGCCCGGCCGCCGGTGCTTCGTGTTACCGTGCGTATTCGGGCCACCACCGGCCTTGTGCCGCTTCACGATGCCCTGAAATCCGCGCCCCTTCGACGTGCCAGTGACCTTCACCTGATCGCCGACGGCGAACACGCCGACGTTGATCGTGTCGCCGACGTTGAACGACGGGATCTCCGGGTTCTTGCCTGGCGCGTCATCGAGCCGGAACGAGCGCAGCACCCGGGGTGCGTAGTCGAGCCCCCCCTTCTTCGCGTGCCCGAGCTCGGCCTGCGTCGCGCGGCGACCGCGCGGCTTGCCCTCGCCCTTCTTCGACTCGCGCGCCGTGCGCTGCTTCCCGTAGCCAAGCTGCACGGACGCGAATCCCGCTTTCGCCTTCTCGGTGAAACCGAGCACCGGGTTGGGCGGTGCTTCAACGACCGTCACGGGGATCTGCTGCCCCTGGTCGTTGAACACCTGGGTCATCCCCAGCTTCTTACCGATGATTCCGATCATGATTCCTCTGAATAGTCGCAGCCTGGACGCCGCCGTTAGGCAGCAACATCCATCGTGGCCGTTGGACTCAAGGGATTGGGGACTAGGGACTGGGGACTCGGCCGGGAGCCTTCCGTCGCTGATCAAATCTCCGCGCCGGCAGAAGCATCCCGGCCGAGTCCCCAGTCCCCAGTCCCTATTCCCCGCTGTTACTCCACTTTGATCTCGACGTCGACGCCGGCTGGTAGATCCAGCTTCGTCAACGCGTCGACCGTCTGCGCGCGCGAGTCGAGAATGTCGATCACGCGCTTGTGCGTCTTGAGCTCGAACTGTTCGCGCGACTTCTTGTCGACGTGCGGCGAACGGAGCACCGTCCATCGCTGCGTCTTCGTCGGCAGCGGGATCGGCCCCGATACCTGCGCGCCCGTCTTCTCAGCGGTCCGCACGATGTCCGCGGATGCCTGGTCGATGACGGCGTGATCAAAAGCCTTTAGTCGAATCCGAATTCGTCCAGCCATTGCTGTTCCGGGGACTGGGGACTTGGGGACTGGGGACTGGAACGGCGACTGGGGACGAGGATCTCGAACTGCCGAGTCCCTAGTCCCCAGTCCCTAGTCCCTACTTCAAGATCTTCGTGACGACGCCCGCGCCGACCGTTCGGCCGCCCTCGCGGATCGCGAAACGGAGCTGCTCTTCCATGGCGATCGGCGTGATCAGCTCGATCGTCATCTGGATGTTGTCACCCGGCATGACCATCTCCGTGCCGGCCGGGAGCTCCACCGAGCCCGTCACGTCCGTCGTGCGGAAATAGAACTGCGGGCGATAGCCCTTGAAGAACGGCGTGTGACGGCCGCCCTCTTCCTTCGTGAGGACGTACACCTCGGCCTCGAACTTCGTGTGCGGAGGAATCGAGCCGGGCTTGGCGAGCACCATGCCGCGCTCGATCTCCTTCTTGTCCACGCCGCGGAGCAGAAGACCGACGTTGTCGCCCGCCTCACCGCTGTCGAGCAGCTTGCGGAACATCTCGACGCCCGTGACGACCGTCTTCTTGCTCGCTTCGAAGCCCACCAATTCGAGCTCCTCACCAACCTTGATGCGGCCACGCTCGATACGGCCTGTCGCCACCGTGCCGCGGCCCGTGATCGAGAACACGTCCTCGACCGGGAGCAGGAACGGCTTGTCGATCTCGCGCACCGGCTGCGGGATGAACGTGTCGAGCGCCTCGTAGAGCTCCTGGATCTTCGCGACCCACTGGGGGTCGCCCTCGATGGCCTTGATCGCCGCGCCGCGAATGACCGGCGCGTCGTCGCCCGCGTACTCGTACTTCGAGAGCAGCTCGCGGACCTCGAGCTCCACGAGATCGAGCAGCTCGGCGTCCTCGACGAGATCGCACTTGTTGAGGAAGACGACGATGCGCGGCACGTTCACCTGGCGGGCGAGCAGGATGTGCTCGCGCGTCTGCGGCATCGGGCCGTCCACCGCGCTCACCACGAGGATCGCGCCGTCCATCTGCGCGGCACCCGTGATCATGTTCTTCACGTAGTCGGCGTGCCCGGGGCAGTCGACGTGCGCGTAATGGCGGTTCGGCGTTTCGTATTCGACGTGGCTCGTCGCGATCGTGAGGATCTTCGTGGCATCACGACGTCCCTGCGACGCTGACGCTTTCGCGACTTCGTCGTACGAGACGTACTTCGTGCCATACCCCTTGTCCGACGAGATCTTCGTCAGGGCGGCCGTCAACGTCGTCTTGCCATGGTCGACGTGGCCGATCGTGCCGACGTTCACGTGCGGTTTCGTCCGCTCGAACTTTGCCTTAGCCATTGTAGTGCTTCCTCTGAGAGTTAACCCCAAGGCTCACGACTTCACCTTGTTGATAATTTCCTCCGCCTTGGACTTCGGCACTTCCTCGTAGTGCGCGAACTCCATCGAGTAGACGGCACGACCCTGCGTCATCGATCGCAGTCGCGTCGAGTACCCGAACATCTCCGACAGCGGCACGCTCGAGGCGATCACCTGCGCTTCGCCACGCTGCGTCATACCGCCGATCTTGCCGCGCCGAGCCGAGAGATCGCCCAGCACGTCGCCCATGTACGCCTCGGGAGTAACCACCTCGACGTTCATCATGGGCTCGAGCAAAACCGGGTTCGCTTTCTTCGCGGCCTCTTTGTAAGCCATGGAGCCCGCGATCTTGAACGCCATTTCGCTCGAGTCGACATCGTGGTACGACCCGTACACGAGCTGCACCGCGACGTCGACCATCGGATAGCCGGCGAGCACGCCGTTCTCCAGCGCTTCCTTGATCCCCTGCTCCACCGGAGCGATGTACTCACGGGGGATCACGCCGCCGACGATCTTGTCCTCGAACACGAAGCCCTGTCCCGGTTCGGCCGGATACATGTTGATGACGACGTGTCCGTACTGCCCCTTACCACCCGACTGACGAATGAACTTTCCTTCGACCTTGTCGACGCGCTTCTTGATCGTCTCGCGATAGGCGACCTGCGGCCGCCCTACGTTCGCGTCGACCTTGAACTCGCGCATCATGCGGTCGACGATGATCTCGAGGTGCAGCTCGCCCATCCCCGAAATGATCGTCTGAGACGTTTCCGCATCCGTGTGCACGCGGAACGTCGGATCCTCCTCCGCCAGTTTCGCCAGCGCGATGCCGAGCTTGTCCTGGTCGGCCTTCGTCTTGGGCTCGATCGCCACGTCGATGACCGGCGCCGGAAACTTCATCGCCTCGAGGATGATCGGCTGATCGTCGTCGCAAAGCGTGTCGCCCGTGCGCGTGTCCTTCAGTCCGATCGCCGCGGCGATGTCGCCCGCGCGCACCTCTTCGATCTCCTCGCGCTTGTTGGCGTGCATCTGCAGGAGACGACCGATGCGCTCGCGTTTGTCCTTCGTCGAGTTGTAGACGTACGAGCCCGACTCGAGCACACCCGAATACACGCGGAAGAACGTCAGCTTCCCGACGAACGGGTCCGTCGCGATCTTGAACGCGAGCGCCGCGAACGGTGCCTCATCGGAGGGCGGCCGCTCGTCGAACGTCTCGTCATGATGCGGCAGGTGTCCTTTGATCGCCTTCACATCGACCGGCGCCGGCAGGAAGTCGATCACCGAATCGAGCAACGCCTGGACACCCTTGTTCTTGAACGACGCGCCGCAGAGCACCGGCGTGATGAACCCACCGACGGTCGCCGCGCGAATCGCGTGACGAATCTCGTCGTCGGACAGCTCCTCGCCGCCCAGGTACTTCTCGATCAGCTGCTCGTCGTGCGTGACGGCCGCCTCGATCAGCTCGTGGCGGGCCAGCTCCACCGCGTCCTTCATGTCCGCCGGCACGTCCACCACCGTGAACGTCTTGCCGAGCGTCTCCTCGTCGAAGATGTACTGCTTGCGCGCGATGACGTCGATGTGCCCGGTGAACAGCTCGCCCGAGCCGACCGGCAGCTGGATCGGGTACGCGTTCTTCGTTAGGCGGTCACGGATCATCTTGAGGCACCGATCGAAGTCGGCTCCCACGCGGTCCATCTTGTTCGCGAAGATGAGGCGCGGCACGCCGTAGCGGTCCGCCTGGCGCCACACGGTCTCCGTCTGCGGCTCGACACCGGCGACCGAGTCGAGCAGCGTCACGGCGCCATCGAGCACGCGCAGCGAACGCTCGACTTCCACCGTGAAGTCCACGTGACCCGGCGTATCGATGATGTTGATGCGATACTCCGGACCCGTCGCGCTTCCGGTCGCATGGCTCTCGCCGTGTCGGCGCCAGAAGCAGGTGGTCGCGGCGGACGTGATCGTGATGCCACGCTCCTGCTCCTGCTCCATCCAGTCCATCGTGGCGGCGCCATCGTGGACCTCGCCGATCTTGTGGCTCTTGCCGGTATAGAAAAGAATGCGCTCGGTCGTCGTCGTTTTCCCGGCATCAATGTGGGCCATGATGCCGATATTGCGGTAATGCTCGAGCGGTGTAGTGCGTGGCATATCTGCAGACTGTTCGTCGTCGCTTCGTAATCTCAGGCCCGCCGCTCGCGCGGCGGGCGAAAACTTCGCTCAACAAAAACGCGGGTGGACCAGGCGTTCCTTGAACAGGAACCGGTATCCATCCGCCATCGCCGGGTGCGCCCGCCGTTGCTGCGCGGGTGGGGACCCAAGGCGCGCCGTCTCCTCTCTGGCAGAGAGATCCGCTGCGTCACCCTCGCTCACGCGAAGGCAATGGCCTCGGACTGACTGGCGTTAGGTTGTCCTGCGTCGCTTATCGGGAACCGCGTCGCAGCGTGTGCGAAGCCGTCGGTCGTCGTACCCCTCGCGTATCGCGAGCCCTTAAGGTCGCCGGCGCGCAGTTCGCCGGCTTCATCCGTTTCGGACATCCGCTACGGAAGAGCTTCCGCCCTTCACGGTGAACGAGGTGTCCGAGCCGGGTAAATGTAGTCCCCATAAGGGCGAAGTCAATGCCGCGACCCCGTCGAAAAGCGACGGCTCGCGCTTCAGTAGTGCCCCAGCGACCCGGCCTTTCTCGCGTAGCGAAACGCAAGTCGCAGTGCGACGCCGCCCACCACCGCACACCCGAGAGCGAGCCCGGCGAGCTGGAGAAGGTCGCCGCTAATCGCGCTCAGTGGGTAGCCCAACAACAGCGCCTGCCGAAGGGCTCGTAAACCCGGAGTCAAAGGCAACCACTCTGCGATAGGCGCCATGACAGGTGGGAGCACGGACGTCGGAAAGTACACGCCACCGAGCAATGTCGAGATGACCAGGACGCCCTGCGGAATAGCGGCGTTCGTCCGAAACGAGACGACCAGCGCGGCGGCGATCAGCCCGACGCCCGCGTACGCACCCATGAGCAGCATCGTCACGAGCATCGCCTCCGGCAGCCGCAGCCAATGCAGATCGACACCGAGAAACGCCCCCACGCCGACGAGAAGGATCGCGCGCGCCGCCGCCCAGACGAATGCGTATCCCGTCTGGCCGGCGAGCAGCGGGCCGAGCGACGTGGGCGTGACGAGCAGCGCCTCGAAAAAGCCGCTCGATAGTCCGCCGCTCACGGCCGACGCGAACGAGGAAAGCGCCGCGGACACGAGCGTCAACATCGCCGTCCCGATCAACACAAACCCGAAGTAGTCGCGGCCCTCGCTCGAGATCACGGGCGCCATGAACTGCTGCAGGGCATTCGCGACGAAGTACACCGGCACGATCGTCACCGCGAGCGACACGAACGAGAGGACGAACGAGAAACGGTAGCTCTTGGCCGTCCTCCAGGACGCCTGCGTGAGGGCGACGGCGGCTCGCGTGCTCATGGGAGACCGCTCCGAGCGATCGCGCGCTCGATGACCTCTCCCAGAGGAGCCACCACCCGCTCGAAACGGGCGATCGGCATCCCCGCCGTGATGAGAGCCGACAGTACGACCCGAGCGGACGCATCGCCGCCATCGATCTCGAGCTCCACCCGCCACCACCGCCCGACGCCCTCGGACGTTGCCGCCACTCGGCGAGCCTTGGCCGACGCAACGAGTTCCTCGAGCGCGTGGTGGTTGGGCTCGAGCGTGTGCACGGAGTATCGCGTGCCTGTGAGCGCCTCACCCAGCTCTCTCGCAGGCCCCGCGGCAACTACGCGTCCGCGATTGAGCACGAGCACGCGATCGCACAGCTCGAATGCCTCCTCGGTGCGGTGCGTAGCCACAAGCACGGCGCACCCCCGTCGAGTCCCCAACTCCTCCCGAAGGAACGTGCGGAACGCACGCGCGGCAGCGGGGTCCAGACTCCGCGTCGGCTCGTCGAGCAGGAGGACGCGCGGGCTGCCGAGTAGCGCGCGGGCGACGAGGAGGCGCTGCATCATCCCCGCGGAAAACTGCCCCACGATTTTGCGCCCCGCGTCCGACAGCCCGACCACATCGAGCGCCTCGTCGACTCGTCGTCGCACGTCGTGCACTGGAAGACGCAACAGCGCCGCGAACAGTTCGAGGTTCTCGCGCGCTGACAGCCGCCAGTACAGGCTCCGTTCGTTCGCCAGCACCGGCGCGATGATCTGGCGAACGCTTGGCGCCGCCGTGACGACATCGTGTCCGCCGACGGTCACGGTGCCGCGGTCGGGCGTAATGAGGGTTGCGAGAATCTTGAGCAGCGTCGTCTTTCCGGCCCCGTTCGGTCCGAGCAGTCCGACGAACTCGCCCGCGCAGACGTCGAGGGAGACGTCGGCGACGGCCGGCGACAGACGGCGGCCGGCATGTCGCAGCAGATCGGCGAACGACCGCGCAGCCGGGAACTCCTTCCAGAGGTCGGTGACGCGAACGACCGGTGCCTCGTTAGGCACCCTGGCCGCGACGGGGACGTTCAGGCGCGCGAGATCCACGGCCATCAGCGCACCACCGCCCCCGGGCCCGCGACGCGCGCCGGCGTGTGCCACTCGATCACGCGCTCGGCTACCTCGTCGAGTCTCGTCAGATCCGGCTGCACGACCGCGACGAACACCGGCACAGCCTTCGTCAGCGCACCCGCGCGGTCGAGTACGGCCGCGGCGACGGCGCCGCCGACAAGTGAGCCAAGTTTGCTGAACCGCACGCAGGCGAGCGCAGCGTGCACGGGCGAGAGCCGCTCGCGCCGGATTGCGGCGCCATTCCCTGCCCCTCCATTCGGTTCCGCGGACGGCGCCAGGACGTAACACGCCGAGAGCGGCAGCGGCGCGGTCTCGAGCTCGTTAGGCACGAGCGTCGCCGTCGACTTCGGCTCCCCCGCTGTCGGGGCGAGCGCGCCAAGCGCGCGAGCGCTGTCCGCCCACAGGCGAATCCGCTGAACGCCCGGCGCGGCCCACGCTGCGCCGCTCCGCAGTCGCACGACGAGCGTATCGTCCGTGAGCAGCCGGGCACCATTCCTAACGAGCGCCAGCGCGAGGGTGGATTTACCAGCGTGCTTGGGGCCGACCATTGCGATCGCGCGGCCTGCAACTGCCACCGCGCTCGCGTGCAGAGTGAAATGGCCATCGGCATGCGCGACGAGCGCCATGACGCGGCCGAGAACATCGGCCCGTACGGCCGCCTCGGTCGCCAGCGGTCCGGGATACCAAACGATCTCGCGGTTGCTCGTATGCACATCGAATACGCCGGTATCGTCGAACGCGATCCGCAGCGTCGTCTCGGTCGCGTAGGCGCGCACCTGGAGGTCACCGTACACGTGGTCGATGCCGAGCGATGTGCCGGCGCTGCCACAGGACTCCGCCGGCGCCGTACGAATCCACCAATCGACGCTGTCGCCGGCCTCACGTGGCTCTAGCTCCGGAAACGCGATTGTCGATTCGATGGTGAATCCGAACACGCCGTACCTAGGCATGAGTCGACGCAACCGGCGGGGCCTTGCCGCTAATCGCCACCCATACGCCGCCGAGGAGATTGTTGCGCGACCGGGGCAGGTGCCGCACGAAAGCAACGCCGCCGCAGTGTCTTTCGATCAGCTGCGACCGCACGCCGAGGGATCGCCCACCGGCACGTTCGGGCTGCAGTCTCCCGCGCCGATCGGGAGAGACCCACTGGCGAGGGAGAGCGAAACGCCCAGAGCCGACAACGGCGCAGCGGTGAGCTGTCGCAGGGTTCCGAAGCGTTCGAGTTTGGGGGGTTGGTACATGACGGCTCCGACGGGTTCATGGTCGAGTCTGGCAATCGCTGCGCCAGCCTCGACCACGATTAAGACGACCCTGAAGGTCAGTCGGCCACGACGCGGAGTCAACGGGCCAGCGCGAACGGCGAAGAGTGCGAATTCCGACGGGGCTGAGTTCCGAACTACGCGGAATTCCGAAGGGCGCTGGCCCTACCGCTGGACGTCGAGATTGGTCATCGGCACGAACGACCCCACGTGATCATCCGCGTCACCGAGGGTTTCTCCGGCCAGTTCTACCCAGGCATGGGCCGAGAATTCTCCGTTCTTGCGGCGGACCCCCACGCGGACAAGCGCCCCCGAGATCCCGCGGTCCGCCAACATCTGCGAGAGCGCCACCGATCGCACCAGGCATTGAGGCCGGAACACGCCAAACGACGCCGCGCGAACCACGGCCAGAGCCAAACGGCGCGCTTCCGGGAGTCGGGCCGGGTCGGCGGCGGGGTTGCCCACCGTCGGTGTCGCGAGAGACCCAATGGGTCGATTCCGCACCATCCCGCGCGCAGCAAGCAGTGCCCACTGTGCCTGCACCAACTCCGCCCACTCCCGGAAGGACAGAGCGAAGAGCTTCCGCGCGATATGTGCTGCCGAAGGTGACACGGCCCGCCGAGTCCCAAGTCAGTCGGAGGCGGCCACCACCAGTCCGCTGGCGATGAGCGCTTCGAGAAACTCCTGCGCGTCGATACGAATGCGCTCGGAGCCCGCTTCAGGATACTGCTCCTCGAGCGCGAGACACAACTCTCCAAACGTCTTCGAGATCGGCGGGAGCAGTGCCCAGATCCGCGCTCCTACCTGGTTCACGCCGAAGTACACCTCGTCAGTAGTCGAGAGCAGGACCCCGCCTTCGTCCAGCTCTTTGAAGATCGCTGAGGGGCTCGGGTGCGGAAGCGGATAGTGCGGCTGGAGCGCGGCGGATTCGGTCACAGGTGTGAGGTACGATGGTGAGTCGATGCAACGGATGCCGCGCCCGAACACCACAGGGCGCGGGACCGGGCTGCCGACGTAACCCGTTGCAACGGTGTGAACTTACACGGTATTCAACGAACGCGGGCGGCACATTCATCCGCCCGCGCGGACGTTAGGCGTGCACGAATCACGCCCTCTCCAAGCGTCATCGATACGCCTTCGCCAGCTCACCGTTACAACCAGCCGGGAGAACTGTTACAGCGCCATGGCATTTCAATGGGGCTTCACGCGGCGCCACCAGCGCCGCCCACGTCCTACCCCATTCCCCACGCGCATGCGACGCTGCTCACTGCTCGCCCTCGGCATCACCCTATCCGTCCTCTCCGGATGCAAGCCTGACGATGTAGTCCAGCCGCACACCGTAGCACAGACCTCGGGTGCCGACCTCGCCGATGTGTCGGACCCGACACCATCCACCATCGCACTCGAACACCTTACGTCGCTCGCCGGGCCTGGCCCGGTGGCCGCGGAGATCACCACGTTCGATCGTGTGAGCCAGCGCCTGTTCGTTGCCAACGCGACGTTCCGGACGATGGACGTGTACGACATGAAGGATCCTGCTGCCCCGGGGAAGCTCGCCACGATCGACCTCTCGTCGTTCGGGTCTTCGGTCAACTCCGTTGCCGCATACGGCGGCGTGGTGGCGGTGGCCGTGCAGGGACCGCTGAAGACGGATGCTGGCACGATCGTGTTTTACCGCGCGACGACACTTCAGCAGGTGAGCAGCGTGACCGTCGGCGCTCTGCCCGACATGGTCGCGTTCACGCCGGACGGCAAGACGGTACTCGTCGCGAACGAGGGAAAACCTAACGACGCATACACGATCGATCCGGAAGGGTCCGTGAGCGTCATCGACATCCACAACATCAACGCGCCACTCGCGCGCACGGCATCCTTCGTCGGCTACAACGGCAAGGAAGACGTCCTCCGCGCCGCCGGCATTCGGATCTTCGGACCGAACGCCAGCGCCGCGCAGGACTTCGAGCCGGAGTACATCACCACTGACGCGAGTGGCCGTACCGCATATGTGACGCTGCAGGAGAACAACGCGATCGCCATCGTCGACGTGGCGTCAGCGTCGGTGCAACAGGTCGTGCCCCTCGGATACAAGGATCACAGCGTCGTCCCGCTGGACGTGAGCGATTGGGACGGCCCGGGGAATGGACCCGCGATCAACATCACGACGTGGCCGGTCCCGCTCTTCGGGATGTATCAGCCCGACGGCATCGCGTCGTATACGGTGGCGGGCCGCACGTATCTCGTGACGGCGAACGAGGGCGACTCGCGGTCATGGGCTGGCCTCACCGAGGACGTTCGCGCGAGCGCGCTCCCGCATCCGCTCAACCCGAACATCTTCACCAACACCGCGTGTGGCGGGTCATGCACCAGCAATGCGCGTCTTGGCCGACTGACGGTCACGTCCACGATGGGGTTGAATCCGGAAACGAATCAGTACGACGCCCTCTATGCGTTCGGCGGCCGCTCGTTCAGCATCTGGGATGAGAACGGCAATCAGGTGTGGGATTCTGGAGCGGAATTCGAGCAGCGTACCACGTCACTGTCGATGGTGAACTTCAACGCCGATGAGGAGGGCAACGACCCGGACAACCGGAGCGATAACAAGGGTCCGGAGCCCGAGGGCGTCGCGGTCGCCCGTCTCGGCGCCAAGACATTCGCGTTCGTTGGGCTCGAGCGTGTTGGCGGCATCATGGTCTACGACGTGACCTCGCCCGCGAGCCCGTCGTTCGTGACCTACGCGAACACGCGCAATGGCGCGACCGGCGATCGCGCGCCGGAGGGGATTGTTTTCGTCCCAGCGGTCGACTCGCCTAACAAGCACCCGCTCCTCATCGTGGGGAACGAAGCCAGCGGGAGCGTCGCGGTGTTCCAGATCGTCCTGCAATAGCCCGGATACGTCAAACGCCCCGCCGGTGCGAGTGCACCTGACGGGGCGTTTTTGCATTCGACGAGATCGCGGGGGGCGGAGATCTCGCGGAACGAGATTACCAGCGATAGTGCGCGAACGCCTTGTTGGCTTCAGCCATGCGGTGCGTGTCTTCCTTCTTCTTCACCGCGTTGCCCTCGCCCTTCGATGCCGAGATGACTTCAGCAGCGAGCTTCTCGGCCATCGACTTCTCGTTGCGATCACGCGAATAGCTGATGAGCCAACGCATCGCGAGCGCCGTGCGGCGCTCGGGGCGCACTTCGACAGGGACCTGATAGGTGGCGCCACCGACTCGGCGGCTCTTCACCTCGACGACCGGCTTCAGGTTCGCCAGCGCCTGCTTGAACACATTCACGCCTGGCTGGCTCGTGCGAGACTCGACGAGATCCATCGCGCCGTAGAAGAGACGCTCGGCCGTGGACTTCTTGCCCTGCAGCATGAGGGCGTTGATGAACTTCGAAACGGTCTGGCTATCGTAGCGCGCATCGGCGAGAACCGGGCGCTTCACCGATTTCTTTCGGCGGCTCACTTCTTACCTCCGGCGGCGGCCTTGGGTTTCTTGGTGCCGTACTTGGACCGGCTCTGGTTGCGCCCATTCACGCCCGAAGCGTCGAGCGTGCCGCGCACAATGTGGTATCGAACACCAGGGAGATCCTTCACACGGCCGCCGCGGACCAACACGATCGAGTGCTCCTGGAGGTTGTGTCCCTCACCCGGAATGTAGGCCGTCACTTCGATCTGATTCGTCAGGCGCACACGGGCGACTTTCCGAAGGGCCGAGTTGGGCTTTTTCGGAGTCGTGGTGTAGACGCGCGTGCAAACGCCGCGGCGAAACGGGTTCGCCTGGAGCGCCGGCGCTTTCTCCTTCTTGATGACATCCCGGCGTGCCCGCCGGACGAGCTGGTTGATAGTCGGCATACCCTCGAAGTCTCGCTGATCCCCCGACCAGGCCCGGTCGAGGCAGACCCGTATGATACCGGGGAAGTATGTGAGCGTCAAGGCGTTGTGAGCTCTGACGTGGCCGTTGACTGATCACCGATGACCGACGACCCATGACCCATTACTCGCGACTCACGACCGCGACGCGGGTCGGGACGTCGCGAGTCGTCGGTCGTGTGTCTTGAGTCGCTGGTTATCAGTTTTCAGTTCTCCGCGGTGACCTCGGCCGGGGATTGTCCCGCGGTCAAGAAAAACCCCGGGAGCCGTAGCTCCCGGGGCTCTTCGATTCACGATTCCCGATTCCCTAGTCTTCCCCAAGCCCGCCCGCGGAGAAACCAGTCTCCGCCAGCGACGAGCTGAAGTAGCTCGGGAGTGACGTCTCCGACGGCAGTCCCTCGGGCATCGGCGGAGCCTCGGCCTCCACATCCACCTCCTGGTACCGGTACATACCGGTGCCGGCGGGAATGAGGTGACCGATGATGATGTTCTCCTTGAGGCCGAGGAGATCGTCCTTCGCGCCACGAATCGCCGCGTCCGTGAGGACCCGCGTCGTCTCCTGGAACGAGGCCGCCGAGATGAACGACTGGGTCGTCAGGCTCGCCTTGGTGATGCCGAGCAGCAGCGGCTCGGACGTCGCCGGGGTCGCCTTCTTCTTCTTCGCCCGCTCGTTCTCCTCGCGGAAGCCCTGCTTGTCGACGTGCTCACCCTCGAGGAACTCCGTGTTGCCCGGATCCATGACCCGGACCTTCTGGAGCATCTGGCGAACGATGACGCCGATGTGCTTGTCGTTGATCTTCACGCCCTGGAGCCGGTAGACCTCCTGCACTTCGTTCAGGAGGTATTCCTGCACCGCGCGCGGGCCCTTGATCCGGAGAATGTCGTGCGGGTTCACCGGACCTTCGGACAGACGGTCGCCGGCGCGCACGCGGTCACCCTCGTGCACGCGGAGGTGCTTACCAGCAGGCACCTCGTACAGCTGCGCCTCCTGCGCCTCGTCCACCACGACCATGTTGTCCACGGTCTTCGCCGGTGCGACGAAGATCTCGCGCTTGCCGCGCTTGATCTCGCCGAACCTGACGATACCGTCGATCTCCGAGATCGTCGCGGGATCCTTCGGCCGGCGCGCCTCGAACAGCTCGGCGACGCGCGGTAGACCACCGGTGATGTCGCGAGTCTTGTACGCCTCGCGGCTGATCTTGGCGATCGTCTGACCGGCGAAGATGGCCTGCCCGTCATCGACGATGAGCTGGGCACCCACTGGAATGACGAAGTCGCGAACGCGCTTCTCCTTCCCGCCCTTCGCCTGCCAGATCTCGATGTGTGGGTGGAGCTTCTTCTCGCGATCTTCGATGACGACACGCTGGCGGAGACCGGTGAGCTCGTCGAGCTCCTCGGACACCGACTCGTCTTCCACGAGGTCGACGAAGCGGATCGTGCCTTCCGTGTCGGCGATGATCGGGTTCGTGTACGGGTCCCAGGTGAAGATCACCTGGTCGCGCCGCACCTCCTGCCCATCCTCGACCATCAGGATTGCGCCTAACGGCACCTGCAGCCGCGCCGCAATGCCCGCGTTCTTGTCGTGCGAGGCGCGGATCGAGATGTCACCCTCGTAGGACGTGACGATGCGCTGTCCCTCCGGGTTGGTGACCACGACCATGCGCTCGCCGTACTCGATCACGCCGGCGACCTTCGATTTGCGCTGCGTCTGCTCCGCGATACGAGCGGCCGTACCACCAATGTGGAACGTACGGAGCGTCAGCTGCGTGCCCGGCTCGCCGATCGACTGCGCGGCGATGATACCGACGGCCTCGCCGAGGTCCACCATGTCCATGGTGGCCAGGTTGCGGCCGTAGCACATGCGGCAGAGTCCGCGCTTCGCCTCGCAGGTGAGCACCGAGCGAATCTTGATCGTCTCGATCCCCGCCTCCTCGATCGCGCGCGCCATGTCTTCATCAATCAGCTGACCTGCCTCGACGAGCAGCGTGCGACGACCCGACTCATCCATCTCATGCGGGTCCTCGACGTCATCGGCAGCCACGTTGCCGACGATGCGCTCCGAGAGGGGCTCGATGATGTCTTCACCTTCCTTCAGCGCGCCGATCTCGAGACCGAGGATCGTGCCGCAATCCTCCTCGCTGATCGTCACGTCCTGCGCGACGTCCACGAGGCGACGCGTGAGGTATCCGGCGTCGGCGGTCTTGAGCGCCGTATCCGCCAGACCCTTTCGGGCGCCGTGCGTGGAGATGAAGTACTCGAGCACCGAGAGGCCTTCACGGAAGTTCGACTTGATCGGGCTCTCGATGATCTCGCCAATACCACCGGTGAGTTTCTTCTGCGGCTTCGCCATGAGACCGCGCATACCGGCCAGCTGCCGGATCTGGTCGCGGCTACCACGCGAGCCGGAGTCGAACATCATGAACACGGGGTTGAACCCGGCCTTGTCCTCGCGCATGGCCTTCACCATGGCGTCGGCAATGTCGGAGTTCGCGTGCGTCCACGTGTCGATGACTTTGTTGTAGCGCTCGCCGTTCGTGATGTTTCCAGTCTGATACGCGCGCTGGAAGCGCTCGACGCGCTCGGTCGCTTCACCGAGCAGCGTCTCCTTCTCCGACGGAATGTGCAGGTCCTCGATGCCGATCGAGACACCGCCACGCGTCGCGTTGAAGAAACCGAACTCCTTGAGGCGATCCAGGAACTCGACCGTCGCCGCGAGACCGGCCTGGCGGTAGCTCTCGAACACGAGCTCGCCTAACGCCTTCTTCTTCATGTCGCGGTTCTGGAACGCGATCCCCTTCGGGACGATCGCGTTGAACAGCGCCCGCCCGACCGTCGTCACGACCCAGCGACGGCTGCCGTCCTCCTCCACGAGGAAGCGGATCGGCGACTGTCGCTGCACGAGCCCATGCGCCATCGCCATCTCGATCTCGGCGATCGCCGCGAACTTGCGAAGCCCCGCCGCCGCCTTCTCGTCCTTTTCGTACTTCGCGAACTCGGCCGGCGCCTTCGTCGCGACGTAGCACCCGAGCACGATGTCCTGGCTCGGCTCCGCGACCGGGCGGCCGTCCGACGGCTTGAGGATGTTGTTCGACGACAGCATGAGCAGCCGGCTCTCGAGCTGCGCCTCGAACGACAGCGGTACGTGCACGGCCATCTGGTCACCGTCGAAGTCAGCGTTGAACGCCGCGCAGACGAGCGGGTGAATGCGGATGGCCTTGCCCTCGACGAGCACCGGCTCGAACGCCTGGATGCCCAACCGGTGAAGCGTCGGCGCGCGGTTCAGCAGCACCGGGTGGTCGCGGATGATCTCCTCGAGGATCTCGTACACCTCGGGGCTCTCCCGCTCCACGATCTTCTTGGCGCGCTTCACCGTCTCGGCGATGCCCTTCTCGACGAGCTTGTGGATGATGAACGGCTTGAACAGCTCGAGGGCCATCGCCTTGGGCAGGCCGCACTGGTGCAGCTGGAGCTCTGGGCCGACGACGATGACCGAGCGGCCCGAGTAGTCCACGCGCTTGCCCAACAGGTTCTGGCGGAAGCGGCCCTGCTTGCCCTTGAGCATGTCCGACAGCGACTTGAGCGGGCGCTTACCGCGGCCGCGAATCGCCTTCGAGCGACGCCCGTTGTCGAACAGCG
>Ga0207675_100001484_pt1 | contig 23558 bp, 18 predicted proteins | sample KBSSwiS42_FD_184305 | JGI IMG/M metagenome (GOLD analysis project Ga0207675, IMG submission 184305) | Switchgrass rhizosphere microbial communities from Kellogg Biological Station, Michigan, USA - KBS Switchgrass S4-2 (SPAdes) (version 2) | ecosystem: Host-associated > Plants > Roots >...
GCCCATTCCCACCAGATTGGAACGATGGATGCGCTCGAAGCTCTTCGCGACGACGGCCTTTACACCGAGCAGCTGCGTGCCCTTCGCGGCCCAGTCGCGCGATGAACCCGTGCCATATTCCTCGCCGCCGAAAACCACGGTCGCAGTTCCCTGGGCAATGTATTTCATCGCCGCGTCGTAGATCGACATCTGTTCGCCCGCCGGCTGAAACAGCGTTACGCCGCCTTCGATGCGGGAGCCGTCCGCTTTTGGCGGGACCATCAGGTTCTTGATGCGTACATTGGCAAAGGTGCCGCGCATCATGACTTCATGGTTGCCGCGACGCGCGCCATAGCTGTTGAAGTCCGCCTTGGCAACGCCATTGGCTATGAGGTATTTGCCCGCAGGCGACGTGTCCTTGATCGAACCGGCCGGACTGATATGGTCCGTCGTGACGGAATCTCCGAAGACCCCGAGAGCCCGCGCTCCTTCGATCTTGCTGATCGAGCCCGGCTGCATGCCGAAACCGTTGAAGAACGGCGGCTCGGCGATATAGGTGGATTTTGGCCAGTTGTACACCTGTCCCGATGTCGAGGAAATCTGGTTCCATAGCGGCTGATCCTTGGTCAGGTCGCCGTACAACCGCCGGAAAGTCTTGGCGTCGGTCGCGTATTTCATCAGTTCGTACACCTCTTGCGAGGTTGGCCAGATATCGCCGAGATACACAGCCTTGCCATTTTTGCCGATCCCGACCGGTTCGGTCATCAAGTCCTTGAGCACGGTGCCGGCGATGGCGTAGGCCACGACCAGAGGCGGCGAGGCCAGGAAATTCGCCTTGATGTTGCCATGGATGCGCGCCTCGAAATTGCGATTTCCGGAAAGCACGGCGCAAGCGATCAAGTCGTTCTGCACGACGGTTTCTTCGAGGTGCGCATCGAGCGGCCCGGCGTTGCCGATACAGGTGGTGCAACCATAACCGGCGAGATAAAAGCCCAGTTTCTCAAGATAGGGCAGCAATCCGCCTTTGGTCAGATATTCAGTCACCACGCGCGAGCCTGGAGCGAGGGAGGTCTTGATGTGGGGTTTGACCGACAGGCCCTTGGCCACGGCTTTTTTGGCGAGCAAACCCGCGGCGATCAACACGCCCGGATTGGAAGTGTTGGTGCAGGATGTAATTGCCGCGATCAGCACGTCGCCATGCCCGAGGTCGACCTGTTCCGGAAAGTGGCGCTCGCTGGCGACGTGGTCGGGCGTGGGGCGATTGTCCATCATTTCTATTTCGGTCGGCATGCTGGTGTTCTTCTTGCTGACCAGGCCGTGCTCGTTGCCGCGCGCCTTCGGCGCCGTTTCCTGTGCCTGCTCGCCGCCGCCGCGGATCGTCCCGGGTGAAAGACCATACTGCGTGGCAAAACGCGCAGTCAGTTCAGTCGCGGGTTTGTTGTAACCGTTGTCGGCCGTCGGCCGCGAGAACAGGTTGGAAAATGTCGTCTTGAGTTTGCCCAATTCGATGCGATCCTGCGGGCGCTTGGGGCCCGCCAGGCTGGGCGTGATCGACGACAGATCCAGCGAGAGTTCCTTGCTGTAAGAGATGTCGCCCGCACTGGGTATGCCGTACAAGCCTTGCGCCTTGAAGTAGGCGGCGAACGCATCGATTTCCTTGTCGGTGCGGCCGGTCCCCCTGAAATATTCGATGGTGGCATCGTCGACCGGAAAAAACCCCATCGTCGCGCCGTACTCCGGCGCCATGTTGCCGATCGTGGCGCGATCGGGAACAGCGAGGCTGGCCGTGCCTTCGCCGAAGAATTCGACGAACTTTCCGACCACTTTCTGTTGGCGCAGCATTTCCGTCACCGTGAGCACGAGGTCGGTGGCCGTAACCCCCTCGCGCAATCTGCCGGTCAGGTTGACACCCACCACGTCCGGCGTCAGGAAGTACACGGGTTGCCCGAGCATGCCCGCCTCTGCTTCAATGCCGCCGACGCCCCAGCCCACAACACCCACGCCATTGATCATCGTGGTATGCGAATCGGTGCCGACCAGCGTGTCGGGATAGTAAACGCCGTTCTTTTCGTGCACGCCACGCGCAAGGTATTCGAGGTTGACCTGGTGCACGATGCCCACGCCGGGCGGCACGACTTTGAAAGTGTCGAAGGCCTGCATGCCCCACTTCATGAACTGGTAACGCTCCTTGTTGCGCTGGAATTCCAGTTTCATGTTCAGGTCGAGCGCATCCCTGGTGCCGTAGTGGTCTACCTGTATCGAGTGGTCGACGACCAGATCGACCGGCACCAAGGGCTCGATGACCTTCGGATTCTTGCCCATTTTCGCGGCTACTCCGCGCATGGCCGCAAGGTCGGCAAGCAACGGAACGCCGGTGAAGTCCTGCAGCACGATGCGCGCGACCACGAAAGGGATTTCCTGTGTGCGCGGCGCGTTCGGACCCCACGAGGCCAGTTGACGGACGTGATCTTCCGTGACTTTTTTGCCGTCGAAATTTCGCAAGACCGATTCCAGCACGATGCGGATCGAGACTGGCAGCCGGGAGATCTTGCCGACGCCGGCCTTTTCCAGGGCCGGCAGCGAGTAGAACTTTCCTTTTCTGCCGGAACCGGGAGAAAACTCTTGCAGCGTGCCGAAAAGATTGTGTGCCATCAGGAATGCTCCAGGAAAAATGCTCTTAATTGGCGCAGGGGCCCAGTCGCAGGCCGTTGATGATATCCAGTATCGGTGACGGTTTGTTTTCACCGGCTCTTTTTATGTCCTGCGTATCGGAGTAAGTCCCGGCGGCCGCGACGATCCGGCCGCTGACGTGGGCAACCTTGCCCCCGAATTCGCAGGAGCCGGAGTATTCGGCGCGGTCTCCCCGCCATTCGATCTTCCACTCCTTGCACTGGCTCTTCTGCGTGCGTGACAGAAAGCCGTTGACCGGTGAGGCCGGGTCGGCGATGTCCGCGCTGGTGATGCAGAAGCGGCCGATGAAGTTCGCGGCCATGCCGCCGGAGCGGGTGAATTCCCAGGTGCCCGGCTGCATCGGATTGGAATCCGCGCGCGCGGGGAGGGCGGCGAACAGTGCAAACAGCATCAGGGCCCTGCCTCGCATCGGATGCTCAGATGATCATCATGTCGACAAATTCATTGACCGGCGTGGCGGCCAGTTTCTTTGCGTCCATGCACAAGTCGAGGATCGCCTGCTGCTGCTTCGCAGGGAAACGCCGCGCAAGGTTGGTTTTGAATTTTTCCACCAATACCGGCATGCCTTCCTTGCGCCGCCTCTTATGGCCGATGGGATATTCGACCACGATTTCCTTCAGCTTCGTGCCGTCGGAGAATTCGACCGTCAGCGCATTGGCAATCGAACGCTTCTCGGGATCGTGGTAGTCCTTGGTGAATTGCTTGTCCTCGACACAGATGATCTTGTCGCGCAGCTTGTCGATGCGCTTGTCCTTTGCCACCGCATCCTCGTAATCCTCCGCTGTGAGGCGGCCGAAAAGGATAGGCACCGCAACCATGTACTGGATGCAGTGGTCGCGATCGGCCGGGTTGTCGAGTGGGCCTTTCTTGTCGATGATGCGGATGCAGGCCTCGTGCGTGCGGATGGTGATCTTCTTGATGTCCTGGGGCGTCTTTCCCAGACGCAGCAATTCCCCGTTGATCGTCATTGCCGCCTCCACCGCGGTTTGCGAATGAAACTCGGCCGGAAAGGAGATTTTGAACAGCACGTTCTCCATGACGTAGCTGCCGTACGGCCGCTGGAACTTGAACACGTTGCCCTTGAACAGGACGTCGTAAAAGCCCCAGGTCTTGGCGCTCAGGACCGACGGATAGCCCATCTCGCCGGTCTTTGCGATCAGTGCCAGGCGCACCGCGCGGCTGGTGGCATCTCCCGCGGCCCAACTTTTGCGCGAACCGGTGTTCGGCGCGTGGCGGTAAGTACGCAGCGATTGTCCGTCGACCCACGCCAGCGATACCGCATTGATGATCTCGTCTCGCGACAGGCCGAGCATTCGGGCGACAACCGCAGTGGAAGCTACCTTGACCAGGACGACATGATCGAGGCCGACTTTGTTGAAACTGTTCTCCAGCGCGATGCAGCCCTGGATTTCGTGCGCCTTGATCATCGCCGTCAGCACGTCCTGCACGCTGGGCGGTTTTTTGCCGGCTGCGATGGCGTTGCGCGACAACCAATCCGCCGTGGCCAGAATGCCGCCTAGATTGTCTGAAGGATGACCCCATTCGGCTGCCAGCCAGGTGTCGTTGAAGTCGAGCCAGCGGATCATGGCCCCGATATTGAATGCCGCCTGCACGGGATCCAGCTGGAATGACGTCCCCGGCACCTTCGCGCCGTGGGGCACCACCGTTCCAGGAACTAGCGGCCCAAGCAGTTTGGTACACGCAGGGTATTCCAGCGCCTCGAACCCGCAACCGAGTGTATCCATCAGGCAATAGCGCGCCGTTTCATAGGCGTCCTTGCTGGTGATCTTGTACTTGATGACGTAGTCGACGATGTCGGTCAGGACCTGATCGGGCTTCGGGCGGACGTTGGAAATGTGGGCGGACATTGGGTGGATCCTGTTGTGGACGGGTGAGGCGTGAGGGGTGAGGCGTGCGGGGTGAGGGGTGAGGTGTTTCAAGGGGGCTGCGCCGCTTTTTTCCCCTCACCCCTTACGCCTCACGCCTCACCTTTCACTTTCTTTTATCGATCGGAACCCACTTCTGGTTCTCGGGGCCGGTGTAGTTCGCGCTCGGCCGGATGATCTTGCCGTCCTGGCGCTGTTCGATCACGTGCGCCGACCAGCCGGACGTGCGGCTGATCACGAAAATTGGCGTGAACATGACGGTGGGCACCCCCATCATGTGGTAGCTGGTCGCGCTATACCAGTCCAGGTTCGGGAACATTTTCTTTTCCCGCCACAAGACCTGCTCTATGCGCTCCGAGATGTCGTAGAGCTTCATGTCGCCGGCGTCCTGCGACAATCGCCGCGCTACTTCCTTGATCACCTTGTTGCGCGGATCGCTGATGGTGTACACGGGATGGCCGAATCCGATAATGATCTGCTTCTCGCCAATGCGCCGGACGATGTCGGTTTCGGCCTCGCTGGGATTGTCATAGCGGCCGATCGTGTCGAATGCGAACTCGTTGGCGCCGCCATGCTTGGGCCCCTTGAGCGCGCCGATGGCGCCGCCGATCGCCGAGTACATGTCGGAACCCGTGCCGGCAATCACGCGCGCGGTAAAAGTGGACGCGTTGAATTCGTGCTCGGCGTAGAGGATCAGCGAAGTGTGCATCGCCCGTTCCCACAAGGCCGAGGGCGGCTTGCCGTGCAAAAGGTGCAGCAAATGTGCGCCGATGGAATCGTCATCGGTTTCCACGTCGATGCGCCGACCGGAGTGGGAGAAGTGATACCAGTACATCAGCATCGAACCGAAGCTGGCCATCATGCGGTCGGCGATGTCGCGTTCCTGCGCGAGCTTGTGGTCCTGGTCTTCCGGCAGGACCGCGCCCAGCGCCGAGCATCCGGTCCTCAGCACGTCCATCGGGTGCGTGTTGGCCGGGATGCATTCCAGGACGTCTTGCACAACCGCCGGAAGCCCGCGAAGGGCCTTGAGCTTGCGCTTGTAGGCTGCCAGTCCGACGGGCGTTGGCAGCTTGCCATACAGCAGAAGGTAGGCAATTTCCTCGAACTCGGCGGTCTCGGCAAAATCCAGGATGTCGTAGCCGCGATAGTGCAAGTCGTTGCCGGTGCGGCCGACGGTGCACAGCGCGGTATTGCCCGCGGTGACGCCGGACAGGGCAACGGATTTCTTGGGTTTCGGCGCAATCGCTGCAGCTTCGGTCATTTTTGTTTTCCCTTCGCGAACAGTTGATCGAGCTTGTTCTCGTAGTCGTGATAGCCGAGATATTTGTACAGATCGTCGCGCGTCTGCATCATTGGAATCAGGTTCTTCTGCGTGCCTTCCGCGCGGATGGTCTGATAAACCTTCAGCGCGGCCGCGTTCATCGCGCGATAGGCCGAGCAGCAATACAGCACGATATCGACGCCCGTCGATCCCAGTTCGGTGGTCGTGAACAGCGGCGTTTGGCCGAACTCCGTGATGTTGGCCAGAATGGGGACCTTGACCGCGTTCTTGAATTTCCGGTACATCGGCAACTCGGTCATGGCTTCCGGAAAAATCATGTCGGCCCCGGCTTCCACATAGGCGCAAGCGCGCTCTATCGCCGCATCCAGACCCTCGACCGCCAGGGCGTCGGTGCGCGCCATGATGACGAAACCTGGATCGGCGCGCGCGTCGACCGCGGCCTTGATTCGATCCGTCATTTCTTCTTTGCTGACCACTTCCTTGCCGGGACGATGGCCGCAGCGCTTGGCTCCCACCTGATCTTCCATATGCACGGCGCCGGCACCCGCCTTGATCATCGAGCGCACGGTGCGTGCGATGTTGAATGCGCTGCCCCAGCCGGTATCGATATCGACCAGCAGCGGCAACGAAGTGACCTCTGTGATCCGCTTTACATCGGTCAGTACGTCTTCGAGCGTGCTGATGCCCAGATCGGGCATGCCGAGCGAGTTCGCCGCCACGCCGCCGCCGGAAAGATAGAGCGCCTTGAAACCGGTGGCCTCCGCCATGCGCGCGGTGTAGGCGTTGATCGCCCCGATCACCTGCAGCGGTTTTTCGCCAGCCACTGCGTCGCGGAATTTCTGTCCTGCGCTGATTTGCATGTGAAGTCTCTCGGGATGATCCATGTCCGTGCGGCTACGCTACTATTTCAGCAAATGCTTGACCGCTTCGCGCTCCTCTTCCAGTTCCTTGAGCGTGGCATCCATTTTGGCGCGACTGAAGGCATCGATCTCGAGGCCCTTGACCATCTGATACTTTCCGCCCGCACAAGTCACCGGAAATCCGTACATCACGCTTTCCGGAATACCGTATGAGCCGTCCGAAGCGAACCCCATGGTGACCCATTTGCCGTTGGTGCCCGACACCCAGTCGCGGACGTGATCGATGGCGGCATTGGCCGCGGACGCAGCAGAGGACAAACCGCGCGCTTCGATGACCGCGGCGCCGCGTTTGCCGACCGTGGGAATAAAGACGTCGCGGTACCAGGTTTCATCATTGACGACTTTAGGTGCGGGCTGTCCGCCGATCGTGGCGAAGCGGTAATCGGGATACATGGTCGGCGAGTGGTTGCCCCAGACCACCAATTTGTCGATCGAATCGACCGGTTTGCCCGTTTTGGACGCCAGTTGGGATAGGGCACGATTGTGGTCAAGACGCAGCATCGCGGTGAAGTTCTCGCGCGGCAGGCCCGGCGCGCTCTTCATGGCGATATAGGCATTGGTGTTGGCAGGGTTGCCGACCACGAGAATCTTTGCGCTGCGCTTGGACACTTCGTCGAGTGCTCGTCCTTGCCCGGTAAAGATGGCGCCGTTGGCTTCGAGCAGGTCCTTGCGCTCCATGCCCTTCGAACGCGGTCGCGCGCCAACCAGAAGGGCCACGTCGACATCGCGAAACGCAATTTTCGGGTCCGATGCGGCCGTCATGCCCGCCAGCAGCGCAAACGCACAGTCGTCCAGCTCCATCATCACGCCCTTGAGCGCGGCCTGCGCTTTCTCGTCCGGTATTTCCAGCATTTGCAGGATGACAGGCTGATCCTTCCCGAGCATTTCTCCGCTTGCGATGCGAAACAGCAGGCTGTAGCCGATCTGACCGGCAGCGCCGGTGACTGCAACTCGGAGGGGTTGTTTCATATGCTTGGGACTCCTGCTGGGGTGGGCTGGCAATGGATAGTCGAGTGGGGCCTGCATGAGTTCAGCCTGGCATTATGCCCACGGGTTTGCTGCGGGCTTTGCCAAACATGATAACGAACCGGCTTTGAAGGTGTCAAACCAGTCTTATATCTTATAAAAGATATCTTTTGATGGACGGCGGGCACGACAATGTGCTAAAACTTGGGCTGCAAACCGCTGCCACATTTGAAGTAGCGACATGAAGACCATCGCGCACACCAGCACCGCCGCGTTCCAGCCGCTCTACCGGCAGATCAAAACCCTGATCACCGAAAGCCTGGTGTCCGGCGAGTGGCGCCCGGGAGATTTGATCCCGAGCGAGATCGAACTGGCCGGGCGCTTCAGCGTGAGCCAGGGCACCGTGCGCAAGGCCATCGGCGAGCTGACCCATCAGAATCTGCTGGTGCGCCAGCAAGGAAAGGGCACTTTTGTCGCCTCCCATTCCGAGGAGCGCAACAAATTTCCGTATTTGCGGATTACCCCCGACCGGGGCACGATCGATCGCGTCGAGGCGACGCTTATCGATTGCCGCAAAGTGAAGCTCGACGCGACCGCCGGCAAGAAGCTCGGCCTGGCCGCTGGCGCGGGTGCCTTCGTCATAACGCGCGTGATGTCGATTTCCGGGAAAAAAGCGATCTACGAAGAAATTCGCCTGCCGGCCACGCGCTTCCGGGGTTTGTCGGCCGAGACCATCGAGCGGCATCACTGCATGCTCTACAGTTTGTACGAAACCGAATTCGATATACGCATTCTGCATGTAGAGGAACAGATCAAGGCGGTTTGCGCGGAACGTGCCGCGGCTGCTCAGCTGGGTGTGCGCGAGGGAACGCCGCTGCTGGCGATCGAGCGCGTAGCCTATACTTACACGGAACAGGCAGTCGAACTGCGCCGCAGTTACTGCAGCACCAGAGACCATTACTATCGCAATAGCATCGTCTGAACGCAATCCACGGAAGCAAACGATGATCGCCGGCCAGCGACCGAAGCATCTCAACCTATTCAAGATCCGTCTGCCGTTGCCGGGCCTGGTGTCCTTCCTGCATCGGATCAGCGGCGCAGGGCTTTTCCTGTTCGGCTGGGCATTGCTGTACCTGCTGCAGTTGAGCCTGAGCTCGGCTGAAAGTCATGCGCAGTTCACGGCACTCACCGGCCATTGGCTGGTCAAGTTATTTCTGATCGCGCTGTTGTGGTCCTTCCTGCATCATTTCTTCGCGGGATTGCGTTTCCTTTTGCTCGACGTGCATGTCGGCTACAACCTGGCGGCGGCGCGCGCGACGAGCTGGGCCGTGATGATCGTCAGCCTGGCCTGTACCGCATTCCTGGGGCTGTGGCTGTGGTGAAACGCGTCATCACAGGCGCCCACTACGGGTTCAAGGACTGGCTGGCGCAACGTGTCACCGCGCTCCTCATGGCCATCTACGTAGTCGTCTTCATCGGTATCCTGCTGGTCTGCCCGCCGCGCGAGTTCGAGCAATGGCGCGGGTTATTCGGCAATCAGCCGATGCGCATTGCGACGATCCTTTTCTTCATCAGCCTGTTCTGGCATGCCTGGATAGGCATGCGCGACATCCTGATGGATTACATCGAATCCACGGGCCTGCGCCTTGGCCTCGAGATCGCGGTCGTGTTGATCCTGTCCGCTTACGTCGTATGGGCCGTTCAGATTCTCTGGAGCATCTAGAAACATGGCCATTCCGGTCAGGAAGTTTGACGCGGTAATCGTGGGCGCCGGCGGCGCCGGCATGCGCGCGTCGCTGCAACTTGCCGAAGCAGGGTTCAAGACCGCGGTGTTGTCGAAAGTGTTTCCCACGCGCTCGCATACGGTTGCCGCGCAGGGCGGCATTGGCGCCGCGCTGGGCAACATGGGCGAGGACAACTGGATGTGGCACATGTACGACACCGTCAAAGGCTCCGACTGGCTTGGCGATCAGGACGCCATCGAATTTCTTTGCCGCGAAGCGCCAAAAGTCGTGATCGAGCTCGAACACTTCGGCATGCCGTTCGACCGCAACGCCAATGGCACCGTGTATCAGCGCCCGTTCGGCGGGCACATGCAGAATTTCGGCGAAGGGCCGGCCGTGCAGCGCTCCTGTTGCGCGGCGGATCGGACCGGCCACGCGATGCTGCATACGCTCTATCAGCGCAACGTTCGCGCGAATACGCATTTTTTCGTGGAATGGATGGCGCTCGACCTGGTGCGCGATGCTTCCGGCCAGGTGCTCGGCGTAACCGCATTGGAAATGGAGACCGGCGAGGTCTCGCTCATGCACGCGCGCGCGGTATTGTTCGCCACCGGCGGTGCGGGCCGGATCTATTCGGCGAGCACGAACGCATTCATCAACACCGGCGACGGTCTCGGGATGGCGGCCCGCGCGGGCATCCCGCTCGAGGACATGGAGTTCTGGCAATTTCACCCGACCGGGGTAGCGGGTGCGGGAGTGTTGATTACCGAGGGCGTGCGCGGAGAAGGCGGTTATCTGCTGAACAAGAGCGGTGAGCGCTTCATGGAGCGCTATGCGCCCAACGCGAAGGATCTCGCCAGCCGCGACGTGGTGTCGCGCGCCATGGCTACGGAAATAAAGGAAGGCCGCGGCTGCGGACCGGAAGGCGATTATCTGCTGCTGAAGCTCGATCACCTCGGCGTGGAGCTCATCGAGGACAAGCTGCCCGGCATTCGCGAGATCGCAAAAAAATTCGCCAACGTCGATCCGGTCAAAGATCCGATTCCGGTGGTGCCGACCTGTCATTACCAGATGGGCGGCATTCCCACCAACTACCGGGGCGAAGTCGTTGCACCGCAGGCGGGAAATCCTGAATCCGTCGTGCCGGGTTTTTATGCCGCGGGGGAATGCGCCTGTGCATCCGTGCATGGCGCCAACCGGCTGGGCACCAACTCCCTGACCGATCTGCTGGTGTTCGGCAAGGCATCCGGCGATACCATGATCCGTTTTCTCAAGGAAAACTCCGGTCACAAGGATCTGCCGACGGACGCTGCCGACAAGACATTGGCGCGGCTCGCGCGGCTGGACAACCAGAAGGCCGGGGAGAGCGTGCACGAGGTCGGAGCCGAGATGCGACGCATCATGCAGGCGCACTGCGGTGTGTTTCGTTTTCCCGATATGCTCATCGAAGGCGTGAACAAGATCAAGGAAACGGCTCAACGTGCACAACGTACCGGGATTCGCGACAAGAGCAAGGTGTTCAATACGGCGCGCGTGGAAGCATTGGAACTCGACAATCTGGTCGAGGTCGCGCTCGCGACCTTGATTTCCGCGGAGGCCCGCAAGGAAAGCCGAGGCGCCCATGATCGCGCGGATCATCACGAGCGCGACGATGCCAACTGGCTCAAGCACACGCTTTGGTACAAGGAGGGCGGGCGGCTGGATTACAAGCCGGTGCATATGAAACCGCTCACGGCGCAAACTATCGAACCCAAGATCAGGACTTATTGAGAGCAGGGCGGGGCGAGGGACAGAAAACGGATAGCACTGCGGCGTTGGCACGTTCCCGCAGTCAGGAGACAGCATGAAATTCAGGATTTACCGCTACGATCCAGACCAGGATTCCAAGCCGCGCATGCAGGACTATGACGTCGAAATGCAGCCCGCGGATCGCATGCTGCTCGACGCGCTGATCCGCATCAAGTCCATCGACGACTCGCTGTCCCTGCGCCGGTCGTGCCGCGAAGGAGTCTGTGGCTCGGATGCGATGAACATCAACGGCAAGAACGGACTGGCCTGCATTACGCGCCTGTCGGACCTGAAGGAGCCGGTCGAATTGCGCCCGCTGCCGGGCTTGCCCGTCATCCGCGATCTGATCGTGGACATGACGCAGTTCTTCAAGCAATACCATTCGGTGAAGCCCTATCTGGTCAACAACGAGCCTTCGCCGGAAAAGGAGCGCTTGCAATCACCGGCGCAGCGCGCGGAACTCGACGGCTTGTACGAATGCATACTGTGCGCATGCTGCTCGACTGCGTGCCCCTCGTTCTGGTGGAACCCGGACAAGTTCGTCGGACCCGCAGGTTTGCTGCAGGCCTACCGTTTCCTGGCTGACAGCCGCGACGAGGCGACCAGTGAACGGCTCGACAACCTCGAAGACCCGTATCGTCTGTTCCGCTGCCACTCGATCATGAATTGCGTCGACGTCTGTCCGAAGGGCCTCAATCCAACGCACGCCATCGGCAAGATCAAGGAGTTGATGGTCAAACGGGCAGTGTGAGCCCATGTCCGAAGCCGACCGCATTCGTTGGCAGTGCCGGCGCGGATTGCTGGAACTGGATCTGGTTTTGGCGAAATTCCTGGATACTCATTTCAAAAATTTGTCGCCTGCGCAGATTGTGATTTTCAAGCGTTTGCTCGACTATCCCGATAACGATCTCTGGGATTTTGCGGCGGGCAAGAGGGCGCCGCCCGATGCAGAATCGGCATCAATCATCAAATTATTTGAATAATTGTTATTGCGCTGCATCCCGAGCATCTCATTCTTACAAGAAGCTGTTAGACTTTAGGTTTAAGGGGCTGAAAAGAGCGAGGCCATGGACAAGCAGCGCAGCGCAACAATCTCGTTCAGTGAGGGCGGACAGCCCGTCGAGTTTCCCATTCTCAGCGGTTCCATCGGACCGGACGTGGTCGATATCCGCAGCCTGCTGGGCAAGACCGGGAAATTCACATACGACCCCGGATTTCTTTCCACCGCCAGTTGCCGCTCCGCGATTACCTATATCGACGGCGACGCCGGCGTGCTGCTGTACCGCGGCTATCCGATCGAGCAACTCGCCCAGCACTGTGACTTTCTGGAAGTCTGCTACCTGCTGCTGAAGGGAGAACTGCCGAACACGCAACAGAAAGACGAATTCGTCACGACCGTCACCCGCCACACGATGGTCCATGACCAGCTCAACAATTTCTTCCGTGGCTTCCGGCGCGACGCGCATCCGATGGCCGTGATGGTGGGCACGGTGGGGGCTCTTTCGGCGTTCTATCACGACTCGCTGGATCTGAATAATCCCGCGCACCGCGAGATTTCCGCCTTCCGCCTGATCGCAAAGATGCCGACCATCACGGCGATGGCCTACAAGTATTCGGTTGGCCAGCCTTTCGTCTATCCGTCGAATTCATTGTCGTATTGCGGGAATTTCATGCGCATGATGTTTGCGGTGCCGGCGGAAGAGTACAAGGTCAACGACGTGCTGGTGCGCGCGCTGGATCGTATTTTCATCCTGCACGCCGATCACGAGCAGAATGCCTCGACGTCCACGGTGCGCCTGGCCGGTTCCTCGGGGGCAAATCCATTTGCCTGCATTGCCGCGGGAATAGCCTGCCTGTGGGGGCCCGCACACGGTGGCGCCAACGAAGCGGCGCTCAACATGCTCGAACAGATCGGCGATGTATCCAAGATCGGCGAGTTCATCACCAAGGCCAAAGACAAGAATTCAGGCGTGAAGCTCATGGGTTTCGGCCATCGGGTCTACAAGAATTACGATCCGCGTGCCAAGCTGATGCGCGAAACCTGCTACGAAGTGCTCGACGAACTGGGCCTGCAGAAGGACCGCGTGTTCAAGCTGGCAATGGCGCTGGAAAAAATCGCGCTCGAAGACGACTATTTCGTGAGCCGCAAGCTCTATCCCAACGTGGATTTCTATTCCGGCATCGTGCAGCGTGCGCTCGGCATTCCCACGTCGATGTTCACCTGCATTTTTTCATTGGCCCGCACGGTAGGCTGGATAGCGCAGTGGAACGAAATGATCGCCGATCCGGAACAGAAAATAGGCCGTCCCAGGCAGCTTTATACCGGGGCCGCCCAACGCGATGTACCGCCCATCGACCAGCGCTGAAGGCGCACTCACGTCAGGGTTGATTTGCACGGTCCCGCCGCCACCTAACAAGAGGAGACAAAGGCCATGATGAAGGAATCCCTCGGCAGCTCGTACCTGTTCGGCGGCAACGCGCCTTTCATCGAGGATTTGTATGAAAGCTACCTCGAGAATCCGGAGGCGGTGACACCGGAATGGCGGCGCTATTTCGACCAGATGCAGCAGCAACCGGGCGGCGCGCGCGACGTCGCGCATGCCCCCGTGGTCGAATCCTTCATCCGGCTGGCGAAGCGCCGCCCCAATGGCAACGGTCACGCGCACGCTCCCACCGAGGCCGTGGCGAGCGTGGAAAAGAAACAAGTTTCGGTATTGCAACTGATCAACGCCTATCGCTTCCTCGGCGTTCGCCATGCGAACGTCGATCCGCTCAAGCGTTTCGAAAAACCGATCGTCCCGGAACTCGACCCCGCGTTTTACGGCCTGACGGAGGCCGACATGAACCTGGTGTTCAACAGCGGCTCACTGGTGGGGCCGGACCAGATGCCCTTGCGGGAAATCGTGCGCGCGGTAAAGGAAACTTACTGCGGCTCGGTCGGCATCGAATACATGTACATCACGGACACCCAGATCAAACGCTGGATCCAGCAGCGCTTTGAAAGCATCCGTTCCCAGCCGAGTTACGACGCGGATTTCAAGCGCCATGTTCTCGAGCGCCTGACCGCGGCAGAAACGCTGGAAAAATACCTGCACACGCGCTATGTCGGACAGAAGCGGTTTTCCCTGGAGGGCAGCGAAAGCGTCATCCCGTTGCTCGATCTGGCTCTGCAGCGCGCGGGCACCAAGGGCATCCAGGAAACGGTCATCGGCATGGCGCACCGGGGGCGCCTGAACGTGCTGGTCAACACGCTTGGCAAGATGCCGAAGGATTTGTTCTCGGAGTTCGAGGGCAAGCAGGTCGAACAACTGCCGATGGGGGACGTCAAGTATCACCAGGGATTCTCGTCGGACATCATGACGCCCGGCGGTCCGATGCACCTGACGCTGGCGTTCAATCCCTCGCACCTCGAAATCGTGAATCCGGTGGTGGAAGGTTCGGTGCGGGCACGCCAGCACCGGCGCAAGGATCGCAACGGCACGCAAGTGCTGCCCGTCGTGCTGCACGGCGACGCGGCGTTCATCGGCCAGGGCGTGGTCATGGAAACGCTCAATCTGTCGCAGACCCGGGGCTATGGCACGGGCGGCACCTTTCACATCATCATCAACAACCAGATCGGTTTCACCACGTCCGATGCGCGCGATACGCGCTCGACCCTGTATTGCACCGATGTGGCGAAAATGATCGAAGCGCCGATATTCCACGTGAATGGCGACGATCCCGAAGCGGTTGCGCTGGTCACGGAAGTCGCGCTGGACTATCGCATGGAATTCCACAAGGACGTCGTCATCGACCTGGTTTGCTTCCGCCGCCTCGGCCATAACGAGCAGGACGAACCCATGGTGACGCAGCCGCTGATGTACAAGCTGATCAGCCAGCATCCCGGCACGCGCAAGCTGTATGCCGAAAAACTGGCGGCCCAGGGGGTAATCAAACCGGCCGACGCCGACGAAATGATCAAGACCTACCGCGATGCGCTGGACGCCGGCTTCCACACGAACAAGACCATCCTTGCCAATTACAAACCGCCGTTCCAGGTGAACTGGGCGCCCTTCAAGAATATTCCGTGGACCTACAAGGCGGTGACCGGACTGCCGATGGATGTCCTGAAGCAACTCGCCACCAAACTCACCACCGTCCCGCAGCATTTCAAGCTGCACCCCCGCGTCGAAAAAATCGTGGCCGACCGCCGCGCCATGGCCGCGGGGACGTTGCCGCTCGACTGGGGCATGGCCGAAAACCTGGCCTATGCGTCGCTGCTCAAGGATGGTTACGCAGTGCGCCTGTCGGGGCAGGACAGCGGCCGCGGCACGTTCTTCCATCGCCATGCGGTGTGGCACGACCAGAACCGCGAACGCTGGGATGCCGGCGCTTATGTTCCCCTGCAACACATCAGCGACAATCAGCCCGACTTCGTGGTCATCGACTCGGTGCTTTCGGAAGAAGCCGTGCTGGGATTCGAGTACGGCTACGCTACGGCGGAGCCAAACGAACTGGTGATCTGGGAAGCGCAGTTCGGCGACTTCGGCAATGGCGCGCAGGTCGTGATCGACCAGTTCATCGCTGCGGGCGAAGTCAAATGGGGCCGGATTTGCGGCCTGGCCTTGATGCTGCCCCATGGTTATGAGGGACAGGGGCCCGAGCACTCGTCTGCGCGCCTCGAGCGCTACCTGCAACTGTGCGCGGACTACAACATGCAGATCTGCGTGCCCTCTACGCCGGCACAAATGTTCCATATGCTGCGCCGGCAGATGATTAGGCCGTTTCGCAAGCCGCTCATCATCATCAGCCCGAAGAGCCTGCTGCGCCACAAGGAATCGATCTCTTCACTGGATGATCTGGCCAACGGCGAATTCCAGGTAGTGATCCCCGATGTGGAATTGCGCAACACGCAGAAGGTCAAGCGCGTGGTGTTCTGCAGCGGCAAGGTTTACTTCGATCTGGTGGCGGCGCGGCGCGAGCGCGGCATCGACGATATCGGCATCGTGCGCATCGAGCAACTCTATCCTTTTCCGCATGACCATTTCAAGATCGAAATCGATCGCTACAAGGATGCGAAGGAAATCGTCTGGTGCCAGGAGGAGCCCGGCAACCAGGGCGCATGGCACCGCATCCAACACTATCTGCAGCGCCAGATGCTTCCCCATCAAAAGCTGTCGTACGCGCTGCGACCGTCGTCTTCCACGCCGGCGGGCGGTTATCTGGCCCTGCACAACCAGCGGCAAAAAGCGGTTGTGGACGCTGCCCTGTCCCACGGCGTCTAAAGCATGGTTTCAAACGCATATGTTGCATCGACAAGGAACGCGCCATGTTAGTCGAGGTAAAGGTCCCGGCACTCTCGGAATCGGTCGCCGAGGCCACATTGCTGTCGTGGCACAAGAAGCAGGGTGAATTCGTCAAGCGCGACGAAAATCTGATCGACATCGAAACCGACAAGGTGGTGCTGGAATTGCCGGCGCCGGCCGCCGGCGTCTTGACGAAAGTCGTCAAAGGTGACGGCGGCACGGTTACCAGCAATGAAGTCATCGCGACCATCGATACCGATGCCAAGGTGCCGGCCGGCGCAGCGGCGCCTGCGGCTGCAGCCGCACCTGCTGCAGTCGCACCCAAGCCAGCCCCAACACCCGTACCGGTGAAAGCCGAAGCGCCGGCGGTCATGCCCTCGGCAAAGAAAATTGCCGCCGACAATAACCTCGATACCTCGCAGATCAGCGGCAGTGGCCGCGGCGGGCGCGTAACCAAGGAGGACGTGACGACCCAATTGCAGGCTCCGGCGCCTGCAGCGAAAGCCCCGGCGCCCATGCCTTCCCCGGTGAACATCGACCGCGTGCTGGGCGACCGCCCCGAGCAGCGTGTTGCGATGTCGCGCCTGCGCCAGCGCGTCGCGCAAAGGCTGGTGGAATCGCAATCCACGGCGGCCATCCTGACTACGTTCAACGAAGTCAACATGCAGCCGGTCATGGAAATGCGCAACCGCTACAAGGAAAAGTTCGAAAAGGAGCACGGCGCCAAGCTGGGTTTCATGTCGTTTTTCGTCAAAGCCGCAGTGCACGCCCTGAAGAAATACCCGGTGGTCAACGCGTCGATCGACGGCACGGACATCGTTTACCACGGCTACTTCGACGTGGGCATTGCGGTGGGCAGCCCGCGCGGGCTGGTGGTGCCGATCCTGCGCAACTGCGATCAACTTTCTTTCGCGGATGTCGAGAAACAGATCACGGATTTCGGCAAACGCGCGCAGGACGGCAAGCTCACGATCGAAGAACTCACAGGGGGGACGTTTTCCATATCCAACGGCGGTGTGTTCGGTTCCATGCTGTCGACGCCGATCATCAATCCGCCGCAAAGCGCGATCCTGGGCGTGCATGCGACCAAAGACCGCCCCGTGGTGGAAAACGGCCAGATCGTGATCCGGCCGATGAACTATCTCGCCCTGTCCTATGACCACCGCATCATCGACGGCCGCGAAGCGGTGCTGTTCCTGGTGGCCATCAAGGATGCCCTCGAGGATCCTGCACGCCTGTTGCTGGAACTTTGACAAGGCGCTGTCATGGCCAAGACCTTTGATGTCGCAGTGATCGGAGCCGGCCCGGGCGGCTACACGGCTGCCATTCGAGCCGCGCAACTCGGCCTGAATACGGTCTGCATCGACGACTGGAAAAATGCCAAAGGCAAAGCCAGTCTCGGCGGCACCTGCCTCAACGTCGGCTGCATCCCGTCGAAGGCTCTGCTCGAATCTTCGGAAAATTACGAACGCGCCCTGCACAAGTTCGGCGATCACGGAATCACGGTTGGCCAAGTCGCCATCGACGTGGCGAAAATGCTGGCGCGCAAGGACAAGATCGTCGATACCTTCACCGGCGGCATCGGGCTCCTGTTCCGTAAAAACAAAGTCGTATCGATGCACGGACATGCAAGATTCATTGGCAAGGCGGCCGGCTATCAGATCGAGGTCAGGGACGGCGACAGCGCCGAGACCATCGAAGCGAAGCACGTGATCATCGCCACCGGATCGAACGCGCGCCAGTTGCCGTTCGCTCCGGTGGACAGTGATCGCATCGTCGACAACGTCGGTGCCTTGTCTCTGACGGAGATTCCGAAACGCCTGGGCGTGATTGGCGCGGGCGTCATCGGCCTGGAGATGGGTAGCGTCTGGAAACGTCTCGGCTCCGAGGTGATCGTGCTGGAAGCTTTGCCCGGCTTCCTGCCGGCCGCCGATGAACAGGTGGCCAAGGAGGCTTTTCGGATTTTCACCAAAGTGGTTGGCCTCGACATTCGCCTGGGCGTCAAGATCAGCGCGGTCAAGAATACGAAGAAGTCCGTCACCGTCGAGTACACGGATGCAGTCGGCGAGCAAAAGGCGGAATTCGACCGCTTGATCGTGGCCGTAGGGCGTGTGCCGAATTCGGCGGACCTTGGAGCGCAAGCCATCGGACTCAAGCTCGACGCCCGCGGCTTCGTCGAGGTGGACGAGCATTGCCGCACCAGCCTGCCCGATATTTATGCCATCGGGGATGTGGTGCGCGGCCCCATGCTGGCGCACAAATCTTCGGAAGAAGGCGTCGCTGTTGCGGAGATGATCGCAGGCCAGTCCGGGCACGTCGATCTGGATACCGTGCCGTGGGTCATCTACACATCTCCGGAAATCGCCTGGGTCGGCAAGACCGAACAGGAACTCAAGGCCAAGGGGATCGAGTATCGCACCGGACAGTTTCCCTTCATCGTGAACGGCCGGGCCCGGGCAATCGGCGAAACGGCCGGCTTCGTGAAAATGCTGGCCGACGCCAAGACAGATCGTATCCTCGGCGTCCATATGCTCGGACCCTATGCGTCGGAATTGATTTCCGAGGCAGTCGTGGCCATGGAATTCGGCGCGGCGTCCGAGGACATCGCGCGTATCGTGCATGCGCATCCGACGCTCGCGGAAGCCCTGCATGAAGCCGCGCTGGGCGTGGACAAGCGCACAATCAACCTGTGATGGGTGGGCCGGCACAGGAGGAGGACGCCCGGTCTTTCGCCGCGCATGCCCGGCAGGCGGCGCGGTTGCACGGGTTCGAACTCGATGACGCGCAGATTCGGGTGCTGGGGCAGTTCCAGCGAGTGTGTGACGAACTGGTGCAGTCAGAACAGTTGGGCTCTTCGCTGTTGAGCGTGTTCATGCGCAAACGCCCGATCCGCGGCCTGTACCTCTGGGGAGGCGTGGGTCGGGGCAAGAGCTTCCTGATGGACGCTTTTTTCGACTTCGTTCCGCTCGCGCGCAAGAGCCGCGTCCATTTTCACCGTTTCATGCAGGACATCCATCACCGGCTGCGCGATCTGCAGGGCGAGGAAAATCCCCTTGCGCAAGTCGCCGACGATATCTCGCAGGAACATCGCCTGCTGTGCCTCGATGAATTTCACGTCACCGACATCGGCGATGCGATGCTGATGCGCAATCTGCTGCAGGGATTGTTCGACCACGGGCTGGTGCTGATAACCACATCCAATCAGCCTCCGGATGACCTCTATCGCGACGGATTGCAACGCGTCCAGTTCCTGCCGGCCATCGATTTGCTCAAGCAGTACCTCGAAGTCGTGCACGTCGAGGCGGGCGTGGATTACCGGTTGCGGGCATTGGAGAAGGGCGGCGTTTTTCATTTCCCGGCCGACGCCGCGGCCGATGCTTCCATGGCGGCTACCTTTGAAGCCATTGCCGGCAGCGCAGGCGCCCGCGACGTGGTGCAGGAAATCGAAGGCCGCGCGATCAAGGCGTTGCGCATCGGCCCCGGTGTGGCATGGTTTCGTTTCGAGGAGTTGTGCGACGGCCCGCGCGGCCAGGCGGACTACATCGAGCTTGCCCGCCGCTACCACACCGTGCTGATCGCCGGTGTGAAGCGCATGGGACCGGCACAGCCGGATCGGCGGCGGCGCTTTACCTGGCTGGTCGATGAATTTTACGATCGCCGCGTCAAGCTGATTCTTTCCGGAGAAGGGCAGTTGGCGGAATTGCTGCAAGTGCCGGGAGGAGATCCCGAAGTTGCCCGTGCTGCCAGCCGTCTCGTCGAAATGCAGACCCGCCAGTATCTAAGCGAGCCGCATCTGGCATAAGATAAAAACAAATCAGCCAAGGGGAGGGCGCAGGTGGCGGACTTCAAGGCTTACCGGATTTTCAACGAAGACGGCAAGGTTGCGAGCCGTTATGTCGATTTGGCGCTGGAAGATCTCGATGGCGGCGACGTGGTCATCAAGGTTGCTTATTCAAGTGTCAACTTCAAGGATGCGCTGGCTGCTACGGGCGCGGGCAAGATCATCCGCCGCTTTCCCTGCGTGGGCGGCATCGACCTGTCCGGCACGGTCGTGCAATCAGGCAATGCGCGCTTTAAATCCGGCGATGCCGTCATCGCGACCAGCTATGACATCGGTGTTGCACACGACGGTGGCTATGCGCAATTCGCCCGCATTCCCGCCGAATGGGTGGTACCCATGCCCAAAGGACTCGACCCATTCGAAGCGATGGCTTTGGGAACGGCCGGCTTTACCGCCGCCCTTGCCGTCGAGCGCATGGAGCACGACGGCCTCAAACCCGCCAATGGGCCGGTCATCGTCACCGGCGCCACAGGTGGCGTGGGCAGCATCGCCATCGACATCCTCAGCGGCGCGGGCTACCAGGTAGTTGCGCTGACCGGGAAGGAAAAGGAAAGAGATTATTTGCACAGTCTCGGCGCAAAGGAAGTCATGCTGCGCGGCGGTCTCGACCTCGGCAAGATCAAGCCGCTCGACAAGACCACCTGGGCCGGTGCCGTCGATAATCTGGGCGGAGACGTTCTGTCGTGGCTTGCCAGCACCATGCAGATCGGCGGCACGCTCGCATGTATCGGGCTTGCCGCGAGCCACAGCTTTAATACCACGGTCATGCCTTTCATCCTGCGGGGCGTCAGTCTGCTCGGCATCGATTCGGTCAATGCCCCGATGCCGGTGCGCGAGAAAGTATGGAAGCGCCTGGCGAGCGACCTCAAGCCGCGCCGATTGCGCGACATCGTGACGACGGTCAATCTCGCCGATCTGCCGGCCGTGTTCAGGAAAATTCTGGACAAGGAAATGCGCGGGCGTGCCGTCGTCAGGATCGCCGGGTAACGGGCAGCAAAGGCGGGAATAAAACAATGCCGGAGCGTTACGCGGAATTTCATCGCCGTTCGATCGAAGACCGGGAGGTTTTCTGGCGCGAGCAGTCCTTGCTGGTCGATTGGCAGCGTCCGTTCGACAAGGTGCTCGATTACAGCCGGCCGCCGTTTGCGCGCTGGTTCCCCGGGGGCACCCTGAACCTTTGCGACAATGCCGTGGACCGGCATCTCGCGGTGCGTGGCGAACAGAAGGCCCTGATCTGGATTTCCACGGAGGTCGACAAGACCGAGACGTATACCTACCGCGAGTTGCATACGGAAATCAACCGGACCGCGGCGATGATGCGCTCCCTGGGCGTGAAGCGCGGCGACCGCGTCATCATTTACATGCCGAACATGCCGCAAGCCGTGTTCGCGATTCTGGCGTGCGCGCGACTGGGTGCCGTGCATTCGGTGGTGTTCGGCGGTTTTGCCGCAGCGAGCCTCGCGGCGCGCATCGACGATGCCCGTCCCGTGTTGATGGTCACCGCAGACGGCGGCAGCAGAATGGGCAAGGCCATTGCCTATAAACCTTTGGTAGACGAGTCCATTCGCCTCTCCAAACACCCGCCGGCCAAGGTGCTGATCTATCGCCGCGGACTCGATCCCAATCTGCCAATCGTGGCAGGGAGGGATGCCGATTGGGCAGAGCTTGCGCAACAGCACCAGGGCGCCGAAGTATCCTGCGCCTGGCTCGAATCCTCCGAACCGTCGTATATCCTTTATACGTCGGGTACCACCGGCAAACCAAAAGGCGTGCAGCGCGATGTCGGCGGACACGCCGTGGCCATGGCGGCGTCGATGAAGTACATCTATTGCGGCGCGGCCGGCGATACCATCTTCACCACTTCCGATATCGGCTGGGCGGTCGGCCACTCGTACATCATTTATGCGCCCCTGATCGCGGGACTCACCACCATCCTTTACGAGGGCGTGCCGGTGCGCCCCGACGCCGGCGTATGGTGGAAAATCGTGCAGGACTACCAGGTCGACGTCATGTTCTCGGCACCCACCGCGATCCGCGTGCTGAAGAAGCATGATCCTGCTTACCTCAAAAAATACGACCTGTCGTCGCTGAAGCACTTGTTCCTCGCCGGCGAGCCGCTGGACGAGTCCACGCACGCATGGATTTCCGAAGGCCTCGGCAAGCCCGTGATCGATCATTACTGGCAGACGGAAACCGGCTGGCCCGTATTGACCGCGATGCCCGGCGTGGAAAAGACGCGGATCAAGTACGGCAGTCCCTCGTTCCCCGCCTACGGCTATGACCTGAAGCTGTTACGCGAGACCGACGCGAGCGAAGCCGGTAATGACGAAAAGGCCGTCGTGGTAATCGAGCCACCTTTGCCGCCCGGCTGCATGACGACCATCTGGGGCGATGACGACCGGTTTGTGAAGACTTATTTCTCCACTTTCTCGACCAGGCTGGTCTATACGACATTCGACTGGGGCATTCGCGACCGGGATGGGTACTACTTCATCCTTGGGCGCACCGATGACGTGATCAATGTGGCCGGCCATCGTCTCGGCACCCGGGAGATCGAAGAAGCGGTGCAGGCGCATGCAAACATCGCCGAAGTCGCCGTGGTCGGCGTTCAGGACGCGTTGAAAGGTCAGGTGCCGCTCGCCTTTGCGGTAGTCAAGGATGCCGCGAAAATCGCCACGCCGGCGTTGCGCGCCGCCCACGAAAAGGAAGTCATGGCGACGGTAGACAGCCAGCTGGGAGCCATAGCGCGGCCTGCCCACGTGCACTTCGTGACACTGCTGCCGAAAACCCGTTCCGGAAAAATGCTCCGCCGCAGCATCCAGGCCCTGGCAGAGGGCCGCGATCCCGGCGATCTGACGACGCTGGAAGATCCCGGCGCGCTGGAGCAAATACGCGCGGCGTTAACTAGTGGCTAGTGGCGAGTGGCGAGTGGTTAGTGGCTAGTGGCGAGTGGTTAGTGGTTAGTGGTGAGTAACGGCTCTGAGGCATAGCCAACAAAAAGGGGTGACAACGTCACCCCATTTTGCTTTTATTCCTTACTAACCACTAACCACTAACCACTAACCACTAACCACTAACCACTAACCACTAACCACTAACCACTAACCACTAACCACTAACCACTAACCACTGCCCTTACTGCGTCCGCGGATCATCGTCCGGATTGATGTACTCGATGGGTTTTTCGATCGGCCCG
>Ga0207675_100001485_pt1 | contig 23552 bp, 18 predicted proteins | sample KBSSwiS42_FD_184305 | JGI IMG/M metagenome (GOLD analysis project Ga0207675, IMG submission 184305) | Switchgrass rhizosphere microbial communities from Kellogg Biological Station, Michigan, USA - KBS Switchgrass S4-2 (SPAdes) (version 2) | ecosystem: Host-associated > Plants > Roots >...
GCCGTTGAGCGTGAGCGCCTGGCCGACAATCGCCGGGTCGCCGGCGAACCGCCGCTGCCAGAAATTGTGGCTGAAGACGACGACCGGATGCGTATCCGGCGTCTCGTCTTCCTCCGGCAGGAACGTTCGTCCCAGCACCGGCCGGACGCCGAGCGCGTCGAAGAAGTTGCCGCTCACCAGCTGACCGAACACCCGCTGCGCATCGCCGCCCTGCCGCAGGTTCATCGGCGCGAGCGTGAAGGCGATGAGATCCTCGACGCTTGCGGGCCGGCGCTGGCGGTAGTCGACGAAGTCGGGGTAGGAGAAGCTCAGATCGGCGCGCGAGCGCGTCGTGCCGTTCAGCGCCATCAACCGATCGCCATGCGGCACGCCGTGCAGCTGCCGCTGCATCGTGCTCTGCACCCAGCTGAACATCGTCACGTTCGCGCCGATGCCAAGGCCGAGCGTGATCACCGCGACCAGGGTGAATGCCGGCTTGCGCACCATCAGCCGCCAGCCGTAGCGGAGGTCGTGGGTGATCATCTCGAGTCTCCTGATGTGAAGGCGGAGCCAGAACGCGTGACGGAGCGCGCCGCTGGCGCGGCGGAGCAGGGTGGCGCGGCGGCCGACGCCGGCGCGCGTGCGCGCCAGCCAGCGCCATTCGTGCACGAGATCGGCGCGCCATTGGCGGCGCCAGGCACGGCGGTGTGACGGCGGCGCGAGCCACCAGCCGGTGTCGATGATTGCGAACAGCAGGCGCAAAAGGACAGACGTTCGAGGCTCGCGATCCTGCGCGCTCATGATTCGGTCGGCCGGATGCGCCACGCGGCCAGCGACACCGGGCGCAGGTTCTTGTATCGCTTCAACGCCTCGGCGAGCGCCGATGCGCCCTCGGCGGTGAGATCGAAATAGCGGCGCGGCGGACGCTTGTCGCGGCGCGCATGCCTGGCGTCCTCCCAGTGCGAGACGAGAAAGCCGAGCGACTCGAGCTTGTCGAGCGTCGGGTAGACGGTGCCCGATGTCAGGCCGGTGGCGTCCATGATCTCGAAGCCGAAGCGGTTCCCGTCCGCGATGGCGTGCAGAATCGAAACCTGTCCGAACGCCAGCGGCTTGGCCATGGCCTGTATCGTATGCCAACCTATGTTGACATCTGACATAGACGGCGCCCCGGCCGCCGATGTTCCGGTGTCGCAGACCGTCTGCGAGACGGTGTCGCAGACCGTCTCCGACACCGTCTGCGACCCCGAACTTCGCGATCCGGCCGCCGTCTAAAGGCCGTATGGACGCCTTCCTGCTCGACCTCCGCTACGCCGGCCGCACCCTCGTCAAGAACCCGGGGTTCGCCGCGTTGACCATCCTCTGCCTCGCCCTCGGAATCGGCGTCAACAGCACCATCTTCAGCGTCGTCGACACCGTCGCCATCCGCCCGCTGCCGTTCCGCGAGCCCGATCGCCTCGTCGCGCTGACGACGACGCATCAAGCCAACGGCATCGAGCGCGGCAACGTGTCGTATCTCGATCTGCAGGACTGGCGCGCGCGCACGCATGCCTTCGCCGAAATGGCCGCCGTCACCGGCCGCAGCCTCACGCTCTCGGATGGCGACGAGCCGGAGCGCTTCAACGGCGCGACCGTCACCTGGAACATGTTTCCGATGCTCGGGATCCAGCCGATCCTCGGCCGTCAGATCCGGCCCGACGAGGACACGCCCGGCGGTCCGCGCGTCGTGCTCCTCAGCCACGGCGTCTGGCAGCGGCGCTACGCGTCGGATCCCGGGATCATCGGCCGCTCGATCACCGTCAACGGCAACCCGCACACGGTCATCGGCGTCATGCCGCCGAAGTTCCAGTATCCCGAGCGCGCCCAGCTCTGGATCCCGCAGGTGCCAATCGAGCACACCTCGCCCCGCTCCGCACGCACGCTCGACGTGCTCGCACGCTTGAAGCCGGGCGCCGCCTACGAAGAAGCGCGCAGCGACATCGGCGCGGTCGGCGCGCAGCTCGCCGTCGAGCAGCGCGACGACCAGGGCTGGGGCGCGACCGCCTACACCCTGCGCGATGCGCTGATGCCATCCGACATCCAGCTGATCGTGATGACGATGATGGGGGCGGTCAGCCTGGTGCTGATGATCGCCTGCGCGAACGTCGCCAACCTGCTGCTGTCGCGCGCCACGGTGCGCCAGCGCGAAATTGCCGTCCGCTCGGCGCTCGGCGCCGGACGCGGCCGCATCGTGCGGCAGCTGCTCACCGAAAGCGTGCTGATTGCGCTCGGCGCGGCGCCGCTCGGCGTGGCGATCGCCTACATCGGCCTGCAGTGGCTGACGGCGTCGATTCCACCGCAGAGCCAGGCGCCGTACTACGTCGACTGGGACATGAACCCGCGGGTGGTCGTCTACACCGCGGCGATCGCCGTCGTCACCGGCCTGGTCTTCGGCCTGGCGCCGGCGCTGCAGGCGGCGAAGACGAACCTGCAGGACTCGCTCAAGGACGGCGGCCGCGGCAGCGCCGGCGGTTTGCGCAATCGCCTGCGCAGCTCGCTCGTGGTCGCGGAGATCGCGCTCGCCCTCGTGCTGCTGGTCGGCGCGTCGCTGTTCGTCCGCAGCTTCCTCAACCTGCAGGACGCGAAAACCGGTATCGACACCACGTCGCTGATGACGCTGCGCTTCTACATGCCGGGCGATCAGTACGAGGAAGGGGAGGCGATGTCGCGCCGCGTCGCGGACATCGTCCGCCGCGTCGAAGCGCTGCCCGGCGTCGCGTCGGCGTTCGCGTCGAACATGGTGCCGTTCGCCGGCGGCGGTTCAGAAGGCGGCGTGATTCCTGAAGGCGTGGCCATCACGCCAGGACAGGAGCCGAGCTCGTCGTATTACGGCGTCACGCCTCACCTGCTGAAGACACTCGACCTTCCGCTCGTCGCCGGCCGCGATTTCACCGACGCCGAAGGCCAGACGCGATCGGCGGTCGCACTCGTCAACGGCGCGTTCGCGAAGCGTCTCTGGCCGAACCGGGCCGATGTCGTCGGCCAGCGATTCCGTTTGCTCGATGATCCGAAGCGCGAATGGCTCACCATCATCGGCGTCGTCGGCGACTTCCGGCTCTCGTCGCTGCGCGATCGCAAGCCGGTGCCCTACGCGTTCATCTCCTACCCCTACGACCCGGCGCGCAACACCGGCCTGACCGTACGCGTCGCCGGCGGCGCGCCCGGCGCGATCACCGGGGCGATCCGGCAGGAAATCCGCAAGGTGGATTCGACGCTGCCGCTCTTCAGCCTGCAGACCGGCGAGGAGGCGCGCTTCAACTCGTTCTGGCAGTTCCGCCTGTTCGGCTGGATGTTCTCGATTTTCGGCGTCATTGCGCTGGCGCTCGCCTCGATCGGCGTCTACGGCGTGCTGTCGTACGCGGTGTCGCAGCGGACGCAGGAGATCGGCGTGCGCATGGCGCTCGGCGCCAGCCGGCGAAGCGTGTTCGCGCTGATCGTGCTGCACGGCGCGAAGCTGGCGGCGATCGGCATCGTCTGCGGCGTCGTCGGCGCCGCCGCCGTGACGCGCGTCGTGGCGAGCCTGCTCTACGATGTCACCGCCACCGATCCGCTGAGCTTTGCCGGAACGGCCGCGTTCCTCGGTGTCGTCGCGTTGGTGGCGAGCTATCTTCCCGCGCGCCGCGCGACGAGCGTCGACCCGATGATCGCCCTGCGAGCCGAGTAGGGGCTGGAGACCGGTATCATCGTCAGATGCCCTCGCTCGCGGCCGTCGTCTTCGACTTCGACGGCGTCATCATGGACAGCGAAACGCTCGAGTTCGAGTCGCACCGCCGCGTCTTCGAGCAGTACGGCGCGTCGTTGACCACCGGCGAATGGTGTCATCAGATCGGCATCTGGACGGAAGGGCAGAACGAGTTCTGGTTTCGCGAGCTCTGCGGCCGTTCCTCGCGCCCGCCGGACGTGGCGACGTTTCTCGCGGCCAAGCGGCGCGTCTTCGACGAGATCGCGCCGCGCGCGCCGATGCGCGGCATCCTCGATCTCCTGCGCCAGCTGACCGCGGCCGGAATCCCGCTGGCGATCGCCTCCTCGTCGACGACCGCGTGGGTGTCGCGCGCCACCGAGCGGGTCGGCGTCAAAGAATTGTTTGCGGCCATCGTCACCGGTGACGACGTCGAGCGGCGGAAGCCGGCGCCGGACGTATATCTCGAGGCGGCGCGGCAGCTGGGCGTGGATCCGGCGCTGGCGGTTGCCATCGAAGACTCCGCGCCGGGGATTGCCGCCGCGCGCGCGGCGGGGATGGCGACGGTCGCGATCCCCCACTGGCTCACCGAAGGGCACGACCTCTCCGGCGCCGATCTGCGCGTCGCCCACGCCGGCGAGCTGACGCTGGCGCGGCTCGAGGAGCTGGCCGGCAGAGCCTCGACCGCGCCGCGGCCGGGGAAGCAGTGATAATGGCGTCGAAAGGGCAGCCTATGAAAAGAGCGGTTCTACTGATTGGCCTGGTCGCGCTGTCGCTGGCGGCGCGCGGCGCGGCGCAGAGCGAGAAGCTGCAGGGCACGACCTATCGCTCGCCCTCGGGCACGACGCTGCGGCTGATGCTCGACGAATCGAACGTCGGCCCCGACGTGACGCTCGGCGAGATCATCTTTCCGCCGAACAGCGACTCGGGCGATCACAAGCACGGCGCGACCGAGATGTTCTACATCGTCTCCGGCGAGCTCGACCACATCGTCAACGGCAAGAGCCAGATTCTGAAGCCCGGGATGGCGGGCTACGTCAAGGTTCCCGACTCGGTGCGCCACAAGACCGGGCCGTCGGGGGCAAAGGCGGTCGTCGTCTGGGTGCCCGGCGACGAGGGAAAGAAGATCGCGTCGCGCTGGAAACGCGAACCGTAGGGAAGGGCCGCCGCTGTGGATAAAATAAAAAGCGATGTCTGATCACAATCCGGCAGCCGCTCCGGCGGCGCCGGTTGATTTCATTCGGTCGATTGTCGAGGACGATATCGCGAGCGGGAAGCATCACGGCCGCGTCGCGACGCGGTTTCCTCCCGAGCCGAACGGCTACCTCCACATCGGCCACGCGAAATCGATCTGCCTGAATTTCGGCGTCGCCTCCGAGCATCGCGGCATCTGCAACCTGCGGTTCGACGACACCAACCCGACCAAGGAAGACGTCGAGTACGTCGATGCGATCAAGGAAGACGTCGCCTGGCTCGGCTTCGAGTGGAGCGCCGAGCTCTACGCCTCCGACTACTTCGAGCGGCTCTACCAGTTCGCGGTCGCCCTGATTCGCGGCGGCAAGGCCTACGTCGACAGCCTCGACGCCGACCAGATCCGCGCCTATCGCGGCACGCCGACCACGCCGGGGCGCAACAGCCCGTTTCGCGACCGCCCGGTCGACGAGAACCTCGATCTGTTCGCGCGGATGCGCAACGGCGAGTTCCCCGACGGCGCCCACGTCCTGCGCGCGAAGATCGACATGGCGTCGCCGAACTTCAACCTGCGCGACCCAACGCTCTACCGGATCCGCCATGCGGCGCATCACCGCACCGGCGACGCCTGGTGCATCTATCCGATGTACGACTTCGCGCATCCGCTGTCGGACGCGCTCGAGCGGATCACGCACTCGCTGTGCACGCTCGAGTTCGAGGATCACCGGCCGCTCTACGACTGGCTGGTGAACGCGCTCGTCGAAGGCGACAAGCCGCGGCAAATCGAGTTCGCGCGCCTCAACCTCACCTACACGGTGATGAGCAAGCGCAAGCTGCTGCAGCTGGTGCAGCAGGGGCGCGTGTCGGGCTGGAGCGATCCGCGGCTGCCGACGCTCAGCGGCCTGCGGCGGCGCGGCTATACGCCGGAATCGATCCGCGACTTCTGCACGCGGATTGGCGTCGCCAAGAAGGAAAACGTCATCGACGTCGCGCAGCTGGAGCACAGCGTGCGCGAGGATCTGAACCGCCGCGCGCCGCGGGTGATGACGGTGCTGCGTCCGCTCAAGGTCGTGCTCACCAATTACCCCGAAGGACAGGTGGAAGAGGCCGACGTCATCAACAACCCCGAGGATGCGTCGGCGGGAACGCGGAAGGTGCCGTTCTCGCGCGTGCTCTACATCGAGCGCGACGATTTCATGGAGAACCCGCCGAAGAAGTTCTTCCGCCTGGCGCCGGGACGGGAAGTGCGGCTGCGCTGCGCCTACTTCATCACCTGCACGGAAGTCGTGAAAGACTCTGCCGGCAACATCGTCGAGCTGCACGCGACTTACGATCCTGCAACTCGCGGCGGCGACTCGCCCGACGGGCGGCGCGTGAAGGCGACGCTTCACTGGGTGTCGGCCGCGCACGCCGTGCCGGTCGAAGTGCGGTTGTACGACCGGTTGTTCTCAGTTGAAGACCCCGAGGCCGTACCAGAGGGAAAAACATTTCTCGAAAATCTGAACCCGCACTCGCTCGACGTGCTGCGCGACGCCCAGGCCGAGCCGGGTCTGGCGTCGGCGACGCCGGGCACGCGGGTGCAGTTCGAGCGGCTCGGCTACTTCGTCGTCGACCCGGATTCACGCGCTGGCGCGCTGGTCTTCAATCGTACCGTGGGTTTGCGCGACACCTGGGCGCGGCTGTCGCAGCGCGACGACGGCTAGCGCGGCTGCCGTGTCGGGGCGGCGAACTCGGCCGTGAGCCCAACGGGAACTCCTCTTGCAGTCCTTCGACGCGTGGATGCACGGGAAACCTGGCAAGCTCTTCAAGCGCGGCTGACCAACGCCCGCGCCGCCGTCGATGCCGGCGATCGCGCTCGCGCGCTCGACGAGATCAACGCGGCGCTCACTATCGATCCGAACTATCTCGCAGCGCACTCGCTGCGCGAACGCATCGTCGCCACGCCGCCTGGCGCCGTCTGGGCGCCGGCCGAGTCGACCTCACCCGCGGCGACGCAGCCCGGCTTGCCTGCCCCGAACGAGGCTCGCGGCCGAGCCGAAGGGCCCGCCGCGGCCGCGGCTCAGCCCGCGTCGGCGCTGCCATCGCTGCAGTCGATGACCGAAGGGTACGCGAAGTTCGAGCAGCGCGCGCGGCGCCGCCGCGTCGATCGCCGCCTCGATGCGGCGCGACAGGCGATGGATACCGGCCGGCTGAAGGTTGCCGCCTCGGCGCTCGACGAAGTGATCGAGCTCGATCCGAACCTGCCCGAGCTCCGCGAGCTGACCGCGCGCTTCGACGAACTGCGGCGCCAGGCCGTGCCGCGGCACGGCCCGCGCGTCGCCGCCGCCGGCGTATTTGTCGTGACCCTGTTTGCCGCGTCGTGGCTGCATGAATCGACGTCGCTCATCTCGCGCCCGATCGTGGCCGCGGCGCCGCCGCTCTCGACGCCGATGCCGTTCGCCACGCAGATCGGCGACGAGATTGCGGTGGCGACGGCCGGCGAGCGCGAGGCGCTGCCCGAGGTGCTGTCGCCGGGCCTCGTGCCCGAGAGTCTCGAGCCGCGTGATGTGGTGACGCCGGCGGTTGCGCCGGCGGTTGCACCGGCCGTCGCGCGCCCGGCGATTGACATTCCGGAGTTGATGTCACCGACGCCGCCCGCGCCGCCGGCCACTGTCCCCGTCCCCTCGCCGCGCGCCGCCGCGCAGGAAGCCGCGCTGAATGCGCCTGCTGCGCCGGTTGAAGTGGTGACGGCGGCCGCCGTCACACCGCCGCCCCTGCCGCCGATGGTCGAGATGACCGCTGACGACAGCCTGCTCGTGAAGCAGGCACTGCAGCGCTACCGCGTCGCCTACGAAGGACTGGACGCGCGTTCGGCGCAGGCCGTGTGGCCGGCCGTGAACCAGGCGGCGCTGGCGCGCGCGTTCGACGGCCTCGAGTCGCAGTCGCTCACCTTCGACGCGTGCGACGTCCGCGTCCGCGGCGAGGTGGCGACCGCCACCTGCCAGGGCTCGGCGCGCTACGTCCCCAAGATCGGCAACCGCGAGCCGCGCACCGAACCGCGCGTCTGGAACTTCTCCCTGCACAAGGCCGGCAACGACTGGAAGATTGAGTCCGCGCGCGCCGAGCGGTGAGCGCTAGCGCTTCGCGCTAGCGCGTGTAGGGCAGGTCGGGCGGGCAGGGCCCGCCTTCGCTCGCTCGCACTTCACGCGAGCTGCGGCGCGCAAGCAGGCGGGTTCCCACCCGCTTCGCTCGCGGCACCCGCCGGTCGGTTCACAAATCAGTTTGAAAGGTTCTACAAGTTAACGCCGAGGCAAGCCCGACCAGCCCCGTCGAACCTACCTGCCCACCCACCTGGCTTACCCGCCGCGCCCGCCTTACCTGCCCAGTGAGTAATCGAGGCCGACGAACGGCGTGAAGGGCGCCGTCAGGCCGCCCTTGGTGAGAGGAATCGCGACGTTGCCCGCGAGCACCCAGGTCTCGGTCAGGTTCCACTTGAACCCGGGCACCACCGTGATCACGTGCAGGTTCGACCCGTCAGGGGTCAGACGAACCGTCTCGACGCGGTTGAGCAACGCGTGCGGCGCCGCCACTGCGATGATGTGCGCCGGGCTCTCCAGCCAGCGCCCGAGCAGCTCGCCGACGACGGACACGCGCCCGCTCGCCGCGAAGGCCACAGCGCCGCCGTAACTGAGCTCGTTGGCGAGCCCGCCGAAGCTGAAGCCCGCGTTGGCGTGCGCCGAGGTCGCGCCATGCTCGATCGAGCCGATGCCCGACAGCTTCACCGACGTCTTCCCCGCGCCCAGCAGGTCTTCCTGACGTCCGGTCGGCAGCCGCACGTCGGCGGCCAGCGCCATCCCCTTTGCGTCTTCGTTGACGAAGTTGTACTTGGTGCGGACGACCAGATCGGCAAAGCCCGTTGCGCGCGCCGACGCGCTTGCCTGCGTGAACGTGCTGCCGCGATACGTGTTGACGCGCGAGCCGTCGAGCACGAGGGCGACGTACGGCGCCGCGAAGCCGATCTCCACGTTGTCGCTGACGCCGACGTTGCCATAGAGCGTCGCCACGCTCGCGTCGATGTTCAGCGTCAGCTGATCGACATCGAACGGCGCCGCCTCGTCGGTGAACTGGAGCGCGGTCGTGACGAGCGAGCCGTCGCGCAGGCTGCGTCCGTCGAGCGACGTGAAGTGCAGATGCTGGTAGGTCATCCCGAACGACGCCTTGCCGCGGCCGGCCGTCAGCGCACGCTCGGTGAAGAACCCGCCGAAGCTCCGCGTCGCACGCTCGACGGTGCCGAGTTCCGGGTTCAGCCGGTAGACGAACGCGGCCGACGAAGCGGTCACCGGCAGCGTCGCCATGTTGGCGCGCAGCGCCTTCGAGATCGTCTCGCTCGTGCCCGCCGCCGCCTGACGATCGCGATCGATGCTGCCGGTGGCGATCGAGTTGCTGGTGACCAGGAAGTTCAGCACGTCCGTCACGGTTTGCGCGTTCAGCGGCGCCGCGGCGGATGCGGCCGCCACGGCAAGCAGGCCGATTCGCGATGCGCGTCGAAGATGAGTGATCACGTCAGTCCTTCCTGATGCGGATGTCGGTGGCCTTGACGGAGCCGTTCGGCTGGACGAACCCCGAGCCGGAGACGTCGCGGTCGCGGCGGATGTCGTTGCAGTGGCCTTTCGCGTAGTCGGTCGACGCATCGGTCACAACCACCATGCGGTCGACGGTGAATGCGATGTCGGGACAGCTGCCGAAGACGCTCGAGACCTCGCCCGAGAACTCACGCCGCTCAGGCGATGGCGGAGCCGGAGTGGGCGCTGGCGTCGGTCCCGGCGTCGGTGCGGGTGTCGGCGATGGTCCGGGCGTCGGTGCAGGGTCGGACGCCGGCGCGGCCGCCTGCGTCACCGTGTAGATGCGGTCCGCAATCTTGACCTGGCCGGACCGGCTCGCGCCGGTATTCGCCGCCACGACCAGCCCGACCGTGCCGCCGCCGTTTCCGGCTGAGCCGGAAGACACCGTGATCCAACCTGCCGTGCTGGCAGCGCTCCACGCGCAGCCGCTGATGACGGCGACGCCGACCGACAGACTGCCGCCAGCGGCCGCGATGGTGTCGGCCTGCCGGCTCAGCGTAAACACGCACGGGGCAGCCGCCTGGCTCACTGACACGCTCGAGGGCCCGACGACAATCGCGCCCGATCGCGCCGAAGGCACGGGGTTGGCCGCCACCGTGTAGGTGACCGACGCCTCGCCCTGCCCGCTGGTCAAGCCGACCGACAGCCAGTTCGCCTCGCTCCGGATCGACCAGGTGCACTCGCGTTCGGTGCCGATCGCCAGCGAGCCCTGACCGCCCGACGACGCGAAGGACGTGGGCGTGCCGGTCGCATTGATCTGGCACTTATCCCCGGGTGGGGCCGGCGCCGTGAGCGTTGTGGTTGTTTTGCTACAGGCGAGGAACGTCGCTGCGCCGGACAGGGCCAACGCAAGCGACGCGTCCAATATTCGACACCGCATAGTTCGCTGCTGCTGCTAAATGCATGGCTCTCGCCACGTTCCAGCCGCAGGGAAGCGGGTCAAAGCCGGAACAAATAACTGATCTTGAGAAAAAACCCGTCGTTTGTACGTCGCACGCTACCAAATCGCAGCCCCTCCGGCTCCGCGAGGATGCTGGTATAGCCGGCGAACAGCACCGTGCCGGGCGTCGGCTGATACGAGAACAGCGCGTCGACGCGGAGGCGATTGCGCTCGAATGCCGTTGCTGGCGCATAGAGTCCTGTCGCCGGATCGCGAATCAGGATCGGCAGCCCGGTACGGGTATCGTCGCGCAGCGTGTCCTGCCGGCGCGCGTCGTACTCGCCAATCACCCGCAGGAAAATCGGCCGCGACAGCTGGTACTCCGCCTTCAGCCGGGGGATCCGCCGGATGCCGACTGTCGATCCGTCGCTGCGCCGATCGTAGGACTGCAGCTGATACTGCGCGCTGAGCCGAAGCTGGTCGCTCGGCCGCCAGTCGGCGACGTAGGTCGCGAACACGATCGACGCCGGCGACCACTCGAAGAAGTTCTCGTCGTGTCCCCAGATGTACAGCACGCTGCCGGAGAAGCGCGCGAACTGCGGCGTCTCGAGCGAGACGACGTAGTCGTCGTTGCGGATGTGCGGCGTGCCGGTGAACGGCAGAATCGTCTGTCCCGGGCCCTGCAGCGCGTAGTCGCGATAGAGCGACCGATCGAACGCGAACGATTCGAACAGCGCCGAGCCGCTCACCTGCCAGCCGCCGGCGAGCGTCGCCGTGTTGTTGAAATGCAGCTTCTTCTCGAGCCACGGCTCGCCGTCCACGCGGCGGCGATACTGCCAGACGCCGTTCATCAGCACGCTCGTCGTCCAGCTTTGCAGCGCCGCGTCCTTGCTGCCGAACCAGGTGGCGCGGTGGGTGAGGTTGGTGACGATGATGCCGTTGCGGCTGATGAAGCCGCTCGCCGCCTGGAAGTCTTCGTGGATGCCGTTCGCCTGATAGCGGAATCCGAAATGGCGGCCGTCGCGGTTGAAGATCGCCTGCCAGATCGGCGCGGCGACCGACACGCCGTCGACGACCGTGCGGCTGCCGCCGGCTTGCAGTTGCACGTTGTAGATCGACTTGAACAGCAGCCGCGCGTCGCCGGCGACCACGCGGTTGGAATCGTGGCCCTCGATGCGATCGGTGTAGACGAGGCCGACTTTCGAGGCGCGCGGCAGGTCGTGCTGCAGCCGGACAATGTTGAAGAGCGGGTAGTGGCCGGCGGGCGAGATGCCGCGATCGTCGACGGCGGAGAGGATGGCGAGATCGGTGCCCGCCGCCTTGCCCGTGAGCTTTACCGCCGCCTCCGGCGCGACGATGCGGCGCGTGTAGATCAGGTTGTTCGGCGCGTTGAACAGCTCGGCGCCGTCGAGGAAGAACGGCCGCTTCTCCGGGAAGAAGATCGCATTGCGCGGATCGAACGTGAACTGGCCGGCGTCGGCTTCCACCTGGGAGAAATCCGGGTTGATGGTGCCGTTCATTGTCAGGTTCGGCGTCACGCCCCAGCGCAGGTTGGCGCCGACCTCCGGCCGCGAGGTGTCGTAGCGCCACGCGCTGCCCGCCGGTGTGCCGTCGCTCTTCGCGGTGGCGAACGGATTGAGATCGAGGACCAGCCCGCGGCGGAGATCGGTGAGCCCGTCGAGCGTGCCCGATTGGCTCAGGAACGAGCTCTGGCCGAGCCGCGCCGGTGTCCAGGTGTCCTCGAGGCCGGCGCTCTGCACGCGACGCGCGACGTTGAGCGCCCACGACTGCGTCGGCCCGCCGGGGAAGCGCAGCGTCTTGAACGGGATCGCAATCTCGATCTCGTAGCCGTAGTCGGTGAGCCGTCCTTTCGACTGGTAGACGTAGTCGGGCGTCAGGTCGGTTTCCTCGCGGCCGCTGGCCACGGCGCTGAACAGCGCGCCGCCACGTTTGCCGCTCCCCTCGACCAGCGCGCCGTCGGCCTGGATGCCGAACGGGTTGACGGCGAAGACCAGCGCCTGCCGGCCGTCGTTGAACGGGTTGAGGAAGATCTGGATCGAGTCGTCGGCGTCGATGTGATCGCGGTTGGCAAGCGTCGCGTGCACGGTGCCGGGCGCGGCGTGCGCGCGCACGCCGAAGTAGATCGCGGCCGGCGAGTAGAACACCAGCACCTCGGTGGCGTTCTGCGCCGGCCGGCCGTCGACCGGCAGGTACTGCGAGAAGCCGGTGAGGATCGCCGCCTCCTGCCACGCCGCCTCGTCGAGGCTGCCGTCGATCGTGATTGCGGCGGACGCCGTTTCAATTCGCGGCAGCGGCACGCGCAGCTGGTTCTCTCGGCCGCTGAAGATGGTGGCGGCCGTGAAGAGCAGAAGACTGGCGACAATCACCCTTGTACTCGATGCATCGTGGTGCTTTCAGCGGCGATGGTGATGATTCGCGGCGCCGGGGAATCACAGAAGATCAAAAGGGCAGAAGTTTAGAAGAGTACAACTTCTGATCTTCTCGCCCTTCTGATCTTCTGTGATTGACGGACCGGCGGGTTACGCATGTGCCGCTGAAGCATCAAACCAGCTACGAATCATAGTGTGCCGGCGGCTGCGTCATGGTCACCACGGGATACAATTTCAGCGCATGTCCTCGATCTCGTTCGACGCGGCGCAGCACCTCGCCTCGCGCCTGCGCGGCGAGCTCGGCCGCGCCATCGTCGGGCAGGACGCGGTGGTGCACGAGATCCTGACCGCGTTTTTCGCCGGCGGCCACTGCCTGCTGCGCGGCGTCCCGGGCCTCGCGAAAACACTGCTGATCAAGACGCTGGCGCAGGCGGTCGACCTGAAATTCAGCCGCATCCAGTTCACGCCCGATCTGATGCCGTCGGACATCATCGGCACCGAGGTGATCGAGGAAGATCGCGGCACCGGACGGCGCGAGATCCGTTTCATCCGCGGACCCGCGTTCGCCAACGTGATCCTCGCCGACGAGATCAACCGCACGCCGCCGAAGACGCAGGCGGCGCTGCTCGAGGCGATGCAGGAATATCAGATCACCGTCAATGGCGTGCGCCACGACCTCGAGCGTCCCCTGTTCGTGCTGGCGACGCAGAACCCGATCGAGCAGGAGGGTACCTACCCGCTGCCCGAAGCGCAGCTCGATCGCTTCATGTTCAACATCGTCATCGACTATCCGAGCGCCGAGGAAGAGCGCCGCATCCTCACCTCGACCACCGGCAGCGGCGAGCCGGTGATTACGCCGGTGGCCACGGCGCACGACATCGAGGCGATGCGGCATCTGGTGCGCGACGTGCCGGCCGCGTCCAACGTGATCGACTACGCGCTGCGGCTGGTGCGCGCGAGCCGGCCGGCGGGCGACGCGGGCGACCTGGTGCCGCCGCCGGTGCGGCAGTGGGTGAAGTGGGGCGCCGGCCCGCGCGCCGGTCAGGCCCTGGTCCTCGGCGCCAAGGCGCGCGCGCTGCTCGACGGCCGCAGCGTCGCCGCGCCGGACGACGTCCGGGCGGTGGCGTTGCCGGTGCTCCGCCACCGAATCCTCGTCAACTTCCAGGCAGAGGCCGATGGCATCGACGCGGATGAGATCGTGGCCCGCTTGCTTGAGGCCATCGGCCCATGACCGCTTTCAAGGCGCCTCACCGCTCGCATCAGTCGTCAGTTGCCAGTCCACGAGTCAGACACTTGCGTCAGTCGCCAGTTGCCAGTCCACGAGTCAGACGCTGGCGTCAGTCGCAGTCGCAGTCGCAGTGACTGTGACTGATCTCAGGACTGGCAACTGGTGACTGATTTCAGGACTGGTAACTGGTGACTGACGCGAGCGGTGAGGCGCTGCGAATAGTATGACCAACACATGTCCGCCCGATGTTCTGGCGGACATCTCTGATCTCGAGCTTGTCGCGCGGATTGTCGTTGACGGGCTGGTGTCGGGTCTGCATCGCAGTCCCTTTCATGGCTACAGCGCGGAGTTCAGCCAGTACCGTCACTACCAGCAGGGCGACGATCTGAAGTACGTCGACTGGAAGCTCGTTGCGCGGACCGATCGGGTCTATACCAAGCAGTTCCGCGAGACGACGAACATGGCGGCGATGCTCGTCGTCGACGCGAGCGCGTCGATGGATTTTTCCGGCGCCGGCGGTGCGATCGACCGCGGCGCGGCCGCAGCCGGGATCTCCAAGTTTCGCTACGCGGTGATCGCGTCCGCCGCGCTCGCGCACCTGCTTGCGGGCCAGGGCGATGCCGTCGGGCTGCAGGGCGGCAGCCGCTTCCTCGCGCCCCGCGCCGGCCGCCAGCATCTGCGCTCGGTGCTGGCCGCGCTGTCGTCGCTCGAGGCGCGCGACACCTGGGCCGGTGCCGACGACGTCCGCCTCGCTGCCGAGCGGCTGAAGCGCCGCGGCCTGCTGCTGGTGCTCTCCGATTTCTACGATGACGAGGAGCGCACGCTCGGCGAGCTCCGCCGCGCGCACCGGATGGGACACGAGGTGGTGCTGTTCCAGATCCTGACCCGAGACGAGATCGAGCTGCCTTACCGGCGCGGCGTGGAGCTGACCGATCTCGAGACCGGCCGCCGGCTCGCGATCGACGCCGGCCTGGCCCGGCGCAGCTACACCGACGCGGTCGCCGCGTTCCTCGAGCGCTGGCGCCGGCGCGCCGCCGCGGAGGGTTTTCAGTATTCGCTCGTCGTCACCGACGTGCCGCCGCAGCGCGCGCTTCGCAACATGTTGCTCGCGCGCGGACGGTCGTAGCGCAGGCCGTTAGGGTGGCCACCTGATGACCTTGACCTGGCAAAACCCGGCGCTGCTCTTCGCCCTCGCGCTCGTCACCGCGCCAATCCTGATCCACATCCTGGTGCAGCGCCGCGCCCAGCCATGGCCATTCCCGACGCTGCGATTCCTCCAGCCGACACGACTTGCTTCGATTCGCCGCCACCTGGTCGACGATGCGGCGCTGCTGGCGGCGCGCGCGGCGATCCTTGCCGCCGCGGTCGCCGCGCTGGCCGGGCCGCTCGTCATCACTTCGGCCCGCCGCCAGGCGTGGGACCGCCGTGTGGTCCGCGCCGTCGTGATCGATGAATCGTCGACCGGTGTCACACCGGCGGCGCTCGCGACGTCTCCGGCGTTTCGCTCGCGCGACTTCCGAACCCGCTCGCTCGCCGACGGCATTCGCCGCGCCGTCGCCTGGCTCGAATCGTCCCCATCGGCACGCCGCGAGCTCATCGTCGCCTCGCCGTTCCCGATCGGATCGATCACGGCCGCCGACGTTGGCGCCATTCCGCAAACCGTGGGCATCCGTTTCGCGCGCGCCGGCGCGCTGCCGCCGGCACGAACTGTCGACGCCGGGCCGGTCCTCACGGGCGACGGCGTTCGCGCCCGCGAGGCGACGCTCGATGGCCCGCGCACGGTCGTGCGTGAAACGCCGAGCGCGGATCCCGCGGTGTGGCCGATCGAGATCCTCAACGCCCGCGATGCGCAGCAGGCGGTCGACGCCGCGGTTGCCGCGGTGTTGTCGCAGCGTGTGCCTGTGCCGGCGGCGGGCCAGCGCGCGCGCGTGGCGATCGTGGAGGCAGGCCGCACGATCGAGGGCACGGCCAGTCAGGTTCGCACGCCCTGGATCGCGGATGCGATCGCACGAGTGACGCGCGATCCTGATCTGCAGGCGACGGCGAGGCGCGTGCCGGCCGGGTTCGCAGCCGCGCGCCTGCCGTCGCCGTGGATGCCGATTGCCACGGCCGCCGACGGCCGTCCACTTGCCGCCGCTGCTGAAGCCGGCGACCGGCTGATGATCGCCTCCGGCGCGCCGGCCGCGGACCTCGTGACACCGGTGCTGTTGCGATCGATCGCGCGCGCCCTCGGGGCGACGCCGGACCTTGCGCGCGCCGAGGTCGTCCCGATCGCGGATCGCTGGCTGCGCGAGCACGAGCGCGCCCCGTCGCCGGCTGCGCCGCCAACCGGCGACGCGTCGCGCAACGACGACGCCGACAACGATCGGCGATGGTTCTGGCTGGCCTCGCTGGCGCTGTTGGCAATCGAGAGCTGGATGCGCCGCTCGCGCCGCGGTGCCCGGGAATCGCGTGCGGAGGCGCAACGTGTCGCCTGATCCGGCCACCGGCATCGCCGCAATCGTCGCCGCGGCGTCGCGCCGTGGCCGCGTGCTGGCCTCGGCCGAAGCGGCGGGCTGGGGCGTGGCTGCCGCCGCAGGGTCGGTGCCGGTGGGTGTGTTCGTGGCGGCGGCGACCGCGATCTGGCGATGGCGCGCGACGCGGCGCCACGCGATCGTCCGCGCGCTCGAGCGCGCCGAACCCGCGGCCCGCAACCTCTTCGTCACCGCCGACGAGATCGAACGCGACGCGCTCGATCTGAAGCCGGAGGTCGGCGCGCGCGTCCTGGCGCAGGCGCGTGCGGTCGCGGGCGCGGTCGATTCCCGCACTCTCTTCCCGATGGCGCCTCTGGGTCGGGCGCTTGTCGCAGCCGCCGTCGCGTGGCTGCTCGCGGGGTTTGTCGTCGATTGGCGCGTGCTCCGCGGGCGAATCGGCTCCGAAGCCGTGGTGCAGTCGGGCGCCGCTGGCGGCAGCGCGACGCCGCCTGGCGCGATCAGCGTGCGCGTCATCATCGAGCCTCCGCCGTATATCAGGCTGGCGGCGGCGACGCTGGACAACCCATCGGAAATTCATGCGGTCGAAGGCGCAACGGCGCTCGTGACGGTTGAATCGACCGCCGGTGCCATCACCATCGAGCACGACGGGCAGATGCGAACGCTGCAGCGTGCCGGCAGCGGGGCGTTCGAGAGCCGCGTCGACCTGACAAAGAACGGCTACCTGCTCGTGTCGGCGGCCGGACTGTCGCGGCGGATGATTCCGATTGTGGTCTCGCCCGATGCGCTGCCGGCGGTGCGCCTGTCCGCTCCCGGCCGCGATCTCGTTTACAGCGGCGGCAACCCGGGCATTGCGTTCGAAGCGCACGCGACCGACGACTTCGGGCTGCGGTCGCTGTCGCTGCGCTACACCATCGTGTCGGGCTCGGGCGAGCAGTTCGACTTCACCGATGGCGACATCCCGTTGCGGCTGACCGAGAACGACGCGCGCGACTGGACCGGCACCGCCTCGCGGGCCCTCGCCGACTTCAACCTGAAAGAGGGCGACATGCTCGTCTACCGCGCTGTGGCGTCCGACGCACGGCCTGGCGGCACGGCGAGCTCCGACGCCTTCTTCATCGAGATCTCGCGGCTCGGCGCCGCCGCCGGCGACAGCTTCACGCTGCCGGAAGAGGAGACGCGTTACGCCCTCAGCCAGCAGATGCTCATCGTCAAGACCGAAAAGCTGCACCAGCGGCGCGGTGCGATGGCGGCCGGCGAGGTCGCCGAGGCCGCGCTCGGCCTTGCCGTCGAGCAGCGGATGATTCGCGCCGAGTTCGTCTTCATGCTCGGCGGCGAGGTCGAGGACGAAGAGGTCGAGGCGGAGCAATCGACTGAGCTGCAGGCGGGCCGCCTCGAGAATCGCGGCCAGCGCGACGTGCGCGCCGCAACCATTGCGATGAGCCAGGCCGAGAAGGCGCTGACCGGCGCCGACACCGCGGCCGCGCTGGTCGCGGAGCGCGCCGCCGTCGCCGCGCTGCAGCGCGCCTTTTCGCGCGAGCGCTACCTCCTGCGCGCGCTCGCGCAGCGCAGCCGCCTCGATCCGTCACGCCGTCTGACAGGCAGCCTCTCCGAAGCGGCCGGGTGGCGCCGCACGCCGCCGGCGGCGCCGGAGGATCGCCGCGCCGCGCTGTTGCAGGATTTGATCGATGGGGTCGCGGGGTTGACCGCATCGGCTGATTCCGCCTCGGCATTCACGCAGCGCGCGCAGCTGCTCGCGGAAGAAGCGATCAGGATCGACGCCGCCTCGTCACGGCTTCGCGACGCCGCGTCGGCGCTGCAGCGCGCGGCAGATGCCGCGGGTGATCCGGCGTCGCGCCGCACCTCGCTCGCCGCCGCCGGCGCTGCCGCGCTCGCAGAGGCCCGCCGTGGGCTGGGCACCACGCCGGCGGTGCCACGGTCGCCGGCCCCACCGCTCAGCGGCGCATTCAGGGACGAGCTCCGGAAGGCGGCCCGGTGATGGAAGGACATCTGGGCGCCCCTGCCCCGAGCGATCCCACGGGCCCGCGGACGCGGCGCGTCGAGGGGATCCTGCGTGCCACCGCCCTCGCGATCGCGATCGCCGGGGTCGTCGATCCTGGCGTGACGATGCGGGGCGCCGCGCGGCCGCGGCTGGCGATCGTCACGCAGCAGCCGGCGCCGCCTGCTGCCGACGATGTGCGCGAGCGCCTGGTGCGGCAGTTCGGCCGGTCGCACGAGATTGTGGCCGAGATCACGTCCGACGCCGCGGCGGCGATCGTCATCGGCGATCGCTATCCGGCCGAGGCAGTCGCGGCCACTCTGCCGGTCGCGACAGTGACAATGGACAACACACCGCCGGTGCGCATCGTCAGCCTGTCGGCGCCTCAATCAGTTCCGGCGGGAACGGTGATTCGCGTCGAGGCGCTCCTCGAAAGCACGCGAGACGCGCCGCTGGCGACCGATCTCGTCGTCTCGATCGGCGGTCTCGAAGTCGGCCGCCTCTCTCACGAGTTCAAGGCCGCGGCCGAACGCTGGACTCCTTCGATCGACGTCGTCCCCGTCGGCGCGCCGCCCTGGATCGTGCGCGCGCAGGCCGGTCCGAGCGCCGCGCGGACTGCGGTCGGACTCCGGCGCGAGCCGCTCGCGGTGCTCGTCTACGAGCCGCGTCCATCCTGGGCCACGACCTTCGTCCGGCGCGCGCTCGAATCGGATCGCCGGTTCCGCGTCGAGGCGACGAGCTTCAGCTCGCGCGGCGTCGCGATGCGAACGCCGGGCGCCGTGAACCTGTCGACCGCGTCGCTCGACGGCTTCGAGGCGATTATCGCCGGTGGCCTCGAGCAACTGTCCGCCCCGGACGCGCAGGCGCTCGATCGGTTCATGCGCGAGCGCGGCGGCGCGGTGGCATTGCTTCCGGATGCGCGGGTGGATCGCGGCGCGGTTCACGGCCTGATGGCACTGGCGACGACCGAGCGCTTGCTCGAGCGCCCGGAAAAACTGGCGACACGATTTGGTGCGCCCGCGTTCGACGCGTCGGAGCTCCTCGTCGTGGGCGGGGCCGCGCCGGCCGGCAACGACGATGTCCTCGCCACCGCCGGCGACGGGTCGCCCGTCATCGTCTCGATGCCGCACGGCCGCGGGCGGCTGCTGATCTCGGGCGCGATGGATGCGTGGCGGTATCGCGCCGCCGCGGATGGCGCGTTCGATCGCTTCTGGCAGGCGACCGTGGCCGCGCTCGCCCTTGCCGCGCCGCCGCCACTCGAAGTTGTCGTCACGCCGCCGGCGCCCGGCCCTCGCGAGCGCGCGGAGGTTTCGGTGCGGCTGCGCTCGCCTGCGCCGGTGCCGGTTGCGGCGTCGGTTGACGGCATCCCCATCCGCCTCTGGCCTGAAGCGGAGGCCGGCGTCTTCCGCGGCACCTTCACCGCTCGCTCGGCGCCCGGGCGGATGGAGATGACAGCGATGGCTGGGGGCGAACGCCCGTACGACATTACCTACGAGGTGCTTGTGCAGGACGGTGCGGCTGCAGACCGTGGCGTCGGGCCGCCGCTGGCGCTGCTCTCAGCGTCGCGGCGCGGCATCGACGTGACGCCGCAGCGCCTTGGCGAGCTCGGCGCGTTCGTTCGCGAGTCTGTTAACGCAGCAGCCGCGGGCGTCGAGAGGCGGCCGTTGCGAGCCAGTTGGTGGCTGTTCGCTTTCGCCGCGTCTCTCTGCGCGGAGTGGTGGCTGCGGAGGCGGCGAGGGCTTCGCTAATCAGACATGCAGTGTAGGCAGGTGACGGTTTTCTTGACGCGTCGGTCTCGATCGGCCACATGCTCATGCAGTGTCGACAGCTGAGGTAGATCACGTCGTCGCTGCGATATTCGGCCGCAAGCTGCGAGCTGCCGCAAACGCGACAGCACGTCTGCCGGCCTTGTCCGCTGCGCATTTGAGATTGATGCAAGCATAAATAATTCCGCTGTCAACCTCCCTTGACCGCGTAAAGCGAGTAGCTCAAACGGTTTATGACAAGAGACGTCCCGTTATGACTTCAACCCGCCGCCTGGTTGTTCGCTGCTCTCACGCGACGATCGCCTCGGCCTCAATCTCCACCAGCATCGCTGGATCGATCAGCGCTCTCACTTCGACCATCGAGGTCGCCGGCCGGATGTCGCCGAAGACTTCGCCGTGCGCGCGGCCGACCTGCTCCCAGTCGGCGGCGATGTTCACCACGTAAATGCGGGTGCGGACGACATGCGCCAGGCTGGCGCCGGCCTTGGCGAGCGCCGACTCGATGTTCTTCAGCGTCTGCTTCGCCTGCGCGTAAGCGTCGCCGGGGCCGGCGATCGTGCCATCGGGCAGCGTGGCGGTCGTGCCCGACACCCAGATCTGGCCGCCGACGCGCACCGCGCGCGAATAGCCGACAATCGGCTCCCATTTCGCGCCGCTCGAGATCAGCTCACGGCGCATATGCCTCCACCATCGACCCTCCTTCGCCGCATCTTACCTTGCGTCCAGCCGGCGCTGGCGCAGGTAGAGGAACAGCGGCAGCCCGAGTGACACGCCGACCACGAGGCTCGCGGCAATCGGTGCCCACAGATGCGCGACGCCGTCGCGCCGCCCCTCCACGGCGACGAACACCCACAGGACGATCGACGAGACGATCACGTCCAGGGCGAAGAAGCCGCTCACCGGGTTGGCGAACAGCTGCTGAACGAACAGCCCGGCGTCCGGCCCGTGCTCGCGCAGAAACGGCAGGAACTGCCAGAGCGGCAGAACCGTCCCGGCTGCGCACAACGCCAGATAGCCGTGCCTCGAGGTCATCCTCTCTACTACACTCCGCATGCTGGAGGAGACGATGGTGGATCGGCGAACGTTCTGCACGCGGGCGGCGCTGACGGTCGCGGGGGCGCTGGCGGCGCGAAGCGGGCTGCGGGCCGCGGCGCGCATGCAGCCGCGTGGCCGCCGCCCGGTGACCGTCGGCGGCCGGCGCGTCAAGGTGATCGACGTCCACGCCCACTGCGTCGTCCCCGGCATCATGGAGATGATGGGGCAGAAAACGACGGCGAACGCGGCGCTGATGATGGGCACCAGCCGGCTGCAGCAGATGGACGAGCAGGGGATCGACGTCGAGGTGCTCAGCATCAACCCGTTCTGGTACGCGATCGATCGCGACCTGGCGCGGACGCTGATCAAGGCGCAGAACGAGAAGCTGGCCGAATTCTGCCGCGACCATTCGGATCGGTTCGCCGGCCTCGCGACCGTGGCGCTGCAGCATCCGGAGCTGGCGGCCGAGCAGCTCGAAGAGGGGATGAAGATGGGGCTGCGCGGCGTCTCGATCGGCGCCAGCGTCAACGGCGAGGAGCTGGCCTCGCCGCGGCTCGATCCGTTCTGGGCGAAGGCGGAGGCGCTGCGCGCGCCGATCTTCATGCACCCGCAGGGCGTGCCGGAGCTGAAGCGGCTGCAGGGCAACGGCCTGCTCACCAACGTCATCGGCAACCCGCTCGATACGACGATCGCGCTCTCACACTTGATCTTCGAGGGCACGCTCGATCGCTTTCCCGGCCTGCGCATCTGCGCCGCGCACGGCGGCGGCTACCTGCCCTCCTACGCCGATCGATCCGATCACGGCTGCCTGACGTTCCCGGAGCAGTGCAAAGGGAAGATCAACAAGCCACCGACCGCGTACCTGAAGCAGCTGTATGTCGATTCGCTGGTGTTCTCGAGCGAGGCGCTCCGCCATCTCGTGGCGGTGTGCGGCATCAGCCAGATCGTGCTCGGCACCGATTATCCGTTTCCGTGGACGTCCACCGCGGTCGACCATGTGCTGGGAACGAGCGCGCTCAGCGACGCCGATCGCGTCGCGATCCTCGGCGGGAACGCGGCGAAGCTGCTCAATCTTCCCGCGTAGCCCGGGCCTGCATGAAATCATTCAGCACCACCATCGAAATCAAAGCGCCGCCGCAACGCGTCTGGGCGGTACTCGCTGACATCGAAGGCTGGCCTGACTGGACGGCGTCGGTGACCAGCGTCGAGCGCTTCGAAAGCGGCCCGCTCATCGTCGGCACCCGCGCCCGGCTGCGGCAGCCGAAGCTGCGGCCGGCCATCTGGGAGATCACGAAGATCGAGAAGGGATCGAACTTCACCTGGGTGACGCGCAGCCTCGGGCTCGCGATCACCGGCCATCACCTGATCGAACCGGTGAAGAAGGGCAGCGCGAGCCGCGTGACGCTGACGGTCGAGTTCAGGGGCCTGCTCGGGCCGCTCGTCGCGTGGCTGACGCGCGGGTTGAACGCCCAGTACCTCGCGCTCGAAGCACAGGGCCTGAAGAAGCGCAGCGAACAGGAACCGCGACTGGCCACCGGCGACTGACGCTAGCGTGCTGGCGCTTCCTCCGACGCCAGGCGGTAGCCGACCCACGGCTCGCTCATGACGTAGCGGGGGTGCGTCGGATCCGGCTCGATTTTCTTCCGCAGCTGCGCGACCAGCACCCAGAGGTGTTCCGGCTGGCCGACCGCGTTCGCGCCCCAGATCTCGCGCAGGATAGCGCCGTGCGTCAGCACTCGATCGGCATTGCGCGCGAGCAGCGCCAGCAGCTCGAATTCCTTCGGAGTCAGCCGCACCTCGTCGTCGCCGCGGACGACCCGGCGGCGGCCGAAGTCGATGGCGAGGTCGCCAACCTGCAGCCGTCCGCTTTCTCCCTCGCCCTCCGCGAACACGCGCCGCAGCGCGACGCGGATCCGCGCCAGCAGCTCCTCCGGGCTGAACGGCTTGGTGACGTAATCGTCGGCGCCGAGATCGAGCGCCGACACCTTGTCGGCGTCCGCGCCGCGCGCCGTCAGCACGATGATCGGCAGCTTCGAGGCGTCGCGCACCCGGCGGCACACTTCGATCCCCTCGAGGTCGGGCAGGCCGAGATCGAGCACCATCAGATCCGGCGGCCGCGCCGCCACCTCGCGCAGCGCCTCGGCGCCGCTCGAGGCGACCTCCACCTCGTAGCCGCGCGAGCGCAGCAGCGGCGCCAGCGACCGCTGAATCGAGACCTCGTCGTCGACGAGCAGAATCCGTCCAATGCGAGTCACGAGCGGTTGAAATAGGTTACTCGTAGCGCAGCCCTTCAGGGC
>Ga0207675_100001490_pt1 | contig 23487 bp, 16 predicted proteins | sample KBSSwiS42_FD_184305 | JGI IMG/M metagenome (GOLD analysis project Ga0207675, IMG submission 184305) | Switchgrass rhizosphere microbial communities from Kellogg Biological Station, Michigan, USA - KBS Switchgrass S4-2 (SPAdes) (version 2) | ecosystem: Host-associated > Plants > Roots >...
GCCCCACGGCAACGGGCGCTCGAGCGTGCGATCGTCGAGAAGCGCCACGTAGATGACGATCGTCAGCAGATTGAAGAAGCCGTAGTTACCGGTCGCTGCAATCCCGGCCTGCAGACAGATCATGAGAGCGCAGGCAACCAGTCGGACGTGACGAAAGCGCGCGGGTACGAAGATCAGCCACGGCACTCCGACTTCGATGACGAACATGGCAGCCGCTGACCAGTAGTGAATGGAGATCGGGAGTTGATGGACGAACCAACTCGTCCAGGCCGGGATCGGCTGCGTCTCGTAATGAAAGCTGAGCGCCGTCCATGCCGCCCACGCGGGATCGCCGCTCAATATCTTCGTGATGCCTGAGAGAAACGTCAGTTTGAAGGCAAGGCCCCAGATCACCCAGCGCACCATTGACGGCGGCTCGGGGTCGACAGCCAGGCGCGACCGCAGCGACAGCGGCGCATAGAGAATCGCCAGCAGTCCTGTTTCAAGCAGCAGCGCGTCCCATTGGAACTGGAGAAACTCCTGTCCAGCGATCGTGAGCGAGAGATAAAGGAGCCACAGCAGCGCTGATGAGGCTATGGGGACGACCCCCGCGATGAGGAGGAGTGATGTGACGACGCCGCTCCAACAGAGCATCAGGAGAAACCCGTCGCTCGGCGAAAGCCAGACGAGCGTGGGCAGCAGTCGGTAAGCCCCTGAACCGTACACCTCGTGAACCCGGCTCAGGAATTCGCGAGCCGGCAGGATCCCCTGTTCGCCAACCAGGCCGGTGATTTGAACGGCAAGCGATGCGAACGCGATGAGGTAGACGGCGCCAAGCAGTCGCAGGAACAGCCAGCGAGACCGCACGAAGCTGACCGGCACCGCTTCTTTCATTGGAGATCCCTGTATACTCTCGCCCGTCGCGTTGGCAAGGTCCGGCTAAAGCCGGACGCTACGTGCAATGGTCCGGCTGAAACCGGACACTACGTCTGTCACAAAGGAGGCGGGTGTGAAGCGCGCCATTATCGTCGCGGTCGTCGTGGGATTGGTAACGATGGTCCATGCGCAGCGCGAGGGCGGAGCCGGACCAGGACAAGCTCCCGCCGGTGGACGGGGACCGAGCCCTGAGCAGCAGGCAGCGCTCGCCAAGCAGGATGCGCTCGAAAAAGCGACTCCTCAATTGCAGATCACCGAGGATGTGCTCAGCCTGGCGATTCCGGGACACACCATCGGTGAAGCGGTCGGCGTCGCCAAGAACTCCAAAGGACATCTGTTCGTATTCACGCGCAGCGGAAATGTCGGCCCGGCGCGGGGCGCGACTGCGTCCCAGCTCTTCGAGTTCGATCAGAACCTGAAGTTCGTCAAGCAGTGGGGCCCGGACAATTACGCCGCGTCGTTCGCCCACACCGTCCGCATCGACAAGTACGACAACGTGTGGATGACCGACGAAGGCTCGAACATGGTGGTGAAGTTCAACGCCCAGGGCATGGTGACGCTGGCACTCGGCCGCAAGCCTGAGGCGATCGATTTCCTCGAGCGCTTCCTCGAGCGCGGCGAGCGGAACGAGGTCCAGTTCCCGGTGGGCACAACAGGTACATTCGGCCGGCCCACCGATGTGACCTGGGACAGCAAGGACAACATCTTCATCGCCGACGGTTACAGCAATTCGCGCGTGGTGAAGCTGGGCAAAGACGGCACGTGGATCAAGAACGTGGGTACGCGTGGCGGCGGCGCCAACCAGTTCAACACGGTGCATGCGATCACGTCAGATGCCAAGGACAACATCTACGTCGCGGATCGCGGCAACCGCCGGATCCAGGTCTACGATACAGACCTGAACTTCGTCCGCACGATCGCGACTGCCGCCGCGCCCTGGAGCGTTTGTACCAGCCCGCCGCCCAATCAATATCTCTTTAGCGGTGACGGCAACGGCAAGATCTACAAACTGGATCTCGACGGGAACCTGCTGGGGTGGGCACAGACGAGCAAAGGCCATGGTCAGTCAACGTGCCTGATCCATGAGCTCCACTGCGAGTCGGATACGGTGATCTACAAGGGCGACTGCTCGACCTGGACGGTCGAGCGGATCACGATCAAGGGCGGCGGCAAGACCGCGACGACATCAACGAAGTAGCCATCGGTTCCGGGTTCCGGGTTCCACGTTCGTGTTCCCGGTTCCCGGTTCGTTCGTTCGGCTTCACGTCAGCGTGGCCTGGCGTGCGCGCTGAACCGCCAGGTCACGAACGCCGCCACGACACCAATCGCAACGAGGATTTGGCGCTCGGTCGACGCATTGAATGGGTCTCTCGCCACTTTGAGTTCGAGGCGCGTCCTCGTCCACCCGCCTTTCTCATACAACTCGTCGTACATCCGGGTCTGCAGGTCGTGCGCGTTGACGGCGTCCGGGTCGTCGCCCTGTCCGAAGGCGAGCGGACCCGGCAGCGTCGGAAGTTGATCTCGAGGATCCACCACCCAGTTCACGAACTTCAGACCCAGGCTGCGATCGTCCGACGGCGGCCAGAGCACGACGATCAGCAGGGCGACGACCAACAGCATCCACCACTGAGCGCTGCTCGGGTGCCACATGTGACTACGTCTGCAGTGCGATGACGACTTTGCCGACAAACGCGCGGGATGCCTGATAACGATATGCCGCTGGTGCTTCTTCGAACGGAAACACACGATCGACCACAGGCACGATGCGGTTGACGATCAAGGCTCGATTCATCTCCTCGAACATTTCTCGATCGCCGACGAAGATGCCATGCAGGCTGCCGCCCGTCATCATCAACGGCGTCGGATTGGTGTCGCCGTCGCGCCCGCCCAGAAATCCAATCAGCGCGATCTTGCCGCTGCGCGCAAGCGAGCGCATCGATCGCGCCAGCGTGCCCGCGCCCCCGATTTCGATGACGCAATCGACACCACGTCCGGACGTCACCCGCCTGACTTCCTGTTCCCACTCGGCGTTGCGGCGATAGTTGATCACATCCGACGCTCCCAGCTCCACGACGCGCGCGCCCTTCTCGTCGCTCGACGATGTGGCGATCACGCGGGCGCCGGCGGCGTGCGCCAACTGGAGAGCCGCCACCGACACACCTCCGGTCCCGAGTACCAGGACGATGTCGCCAGACTTCACCGGACGGCCGGCGCGAAAGAGCGCGTGCCAGGCCGTGACGCCCGCGCACGGAAGACACGCCGATTGCTCGAACGTGAGGTGATCGGGGATCCGGACGAGGCCGTCTTCGCTCAAGACGACCCGTTCGGCGAGCATGCCGTCGAGCGGCGATCCAAGCGCCGCCGGCGGCGGGCCCGGCTGGAAGAACGTGGCGGCAACCCGATCTCCTGGCTTGAAGCGGGAAACCGCCGGACCAACAGCGAGGACGTCACCCGCGCCATCGGAGAGCGGCACCATATCGCGACTGGTGGCGCCGCCGAAATACTGCCCGGCCACGACTGCCTGGTCGCGATAGTTCAGCGAGGTCGCGCGGACGCGCACGACAACCTCGTGCGCCCCTGCCGTCGGGTCAGGACGCTCGATCAGTCGTAACTCGTCGACGCTCGTGCATCCAGCGGGAACGATCCACGCGCGCATGCTTACGCCGCAGGTTCCTCGGCTTCCTGCACCTCGCGGATCGGCCGCCGGCGCAGTACGCGATTCCACCACATCACCACGCCGGTGAAAAACATCAGCGCGGGAATGAGGCCGACGAACGCCCAGAAGGCCTTCAGCCACGGCAGATCACGCCATCGTCCGAAGTGGAGGCGCGTCAGCCAGGACAACACGATGTCGCCCGGGCGATCACCGAGAAACGCATCGGGATCCGAGATCGAGTCGACGAAATTGGAGAACGGTTCAGGGACACCGAGGTAGAAGCCCGAGATTCCCCACATCAACATGAAGAGGAAGAGCCAGAAACCCAGCGAGCTGTGGAGGTCCCAGTTGAAGCGCTTCCAGCCGACGCCTCGCTTCACGCCGAGGCTGCGCTTCCAGCGGCTGACGCCGGGCCACCAGACGACGATGCCTGTGACGAAGAGGACCGTGGACACGAGACTGAGCATGCCGTTCCAGAATCGTCCGGCGCGATCGAACAAAAGCTCGTCGTGGAGACGCGCGAGCCACAGGACGAAGTACTCGCCCTGGGTGACCGAATCGCCAAGCTCCTCGCCGGTATAGGGATTGAAGAGGCGCTCCTTCCTCACACCGTCTTTCTCGGCCCAGACTTCGAGTGTCGGATTGCGACGCGTGACCCGGTCACCGACGCGCGTGATCTCCCAACCTGGATACGCCTTCTGTGCAATGGCGCGCAGCTCGTCCTCGGTCAGAATCTTTCTTTCGGCCTCGTACTGTGGCCGCGGTGTCGCAAAGAATCGATCGAGCTCGTTGCGATAGACCAGCGCGCTACCGGTGATGCTGAGCATCACAATGTAGAGGCCGATGGCCAGCCCAATCCATAAGTGGATTTGAAAGGATGCCCGCCGCAGCCACACTCGCTGCGGTTGTCGCAGCCACCTTTGCCAAAACGTCACGTCTCCCCCGCCTCCGACATGCGAAACGCCGCCCGTGAGTTGTACACCACATTCCGAAGTTTTGCCCCCCTCGAGCCGATAACAACGGGGACCTCTAGGAAGCAAGACGAAAGATGCGGTTTTGCGCATTTCTGTTCACGGCGCTTGCGGTCTCGGCCTGGCCATCCCGGGCAGATGCGCAGATCTACGCATGGCGTGATGCAAACGGCACTCTTGTGCTCTCCGACCGCGCGATCGATGCGCCAACCGACGTGTACACCGTCGCGGGGGCACCCAGGTACGTGACGACGCGCCCGACCGAGGACCTGGTCGAAAACGACCGGTACGAGCCACTGATCCAGCAGCACGCCAACCGTCAGGCGCTCCGCCCCGAGCTGGTGCGAGCCGTCATCCAGGTCGAGTCGGGATTCAACCCGCGGGCGCTCTCGCCAAAGGGGGCGATGGGCCTGATGCAGCTCATGCCGGCCACCGCCCGCAGCCTCGGTGTGAACAATCCCTGGGATCCGGCACAGAACATTCGCGGGGGCACGGATTACCTGCGGCAACTGCTCGATGAATACGAAGGCAACGAGGAGCTGGCGCTTGCAGCCTACAACGCCGGCTCGGGAGCTGTAGCCAAGTATGGTCGCCGCGTTCCTCCCTACCGAGAGACACGCGACTACGTCCGCAAGGTCGGCGCTGCCGCTGGCGATTCCGAGTCAGGGCCTCGTCGAAAGCTCATCATCTATAAAACCATCGAGATCCTCGATGGTCGCGCCGTGCCCCGATATTCGTCCGAGCGCCCTTCCTCGGGCACGTTTCAAATCGTCAGCCGCTAAAAAAGCCAGCCTTCAACTCCCAACTCCCAAGCCCCCCTGCTGCCCGGTTGGGAGTTGGATTTTTGGGGTTGGGAGTTGACATATGCGTCTCGTTAGAGACTGCGGCCGCGAGCGATCGCCTGCTATAGTGCCGTCGTGTTTCTGCGCTTGTGGATCGTGTCCGTCGCACTGCTGGCGACTGCAAGCCTGACCGCGCAGGAGCCTCTGCCGAAGGCAGAGCCGCTGCCCCAAGCGCTTACGCAGATGGTTGAAGCCGAGCGCGCCTTCGCGGCTCGCGCGCTCGTCATCGGATGGAAACAGGCGTTCCTCGAGTACTTCGCGCCCGACGCCGTCGGTTTCGACGAAGGCAAGGTCGGTCTCGCGCGCGACCAGATTGTGAAAAATCCCGACCCGCCTCCAGACCTCCAGTTGATGTGGGAGCCTCGATTCGGCGACGTGTCGGGCAGCGGTGAGCTCGGATTTCTCACCGGGCCGGTCCAGAACGTTCGCGCGTCGCGCGATGGTGGAAAGCCGCGCTATTCCAATTACGCCAGCATATGGAAGCGCCAACGCGACGGCTCCTTCAAGGTGGTGATGGACGTCGGCATCAACACACCTGGTCCGGTGTCATTCGCTCCCGGCTTCACACGGGTTCCGCAAAAGAACCGATTCACCGGCGACTATGACGATACGACTCCACCGCTCGGGACTGCTGACGGCCTGCTCAACGCAGAACTACGAAGGAGCCCGGCGCGCGCCTATCGACCCAACCTCGCCGTGTATGCCCGCCTTCATCGACCGAACGCGATGCCGATCGTGGGCGATGCCCGAATCCTCCAGTGGCTGGCGACGCAAGCGGCTTTTACGACTGCCGATACCAGGTTTGCGGAGGCGGCTCGCTCGGGCGATCTCGGCTATACATGGGGCACCTACACCCGCAAGTCTGCGCGCGGTGCGAATGAAACCGGCTTCTACGTACGGGTCTGGATGCGGGAGCGAAACGGCCAGTGGAAGCTCGCCCTGGACGTCCTGCAGCCACAGTGAAGTCCGGCTAAAGCCGGACACCACGACCGGTCTTGCTTTATTTCGTAGGTCGGGTCTTGCTCCGTCAAAGCCCCAACCTCCAACTCCCAACTCCCAAGCAGCTTGATTTGGAAGTTGGAAATTGGCAGCTGGGAGTTGACGAGCGCAGTCCTAGAGACACGGCGCGCCGCCGTGGTAACATAACCACTTTGTAACCTAGAGATTTTTCGCATCGAGAGGACGCCAGAACTGTGGCCAAGCGCACCAAGTCTGCACTGAAAGCAAATCGACAGAACATCCGGCGTCGCGAGCACAATCGCACGCTGCGGTCCAAGCTCCGAACGGCGCTGAAAACGATTCGGGCGTCACTCGACGCCAAGGATGTCACGGCGGCGAAGGCGGCGCTCAGTCAGACCGTGTCGCTCGTCGACAAGATGGCAACCAAGGGCATGATTCACCGCAACACGGCGGGCCGTTACAAGTCCCGGCTGTCGGCGCGGCTGCAAAAAACCTCGGCGTAGAGGCGACTTTGTAGAGGCGGGTCTTTAGACTCGCCTGGCCGACCTCGTCTGCTCCTCACACATTTCCACGACCAGCCGCTCGATCAGAATTCTCGGATCACCGCCCGAGGACTTGAGGGCGATGTCTGTGCGGAACACCGCTTCAACCGCCGCCTTGATGCGTCGCGCCGGCAAACGCTGGGCGGCAATCCGTAGCTGGCCCAGGATGAAGAATGGGACCATCCCAGCCTCGAGGGACCGCGCCACTTCCCTCAGCGCCTCGCGCACGTCGTTCCGCTGAATCGCGTTCGCGATCCCGAAGTCGGTGTGGGCCTCCGGCCCCGCCGGCACTGCCTGCCGTACATCGTCCGGTGTGATGGTGGGCTGACCCATGGCGTACAGGCTGACGCGCTCCAGCCCGGCACGGAGGCGCGCGATGTCGAGCCCGGTTCTCGCGACGAGTGCCCGCGGCGTGGCGGGATCGAGGGAGATACCGTCGCGCGCGGCCCTCACCTTGACCCAGCGCTCCGCATCGTCGGGACTCTCGATCACACCGCAGTTGACGACCTGTGCCTGACTCACGAGCCGTTTCACGACGCGCCGGCGCATGTCGAGCGCGCCGCAGACGAACACGATCGTCGTGGTCTCCGGCGGTGCCTGCAGAAACTCTTCGAGGCGCTGCAGTTCCTCGTCTGAGGCCTTGCTTTCGCGTTTCGGGATGAACAGCTTCTCCGCTTCGAGCACGATGACGACGCGGCGCGGGACCATCATCGGCAGCGTGTTCGCAGAGTCGGCGAGATCGCTGACTTTCGTTTCGCCACCGTACATCCGCTCGACGTTGAAGGCCCGCAGCCCCTCGTCGACCATGGCTGCGAATTCAGCGGCCACAGCGGATTTCTCCATGTCATCGCCGCCGACAAGAGCGTAGAGCGGGCCGGTCTCACCCGACGCGATCTGCTTGCGCAGGACCGATGTGGCTACGGGCGGCACCTGGCTAGAATGCCTCGAGGATGGACGTCACCACTGAGCGCGCGACGTCGCTGGCGATGCGATCGATCGAGCTTCGCTCCTGATCGACAAACACGGCGCCCTCAATGGCGGTGTTGCCGCGCGTCGAGAGCTCGTATTCACCGCGGAACGTGAGCGCGTCGTTCGACCAGAGAACCTCGTTCGTGCGGGCGTCGGTGAAGGCCACCTTGATCGTCCACGTGATGAGGTATCTGGACGCCAGCTGCTGTTCGTTGAGGCTGACCGGCTGGGCGGAAAGACCAACGACTTCGCCCGTCAACACCGCGTCGGATCCCGACGCGTCAGAGATCACGTTGTACTTGCCGCGGCCAATGAATTCGCTTCGCACCTTCTCGGTGAGGATCTGCTCGACCTGCGAAAAGCTGCTGCGGTTCTCGAACTGCGGGATGCCGACGACCATGATGTAGTCAGGCAGAAACGAGCCTCGCCCCGCAAGCGCGTAGCCGCATCCCGAGCCCGTGAACGCGAGCAGCAGAATGAGCGGAGCGAGCCTATTGGACAACCAGCGAGACAAGTTTGCCTTTCGCGATCACAACCTTCTTGACCGTCTTTCCTTGAATATGCGCCTTGACCGCTGGATCGGCGAGCGCGAGCGCCTCGAGCTCCGACTCTGTCGCGCCGGCCGCTACCGTCAGACGGCTTCGAACCTTACCGTTGATCTGCACCGGGATCACGACTTCCTCTGCTTTCGCGACCTCGGCGTCGAACACCGGCCAACTCGTCGCGGACAAGCCGCCCTTGTGGCCGAGCATCTCCCAGAGTTCCTCACCCGTGTGCGGCGCAAATGGCGCAAGCATCCGTACGAGTGCGTCCACCGCTTCCGCCACCACGGCAATCGTGCCCGGTCGTTCGAGCACGCTGGTCTGGGTCGATCCCGCGTGGTGCCGACCGGGGCTGCCGCTCTCGGTCTGCTCGCTGAACGTGTAGAGCTCGTTGACGAGCTCCATCAGCGCCGACACAGCGGTATTGAGCTGCTGGCGTTCCTCGATGTCGACGGTTACGCGGCGAATGGTGTCGTGCGTCTTCCGCCGGAGTCCCCGCTCGGCCGGCGTGAGATCGTCATGGTTGTTCGTTCCGCGTCCCGCCGTGACCGCGCCGGACCAGTGATCGACCAACCTCCAGACACGCGCGAGAAAGCGGAAGCTTCCCTCCAGTCCTGCGTCGGTCCACTCGACTTCCTTCTCCGGCGGCGCGACAAACATCACGTACAGACGAAGGGCGTCGGCGCCGTACTTCTGCAGCATCGTGTCCGGATCGACAACGTTGCCCTTGGACTTGGACATGACGTTGCCGTCCTTGAGCACCATCCCCTGCGTGAGGAGCTGCGTGAACGGCTCGGCGTGATCCACCAGACCGAGATCGCGGAACACGCGCGCGAAGAATCGCGAGTAGATCAAGTGCAGGATTGCGTGCTCGACGCCGCCGCTGTAGAAGTCGACCGGGAGCCAGTATTTGAGCGTGGCCGGATCGAACGGCATCTCGTCGTTGTGCGGGTCGGCGAATCGATAGAAGTACCACGATGAATCGACGAAGGTATCCATCGTGTCGGTCTCGCGACGCGCCGGACCTCCACATTTCGGACAGCTCACGTTCACGAACTCGGCCACCTGCGCGAGCGGCGAGTCGCCTCGACCGGTGAACTGCGCGATCCTCGGCAACACGACCGGGAGTTGATCGTCGGGGACCGGGACGATGCCATCCGTCGGGCAGTAGATCATCGGTATTGGCGTACCCCAGTACCGCTGCCGCGAGATTCCCCAGTCCTTGAGGCGGAATTGAACCGTTCCCTCACCGATGCCACGGTCCCGCGCCCAGGCGATCATGCGCTTCTGCGCCTCTTCAGATGGGAGGCCGCTGAACTCGCCTGAATCGACGAGCGTGCCGTAGGCGGCCGCCGCTTCTGTCATGAGGTCAGAATCCGCCGGCTTGCCATCAGCCGTCACCACCACGCGGATCGGAAGTTCGAACTTCCGCGCGAACTCGAAGTCGCGCTCGTCATGAGCCGGTACTGCCATTACGGCGCCGGTGCCGTACTCGCCGAGGACGAAATTCGCTACCCAGATCGGAACCGGCTCGCCGGAGAACGGATTGATCGCACGAAACCCGGTATCGAAGCCTTGCTTCTCGATGGCGCCGCTGATCCGCGCGGCGCGGTCCTGGTTCCGGAACTCCTGCGCCTTGCGCTTGAAGCCTGCCGGATCCGCGGATCGATCGGCGAAGCGAGCGACGAGCGGATGTTCGGGGCCGAGGAGGACGAACGTCGCCCCGAAGATTGTGTCGATACGCGTCGTGAAGACCTCGATCGACTCGGGAGTCGTGACTCGGGATTTGGGATCCGGGGGCCCCTGGTCCTCGAGCGCAAATTTTACCCGAGCGCCTTCAGACCGGCCGATCCAGTTCCGCTGCATCGTCAGAACTTTGTCGGGCCAGCGCGTCAGGTGATCGGTCGCCTCGAGGAGTTCGTCGGCGTACGCCGTGATTCGAAAGAACCACTGCTCCAGGTCGCGTGTCTCGATCGGCGTGCCGCACCGCCAGCAACCGCCGTCCACGACTTGCTCGTTGGCCAGGACGGTGTTGTCGACGGGACACCAGTTCACCGACGACTTCCGGCGATACGCAAGGCCCCTCTCGAACATCCGGATGAAGAGCCACTGGTTCCACTTGTAGTAGTCCGGGTCGCACGTGGCCAGTTCACGGTCCCAGGCGTAACTGATGCCGAGCCGCTGAAGCTGGCCCTTCATGTGGGAGATGTTTCCGCGCGTGGAGACCTCGGGGTGAATGCCGCTCTTGATGGCCGCGTTCTCGGCCGGCATGCCGAAGGCGTCCCAGCCAAAGGGATGGAGGACGTTGTAGCCGCGCATCCGCTTGGTGCGGGCAATGACGTCGCCGATGATGTAGTTCCGCACGTGCCCGACGTGAGCGTGCCCCGACGGATACGCGAACATCTCGAGGCAATAGAATTTCGGACGCGATCGATCGACTGTTACCTCGAACGCGCGCAAGTCGGCCCAGCGCTGCTGCCACTTCTTGTCGAGTTCCTGCGGATGGTAATCAGCCATAGGCGAGTTTTCCTCAACGCCTGAGTTCCAACGACCCAACCTCCAACCCGGCTTCGAACGTTTTGGGAGTTGGGTGAGCGACAGACGTTGGGAGTTGGGGGTTGACCTGGATCAATTATAGCTTCCAGTATTTCGCCAGATATGGCGTGACCGCCTTGATCGTCGCGTCGCCGCGAGGCGTCTCCCCTTTCGGCTGGTTGTGACTGACTGCCTCGGCGGTAAGAGCATTGATCGAGGCCCGCAAGCTCGATGCAAGCCCGGCAAGGTCATAGCCACCCTCTGTTATGGCAACAAGGCGGCCGTGAGTGGTTGCAACCGACACGTCTGCGATCGCCCGCGTCAGCCGTCCGAAGTAGTCGCCGGTCAGACGCATGCCCGCCAGCGGGTCGTCCTTGTGGGCATCGAATCCTGCCGACACGAGAACGAGCTCCGGTCGAAACTGCTCGAGCACGGGCAACGCGATCCGCGTGTAGGCGACCTCATAGTCGGCATCAGTGGCGCCCGCCGACAACGGCAGATTCACGGTGAAACCCGCCCCCGAGCCTTTCCCGACGTCGCCCGCCGCTCCCGTTCCCGGATAGTACGGATACTGATGTGAGGAGATGAACAGCACGGCCGGATCGTCATAGAAGCTCCACTGCGTGCCGTTGCCGTGATGCACATCGAAGTCGACGATAGCTACGCGCGAGAGGCCTCTTGCCCGCGCATGCGCCGCGGCGATCGCGATGCTGTTGAAGAAACAGAAGCCCATCGCACGCGCATGCTCGGCGTGATGACCAGGCGGGCGGACCAGCGCATAGGCGCGGGCCCCCTCTCCTTTTTCGAGTACATGATCGACCGCGCTCACAGCGGCGCCGGCCGCCATGCATGCGGCTTCGAACGTCCGTGGTGACGTGAACGTATCGGAATCGAGCGCCACGGCGCGCCCGGCTGTTTCCCTGATGAGCGTGATGTGCTCGGCCGCATGAATGCGGCCGAGCTCGGCGTCACTCGCCGGCCTCGGTTCCTCGACGGGAATGCCCTTCTGCCGGAATTCCGAGGCGACCGCCTGCATGACCTCGAATCGCTCGACGCGTTCAGGATGGCCTGGCGGCGTCAGATGCTCTGCGAAGATGGGCGACGTAAAAAGCGTGAGAGGCACGAGAGGGATTTTACAGCTTGAACTACGCCGGGTCTGAAGAACAAGACCCGGCCTACGCAGCGGAGTCAGGTAGGGCGGGTCCTGCTCTTTGGACCCGCCGGATTGACTCTTGTCTTTTCATGTTCCAATGGCGCCGTGTCGATAGTGCTGTGGGTTCTCTCAGTGGCGATGGTAATCGTTGGCGTGATCGGTGTGGTCATGCCGGCGCTGCCGGGACACATGCTGATTCTGGCCGGGCTCATAGTCGGGGCATGGGCGAACGGGTTTACGCGCGTCGGCATCTGGACCCTGGTCGCCATCGGCGTCATCGCTGTGGCCAGCTACGGCGTGGACTTCGTCGCCGTGGCGCTGGGCGCGAAGCGCCTGGGAGCCAGTCCTCGAGCGATGACCGGCGCCGCGCTCGGCACGATCGCAGGGCTCTTCTTTGGCCTGCCGGGCGTGATCGTCGGCCCCTTCGTCGGCGCCGTCATCGGCGAGCTGTCGACTCACAACGACTTCACCAAGGCGGGTAAGGCCGGCGTCGCGGCGTGGATCGGGTTTGCCATCGGCACGGCGGTGAAGGTGGCAATGGCGTTCCTCATGATTGGCATCTTCCTGGTCGCGCTCATTTTTTAACGCCCAAGATCCAACTCCCAACGCCCAAACCGTTCGTGGTTCGACGTTGGGAGTTGGGAATTGGGAGTTGGGCGTTGACCCGCGGGTAGTCCCCGCGCGTCCTGTTCAAGTAGAGCGCTTAGGTGTTTAATTCCCGTATGCGCGCATTAATTGGTGCCTTCGGCGTGGCTCTAGCCGTGGTCACGGCGGGAGCCACCATGCAAGACCCGACGATCGTGACCGACCCGCCCGAACATTTCACGATGCGTGTGGTGACAACCGGGCTCGAGAGCCCATGGGAGATCACCTGGGGACCGGATCAGCAATTGTGGGTGACCGAGCGACGAGGCAGACGCGTGATCCGAGTGAACCCTGCCGACGGGACACGAACGACACTTCTGACGCTGCACGAAGTCCATCAGAGCGTCAGCCAGGACGGCTTGCTGGGTTTGGCGCTGCATCCAGATCTGCTGAAGGGCATCGTCGGCAGCGATTACGTCTACGTCGCGTTCACGTACGATGATGCCCCGGGACCTGCCCTAGCGCGGCGCATGGGAATCCGCCGGTATCAGTACGATGCGACGGCACGGACGCTGTCACATCCGATGGACGTCATCATGGGACTGCCGACGCATGACGATCACGTCGGTGGGAGGCTCGTCATCGGTCGCGACCTGAAGCTGTATCTCACCATCGGCGACCAGGGCAGCAATTTCGGTGGGAACCGCTGTAACGCCAACCACGCGCAGGACCTTCCCACGATGAGCCAGGTCACCGCGGGTGACTGGTCCAACTACCAGGGCAAGATTCTGCGGATCAATCTCGACGGCTCGATCCCGGACGACAATCCCCAACTCAACGGCGTTCGCAGTCACGTCTTCTCGTACGGCCATCGCAATCCTCTCGGGCTCGTCGCTGGCCCGAAGGGTGAAATCTACGAGTCCGAGCATGGGCCGAACACTGATGACGAGGTGAACCTGATTGAAGGCGGTCGCAACTACGGGTGGCCGAACGTCGCCGGGTATCGCGACAACAAGTCGTACGTCTACGCGAACTGGTCCGCATCCAAACCAGCGCCCTGTCAGTCGCTGCCGCCCGGCAACGCCGTCCCCGCATCGGTGCCCACTCAGACTGAGATGTCGTGGAACAACGAGCGCTTCGCTCCTCCGCTTCGCACCTTCTTCACCGTCGACAACGGCTTCAAAGGGCAGGGCATCGGCAGTTCCACGATGGCGCCGGGCGGGATTGACATCTACATGTCGGGTGCGATCCCGGGCTGGCGGACATCGCTACTTGCGTTGAGCCTGATTAGAGGAGTGGTCTATCGCCTGCCGCTCGCCGCGGATGGTCGCTCGGTGGTGAATCCACCAGTCGAGTTGTTTCCAACGGCCAACCGGTATCGCGATATCGCGTTGAATCCGGATGGCGTGACCTTCTACCTCGCTACGGATCCCGAGGGCCCGAATCGCGATACATCTGGTCAGCCCCGGCCGCTCGCCAACCCCGGGAGCATTTTGGAATTCAAGTACACGGGGAAATAATCTACTTCTTCACGAACTTGACGAGCGCCGCGTTGACGGAATCGGCGACGTAAATCTCGTCCTTCTGACTGACGGCGATCATGTGGGCCTCGCCGAACTCGCCAGGCCCCTTGCCCGGCTTCCCCATCGCGGCCAGGACTTTCCCATTCAGGTCGAGCCTCAGGACCTGACCCGCGAAGCCGTTGACCATGTACATGTATTGGCGGCCGATGTCGAGACTGCATGGCAGCCCCTTGTACTTGACCTCTCTGACGAACTTGCCGTCCTGGTCGAAGAGCTGGATTCGCTGGTTCTCGCGATCGGCGACCCACACCAGGCCTTTCGCGTCGATGGCGATGCCGTGAGCGACCTGGAATTGACCGGGGCCGGATCCCTTGCCGCCCCACGACTTGATGAACTTGCCGTTCTTGTCGAACTTCAGCACGCGCGCGTCGCCCTCGGCACCCGGCGTGTGCCCCTGCGCGACGAAGACGTCTCCATTGCCGGCGAGCACCACATCATTCGGTTGATTCAACTTGTGAGAGCCCGTCGCTTCGTTCCACTCGCCGGCCTCCCCCTTGGTGCCGATCGTCAACAGCGGCTGCCCATCGCGAGTCATCTTGACCACGATGTGGCCGCCGACGTCGGTGGCCCAGAGGTTCCCGTCGCGGTCGATGCGGAGGCCGTGCGACCGGGTGAACAGCTTGTCGCCGAATGATCGGATGAAGCTGCCGTCGGGATTGAACTCGAAGAAGGTCTTGTCGCCTCTCGTGAGCACGAACAGGTGGCCGTTCGCGTCGAACGCCACGCTTGCCGTCGCACCCATCGTCACACCGGCCGGAAGCGTCACGGCAGTAGGAGCCACGACGTAGTCCAACTCGGGGGCCGTTTCAGGCACGAGCAGCGCGGGGTCCGACGGACGCTGTGCCAGAGTTGAGGTACCTAGCAGGATAACGACAACGCCTATGGCAGCCGTTCTCATTCATGCCTCCAGATGGGTGGAAGTCTACCCGATCGGGGCCACAAGCCTGCATCCGCTTGATCACGACACACCGAGGCTCAGAGGCACAGAGAGCTTTATTGGATCTCGGTGCCTCGGTGCCTCGGTGCCTCTGTGCGTCGTAGTCACGGAAAGACACGTCGTCTACTCGACTCGAAACGCCACCACCGGGTCGACGCGTGCCGCGCGCCAGGCTGGCGCCGCGACGGCGAGTGTAGCGGTAGCAACAAGGACAATGGGAACGGCCACGAAGGTGATGGGGTCGAGCGGTCTCACCGGATAGACCAGAGTTGTCACATACCGACTCAGGAGCGCGGCGCCCGCAAGTCCGATCGCAAGCCCGATCAGCGTCAGCTTCGCGGCACTGCCGAGCACGAGGCGCATCACGTCACGTGTTGCCGCTCCCATCGCAATGCGCACGCCAAATTCACGGACTCGCTGCTGGACCGAATAGGCGAGGAGACCGAAAACGCCAACCATGGCCAGGCCGAGCGCCAACGCGGCAAATGTTCCGACGAGCACCGCACGGAAGCGCGGTCGCGAGGTCGCGTCGGCGGCGACCGCCTGAATCGTTCGCACGCGGCTGACCGGTTGCCCCTTGTCGACACGCGCAACAGCTGCTTTCACCGCCGGCAGCAACGCATCTGCAGGGCCGATCTGCGGCCTCACCACGAGCGATGCGCTGTACCAGGAGTTCTGCGCGATCGGAACGTAGAGTTGCGGGATAGGCTGCTGCTCGTTCGGCCACATCTTGATCTGGCGTGTAACGCCAACGATCTCCCTCAGCACAGGGCGCATTGGAAACGCCATCGCCGGGACGGCCACGCGCAGACCGATCGGATTACGGCCGTTGAGGAAACGTTGGACGAACACTTCGCTCACGATGCATACCGGCACGGCGTCGCGCCCATCGGTCTCGTTGAAGGCCCTGCCACTCACGATCGGGATGTCCAGCGTCTCGAAGTACGCCGGGCTGATCATGTGGTACGAAGCAATATTTCGATTTGGTCCCGGGCTCGGCGGATCGCCTTCGATGGCGATGCCTTGCCCTGTCCACATCCCGTCCAGCGGCAGGGCGCCTCCGATGGCGACGCTGCGTACGCCAGTCGTACGGGCGATTTCCTTCTCGATCGAGTCGTAGAATCGATACACGGCCTCCTGCGTCTCGTACCGCGTCGGCGTCCTTCCATTGGGAACAGGAAGATTCAGTGTCATCGTCAACGCCTCCTGCGCGCCGCTTCCCGGGTCGACGCTCTGCAACGAGATCAGCGTTCGCAACATGAGGCCGGCACCGCAAAGAACGAGCACCGCCGCCGCCACTTCGGCGACGACAAGGACGCTACGGAATCGTCCACCGCGAGTCGTCGTGCGACTCTCGATGCCCATGGCCTGGACAACTGACAGGCCCGTGACTTGCCACGCGGGTGCGAGTGCAAATGCGAGTCCGACAACCAGCGATGCAATTGCGCAGAAGGCCGCTACGCGTTCGTCGAAAGCCAGGCTGACAGCGCTGGGCAAGAGACCTGGTGGAACAAACGATGGCGCGCCCCTGAGAATCGCGGCACCGACGGCCACGCCGACGAGTCCACCAACACCGGCGAGCACCAGGCTCTCCGTCACCATCTGCGACATGATTCGACGACGACTTGCACCGAGCGCGGAACGAACAGCCAGCTCGCGCGTCCGGCCCATCGTTCTGGCGAGGAGCAGATTCGCCACGTTCGCGCAGCACATCAGCAGGACGAAACCAACGACGGCGAGAAGCAGCATGGAAGTCACGCGCATCTCGGATCCGACGAGGGCGTCGCGCAGCGGTTGCAACGCTGGGATATGGCCCGTGTTCGTCTGCGGATAGAGCTCCGCATTGCGATTGCCGATTGCCGTCATGTCGTTCTGCGCCGCCTCGAAGCTCACACCTTCCTTGATGCGGCCGACGGCATACATGTAATGAGCGCCACGCTGCGACGGATCGCCGCCGCGCGAGTAGTTGAAAACCGTCCAGAGGGCCGGAGGCTCAGAGCCGGCATTGCTGATGGTCGCCGGCACCACCCGAAACCGGTCCGGAACAATACCAATGACCGTTTGCGGCCGTCCCTCGACCGTGATGGACCGGCCGACCAGGGCAGGATCAGCTCCGAATCGTCGTCGCCAGAATCCCTCACTCAGAACCACGACGCTTGGTGACACGGCATCCGAGGGTACGAACGTTCGGCCTGCGATCGGCGTCACGCCGAGCAGATCGAAGAATCGCGTGCTGATCATCTGGGTTGTGACCTGCTCGGCGTTGCCGTCAGGATCGCTCACTGCGACGCTGTTCGAGAGAAATGCCGCCATCATCTCGAACGACTGGTTCTGATCCGCCCAGTCGGCGAAGTCGGGCGGCGAGACCTGCGAAAGGAATCCGTTCGGGAAGCGCTCCCACACCATCACCAGCCGATCGTGAGGTGCTGTAAACGGCAAGGGCCGCAAGAAGGTCGCATCCGCGAGCGCAAAGATGGCGCTGTTGGCGCCGATGCCGAGCGCCAGCGTCAGAGCCGCCACCGCCGTAAATCCTGGAGACGCCTTCATCTGACGCAGCGCCGACGTCACATCGGCGCGAAGCTCTTCGACGAATCGAGTCAGGCGCATCTCTCGTTCTCTCTTTCTGCCAAGGTCCACGCAGGTCCGCTTGAGGCTGCGCACATCACCAAGCCGCGCGAGCACCATCTCGCGAGCGACGCGGTCATCCACTCCGCGCGCCACGAGCTCGCGCGTACGCATCTCGATGTGAAAGGCGAGCTCTTCGTCCACCTCTTGGTTGAGTGGCACACTCCACAGCCACGATCGCAGTGAGCGCTTCATCGATTTACTACTCTGCTCTGAACGCCACAACCGGATCGATGCGCATCGCGCGAATCGCCGGCATTGCCATCGCGATGAGTGCGGTTACGACGAGTATTCCGCTGACCACTACGAACGTGACCAGATCGAACGGCTGAACGCCGAATAAGAACGACGACATCACCCGTCCAGTACCCGCGCCGATCAGCAGTCCCAAGGCAGTTCCCATGGCGACGACTCTGCCCGGGCCCGACAGCACGAGGGCGATCACGCTGACGGGAGTGGCGCCCAGTGCGATGCGCACTCCAAGCTCACGCGTTCGCTGCTGCACCGAGTACGCCAGCACACCGAAGACACCAACCATCGCGAGCAGCAGCGCTAGCGATCCGAATGTCCCAACCAGCAGAGCTCGAAATCGATATCGCTCGGTAGCTGTACCGGCAATGCCTTCGAGCGTGTCGATGTTGTTCACGGCCTGGCGCGGATCGACTTTGGCGATCGCCGCACGCACGGCGGGAGCGAGCGACGCCGCATCGCCGTCCGTCACACGGGCGATGAGGTACGCTCCGGGCCATGCGTTCTGCCGCATCGGCACGTAAATCTGGACAAACTCCTCCACTTCGTCCGGCCGTCCCTTTACCTGCCGCGCCACGCCGACAATCTCGCGATCGACAACATCGACACCGACGCGAAGCCGTTCGCCGACGGCATTCCGGCCCGGGAAGTGTCGCCGCGCGAATGCTTCGTTGACGATGCAGACAGGTGTCGTACCGCTTCTGTCATCGTCGGTAAACTCTCGACCAGAGACAATCGGCAGGTCCAGCGCGTCGAAGTAACTCGCACTGATGATCTGCAGATCCGCCTGTGGGCGTACGCCGTCTGGTGGCGGTGGCGCACCGACGATATCGAATGCCGCCCGGCCGATCTGCGATCCACCGAGCGGGAGTGTGGTCGCCCATCCGACGTTACGTATGACAGGGATCGCGCGCACTTCGCGATCGATCGCCTCATAGAGCTGAAGCACCGATTCGCGCGTCGGATAACGCGAGCCTGGCGTCAACCCGGGCACGGACACGAGGACCGACAGCAGCCGCTCGCGTTGCGCACCGTATCCCGAATCAAATCCATCGAGTACCACCAGCGTCCGCAGCAGCAATCCCGCGCCGCACAGCACGATAACTGCGACGGTGACTTCACCGGCCACGATGGAGTTACGTAACCAGCCACCCTGGCGTGTCGCCGTCCGACTCTCGGCGGTGAGCCCTTCGGTCACCGAGAAGCCTGTCACGCGCCAGGCGGATACGAAGCCAAACAGAACGCCGACCATGAGCGCCGTGGCGATGGAGATCACCGCGATCCGGCTGCCGAATCCGAGGACGACAACCGCGGGCAGCAGATTGGATGGAATGGATGATCGAGCAGCGTCCACGAGCAGGACGCCGATCGATGCACCTGCCAGACCACCAAGCGTCGCGAGCACCAGACTTTCAGTGATCAGCTGGGCCACGATGCGGCGGCGTCCAGCGCCGAGGGCAGCGCGAACGGCTAATTCGCGGGCGCGGACTGTTCCACGGGCCAACACAAGGTTCGCCACATTGGCACAACAGAGCGCGAGCACCAGTCCGACGACCCCGAGGAGAAGCATCGATGTCAGACGGACATCAGGGCCGATCATCGAATCTCTTAGCGATGTCACCAGCACGCGTCTCGGATGGCCCGTGCCGTTTTGACTGGCAAGTTTATCCGCCAGGATCGTGAGATCGGACTGCGCTGCTTCGACAGACGTTCCCGCTTTCATCCTGCCGACGACTTGCAGGAAGCGGCACACGCCACACTGGCCTCGTGCATCTCCGGCGACGCCCGATCTCGGCGCCGGCAGGAGAATCCACACACTGCTGACGGATGCTCCTTGCGACAGAAACGAAAGTCCAGGCGTGAACTGGACGTCCGACGGCACGATGCCGATCACCGTGATTGAGCGACCGTCGAGCGTAATTTCGCGCCCGACGAGTGTCGGATCCGCGGCGAAGCGCCGACGCCAGAAACCCTCACTGAGCACGGCGACAGTGGGATCGGTTGTCTCGTCAGTTGGCAGGAACGTCCGGCCGGCAATCGCCCTCACGCCGAGGACATCGAAGAACGATGCCGTGACCGATTGCCCCGGGATGACTTCGGGCGTGCCGTCGGCACCGGTCAAGGTTGGTCCGCCGCCTGTTCCGGGGATCCAGACCGCGGCCATCGAGTCGAATGTTCGGCTCTGCGTCACCCACTCGCGAAAATTCAGCAACTCGACGCGGCTGCGGGCCTGCTGCTGAGGGCCCCACTCGTCCACGATCACCAGGCGATCGGGATCGCGGAACGGAAGCGGACGAAACAAGGCCGCGTCAGCCAGCGCGAACATCGCGCTGTTGGCACCGATGCCGAGAGCGAGCGTCAGCGTCGCCACCACCGTGAAGCCCGGCGCAGCTCGCAACTGACGCAGTGCGTAGCGCACGTCGGTCCGAAATTCATCCAGCCATTGGATCAATCGCATCACTCGGCCTCTCTGCAGTTCCGGGTTCCCAGTTCCATGTTCCGGGTTCGTGTTCGCAGTTCGGGTTCAAACTTCAGGGTTCGGAGTTCGAAGTTCCGTCAGCCGTGTCGCTGGAACCGAGACCGCGAACCCCGAACGTGGAACCGAACCCGGAACACGAACTCGGAACCAGGAACCCGGAACATGGAACTGCACGGCTCTACTCATTTCGAAACGCCGCCACGGGATCAACGCGAGTGGCGCGCAACGCTGCCACGAGTGCAGCAGTCATCGCCGTCACACCCAAGACGGATGCGACTGTCACGAATGTCACAGGGTCGAGCGGCTGCACACCGAACAGAAACGCTGAGATCGAGCGAGCGAGGAGCATCGCCGCCGCGAGCCCGATTGCGGCCCCGACACCAATCATGCGAGCCGCACCGCCGAGCACCAGGCCAAGGACCTGACTCGTCGTCGCACCGAGCGCGATGCGGACACCAAACTCGCGCAGGCGCTGCTGCACGGAGTAGGCGATGATGCCGAATACACCCACCAACGCCAGCATCAACGCCAGGGCCGCGAAGGTGAGCACGAGCAACGCACGGAATCGATGCCGCGCTGTCGCCTCGAACGCGATGTCGTCGAGGGTCATCAGCGGCCCGACCGTCACGAGCTGCTCCTTGTCGACGCGCCCGATGGCGGCGCGTACCGAGGGCGCCAGCGAGGCGGCCGAACCGACCTTGGGGCGGACGAGCAGAAAGATGTCGTCCGACGGATCCTGTGCGATCGGAACGTAGAGCTGGACGAACTCCTCAGCCTCGTCCGGACGCCCTTTCACCTGGCGTGCCACACCGACAATCTCTCGTGCCTGGATCAGACCCGATATTGGCGAGCGAACGGCGACGCGCGCTCCAACAACGGACCGCCCCCCAAGGTGGCGCCGAACGAACGCTTCGTTGACGATAGCAACCGGTGCTCCGTCCGTTGTGTCGGCAGCCCTGAAGGCCCGTCCGGCGACGACAGGCAGTTCCAGCGTGGTGAAGTAGCTCGGGCTCACGATCTGGTAGTTAGCCGTGGGTTTGCGGTTCTCATCTACCGGAGGGTCGCCCACGATCTCGAACGAGGCAGACCCGAACGTCGATTCGCCGAGCGGCAAGGTGCTCGCCCATGCTGTGCTTCGAACGGAAATGTCGGCCGACGTTTCCCGTTCCACCGAGTCGAAGAACTGCAACAGCGACTCCTTGTTGGGATAGCGTCCGCCGAGCGGATCAACGAACACGGCCAGAACGCTTTCCGCCGCGTATCCTCGAGGAACATGGTCGACTGCGAGCAACGTGCGCAGCAGCAGACCGGCGCCCACGAGCAGCAGCACCGCGGCGGCCACCTCGCCAACGACGAGCAAGGCGCGAATGCCGCCACCACGCGTCGTCGTCGTCCGGGTGTCTCCCGACATCGCTGCCGCAGACGAGGCCACTCCGCGGGTGTGCCACGCAGGGGCAAGCCCGAAGACCACTCCCAGCACCAGGGCGACGACCGCGCAGAAGGCGCCCACGCGCATGTCGAACGCAGGAACGACGGCATCGGGCAACAAGCCATCCGGAATCACGGATGGCGTGACCCGTAGAATGGCGGCACCGACCGCGATCCCCAGTGCACCGCCAAGCGCTGCCAGCACGAGGCTTTCCGTGAGCAATTGACGAACGATGCGGCGACGGCCGGCGCCGAGTGCCGAACGGATGGCCAGCTCTCGAGCGCGTCCCGCCGCGCGTGCCATGAGCAGATTCGCCACGTTCGCGCAGCAGATGAGCAGGACGAAGCCGACGACGCCAAGGAACAGAAGCGACGTGAGACGGAGATCACCGCCGATCAGCACGTCGTGCAGCGGCTCGAGGTGGACACTCCATCCCTTGTTCGTCGAAGGAAACTCGCCGGCCAATGCCGCCGCCACTGCGGTCATGTCGGAAGTGGCTGCAGCGAGCGACACGCCAGGTTTCGTCCGTCCAACGACACGAAACACGCGCAAGCCACGAAGCCGCTCGGGACTCGGACCTCCGGGGATTCCGACGTCGCGTCGCAACTGAATGAGCGCCCATACGCTCGCCGATCCGATCAACTGTGCCTGCTGTGGCACGACTCCGACGACGGTGAACGGCATGCCATCGAGGCGAATCTGTGTCCCAATCACCGCCGGATCGGCACCAAACCGGTTTCGCCAGAACCCTTCGCTGAGGACCACCGCATTGATCTCTTGCGTGTCGTCGGACGGGAGAAATGTTCGACCCGCGATCGGTCTGACTCCGAGGACGTCGAACACGCCGCTCGTGACCCATTGGCGGGGAACCCCTTCCGACGTTCCGTTCGCACCAGCCATCACCATGCTGCCCACGCCGGGTATGTAGCCGGCAAGTTTCTCGAACGTCCGACTCCGATCGTTCCAATCGAGCATGTTGAGTGGCGAGACCGGACCGCGAGGCACCATGTCGCTTTGTTCAAAGACGATCGCGAGCCGTTCAGGCTCGGGCAGCGGCAAGGGACGCAAAAGCGCCGCGTCAACGAGCGAGAAAATCGCACCGTTGGCGCCGATGCCGAGTGCGAGCGTGATCGCTGCGACGAATGTGAACGCCGGTGACGCTTTCAGCTGCCGCACGGCGAAGCGCACGTCGCCTCGCAACTCCTCGAGCCACTGTGTCAGCCGCATCTCTCGATCCCTCTTTCTGCCAAGGTCTACACAGGTTCGTTTGAGCTGGCCGGCATCACCAATTCGCGCGAGCACCACCTCGCGCGCGGTCCGGGGGTCCAGACCCTTGTCGACCAATTCGCGCGTACGCATCTCGATGTGGAAGGCGAGCTCTTCATCGACCTCCTGATCGAGCGGGACTCTCCACAACCACGAACGCAGGGAGCGTTTCATCTCTCGTTTACCCCGCCGATGTCCCTCATTCATTTCTGAATGCTGCCACCGGGTCGACTCGTACAGCCCGCAATG
>Ga0207675_100001491_pt1 | contig 23481 bp, 20 predicted proteins | sample KBSSwiS42_FD_184305 | JGI IMG/M metagenome (GOLD analysis project Ga0207675, IMG submission 184305) | Switchgrass rhizosphere microbial communities from Kellogg Biological Station, Michigan, USA - KBS Switchgrass S4-2 (SPAdes) (version 2) | ecosystem: Host-associated > Plants > Roots >...
AGCTTGCCGAACAGGATCTCGCCGATCTGCTTCGGGCTGCCGAGGTTGAACGGCTGGCCGGCGATCTCGTACGCCTCCTGCTCGAGTCTGGCCATCTTCTCGGCGAGCTCGCGGCTCTGCGCGGCGAGGAGCGCCGAGTCGATCAGGACGCCCGTGCGCTCGATGCGCGCGAGCACCTCCGAGGTCGGCATCTCGATGCGCCGGTAGACGTCGGCGAGCTTCGGCTCGGCGGCCAGGCTCGGCCAGAGCGCCTGATGGACGTGCAGCGCCATGTCGGCGTCCTCGCACGAGTACGCGGCGGCGCGCGTCACCTCGACCTGCGCGAACGGGATCTGGCTTGCGCCCTTGCCGCAGACGTCCTCGTAGGTCAGCGCGGTGCGGCCGAGGTGGCGAAACGCGAGGCTCTCGAGCGTGTGCGCCTTGTGCGCCTCCCAGACGTAGCTCTCGAGCATCGTGTCGTGCAGATAGCCGCGCACGTCGACGCCGAGCCGCGCGAAGACATGGCTGTCGTACTTGATGTTGTGCGCGACCTTCGCCGCCGCCTCGTTCTCGAGCCAGGGCCTGAGGCGCGCGAACACCGCGTCGAGCGACAGCTGGTCGGGAGCGCCGGCATAGCTGTGCGCGATCGGGACGTAGCACGCCTCGCCGGGCGCGACCGCGAGCGAGAGCCCGACGAGATTGGCGCGGATCGGGTCGAGCGAGTCGGTCTCGATGTCGATCGCGGCGAGCTCGGCGGCTTCGACGCGCGCCGCCCAGCGCTCGAGCGCTTCGCCGGTCGTCACCGTCTCGTAGTTCTTGACGATCTCTTCGGACGGCACCGCGTCGGGAACATCGATGCTCGGTGCCGGCGCCGCCGCGGCAGGAATCGACGCCAGGCGCTGCGCCCCCTGCGACGCGCGCCCGAACGACGTCTCGAGCTCGCGCCGCATCGCCTGCAGCTCGTAGCGGTCGTAGAACGCGAGCAGCGCGTCGACGTCGATGTCGCGCATCGTCAGCGCGTCGAACTCGGGCCAGCCCATGACATGGCCGGTGAGGTCGCAGTCGGTGACGACGGTGACGAGGCGCCTTCCCTGCGGCAGCCAGTCGACGACCTTGCGCAGGTTTTCGCCGACGACGCCCTTGATCGTCGGCGCCGCCGCGATGACGCCCTCGAGCGAGCCGTGCTCGGTGATCCACTTCGCCGCGGTCTTCGGCCCGACCTTGTCGACGCCCGGGATGTTGTCGACCGAGTCGCCGATCAGCGCCAGGTAGTCGACGATCTTCTCCGGCGGCACGCCGAACTTGGCGCGCACGCCGTCGGCGTCGAGCCGTTCGTTGCTCATCGTGTTGATGAGAACGACGTTGTCGCCGACGAGCTGCGCGAGATCCTTGTCGCCGGTCGAAATGACGACCCGAAAGCCCCCCTTGGCGGCCATGCACGAGATCGTCCCGATCGCGTCGTCGGCCTCGATGCCCGGCACCGTCAGCACCGGCCAGCCGAGCAGCTTGATGCCTTCGACGATCGGATCGATCTGCAGCGCGAGATCGTCCGGCATCGCGGTGCGCGTCGCCTTGTACTCGGCGTACCAGTCGTCGCGAAACGTCTTGCCCTTGTCGTCGAACACGCAGGCGCCGTGCGCCGCCGGGTATTGCTCGCGCAGCAGCTTCATCATCGAGACGACGCCGCGGATCGCTCCGGTCGGAAAGCCGCCCTTGGTGCGCAGGTCCGGCAGGGCGTGGTAGGCGCGGTAGAGGTAACTCGAGCCGTCGACGAGCAGCAGTGTGCGATCCACCATATCCGAACCATTGTGAAGCAACGTCTCGACACGTCTCGACGCGCCGCCGCCCTAGAATCGGCGCATGCAACGGTGTGCCTCGCTCGCGCTCGCTGTCGTCGCCGCGCTGCCCTCGGTGGCCGCGCACGCCGCCGAGCCGGCGCCCGCCGCGCCGCCGCCGGCGGTCGCCACCTCCGCGGTTCCGTTCGCCGACGAGACCGCGCCGGCCCCGACCAAGGGCGGCGAGCCGGTCGTCCAGCGCACCGTGATCGAGGACAAGGGGGCGAAGATCGAGGAGCTGCGCGTGCGCGGCAACCTGCAGAGGATCGTCGTCACGCCCCGAGGCCCGGCGCCCGGCTACGAGGTGCTGACGAGCGACGGCTACCACCCGACCGCCGACGATCCGGGCACTTCGCGCGGCTCGGCCGGCAAGCGCGTCTGGAGCGTCCTTCGCTTCTGACGCGCCGATGGCGGTTTACACCGAAGTCGAATTCGAGGAAGCGGCGGCGCTGGCGGCGAGCGTCGGCATCGGCCAGCTGCTCACGCTCGCGCCGTGCCCCGGCGGCATCGAGAACACCAACTACTTCGCCGACACCGCGAACGGCCGCTACGTGCTGACGCTGTTCGAGCGCCTCACCGCCGCCGAGCTGCCGTTCTACCTCGCGCTGATGAAGCACCACGCCGAGCGCGGCCTGCCGGTGCCGCGACCGTACGGCGACGCGAACGGCTCGCTCGTCCTCGCCCTGAAAGGCAAGCCCGCGGCGATCGTCGACCGCCTGCCCGGCGCGCACCACCTCGCTCCCGACGCCGCCGACTGCGCCGCGATCGGCGCGCTGCTCGCGCGCATGCACCTGGCGGCGCGCGACTTCGCGCTGTCGCAGCCGAACCTGCGCGGCCTCGCATGGTGGGAAGAGACGGTGCCGGTCGTGCTGCCGCACCTCGATGCCGATCAGGCCGGCCTGATGACCGACGAGCTCGCGTATCAACGTCATCTCGCGGCGTCGTCGGCGTACGCGACGCTGCCGCGCGGCGCGATCCACGCCGATCTCTTCCGCGACAACGCGATGTTCGTCGACGGCACGCTCGCCGGCGTGTTCGACTTCTACTTCGCCGGCGTCGACACGCTGCTGTTCGACGTCGCGGTCACGATCAACGACTGGTGCATCGACCTCGACAGCGGCCGCCTCGACGAGGACCGCGCCGGCGCGCTCGTCGCTGCCTACGAGGCGGTGCGTACGTTCGAGCACGCCGAGGTGCGGCTGCTGCCCGCAGTTTTGCGCGCGGCGGCATTTCGCTTCTGGCTGTCGCGCGCCTGGGACCTGCACCTGCCGCGCGACGCCGTCGTCCTCACCGCGCACGACCCGACGCATTTCGAGCGCATCCTCGTGCAGCGTCGCGACGAACCGTGGCACCCTTCGCCGCGACCGCAGTCCCCGACCTGAGGCAATCGCCGCGATGAAGCTGCAGCTCGTCTCGCCGCGCCAGGGCTTCGTCTGGGTGCAGCGCGCATTCCAGGTCTGCGCCCGCCAGCCGCTCGGCTTTGCGGCGCTGCTCGCGACCTGCATGTTCGTCATGCTGCTGCTCGGGATCGTCCCGGTCGTCGGCACGGCCGTCGTGCTCGCGCTGCCGCCGGCCGGATCGCTGATCTTCATGATCGCGAGCCGGCGCGTCGTCGAAGGCCGGACCGCGATGCCCGGGTCGATCGCCGAGCTCGCCGCATCGGGGCGCGCCCGGCTGTTCGTGCTCGTCGAGCTCTGCATCGCGTATGCCGCCGCGTTCTTCATCCTGTTCTGGATCGCCGGGCTTCTTGACGGCGGCACGTTCGACGCGTTCGCCGCCTCGCTGGCAACCGAGCGCACAAGCACCGAAACGACGGTGGCCAAGGTCGCCGACCCGCGCGTGCAGCTCGGACTGATCCTGCGGCTGACGTTCGCCGCGGCGCTCTCGGTTCCGTTCTGGCACGCGCCGGCGCTCGTCCACTGGGGCGGCCACGGCTGGGCGAAGTCGCTCTTCTTCAGCAGCGTCGGCATCTGGCGCAACAAGGGCGCGTTCACCGCCTACGGGATCGCCTGGCTCGCGCTCTGGATGCTGCTGCTGCCGATCTTCAGCATCGCCGCGGCCCTTCTCGGCGCCCAGCGGTTCGCGCTGGTCGCGACGCCGCTGATGCTCGCCTACCTGACGCTCTTCTACGCGAGCCTCTGGTTCACGTTCGCTGACTGCTTCTCGTCCGACGACCCCGCGCCGGCGCTCGAAGCCGTAAATTCCACCGATCGCTCGAACGATCACACGCACGGAGGCTCGCCATGAACAAGGTCGCCATCGTCACTGGCGCAGGCAGCGGCATCGGTCGCGCGTCCGCGCTCGCCCTGCTCAACGCCGGTTACCACGTCGCGCTCGCCGGCAGACGCAAGGACGCGCTCGACGCGACACGCGCCGCCGCCGGCGACGCTGCGCCGCGCACCCTTGTCTGCCCGACCGACGCGACCGATCCGGCACAGGTGAAGGCGCTCTTCGCGGCGACCAAGGATGCCTTCGGCCGCCTCGACGTCCTCTTCAACAACGCCGGCACCGGCGCGCCGCCGCTGCCGCTCGAAGAGCTCACCGTCGAGCAATGGCAGACGGTCGTGAACATCAACCTCACCGCGGTGTTCCTGTGCACGCAGCAGGCGTTCGTGCTGATGAAGTCGCAGACGCCGCGCGGCGGCCGAATCATCAACAACGGCTCGATCTCGGCGCACGCGCCGCGCCCGTTCAGCGCGCCGTACACCGCGACCAAGCATGCGATCACCGGCCTCACGAAGGCGACGTCGCTCGACGGCCGGCCGTTCGACATCGCGTGCAGCCAGATCGACATCGGCAACGCCGCGACCGAGATGACCGAGCGCATGAAGAAGGGCGTGCCGCAGGCGGACGGCCGGCTCGCGGTCGAGCCGACGATGGACGTGCGCCATGTCGCCGACGCGATCGTCCACATCGCCAGCCTGCCGCTCGAGAGCAACGTCCAGTTCATGACGATCATGGCGACCAAGATGCCCTTCGTCGGCCGCGGCTGAGTGACAATCGTTCGCATGGCCTCGATCCCACGCCCTTCGCCGCCCGGCCGCGCCGTCCTCGCCGCGCCGGTGTTCGTCCTCGCGCTCGCCTCGTCGGGCTGCGCCGTCGTCAGCGTCGCCGGCACGGCGGTGAGCGTCGCCGGCAGCGCTGCCGGCGCAGCCGTCTCGGTCGGCGGCGCCGTCGTCGGCAGCACCGTCAGGGTCGCCGGCAAGGTGGTCGAGAAGACGGTCGACCTCGCGGTCCCCGGCGGCGCGCCCGCCGCCGCGAAGTGAGCCGTTCGCCGATGGGGACGACCAACATCCATCTGATCGGCGGCGAAAAGGGAGGCGTCGGCAAGTCGTTGATGGCGCGCGTGCTCGCGCAGTATCTGATCGACCGCCAGCTGCCGTTCCTCGGCTTCGACACCGACCGCTCGCACGGCGCGCTGATGCGCTTCTATTCGGCGTACGCATCGCCTGTCTACATCGACAAGACCGAGTCGCTCGACGCCATCGTCGAGGCGGCGGTCGACCAGCCCGGGCGGCGCATCCTCGTCGACCTCGCCGCGCAGACGCACGACTCCCTCGCCAACTGGATGGAGGAAGCCGGCGTCATCTCGCTCGCCGACGAGATGGGCATGAAGATCTACTACTGGCACGTGATGGACACCGGCAAGGACTCGGTCGACCTGCTCCGGCGGCTGCTCGACCGCTTCGGCACCGGGCTCGCGTACGTGCTCGTCCGCAACCAGGTCCGCGGCAACGACTTCAGCACGCTCGAGCAGTCGGGCGAACAGGCGCGCGCGATCGCGATGGGCGCGAACGTCGTCTCGGTGAAGAAGCTCAACGAGCACGTCATCCAGCAGATCGACGCCTCGAGCAGCAGCTTCTGGCAGGCGAAGTCCGACAAGGACGCGACCGGGCTCGGCCTGATGGACCGCCAGCGCGTCAGGATGTGGCTGCGCGATGTCTATCGCGAGATCGACGACGTCGGCGTGTGAGCCGGTCGCGATCGCGCCTCGCGTCGGACGACGGCGCTTCCTGAGCGGCGCCGCAGCAGCGATCGCCGTGCCGTGGCTCGCGCGCGGCGCGCGCGGCGCCGACATCGACCGCTTCGCGCTCGGCATCGCTTCGGGACAGCCGCGCGCCGACGGCGTCGTGCTCTGGACGCGGCTCACCGGCGATGCGCTCGGCGAGCGCATCGCGGTGCAGTGGGAAGTCGCGAGCGACGAGCGCTTTGCCGACGTCGTCGCGCGCGGCGACGAGCTCGCCGAGGCAGCGTGGGCGCACAGCGTCCACGCCGAGGCCGCAGGTCTCGCGCCGGGACGCTGGTACTGGTATCGCTTCCGCGCCCTCGGCCAGCAGAGCGCGGTCGGCCGCACGCGGACAGCGCCGGCGGCCGACAGCGCTGCGACCTTGCGCTTTGCGATCGCGAGCTGCCAACGCTTCGACGTCGGCCACTACGCGGCATGGCGCGACGTCGCCTCTTCGTCGCTCGACTTCGTCGCCTTCCTCGGCGACTACATCTACGAGTCGGCCGAGCGCAAGAACCCGGTGCGAGGCGTCGCCGGCGGCGAGGCGTTCAGCCTCGAGCAGTACCGCGCTCGCTATGCGACCTACAAGAGCGATCCTGCCCTGCAGGCGGCGCACGCGGCGGCGCCGTGGCTCGTCGTCTGGGACGACCACGAGGTGTCGAACGACTACGCAGGTTTTCGCGGCGAGAACCTCGCCGTCGACATGCGCGCGCGCCGCGCCGTCGCGTACCGCGCGTACTGGGAGCACATGCCGTTTCCGCGGTCGGTGCGGCCGCTCGATGCCGACATGCGCATCACCGGTCGTGTCGATTGGGGACGGCTCGCGCGCATCCATCTGCTCGACGACCGCCAGTACCGCGATCCGCAGGCGTGCCCGAAGCCCGGCCGCGGGGGCTCGAACAACGTGCTGCTCAACCAGTGCCCCGCCCTCGTCGATCCGGCACGGACGCTCCTCGGCGCCGAGCAGGAAGCGTGGCTCGCCGCCGGCTGGGACCTCGAACGGCCGTGGAACCTCGTCGCGCAGCAGACGCTGATGGCGCGCGTCACCTGGCTCGATCCCGCGGTCGGCGGCGGCGCCTACTGGACCGACGGCTGGGACGGCTACGCGCCGGCACGCCGCCGGCTGCTCGCGACCGTTGCGGCGAAGAAGGTGCCGGGGGTCGTCGTCCTCGGCGGCGACGTCCACAGCAACTACGTCGCCGACCTGCGCGTCGACTTCGACGACGAGCGCTCGGCGGTGATCGCGAGCGAGTTCTGCGGCACCTCGATCACCAGCCTGCCCGGCGTCCCCCAGGCGCGGATCGACCAGGCGCGCGAGTACAACCCGCACCTTCGCTACGGGCGCTCCGACGAGCGCGGCTACGTCCGCTTCGAGGTCGACGCGAGAGAGCTGCGCGCGAGCCTGCGCGTCGTCGAGCGGCCCGCCGATCCCGACAGCAACGTCGTCACCGCGGCGCGTTTCGTCGTCGACGCCGCGCAGCCCGGCCCGCGCGCGGCCTGAGCGCCTTGCCCGATCAGAAAAGACCGGCGCGGCCGGCAGCGTCGAGCACGAGCCGCGAGAGGTCGGTCATCTGCGCGTTGACGTCGGCCGACGGCGGTGACGTCGCCTTCGCCGTCCAGACGAGACGACCGCTCGAGACGTCAGTGACGCGACCGTTGCCCGAGTAGCCCGCGGTGACGCGGCCGCCGCCGACCGGCGCCGAGACGCCCGCTCCGACGCTGCCGCCGCTGCCGAAGCCGAAGCCGCCGATGCCGATCGAGATCGGCGCGCTGACGTCGTGCACGGCGACCGCGACGGTCATCACCATCAGTCCCTTCGCTCCCGATTCGCGCGCCGCCGAGAGGAGCTGCGCGTCGATCGAGCGGTCGGTCGCGATCGGCGTCTCCGGCGGCACGAACACCGGCGTCGCGCCGCGCGCGGCGACCTCGCTCGCGAGCCGGTCCTGACAGATCTGGCGGACGACGAGCTCGGCAGCGTCGCAAGCGACGAGGACACGCGCGCCGCGCAGCAGGCCCGGCGCAGCCGAGGCGTCGCTCCACTGCGCGTCGAGCTGCGGAGCGCTGGCGCAGCCGGCGACGAGCGCCGCGAGAAGCGCGATCGAAGCGCCGCGCGGGCGCATGGGGTGAGTCCGTCGTTGCATGGCCGTTCCTCCGGGGCCGGCGAACGCCGCCGTTCGGACCGCCCGGAAGCAGCTTAGCAATTCGTCCTTCGGGCTGCACCGTGACATCCCTCTCGTGCGCGAGTCGTCGCGCGCGAGGCCCGCTGCTAGCATGCACGCAGACAGAGTACAGGGAGGCCGGGATGGCCAGCGCATCGGAGGACAACCGTTTCGCACCGCCGCTCGCGCACGTCGAGGACGTCGTCGAATCGGGCACCGGAGCGCTCGCCGGCCGCGGCGTCCGCCTCGTTGCGGCGCTGCTCGACGCACTCTTCGCCGGCATCGCGTTCTGGATCCTCTCGTTCGTCACGCCGTTGAACTGGACGCCGCCCGCCGGCGCCAACATCGTCCGCGCGCTGATCATCAACGCGGTCGTCGGCTTCATCATCTTCCTCGTCCTGCACGGCTATCTGCTCGCGACTCGCGGGCAGACGATCGCCAAGGCGCTGCTCAAGGTGCGAATCGTTCGCAGCGACGGCTCGCCCGCGTCGTTCGCGCGGATCGTCGGCCTGCGCTACCTGCCGACGACCGTCATGACGTTCGTCCCGATCGTCGGTGCGTTCTACGCGCTGGTCGATTGCCTACTGATCTTCCGCGAATCGCGGCGCTGCCTGCACGACAACATCGCCGACACGATCGTCGTCAAGGCCTAGCCGCCGGGCGGATCGATGTCGGCCACGCCGGAAGCCCCGCGCCGGCTCGACACCCGCTACGCAGCCGAGACGCCCGAGGGCATCGCGCTCTCGCTGCGTCCGGCAGGAATCGTTCCGCGCTTCTACGCGTATCTCGTCGACCTCGGCGTCCGCTTCGTCGTCTTCTTCTTCGCGATGCTCCTGCTCGCCCAGCTCGGCAGATTCGGCGCCGGCATCCTGCTCGTCGTGCTCTTCCTGCTCGAGTGGCTCTATCCGGTCGTCTTCGAGCTCGGTCCCGGCGCGGCGACGCCAGGCAAGCGCATGGTCGGACTCACCGTCGTCATGGACAGCGGGCTGCCGGTGACGCCGGCCGCGTCGCTGACGCGCAATCTCCTGCGCGCCGCCGACTTCCTGCCGTCGTTCTATGCGCTCGGCGCGCTCGCGATGCTGTGGCGGCACGACTTCAAGCGCCTCGGCGATCTCGCCGCGGGAACGCTCGTCGTCCACGCCGAGCGCGCGGGTCCGCGTCCTGCCGCGCCTCCGCCCGCGCCGGCGCGCGCGCCCGCAGTGCCGTTGCCCGCGGCGGCGCAGGCGGCGATCGTCGCCTGGGCGGGTCGCGTGCCGAGGCTCACCGAGGCGCGCGCCGACGAGCTCGCCGAGATCGCGGTTCCTGTCGTCGCGCCGCGCGCGATGCACGGCGACCGCGTCGCTGCGCTCGTCGGCGTCGCCCACTGGCTGCTCGGCCGCCGATGACGCCGCTGCAGTTCGAGGCGGCGCACGCCGCGGCGTGGAGCGAGCTCGAGGCTGCGCTCGGACCGACGTCGAAAGGAAAGCGCGCGCCGCCCGCCGACCGGGCGCGCATCGCGACGCTCTACCGCGCAGCGTGCGAGCAGCTCGCGCTCGCCGAGGCGCGCGAATATCCGGTCTGGCTGATCGAGCGGCTCGAGGCGCTCACCGCGCGCGGCCACCAGCGGATCTACCGCGAGACCGACTTCGGCCTCGACAAGCTGCGCCGCCTGTTCGTCGTCGATTTCCCGGCCTCCGTGCGCGCGCACTGGCGTTACGTGCTCGTCGCGATCGTCGTTTTCGCGGGACCGCTCGCCCTCACCGGCCTGGCCGCTTATCTCGACCCCGGCTTCGTCCTCTCGCTGCACGACGCTGCGAACGTCGATGCGTACGAGCAGATGTACGGCGAGGCCGACGGGCCGCTCGGCCGGCGCGGCGCCGACAGCGACTGGGCGATGTTCGGCTTCTACGTCTTCAACAACATCCGGATCGCGTTCCAGTGCTTCGCCGGCGGTCTCTTCTTCGGAATCGGCAGCGTCTTCTACCTCGCCATGAACGGCGCGTTCGCAGGCAGCCTCGCCGGCTACGTGACGTGGCGCGGCTACGGCACGAACTTCTATTCGTTCGTCATCACCCACGGCGCGTTCGAGCTCACCGGGATCGTCCTTTCCGGCGCGGCCGGGCTCATGCTCGGCCACGCCCTGCTCGCTCCCGGCCGCCGGTCGCGCCTGGCCGCGCTCGCCGACGCCGCCCGGCGCGCGATCGTCATCGTCTACGGCATGACCGCGATGTTCCTCGTCGCCGCCGCGCTCGAGGCATTCTGGTCGTCGGCGCGCTGGGTGCCGGCCGACGTGAAGTTCGCCGTCGGTGGGCTGTGCTGGCTCGCCGTCTTCGCCTACTTCGCGCTGCAAGCGCGCTCGTCGCGAACCGCGGCGTTGGTGCGATGAAGGTCGACGCGATCCGGCTCGACCTCCGGCCGCGCGGCATGTTCGAGGCCGCCGACCTCGGCGTGCGGCTCGTCTCCGCACATCGCCGCTCGGTGTGGACGAGCTGCGCGCCGGTCTACGCGGTCGCTCTCGCGCTCGCCGCGCTCGCCCTGCCGCTCGGCGCCGGCTGGGCGGTGCTCGTGCTGGTCTGGCTGAAGCCGTGGTTCGATCGCTCGGTGCTGTTCGTCCTCGCGCGCGCGACGTTCGGCGAGGACACGCGCTTCGCCGACGTCTGGGCGCACCGCCGCGCCGTCTGGTGGCACGGCCTCGCCGGTGCCTTGACGGTTCGCCGCTTCTCGCCGTGGCGCTCGTACGTCCAGCCGGTGCTGCAGCTCGAAGGCCTGCGCGGCAAGGCGCGACGCCAGCGCATCGCGCTGATCCTCGGCTCGCATCGCGGCGCCGCGCTGGCGATGCAGAGCGCGTTCTCGTCGGTCGAGGCGTTCATCGCCCTCGGCGCCTTCCTGCTCGCGAGCTGGCTCGTTCCCGGCGACGAGCAACGGCCGTCGGTGTTCGATCTTCTCGTCAGCGGCGGCGATGCCTGGACGCTCGCCTACCTGCTCGCGTGCTTCGCCGCGACAGTGCTCGTCGTCGAGCCGTTCTTCGTCGGCGCCGGCTTCGCGATGTACCTCAACCGCCGCGTCGAGCTCGAAGCATGGGACATCGAGCAGGAGTTCCGCATTGCGTTCGCGCGCTGACGGTACGTTCGCCTGCGTTGCACGGACGACGCTCGCCGTCGCGTGCCTCGCCGCTTCGCTCGCCGCCACGCCAGTGCGCGCGCAAGGCGCGGCGGCGCCGCAGGTCGCGCGCCAGCGCGCCGACCTTGCGATGGTCGAGGCGGCAGCGTCGGCGGTGCGCGCCGACACCGACCTCGGCGGCATTCGCACGATGCGCACCTGGCGCTTCAAGAAGCAGGACAGCGCCGAGCGGGTGTCGCCCGATCCGTTCTGGCTCGACTTCGCGCGCTGGCTCGCCGAAGGCGGTCGCGGCCTCGTCTGGCTGCTCGGCGCCGCGGCGGTCGTCGCCGCGATCGTGACCGCGCGCCGCTGGCTCGCGATCCACGGCGACGCGATCCGCGCCGGCGGCGCGCGACTGCCGCCGAGCCACGTCCGCGAGCTCGACATCCGGCCCGAAACGCTGCCCGCCGACATCGGCGCCGCCGTGCGCGCGCTCTGGGTCGCCGGCGAGCGGCGCGCGGCGCTGTCGCTGCTCTATCGCGGCACGCTGTCGCGGCTCGTCCATTCGTATCAGGTCGCCATCGGCGACGCGAGCACCGAAGGCGACTGCATCCGCCTCGCGCGCGCCGCACTGCCGGCCGAGCGCGGCGACTTCGTCGCGAAGCTGATCGGCGCGTGGCAGCTCGCGGTCTACGGCGACCGGCCGCTCGCGAACGAGCACGTCCTTCGCCTCTGCGACGACTTCGACCGCATGCTGCCTGCGCTCGCGAGCGCACCGGGAGGCGAGCGCCGATGAGCGAGCGCAATCTCTGGGCGATGCGGGCGCTCGCGCTGCTGCTCGTCGTCGCGCTCGGCTTCTGGATCCAGCGATCGATCGAATGGGTGGACGTGCCGATGCCGGTGCCGCCGCAGGGCGAAGCGGCACGCGACCCGTTCCACGCCGCCAAGCGGCTCGCCGAGCGGCTCGGTGCGAGCGTCACGACGGTGCGCAACTTCGACCAGCTGCCGCCGCCGGGGGCGACGCTCGTCCTGGCCTCGCATCGCTGGGCGATGTTCCCGGGGCGCGAGCAGGCGCTCGAGCGATGGGTGCGCGCCGGTGGCCATCTCGTCGCGCTGCAACGTGCGTGGTCGGCCGACGGGCAAGCGCCGGCGTGGGTGCAGATCAAGAGCAGCGCGGCGTCGCGCAACGCCGACAACGCGCGCTCCGAGTCTCGTGCACCCGACGGCGGGGCATCGATGCCGTCAGGCGTCGTCGCTCCGCCTGCGCCGGCGGCGTCGGATCCGTTCGCCGGCATCGCACGGATGGTCGCCCCGCCGTGCGCGCGCTATGCCGAGCCCGACGCGAGCGAAGGCGCGTTCGGAGTGCCGCGCTCGTACGGCGTCTGCGGCTGGCCGTCGCGGATCCTCCGCGCCTCCGCGCCGCGCTGGCAATTGGTCGGCGCCAGCGGCGCGGTCGCGGTGCGCGTCGTGGTCGGCGCCGGCGACGTGACGAGCAACGCGATCGAAGGCTCGTTCAACAACCGCGCGCTGCTGCGCGAAGACGGCGCGCTCGCGTTCGCCGCGATGCTGCAGCTCGCGCCGAACGACCGCGTCTGGTTCCTCGTCGACGAGGCGCGCGCACCGCTGATGGCGCTGCTCTGGCAGCACGGCGCGCCGGCGATCGCGCTCGCGCTCGCGGCGCTCGGTCTCGCGCTCTGGCGCAGCGGCGCGCGCTTCGGCCCGCGCCTGCTCGACGCGCCGCTCGCCCGCCGCTCGATCGGCGAGCAGGTCCGCCGCACCGCGGCATTCGTCGCCGGCGGCGGCGGCGCTGCGCTGCACGCGGCGAGCGTTCGCGCTCTCGACGACGAGGCGCGCCGCTCGATCGCCAACTACGCGGGCCTCCTCGCACGCAGCGATCGCAGCGACGCGATCGCGAAGAAGACCGGCGACGATCCCGCCGCGCTCGCGGCGGCAATGGCGCCGCAGCCGCATGCCGTCCGCAAGCGCATCGCCGCCGCGATCCATCGCCTCGAGCGCGCCCGCCGCGTGCTCGTCGCCGGCGGCCACCGCATTTCCCACCGACCTGCGTCTGTCGACGCGAGCCCACCATGAGCACGACTCCTCCCGCAACCTTCGAGCATGCCGCGGCGACCCTGCAGCGGCTGCGCGACGAGATCGGCAAGGCGATGGTCGGCCAGCGCGACGTCGTCGAGCTGCTGCTGATCGCGATCGTCGCCTCCGGCCACGTCCTGATCGAAGGCGTCCCCGGCCTCGGCAAGACGCTGCTCGCGCGCGCGCTCGCGCGCTCGGTGGCGCTGCGCTACGCGCGCATCCAGTTCACGCCCGACATGTTGCCGTCCGACATCACCGGCCACGCGGTGCTCGACCCGGCGCCAGCGGGCAGCGGCACGATGGCGGCGCTGCGCATCCGCCGCGGCCCGGTCTTCACCAACGTGCTGCTCGCCGACGAGATCAACCGGGCGCCGGCGAAGACGCAGGCGGCGCTGCTCGAGGTCATGCAGGAGTACCAGGTGACGCTCGAAGGCGAGACGCACCGGCTCGAGCGTCCGTTCTTCGTCCTCGCGACGCAGAACCCGGTCGAGACCGAAGGCACGTATCCGCTGCCCGAGGCGCAGCTCGACCGCTTCCTCCTCAAGCTCGAGATCGGCTATCCGTCGCACCGCGACGAGGCGGCGATCGTGGTGCGAACGACCCACGGCCAGCGCGGCGAGCAGCTGCCGCTCGACGCCGTCGCCGAGTGCGTCGACGCGCGCGAGCTGCTCGCGCTGCAGGACCTCGCCTCGGGCGTGCGCGTCGACGAGCGCGTCATCGACTACGCGGTGCGGATCGGCCGCGCGACGCGCGGCGGTCTCGGCCTGGCCGCCGGCAGCGGTCCGCGCGGCGCGATCGCGATGGTGCGCGCGGCGCGCGCCGCCGCCCTCGTCGCCGGCCGCGACTTCGTCACTCCCGACGATGTCAAGCGCTGCGCGCTGCCCGCGCTTCGCCATCGCGTCCTGCTCGCGCCCGACGCGCAGCTCGAAGGGCGCCGCGTCGACGACCTGCTTTCCGAGCTGCTCGCGACCGTCGAGGCGCCGCGCCTCTGACGACTCGCAAATCGATGGCGCTCGCGATCCTGCCGAGCCGCGCCGGCGTCGCCGGCGTCGCGCTGCTCGCAGCGGCGGCGACGGTCGCGGCGTTCGCGGGCGTTCCGGTCGCGACGGTCGCCGCCGCGAGCGGCGTCGCGGTCGTGCTCTGCCTCGCGTTCGTCGCCATTGATGTCACCGCGAGCCGGCGCGCCTGGCGCGAGGCGCCGCTCGTCTGGCAGCGGCGGCTGCCGCCCGCGCTCGCGGTCGGCGTTCGCCGCGCGATCGAAGGCAGCCTCGTCAACGCCGGCAAGCGCCGCTGGCGGGTCGAGCTCTTCGACCACATCGACCCGTCGTTCGACGTCGAAGGGATGCCGGCGCAGAGCACCGTCGCGCCGGAGTCGGTGACGACGCTCGCCTACGAGGTGGTGCCGCACCGCCGCGGCACCGCCCGGTTCGAACCGGCGGAGCTGCGCGTGCGCACGCTCGGCGGCAGCTGCGAGCTGCGCGTCGCGTGCGGCGAAGCGCAGGCGCTGCGCGTCTATCCGAACTTCGCGACGGTCTCGCGCTACGCTTGGCTCGCCGGCGACCGCAGGCTCGCCGAGATCGGCATCAAGAGCTATCCGCTGCGCGGCAGCGGCACCGACTTCAAGCAGCTCGCCGACTACCGTCCCGGCGACGCGATCCGCGACATCGACTGGAAGGCGACGCTGCGCCACGGCCGGCCGATCGTGCGCGAGTACCAGGACGAGCGCGACCAGAGCGTCGTCTTCCTGCTCGACTGCGGCCGGCGGATGCGCGCCGACGAAAGCGGCGGCCGCGGCGCCAGCCACTTCGACGCCGCGCTCGAAGCGCTGATGCTGCTCGCCTACGTCGCGCTGAAGGAAGGCGACGAAGTCGGCGCGGTGACGTTCGGCGGCCGCAGCGAGCACGCGCGCAGCGTCGCGCCGCGCAAGGGCCCGCATTCGCTGAACGCGCTCATCGCCGCGCTGCACGACGTCGAGCCGGCACCGACGCAGCCCGACTACCGCGCCGCGGCGACGCGCCTCATGCAGACGCTGCGCAAGCGCTCGCTCGTCGTCGTCCTCACCAACTTTCGCGAGGAAGACGCCGCCGAGTTCGCGCCGGCGCTCGCGCTCCTGCGCACGCGCCACCTCGTGCTGCTCGCGAGCCTGCGCGAACGGGCGCTCCGCGAGATCGCCGAGCAGCCGCTCGTCGTCGAGCGCGACGCGATCGAGGTCGCCGGCGCGCACCTCTTCGCGCAGGCGCGCGACGACGCGTTCCGCCGTCTCGCCGCGAAGGACGCCTATCTGCTCGACGTCGAGCCCGAGCACGTCGCGGTCGAGCTCGTCAACCGTTATCGCGCGATCAAGCGCGCGCAGCTCCTCTAGCACCTGACCAGAGCCTGACGCGATGCGAGCGACCCTGCTCGCATCGCATTCATCGCGCCGCATCGCGCGCCTGCGATCTAGGATCGCCGCCTTTCATTGTTCTCGGGAGGTAGACCATGGCCACGTCGCGTCACTTGGTTCCCGGCAGCGAGCGCGAATCGATTGCCGGTGCGCGCTCGATCGGTCCCGTCGCGCCGCACGAACGCATCGAGGTCTCGGTGCTCGTGCGGCCCAAGCCGGGCGCGCGCGCACCCGAAGAGACGCTCGGCGACCAGCTGCCGCGCGACCGCAGCTATCCGAGCCGCGACAGCTACGCCGCGGCGCACGGCGCCGCCGCCGAGGATCTCGCCAAGGTCGCCGCGTTCGCGCATGCGCACGCGCTCGTCGTCGTCGAGTCGAACGCGGCGCGACGCACCGTCGTGCTGAGCGGCACCGCGACGCAGATGGCGGCGGCATTCGACGTCCGTCTTCACCAGTACGAGCACGACCAGGGAACGTACCGCGGCAGGAGCGGCCCGATCTCGGTGCCGGCCGACCTCGCGGGCATCGTCGAGGGCGTGTTCGGCCTCGACGACCGGCCGCAGGCGACCCCCCACTTCCAGATCCTCGAGCCGACCTCGGGAGCGATCGTCGCGCGCGCCGCGACCGCGTCGTTCACGCCGCCGCAACTCGCCAAGCTCTACGACTTTCCGACCGGCGCCGACGGCAGCGGCGAATGCATCGGCATCGTCGAGCTCGGCGGCGGCTTTCGGCCGGCCGACTTGAAGACCTACTTCACCGCGCTCAAGCTTCCGGTGCCGACCGTCAAGGCGGTGAGCGTCGACGGCGGCCGCAACGCGCCGTCGACCGCCGACAGCGCCGACGGCGAGGTGATGCTCGACATCGAAGTCGCCGCGGCGCTCGCGCCGAAGGCGGCGATCGTCGTCTACTTCGCGCCGAACACGAGCAAGGGCTTCCTCGACGCGATCACGACCGCGGTGCACGACGCGACCAACAAGCCTTCGGTGCTGTCGATCAGCTGGGGCGCGTCGGAGTCGACGTGGACGGCGCAGGCGATGACGCAGTTCGACCAGGCGTTCCGCGACGCCGCGGCGATGGGCGTCACGGTCTGCTGCGCCGCCGGCGACAACGGCTCCTCGGACGCCGTCAAGGACGGCAAGCCGCACGTCGACTTCCCGGCGTCGAGCCCGTACGCGCTCGGCTGCGGCGGCACCAAGCTCACCGCCTCGGGCAGCGCCATCACGAACGAGGTCGTCTGGAACGAGAACGCGAAGACGAGCGCCACCGGCGGCGGCGTCAGCGCGTTTTTCGCCCTTCCGACGTGGCAGAAGAAAGCGAAGGTGCCGGCGCTCGCCGGCGGCGGCAAGGCCGGCCGCGGCGTTCCCGACGTCGCCGGCGACGCCGATCCGAACACCGGCTACCAGGTGCGGGTCGACGGCAAGAACCTCGTCATCGGCGGCACGAGCGCGGTCGCACCGCTCTGGGCGGGGCTCGTCGCGCTCTGCAACCAGAAGCTCGGGCGGCCGATCGGCTACCTCAATCCGCTGCTCTACGGATCGCTCGTCGGCAAGGGACTCTTTCGCGACATCCGCGAAGGCAACAACGGCAGCTACGAGGCGCGCGCCGGCTGGGATCCGTGCACCGGCTGGGGCACGCCGATCGGCGCGAAGCTCTTGCAGGCGCTCGGCGGAGCGACGCCACCTGGCTGAACAGGCCCTAGTCGACCGGCGTCAGCTTCGCGATCCCGAGCGCGAGCCACTTCGGTCCGTGGCGGCCGAAGTTGACTTGCGCGCGCGCGTCGTCGCCCGAGCCTTCGATCGTGACCACGACGCCTTCGCCGAACTTGGTGTGGAAGACGCCCTGACCGGGACGCAGGCCATGTGACGACTGCGGAAGCGGCGGTGGCGCGCTCGTCGCGCGCGCATCGCCGCGCCCCGTGCCGACGATCGAGTGCAGTCCCGACCCGCGCGCCCACGCCGCCTGGTACTCGCGTGCGAAGCCCGAGCCGAACGACTGGTTGCGCGGCGTGATCCAGCGCAGCGCCGACTCCGGCAGCTCGTCGAAGAAGCGGCTCTTGACGTTGTAGCGCGTTTGCCCGTGCAGCATCCGCGTCTGCGAGAAGCTGAGGTAGAGGCGCTTCCTCGCGCGCGTGATCGCGACGTACATCAGCCGTCGCTCCTCCTCGAGGCCGTCGAGGTCGCTCGACGAGTTCTCGTGCGGAAACAGGCCCTCTTCGAGGCCGGAGATGAAGACGCAGTCGAACTCGAGCCCCTTCGCGGAGTGGATCGTCATCAGCTGGACCGCGTCCTCGCCCGCCTGCGCCTGGTTGTCGCCCGCTTCGAGCGACGCGTGGGTCAGGAACGCGGCGAGCGGCGACATCGTCTCGCCGGTCGTCGCGTCGGCAGCTGCCGGCACGCCGACGTCGATGCGCTCGTCGGTCTCGACAGCGACTGCGCCTGGCTGGTTGAACTCGGCCTTGCCGGCCTCGCCGCGATAGATGCCGCCGGCCGCGGCGCCGCGCTCGTCGATCGGCAGCGCGACGGCGTCGCGGCCGAAGCCCTCTTGGGTGACGAACGATTCGGCCGCGTTGACGAGCTCCTCGAGGTTCTCGAGCCGCTCCTGGCCGTCGCGCTCGTGCTTGTAGAAGTCGACCAGCCCAGACGCCTCGAGCACGTGGACGATGATCTCGCGCAGCGTCTGTCCGAACGTCGCCGCGCGCATCGCATCGACGCGCTGCGTGAACGCGGCGAGATTGGCGCCGCCCTTGCCGCCGACCGCGCCGATGCTCTGCCAGAGGCTGCGGCCGCTCGCGCGCGCCGCGTCCTGCAGCTGCTCGATCGTGCGCGCGCCGATGCCGCGCGCCGGGAAGTTGACGACGCGCAGCAGGCTGGTGTCGTCGTTCGCGTTCTCGATCAGCCGCAGGTACGCGAGCGCGTGCTTGACCTCGGCGCGCTCGAAGAAGCGCAAGCCCCCGTAGACCTTGTAGGGGATGTGCGCGTTGAAGAGCGCGCTCTCCATCACCCGGCTCTGCGCGTTGCTGCGGTAGAGCAGCGCGATCTCGCGGCGCGACGTTCCCTCGCGGTGCAGCGCCTGCGCCTCCTCGACGAACCACTGCGCCTCGGCGTAGTCGCTGGGCGCCTCGTGAACGCGCACCGGCTCACCGGGGCCGGCCTCGGTGCGCAGGTTCTTGCCGAGGCGGCGCGAGTTCTTCGAGATCAGCTCGTTGGCGGCGTCGAGGATGTTGCCGTACGAGCGGTAGTTGCGCTCGAGCTTGACGACGGTCTTGACGCGATACTCGCGCTCGAACGCCGCCATGTTGCCGACCTGCGCGCCGCGAAACGCATAGATGCTCTGGTCGTCGTCGCCGACGCAGAACAGCGCCGCGCCGCGCTCGGGCGGGCCGGCGAACATCTTCAGCCACGCATACTGGAGTCGATTGGTGTCCTGGAACTCGTCGACGAGGATGTGGCGGAAGCGCCGCTGGTAGTGCTCGCGCAGCGCCGTGTTGTCGCGCATCAGCTCGTACGTGCGCAGCATCAGCTCGGCGAAGTCGACGACGCCCTCGCGCTGGCACTGCGCGTCGTATGCCTCGTAGACCTGGACGAGGACGCGGCTCTGCTCGTCGCGCACCTCGATGTCCTTCGGCCGCATGCCGTCGTCCTTTGCGGACGCGATCGCCCACGCGAGCTGCTTGGGCTGGTGGCGTTCCTCGTCGAGGTTCATCGCCTTGACGACGCGCTTGACCGCGGCCGCCTGGTCGCTCGCGTCGAGGATCTGGAAACCCTGCGGCAGCCCGGAGATCTTCCAGTGCGCGCGCAGGAACCGGTTGCACAGGCCGTGGAAGGTGCCGACCCACATCCCGCGCACCGGAATCGCGAGCATCGCGTCGAGCCGCGTCAGCATCTCCTTCGCGGCCTTGTTGGTGAACGTCACCGCCATGACGCCGCCGGGCGAGAGCTGGCCGGTCTGGATCAGCCACGCGATCCGCGTCGTCAGCACGCGCGTCTTGCCCGAGCCGGCGCCGGCGAGGATCAGCGCCGGCTCGGCGGGAAGCGTGACGGCGGCGAGCTGTTCCGGATTGAGACCATCGAGAAGGCGGGACGGCGCGAGTTCGCGTGCAGGAAGCATCCCGCCATTGTCCCGCAGGGTGCGAAGTCCCTCGGCGGGCGCGTCAGGCGCGCGGCTGCGCTGGCCGCTTGCGCGCGAGCCACGTCGTCCACAGGCCGGCCGCGAGCAGCAGCGCGATCGGCGGCTCGGGCACCGCGGCGACCTGCGGCAGCGCGTAGTCGTGGCCGCTCGCGCTCAGCACCGTCACGCCCGGCGTCGTGCTGAACACGTACACGTGTCCGGTGTTGGCAAAGTCGGCCGTGAAGAAGCCCTTGTAGGCGCTGCCCCCGGCGTTGAGGATGCTCACGATGCCCACGGTCTGGTCGGAGGACAGCGGCGCCGTGAAGCTCGTCGTTCCCGGCTGACCGAGGCCGATGCCGAGCCAGGGCGGTCCGCCGAGCGAGATGTGCGCGCCGCAGCCGCTGTGGCCGAAGCCTTCCGACGCGCCCGGCGTGCCGGTGCACGACCCGACGAGCGCGACTTCGAACGTGACCTCGATCGGCTCGACGGCATCGCCCGGCGTTGCGAACGAGATCGCGTCGGTGAACGACGCCGTCGCCTGCGTCAGCGCGTACGGCGGAAAGAAGCTGAACACGCCGGAGCTCTCGCCGTGTGCGTACACGTGCAGCGCACCCGGCGTCGCGATGGCCTCGGCGTCCCACGTCATCTCGCCGGTCGGCTCGGGAGTGACGGTGCCCGACGTCGACGCGCTGGCCGAGAGCACGCCGGTGTTCTCCTGGCAGCCGGTCCAGCCGCAGGCCTGCGCGTCGGTGCTCACCGGCTGCGCGCGTGCGCCTGCGCACGCGGCGAGCGCGACCAGGGCGAGCGCTGCACCGAGTTGCGAACGACGTTGCATGGCGATCCTCCTCGCGAACGCGTGCGACGGCACGCGATGCGCGCACAGTGCGCCGCGGGCGGATACGGATCGGTTACGGCGCCGGCGCGCGCTGGCCGGCGGCGCCGTCGCGCGTCGGCGCCGCCGCGGCGCGCAGCAGCGCCGCCAGCGCCCGCGTCGACGCGGCCGGCTCGACGCCGAGGCTCTTTGCGCAGAGCGCCCGCCAGCGCTCGTAGCGCGCGAGCGCGGCGCCGTGCTCGCCGCTGTCGGCGAGCAGCTGCAGCAGCTCGCGGAGCAGATCCTCGTCGAGCGGGTCGAGCTCGAGCGCACGTTCGAGCGTGCGCCGCGCCAGCGCGAGATCCTGGCCCGCGCGGGCCTGGACGACGACCGCACGGACGACGCGCCGGTACTTGCTCGCGAGCCGCTCGCGGTGGACGAGCTGCCAGCTGTGGTCGTCCTCGCTGCCGAGGAACGGACCCGCGTAGAGCGCGAGCGCCCGCCCGGCAGCGGCCTGCTGTGCAGGCCCGAACGGGGCAGCCGGCAGCGCGTCGGCGAGCGCCTCGAACGCGAGGCAGTCGACCCAGACGAGGCGCGGGTTGAGGCTGAGGCGACCGGCGTCGATCGCGATCGCGGCGTCGTCGCCGAGCAGGCGGCGCAGCCGATGCAACGCGATCTTCGACGCCGCGTGGGCGTTGTCGCCGTCGAGGTCGGGCCATAGCGAGAACTCGACGCTCGTCGCCGCGACCTGCTGGCTGCCGCAGGCGACGACGAACTGCAGCAGCTCGAGCGGCTTTCGCGCCGCCTTGCCGCGCACCGCGAGCGCCGTGCCGCCGACTTCGACGTCGAAACGGCCGAGCGTTCGCACCCGGATCGGCCACGGCCAGGCGGCGATCTCGGGCCGCGCTGCCGCAAGATGGCGCGCGGCGATGACGCCGCGCACGAACTCGACTTCGATCTCGCGCTCGAGCGCCAGCGCGCACAAGGTCGACGCAGCTGCCGGGTTCGAGCGAAAGAACGCCTGCCAGGCGAGCCGCTGCGCGATGGCGAAGCCGCGCGCCAGCTCGTCGTGGAGGCGTGCCTCGTCGGCCGCGCCTGCGGCATCGAGCGCGCGCGCGAAGTGGGCGAGACACCAGCAGTAGTCGGCCTGCGCGCCGCTCGATGCGCGTCCGGCGCGCTCGAAGAACGGCACCGCGGCGGCGGGTTCGCCGCGCTGGACCAGCACCTGTCCTTCCTGCATCACGATCGGGCCCATCCAGCGCTCGGGATAGTGGCACTCGGTGCCGAGCCGCAGCGACAGGCGGGCGTGCACCAGCGCGTCGCCGACATCTGCGTCGAGCATCGCGAGACGCGAAGCGAGGAAGTGCCAGACCGACGCCGTGTGCGGGCTGATCGGATCGAGCAGCGGCTCGGCCTGCGCGAGCAACGCACGGCCGCGCTCGACCTCGCCTTCGCCGATCGCGACCTGCGCCTCGAGCAGCAGCTGCTTGCAGCGGACCGGCGTCACCAGCTCCGCCGCGGCGCGGCGGGCAGCGTCGATGCGGGCGGCGTCGCCGAGGTGGTAGATGCCGTCCAGCCACTTGCCTCGCCACTCGTCTCGCAGGCGCGGGTCGAGCATCGGGTCGGCGAGAACGGCGCGCATCGCGAGCTCGATCCAGAGCAGCCGCTCGAGGTCGCGCAGCTGCTCGCCCCACGCCAGCGCCGCCATGCCGGCGCACGCGCGCACGGCCGGGCCCTGCCCCGGCTTCGGCAACGCTTCGACGATGCGGCCGGCGAGCCCGGCGAGCGACGGATCGTCGAGCGAGCGGAATTGCCGCGTGACGAGCGCACCGGCGAGGCAGAGGAGCGTGAAGTCGGGATCGTCGTCGAGCGGCGGATCGCCGGCCGCCAAGATCACCGCAGCGGCGTCCTCGAAACCGCGGTAGTCGTCGTCGGCGATGCCGATCGCGAGGACGATGCAGCAGGCGGCCTGGAGGCGGACGCGCGCAGCGGCGCCGTCGCTCGCCGGTGCGTGCACGCAGTCGAGGAGCCTTGCCCGCGTGCCGGTCGGCTCGGTCAGCGCGCGGCAAAGCCAGACGTCGATCGAGAGCGATCGCTCGACACGCTCTCGTTCCGTTCGATTGCGGTGGGCTGTCACGCGAGAACGCCAGACGGAATGCCGATTATCCGGTTCCTTCCCCGTCTTTACCGCTGGCAAAGGCCTGCATCCCGGCCGCTCGCGGATCGCCGCGTAGAATTTCGTCGCGAGCGCGGCATGGAAATCTTCGATTACGACAACGTCCTGCTCCTGCCGCGCAAATGCCGCGTCGAGAGCCGCTCCGAATGCGACCCGTCGGTCGAGTTCGGGCCGCGCCGCTTCGCCCTGCCGGTCGTGCCGGCGAACATGAAGACGGTGATCGACGAGTCGATCGCCGAGTGGCTCGCCGGCAACGGCTTCTTCTACGTCATGCACCGCTTCGACGTCGACCACGTCGCGTTCGCGCGGCGGATGCGCGAGAAGAACCTCGTCGTCTCGATCAGCTCGGGCGTCAAGCGCCCCGACTACGCGGTGATCGACCGCCTCGCGAGCGATGGCGTCGGCGCCGACTACGTGACGATCGACATCGCGCACGGCCACGCCGAAACCGTGCACCGGATGATCGAGCACATCAAGACGAAGCTGCCGCAGGCGTTCGTGATCGCCGGCAACGTCGCGACTCCCGAGGCGGTGATCGACCTCGAGAACTGGGGCGCCGACGCGACCAAGGTCGGCGTCGGTCCGGGCAAGGTCTGCATCACCAAGCTGAAGACCGGGTTCGGCACCGGCGGCTGGCAGCTCTCGGCGCTCAAGTGGTGCGCGCGCGTCGCGACCAAGCCGATCATCGCCGACGGCGGCATCCGCGACCACGGCGACATCGCCAAGAGCGTGCGCTTCGGCGCCTGCATGGTGATGATCGGGTCGCTGTTCGCCGGCCACGAAGAGTCGCCCGGCCGCACCGTCGAGGTCGACGGCAAGCTCTACAAGGAGTACTACGGCTCGGCGTCGGACTTCA